>ERZ773070.1527-NODE-1527-length-14164-cov-3.301935_pt1 | contig 14164 bp, 9 predicted proteins | sample MGYA00580618_ERZ773070 | MGnify/ENA primary metagenome ERZ773070 (study PRJEB29015, sample SAMEA2738023) | human oral metagenome | biome: human oral; feature: human-associated habitat; material: dental | place: China | collected 2019 ...
GGTAGGTCACTGGTTCGAATCCAGTTCGGGGAGCCATTATAAATTCTTTTACAAATCTTCATGAAAATGAGGATTTTTTTATTGGAAATATTTTTGAATATATTTTACAAAATAAAAGAACCATTTTTGGTTCTTTTTAATTATTGTGGACATGGTATAGGCTCGTCTTCAAATTTAAAGAAACACATCATCGGTTCTTTTTCGATAATAGTAGTTTCTGCATTCTCTATGTTGGTTTTTAGATGAGTGGCTGTATCATACTTAAAATACAGCGCTTATGCATCTTGAAAAAATATTCCATACTCTGTTATAGTCCAATAAATATACATTTGATTTATTTTTGTAACTCTACACTTGTGCGAGCTTCTGATAAGTCCAGATTCAGACTCAGTACAGTCAAGATTCTCATCCTGAAGCACAATAGATATATTATCAAATTTCATCTCTGTTTGGTTATTGCCAGTTACAAATTTCCACTTCTCAAGATTTTCTTTCGTCCACTGGATGTCTTTCAGTTTTTCAGAATTTGTGCGATTATCAATAATTTTTCCATAGAACGCACATAAAATTAACACAAAAAATGTACAGAGAAAAATAAATAATCGTTTCATACAATGAAATAATAAAAATATTTATGTAAGAATAATACATAGAAGTTTGTGTTTGTCAAAGAATTTTAAGAAACAATCAAAAAGTTTTAAAAAATTATTATGAAAATCATATATTACCAAATTGATTTTTGAAATTTTACCACCAAAAAATTCCCTTTCGGGAATTTTTTATTACACCATAGATGTGCTGGCTGAAGTGATTTCAAGTGTAAATTCTTCTTCTGCTGGAGCATTTCCGTCATTTTCGTGTTCGAAAAATTCTCCCACATCGCGGTTGTTGTCATAATATTCGAGCGTTGGGATGAGGCGTCCAATGATCACATTTTCTTTGAGTCCATCGAGATAATCCACCTGACGAGCCGTAGACGCATCCACAAGAACACGAACCGTTTCTTGGAACGATGCTGCAGAAAGCCAAGAACCTGTGAAAAGTGAAATTTTGGTCAAACCGAGCAAGAGTTCCACACCAATTGCTTCGTTCTGTCCAGCTTTCGCGAGTTCACGATTTTCCTTGCGGAAACGGATAATATCCACCACATCACCAGGGAAGAAAGTAGAATCTCCCGCATTCGTCACACGAATTCGTGAGAACATCTGACGAACAATCAATTCAATATGCTTTGAATTCACCGTCTGACCCTGAGAAGAATAAATATCTTTAATATCTTTCACGATATATTCAGAAGTACGGTAACCTCCTGCTGTATCCATCAAATTCTGAAGATTGATATGACCTTCTGTCAATTTGGCACCAATTTTCACATTATCACCCTGCTGAACAATCACGCGACGACCAGCTGGGATTTCAAATGTTGCGTGTTCTGGCGTCAAATCTTCGATTACAATCACATCATCAGAAACGCTAATTACGCGACCTGCGTGAGTAGATTGAATACGAGAGCGAGAACCTTTGAATTTCGCAAGAACCTGTTTTGCTTCAACAGTATCACCTTTTGATACCACTGCCTGCATCATAGGATCGATAGTATAATATTCACGAACCGCTTTTTCTGTTGCTTCGAGAACAATAGTTGTCGTCGAACCTTCTACTTCCACAGAAAGCACTGTTGCGTTGAATGGAGCGATTTCCGCTGCACCCTTTGGCGCACGTGCTTCGAAGAGTTCTTCCACACGAGTCAAGCCTGCCGTAATATCTCCTCCTGCCTGCGCCACACCACCCGAGTGGAATGTACGCATTGTAAGCTGTGTACCTGGTTCACCGATCGACTGCGCCGCGATGATACCAACTGGTGTACCAATTTTCACGAGTTGTGAAGTAGAAAGATCCATACCGTAACATTTCTGACAAACACCTTCTTCACATTCACAGTTCAAAATAGAACGAACAGAAACCGTATTGGCTGTTGATTTTGCGATTTTTTGAAGAATTGTTTTTGTAATGAGAATATCTTTTTCAACAATCACTTTTCCGTCAGCATCCACCACATCCTGTGCTGTCACTTTTCCGAAAATATTGTTATCAAAAGAATCTCCTTTGAGCGTTGTTTCGTCATTGCGATTGTATGTTTCAAAATGAATCGTTCCACAATCTTCCTCACGAACCAAGACATTCTGAGCAGCGTCCACGAGACGACGAGTCAAGTAACCAGACTGCGCTGTTTTGAGGGCTGTATCAGCCTTACCTTTACGACCACCATGCGTCGCAATAAAGTATTCGAGGGATGAGAATCCTTCTTTCAAGTTGGACTTGATAGGAAGTTCAATCGTCTTACCAGTTGGTGACACTACGAGCCCCTTCATACCACAAAGCTGTGTTACATTACCCCAGTTACCGCGGGCTCCAGAATCCACCAAGTTGAAAATTGGATTTGACGCATCAAAATTTTTCTTCGTTTCTTTTTCAATCTGAGTTTTCACGGCTGACCAAACCTGAATCGACTGTGCATATCGTTCATCTTCTGTCAAGAAACCGTTCCAGTACGCATTCTGAATCGTTCGGATTTTATCTTCACCTTGTTCAATCAAACCCTCCACGCCATCATGATCGTATTTTTCTTTTGGAATGTGCATATCAAAAATCGAAACTGTCAAACCAGAAAGTGTTGAATATTTGTATCCCGTCGCTTTAATCGCGTTGGCAAGATGTGCGGTTGCTTCCCCACCAAGAACATCAAATGACTGAGAAAGAATTTTTTTCGCAACACCTTTTCCGACTGTTTCATTCACGAAACGAAGTTCTTCTGGAAGAATTTCGTTGAAAAGGAAGCGACCGTATGTTGTGTCGAGTGTTTGGAGTTTTCCACCAACATTCACACGGATCTTTACTGGTGTATGAAGTGTAATCACGCCGTTTTCGTATGCAGCAATCGCATCTTCTCCGCTCGCAAAGGCAAATTTTGATTCACCTTCGTCTTTTCGTGTCAAATAGTAACATCCAAGAATCATATCCTGTGACGGAGTAATCACTGGTTCACCATTTGATGGGTTCAAAGTATTTTTTGAAGTCACCATGAGTGTTTCCGCTTCGCGTTGTGCTTCAATCGTAAGTGGCAAATGCACCGCCATCTGGTCTCCGTCGAAATCGGCATTGAAGGCCGCACAACAAAGTGGATGCAAACGAATCGCCTTACCTTCGATCAAAACTGGGCGGAACGCCTGGATACCAAGTCGGTGAAGTGTTGGCGCACGGTTCAAAAGAACATATTTTCCGTCAATTACTTCATCAAGCATATCCCAAACTTCCTTGTTTCCATCTTCGATGATTTTTTCAGCGCCCTTCACATTGAATGCGTATTCTCGTTCAATCAATTTTCCAATCACAAATGGCTTGAAAAGCGTCAATGCCATTTTTTTCGGAAGACCACACTGATTCATCTCGAGTTCTGGACCAACGACGATCACAGAACGACCAGAATAATCCACGCGTTTTCCGAGCAAATTCTGACGGAAACGACCCTGTTTACCCTTGAGAATATCAGAAAGTGATTTAAGTTTTTTCTTGGAAGCAGAAGTATATCCAGGACGATTGGAACGAACATCTCCTGACAAAAGCGTATCTACCGCTTCTTGAAGCATTCGCTTTTCATTTTTCAAAATCACTTCTGGCGCACCAAGTTCTGCGAGTTTGCGAAGACGATTATTTCGGTTGATTACGCGGCGGTACAAATCATTGAGATCTGATGACGCAAAACGACCACCATCAAGCTGAATCATCGGACGAAGATCTGGCGGCAAAATTTGAAGCGCGTGCAAAATGAAATTTTCTGGACGCTGACCAGATCGGTAAAGATTCGTTGCAAGTTTAATTTTTTGAAGAATTTTTTTCTGGCGAGATTTTGGTGCTGTACGAAGATCAGCCGTTTCTCGCGCAATAAATTCTTTGAGATCAATCCGCTTCAAAAGCACTTCGAGGTGTTCTGCACCCGTTCCACCTTTGAAAACTTGTGGGAATTTTTCGTACGCAAGACGATAATCAAGTTCTCCCATCACTTCCCCTTCAGCGACTTGTTTGAGCAATTCTTTGAGTTTTGAATATTCCGCTTCGAGATCATCCAATTTTTTCATATGGAGTGATTCGAGTTCGTGAAATTCTTTTTTGGAAATTTCTTTTGATTCGAGTTTTACAGTCAAATCGCTCATCAAAGCCTGACCTTCTTTTTGAAGTGCCACTTTTTGATTTTTGTAGGCATTTTCAAGCTCTTTCATTGTTTCTGCGCGCTTGTCTTCGAACACATCAGTGATGATGTATGAGGCAAAATAAATCACCTGTTCAAGTTTTTTCACAGAAATATCAAGCATAAGCCCGATGCGAGAAGGAACGGATTTAAGGTACCAAATGTGTGCTACTGGGGCAGCCAGTTCCACATGTCCTGTACGCTGACGACGAACCTGAGAAGTCGTCACTTCCACGCCACATCGTTCACAAACCACACCTTTGTAGCGGATTCGTTTGTATTTTCCACACGCACATTCAAAATTTTTGCGTGGTCCGAAAATTTGTTCACAGAAAAGTCCACCGCGTTCTGGGCGCTGTGTACGATAGTTAATTGTTTCGGAAATAAGCACTTCCCCGTACGAAAGCGCGCGAACATCTTCATGAGAAGACATTCCAATACTGATCGCAGAAAGGTTATCAAGATTTTTTCCGGCAGCGATATCTTGTTTCCCTGCGTGCTTGCTGATCTGCGAATAGTCAGTAATTTTATCATTTAGAAAATTTTCTAAATCCTTTGTCATTGGGATCATAAAAGTTTTTTTTGGTTAGAATTTATTTTCGCGGAAAATCCAGTGCCAGATTGGAGAGTTCAGTAAAATTTGGAAAATTTTATTCTCTTGGCGTGCCACACTGGATTTCGCGTCGAGATGTAAATTCTTTTTTCACTCATCAAAAATTGGAGCGAAAAATGGATTGATATGAAATTATTTTGAAGCCGTTTCAGATTCTTTCTCTCAACCTTTTCTTTGTTCAGGGCTTTGTTGGTAGAGAGCAAACCAAACCGGCAATTGCGATAGAAACAAAATAAATAAAACAGTATTGTTTCGATTGCTCGCTAATTCTTCCTCTTTCTCTTTTTTTCTCAATGTTTCTTTTTGTTCGGTTTTTGTATCCTGTTCAGTGTTGTTATTTTCCGATTCTTGAGCCCAAGTTGTTTGAAATAGAGTCAATGCCATCAAAATGGCTATCAAAATTTTTTTCATATTTTGGAATGTTAGGAAAAATTATTTTTTGATTTCCTCTTCATCGTCGATGATTGCCGTTGTAACTGGCGTTGTATCTTCCTGAACACCACCTTCTGGCAAATCAATTTCTACATCAAATTGTCCATCAAGTTTTTCGAGTTCTTCATAGCGAGCCTTCATCTTCGCAGTGAGTGCTTCCACTTCTTCCTCAGAAAGCAAGTCGATGTGCAGATTGAGTGCCTGCATTTCACGAAGCAATACGTTGAATGATTCTGGAACGTTTGGGCGACGAATTCTTTTTCCTTTCACGATCGCTTCGTAGAGCTGAGTACGACCATTGATATCATCAGATTTCACTGTGAGCATTTCTTGAAGAATATTAGCTGCACCGTACCCTTCAAGCGCCCACACTTCCATTTCTCCGAGACGCTGACCACCATTCTGAGCCTTACCTCCAAGTGGTTGCTGAGTAATCATTGAGTATGGACCAACACTACGAGCGTGGATTTTATCTTCCACCAAGTGATGAAGTTTGAGCATGTATTTGATACCGACCATTGTTTTTTCTTTGAATGGTTCACCCGTTCGTCCATCATAGAGCTGAACTTTTCCATCAGCTGGGATTCCAGCCTTTTCCATGAGCTCAGAAATCTGTTCTGTCGTCATACCATTGAGGATTGGTGTTGCCACCTTGATTCCAAGTTTTTTCGCAGCACCACCGAGATGCGTTTCAAGCACCTGACCGATATTCATACGAGAAAGTACACCGAGCGGGTTCAAAAGAATGTCAACAGGCGTTCCATCTTCCATGAATGGCATATCTTCTACTGGTACGATTCGAGAAACGATACCCTTGTTTCCATGTCGTCCCGCCATTTTATCACCCACTTCGATTTTACGAGTCTGAGCAACATATACTTTGATTTGTTCAAATACACCTGTATTAAGGTTGTCACCTTCTTCACGGCGGAGACGATGTACACCAATCACTTTACCACCAGAACCCGAAGGAAGCACAAGAGACGAATCTTTCACATCTTTTGATTTATCCCCGAAAATTGCACGAAGCAATCGTTCTTCTGGAGAAAGCTCTACTTCACCCTTTGGTGTTACTTTTCCGACCAAAATATCGCCCGCTTCTACATATGCACCGATTCGCACGATACCATCGACATCGAGATCTTTGAGTTTTGCTGTAGAAACATTTGGGATATCGTTGGTTGTTTGTTCAGGGCCGAGTTTTGTTTCACGAACATCCATCGTATATTCTGCAATATGCACTGATGTATAATAATCATCCTGCATAACTTTTTCAGAAATAATAATAGCATCTTCGTAGTTGTAACCATTCCAAGGCATATATGCCACGCGAAGATTGCGTCCTACCGCAAGTTCACCATTATCGATAGATTGTCCGTCAGCCAAGATTTGTCCTTCTGTAATTTTTTGTCCAGTGAAGACACGAGCCCATTGATGTACGATCATTCCAGTATTGGAAATTTCGAAAGTGCGAAGTGGATATGTCTGTTTTTTTCCGTTGGCATAAATCACAGAAATATGCTTTGCATCGACACCAATCACTTCCCCATCAGCCTCTGCCTTGATCACATATCCAGAACCTTCACCCACCACGCGTTCCATACCAGTACCAACAATTGGCGCTTCCGCACGCACGAGAGGCACTGCCTGGCGCATCATGTTCGTACCCATTTCCGCACGAGTCGCATCATCGTGTTCAAGGAATGGAATGAGCATTGTCGTTTCCGACATGAGTTGCTTTGGAGAAATATCGATATGCGTTACATCTGATACATACACAATTGTCGCTTCAAATTTTCGGCGAGCAGAAATTCGAGTTTCAGCGAAATTTCCATATTTATCAAGTTTTGTATTCGCTTCCGCAATCACAAGTTGACGTTCTTGATATGCATCATAATAATCGTATTCATCGGTTACGAATCCACGAACCGCGATTTCATCAGCGTTGTATTTATCTTTGAGAATTTTGGCAGTTTTTTCGTCAATCATTGTTTTTTCCGCAATGATGAGATTGCCATCCTTATCAAAAATATCTTCAAGCGTAATACGATTCTGAGGAGCGAGTCCATCATTTTTCACTTTGTTGAAAACTTTTCGATACGGAGTCATGATAAATCCGTACTTATCCACCTTAGCGTATGACGCAAAATGCAATACGAGACCAATGTTTGGACCTTCTGGTGTCGCAATCGGACAGATACGACCATACTGCGTTGGGTGCACATCACGCACTTCGAAGCCCGCGCGTTCACGAGTCAAACCACCCACACCGAGCGCTGTCAAACGACGCTTGTTGGCAAGTTCAGAAATCGGATTTGTCTGCTCCATGAATTGTGAGAGCTGAGAAGTACCGAAGAATTCTCGCATTACCGCGATCATCGGACGAGAGTTGATGAATGTGCCTGGTGTTGCTTCATCAAGATCTGTAATCACTGTCATACGATCTTTCGCGATTTTTTCCATACGCGCAAGACCAACTTTGACTTTATCATACACGAGTTCACCCACAGAACGCACGCGACGATTTTCGAGATGATCAATATCATCTGAGAAAAATCCTGGACGACCTTCAATCAATGAAAGTAAATATTTGATGCCATACAAGAAATCCTGCGCCACCAAAAATTGATTTGCATTTTTAATATCTTCTTCTTCAGTCATTGGAACGGCATTTCTGTGTGCATCAAACATTTCAGAAAGTTTGCGATTTACTTTGATACGAGCTACTTCTCCGAGTTCGAATCGTTTTGGATCATAGAAAGTTGTTGTGAACAACTGTTCCACGCGTTCATCCGTTCCGAGATCTCCTGGACGAAGTAATTTATAAATCGCGTAAAGAGCTTCCATCCGTGTCTTTGTCTTGTCTTTTTCGATAGTTGGAGCGATATATTTGGCAATCCATTCATCTTCCCCTTTGAATGCGTCAATAATTTCGGCATCAGTTTCATATCCCCAAGCGCGGAGCAAAACGGTCATTGGGATTTTTCGTTTTTTGTCAATTTTTACGTTGATTACGCCTTTTCGTTCAATTTCTACTTCAAACCAAGAACCACGATGCGGAATAATTTTCATTCCAAACATTCCATACTGGCGAGGATCTGGCGTAAAAAACATACCAGTCGAGCGGATAATCTGATTGATAATCACACGCTCAATACCAGACACAATAAATGTTCCCATATCAGTCATCATCGGGATACCACCGAGATACACATCTTGTTCTTTGATTTCTCCTGTTACTTTGTTGAGCATCTCAAATCGCACTTTCATCGGTGCTTCGTAGTTGAGATTTTTTCGCTTACAATCCATTACAGAAAATTTTGGCTCTTCAAGCTGAAAACCCTTGTAATAAATTGTCAATTTTTCTCCAGAAAAATCATCGATTGGAAAGGCTTCCTGAAATGCCTTATCAAGGCGACGATCGAGGAAATCTCGATAACTATCAAGCTGCACTTCGATGAGTCCTGGAAGTTCTAGAATTGTTCGGTCGTCGTTGAAAAAATATCGACCTTGAACACTATAAATTTCCCCAAGATTTTTTGTATCTTGAGGCTCAGTCGTAGAAACATTCGTTTCTTTTTGTTTTGCCATGAAATCTTAGATGTTAGAAAAATAATTTTTCCTGATTCTCATCAGGAAATTTATCTTTCCGCAATATCGACATTTGTCCGCATCATGACAAGAATACGAAATGATTAAATGAAGATTGACGGAAATTCTGCGATAATTATATGAAAATTTTCAAAATGTCAAGAGCTGAAAAGATGATTTTTTGAGGAAAATCTGAGAAAAAATCAGAGAAAAAATCGGAGAAAAAAATTTAGGAAAATAAAAATCCCACGGATGTGGGAAGGGTCTTATTTGCGTGGCCATTGTCCAATAGTAATAAAAGCAATACCAATAGTAATAACACAGACTACTTGAAAAATTAACAGCAAATAATCATCTTTGGGGTATACTGTTTTCAGAATTTCCTCAAAAAGATCTACAGCTTTACTGATAAGAATTCACCCAAAAATTCCTAGTAAAACGTCCCTATGGTCTGTTGTCGATTTCTTTCCGAGAAAAGAAAAAATTCAAGATGCTATACATACCAAAAGAAATAGAGCCAATGCAATAATCCCATAAAATACAAAATCACCCATACAAAATATAAAAATTAAATAATAAAATCTTAAGAATTCTAAAAAAGAGAGAGAATTTGTCAAGAGAAAATCATACTTTAATTTTTTTACACAAATAAAAATCCCCGATTACGAGGATTTTTTTGTTTTGAAAAATTTTCTGATTTCATTGAGAATGGCTGGAACGAGTGCAATTCCTGTCACGATAAGCCAAGTCGTAAGCGGAAGTGCTGTGAGTTTGAAAATCTCAGCCAGCGCCGGAATACTCACAATCAGAATTTGCAAAATCATTCCAAGAGCCACCGCACCAATGAGATAAAAATTCGAAAAAGTTTCGCGAGAAATTATGTTTTCGTGTTCAGAACGAATCGAAAGTGCGAAAAATAATTGTGCAAAAACGAGTGTAATGAAGGCCATTGTACGAGCTTCTGCGGTTGCAAAATTGTCGCCACCAATCGGCGCGCCATGCATTGCAAATCCGAGATAAAATGCCACAATAGTTGCAAGCCCCACGAGAATCCCGAAAAAAATCGTACGCGCGCCTGCGCCATTCGCGAAAAATCCATCTTTCGGATTACGCGGTTTTTCATTCATGATATCTTTTTCGCCCTGATCCATTCCAAGAGCCACGGCTGGAAGCGAATCTGTGACGAGATTGATCCAGAGCAATTGAATCGCCAAAAGTGGTGACTGCCACCCAATAAGCAAGACAAAAAACATCGCAATCACTTCACCCAGATTACACGACAAAAGGAAAATAATAGATTTTTTGATATTGGCATAAATATTTCGCCCTTGCTCTACCGCCTGCACAATTGTCGTAAAATTATCATCCAAAAGAATCATATCGGCAGCGCCTTTGGCAACATCCGTTCCAGTGATTCCCATCGCAACACCAATATCAGCCGCATTGAGCGAAGGAGCATCGTTGACACCATCGCCCGTCATCGAAACAATATTTCCATGCGAACGAAGAGCACGCACAATTCGTACTTTGTGTTCAGGGGAAACTCGCGCAAAAATTTTATATTGAAGGACTTTTTTGGTAAATTCTTCTTGACTCATCGTATCAATTTCTCGACCTGTAATCACCTCAGAAATATTGTTCGCAATGCTCAAATCTTGTGCAATCGCAAAGGCCGTATTTGGATAATCTCCCGTAATCATCACAGGTGTGATTCCTGCGTTTTTCGCGACTTGAATAGAATTTTTCACTTCTTCGCGAGGCGGATCAATCATCCCGAGAAGTCCTACAAAAATAAGATTTTTCTCCATTTCTGTGGCAGAAATATTTTCTGAAAAATTTTCTGACAAAACTCGATACGCAAGCCCAAGCGTTCGAAGTGCCTTGTCTGACATCGCGCTCATCGCGCGCAAATACATTTTTCGTTTTTCATCGGTCAATTCGAGGATTTCGCCATTTTCTAAAATATGTGTCGAAATGTCCAAAATATTATCCACCGCGCCCTTTGTGTAAATAATTTTTTCAGATTTTTGAGAATTATTTTGAAGCAAAACAGACATCATTTTGCGATCAGAATCAAACGGAGCCTCGCCAATTCGCGTGAAATTTTTTGCCAATTTTTCGCGATTGATGCCGATTTCATCAGAAAAAACCAAAAGCGCTACTTCTGTCGGATCGCCCGTTGCAACGCCATTTTCATATGTCGCGTCGCTACAAAGTGTCATCCCTTCAGAAAGCCGCATCAATTCAGGGTTTTTCAGCATATCAAGCGTTACGCGCGTACTTTTTGAATTTACAAAAAATTCCACAACAGTCATTTTGTTTTGCGTAAGCGTTCCCGTTTTATCGGAACAAATAATATTGACCGAACCGAGCGTTTCTACCGCAACAAGTCGCTTCACAATTGCATTTTTCTTGGACATTTGTGTCACGCCAATCGAGAGAACGACAGCCACAATCGCCGCCAAACCTTCTGGAATTGAGGCGACCGCGAGCGAAACTGACAAAAGAAAAATTTCATTCAAATCACGATTCTGAAAATATCCCACCACAAAAATCACGAGACAAATCGCAATCGCCATTTTTCCAAGCGTTTTTCCGAGTTGCTCAAGATTTTTTTCGAGTGGAGTTTGTACGCTTTCTTCATTTTCGAGAATATTGGCAATGTGCCCAACTTCCGTGGAAAGTCCGATATCTACGACCACACCGACCGCACGACCATTGGTCACCACCGTCGACATAAACGCCATATTTTTTCGGTCACCAATCGCTGTTTCCGCATCGGTATAGATTTCGTTAGCATTTTTTTTGGTTGGAACAGATTCGCCTGTCAATGCCGATTCTTCAATTTGCAATTCTTGCGCCTCAATAAGTCGCATATCAGCAGGCACAATTCGCCCAGCATCCAGCAGTACAATATCACCAATTGTCACATCTTTGGCAGAAATTTCGAGCGTTTTTCCATCACGACGAACAATCGCTTGCGGAGCGGTCATATTTCGCAAAATTTCGACCGCTTTTCCAGCACGATATTCTTGTGCAACACCCAGAACCGCATTGATAATAATCACGAAAAAAATAATTGCCGCGTCAATGTATTCCTGATGCCAAATCGTAAGAATAATCGCCGCAAACAAAATATAAATCAACCAATCATTGAGTTGTCCCAAAAACATCATCAAAATCGATCTTCCCTTTTTCTGGGGGAGCTCGTTTTTTCCATATTGTTCGTGACGCTTAACAACTTCCACCTCAGAAAGGCCTCGCTCAGCGGTTACGCCCAAATCTTCGAGCACATCAGAAATTTTTTGAGAAAAAGCACGCATATTTACAAAAAAAGACATCACCAATATATCAGATTTTTTCAGATTTTACAAAAATTTGATGGTTTTTTATTTTTTAAAAAAGTTTGCGAGCGAAAAAATTTTTTATATACTTTTTGTATGCGTGAATTTTTTCTTTTTTTGGTGGCGATCAATATTTTTTCGTATGCCGTTATGTGGGTTGATAAAGTAAAATCCATTTATCAAAAGTGGCGCGTGAGCGAAAAAACACTTTGGACACTTGCGATTTTTGGTGGCGTTTTTGGTGTTTGGCTAGGGATGCAGGCACCAATTTATCATAAAGCGTGAAAATCAAATTTCAAAATTCTTATTCCAACTATTGCTTTTTTGTGGATTTTGGGCATTATTTTTTGGATTCATTAAATTTTTATTTGACTTTTTATTTATTTATATTGCAATAAATTTGCAGTACATCACTTTTACAAGGAGACTTGAAATAAAAAAACTGCAAAAACTCGTTATGGTAGTGGCCGCTCTCACTCTCGTTGCAACTACTCAGGTATCTCCAACCGATGAGCTCATCGATAAGGGTTGTCTGAAGCTGCTTTCAAAAGAAGCGCAGCAAGTTGACGATCTGAACTTCAACCGTAGAAAAATCGAAGACCAGGTACAGAAGTTAAAACCTCGATCAGGTGCCGAACATAATCGAGACATTATTACTGAACTCGAAAATCGGGTCAGAATAATGAAGGATGAGGTCAGGCGGAGACGGCAACAAGGGCGAGACGTATGCCGGACTTTAGGGTTAGGTTATGTTGCATCATGCCTCAAAAAATTTCCCAAATAAATAACGAGCATCTTCTTTTATAGTCCAGGCTTCTGGGCTACTTTTTTGTTATTTTTATTACCTACAAAAAGTTATTTGACTTTTAATAAAAATATATTATAATTATTGTGTAATTCTTTTCTGTTTTTATTTTTTCCAAACAAGGAGGTTTCAAGATGAAGAATTTACACTTTTTGGTAGGGTTAGTAGCTCTGTTCGGGGCGTCAGCGATGGCACAAGGAATCAAATCATCAAACGACCCCATGGGCGACTTGATTTCCTTTGTAACAAAGGGGGCAGAAATCCGGTCAGCAAAGGCAAGAGCTATGAATTGCAGAGTACAAGCTCAAGAAATGCAGAGACAGGCAGTTTCTCGGGCGGAATTCCAATCCTGGGATCAGCTGAGAAAAATGTGTGAGCAGGAAATACACATTATTTCTCGCATTCAAAGCGAAAATTTCATTACTTGTGCCAATAAAATGGGACCAGCCAATGAGAAGGCCTGCAATCAACATTTCATGGGTTACTAATCCAACCCTAGGACTTAACGCATATGCGTTAAGTCCTTTTCTTTATTTTCATAGAATTACTTGACTTTTTATATAATTATATTATAATATTTTCGTAGTTCTTTTCTTTAACATTTTGATAGGAGGTTTAAAATGAAGAATCTACGAACTTTGGTTGTATTCCTAGGTCTTTTCCTCGCCATAGGTTCCGCGTGGGCTGATACAAAAAGCGACAAGGAAAGGGAAGATGTAATATCTTACAACTTCCGCTATGGCTTAGGGGCGGCATATCTTTCGGATCTTGATGCTAGCGTGAAACAGGTCTACATGGAAACAATTAAAATGAAAGAGCCCGCCCAGATTATTGGGCTGAAAAAAGAGCTTGCAGACTTTGCGAAGGCAGCACTTCGTTTTGATGCGCAAGTCAAGGCCTATCGAGCAAATCTCTTAAAAGAGTGTCTCCAAAAAACGCCAAAATCTCTCCACGACAAATGTGTTAAAGACCTTAAGAAATAGAAGGTCACACAGAAGTGGTATACAACCATCTGACCCAGTTATGCTGGGTCTTTTTTTATAAAAAATTCATTATTGCAAATTTTTGTAATAATATTTGGCTTAAAATAAATGATTTTTCTAAAATTTTTCTTATTGCAATTTTTTGCGATA
>ERZ773070.1530-NODE-1530-length-14118-cov-6.746782_pt1 | contig 14118 bp, 14 predicted proteins | sample MGYA00580618_ERZ773070 | MGnify/ENA primary metagenome ERZ773070 (study PRJEB29015, sample SAMEA2738023) | human oral metagenome | biome: human oral; feature: human-associated habitat; material: dental | place: China | collected 2019 ...
TAGGAGCATGTTCAGGGAAGAGCTTGATACGCAAGTCTCCGTGATTTGTCTTAATAGTCGCCAACGGACCTTCTACTGTTTCAATGTCTACTTGTGGGAAATGCAATTCTTTTTCTACCATACCAAATCCTTCTAAGGCATCAAAAATGCCATCTTCTTCTACTGTTTTTGTAATATAATCTGCTTTTTCTTTGATCTTTTCGTGGGAAACTCCCATGGCAATACTAATTCCTGCATAATCAAAGAGTTCTAAGTCATTGAGGCCATCTCCGAAGACCATGACGTTCTCTGGTTTCAATCCTAAATGCTCCACCACCTTGGCTACACCTGTGGCTTTTGAACCTGAAATAGGCACGATATCAGATGAATGTTCATGCCAACGCACCATGCGAAGTTTATCCGATAAAGACTCTGGCAAGCGCAAGGCATCTCCTTTATCTTCAAAGGTCCACATCTGGTAAATGTCTACTTTTTCATGAAAGTCAGGATCCACATCCAAGTTTGGATAAATTGGATCAATCGCCTCACTGATCATTTCTGTTCTAGTGGAGAGTTTAGCAGCATGACTGCCAACCAAACCGTAGTCAATTCCTTCTCGCTTAGCCCAAGAGATATACTCCTCAACATCTGGCCTCTTAATCTGATTTTGATAAATGACATTTCCTTTTTTATCTTCTATATAGGCACCATTCAAGGTTACAAAAAAGTCAGGCTTGAGATCACGAATCTCTGGAACAACACCAAAAATGCCACGCCCAGAAGCAATTCCTGTCAAAATCCCTTTTTCACGCAACTGCTTAAAGACAGTAGGAATTGTATCCGGAATAAAACCTGTCTTTGACGCACGCAGGGTATCATCGATATCAAAAAAGACGATTTTAATCTTCTTTGCCTTGTATTTTAATTTCGCATCCATCTCTCTACCTCTTTCAATCTAACTCTTTCCATTATACCATAAAGTAGAGAAATCCCCTATCTTCAAAGAAATTCACTATCTCTTATTATAATTCCTTGGACATATACAAAACCATATCATCAGAACTTTAACTAAAGGCTTTGATTTCTAAGGATTTATTTTCATACCAAACTCCTGTACCATCAAGAATGCAGCCTCTCTTAACGTATGAGTGTTGGGCAGTGCCATAGCCCGAGTGCAAGTCGGCACCTAGACTTATCTTACTGAAAAATATACTAACACCTTTCTCCGTTTCAGCCAAGAGCTGATTTCAAAAACATTGATTTTGAGAAGACTCAAAAACATTGGGCACTGCACCCATAAAATGAGACACAAGAAAACACTCCTGTTGAAATCTGATAAACTAGAAACAAGAGTGTTTTGTTATGGTCAAAAAAGCATATTCATTAGAAACTAAGCTAGCCTGTATCGAAATGAAGAAGGCAGGTAAATCAAATAAGGTTATCATGGATACCCTCGGTATTAAAAATGCTAGTCAGGTCAAGACCTAGTGGCGATGGTATCAGAATGATGAATTGTACCGTTTCCACCAACCTGTGGGGAAACAATATACTTATGGTAAAGGGATGAAACAGTTATCTGAAGTCGAACAGTTACGTTTGCAGGTAGAATTACTAAAAGTATCAGAGCTTGGTAAGAAAATCGACAAAGTAAGTCTTATCAATCTAGTGGAAGAGTATAAGAAAACTTGCCCTGTATCTATTATTTTAGAGTGTTTCGGCGTCAAACGCTCAACCTTTTACCGCTGGAAACAGGAGGGTAAGAATTCTCAGAAAAGAGACGAAATAGCAGATAAAATCGAACAACTCTGTATGGAAAATCACTTTATTTACGGCTATCGAACCATCACTCGCTTGCTCAAGAAAGTTTATAACCTCGTCGTTAATCGTAAGAAGAGCTATAGTATTATGAAGGAAAAGGGCTGCCTTTGGCGTGTCCGCCCCAAGAAGGGACCTAAATTAGGGAAGCCTTACCATGTAACAGACAATAAACTAGATCGTGATTTTCAGGCAGAAAAGCCTATGGAGAAGCTTGTCACAGATATCACCTACCTCTACTTTGGAAACTGTAGACTTTATCTATCTTCGATCATGGATCTCTATAATCGTGAAATTGTAGCTTACACCATCTCCGAGTGCCAAGATACGGACTTTGTGCTCGACACACTTAATCAACTTGAGCTACCTCAAGGAGCACTTTTACACAGCGACCAGGGATCTGTCTATACCTCAAAAGCCTACTATCAGGCTTGTACAGAAAAAGACATCACCCGCTCCATGTCCCGAAAAGATTTAGCAAAACTACACATTAAGTACATGGTGAAACTTGACATCGGAGATACGTTCTATAAAATTACTTTTTTATAATCGTCTTTCATGACAATTCTTATACATTTTCCCAGATCCACATGGACATACTTCGCTCCTATTACAAAATCCTAAATCTCTGCTTTTTAAAAGTTTATCTTGAGAATAAATCTGTGAATAACACTTTCCATCACCTTTAATTAAAATGCCTGTCCCCTGGCGCTTGTTGTTTTGATAAAATCCTTCATATATTTCCCCATCCAAATAGATAAATTTCCCTTTACCATTATACTGATTATCAGTAAAATCACCCTCATAAATACCTCCACTCGCAAAGGTATACTTGCCTTTCCCAGTCATTTTACCATCTAACCAATCGCCTTCATAAATTGAACCATCGGGCCAGGTCATTTTGCCTTTGCCTGTGCGTTTATCTGATAACCAGTCACCCTCATAAACCGTGCCTTTCTTAGTAGTCTCTCTCCCCTTTCCTTCCCGATTGCCGTCAACAAAGTCGCCTTCATAAAAAGAACCATCCGGCCAAATCATTTTGCCTTTGCCTGTGCGTTTATCTTGTAACCAATCGCCTTCATAAAAAGTACCATCAGGCCAGGTCATTTTGCCTTTGCCTGTGCGTTTATCTTGTAACCAGTTACCTTCATAAACTCTTCCATCCGGCCATGTATATTTTCCTTTGCCTGTGTATTTATCTTGTAACCAATCGCCTTCATAAATTGAACCATCGGGCCAGGTCATTTTACCTTTGCCTGCGCGTTTACCTTGTAACCAGTTACCTTCATAAACTCTTCCATCCGGCCATATAAATTTTCCTTTTCCCTCCAAATTACCATCAACAAGCTCACCTTTATAAATTCTGCCATCTGGACAAGTATATTTTCCCACTCCATTTGGTTTATCAGACATCCAAGTGCCCTCATAAATAATTCCATTAGGCCATGTATATTTTCTATAATTTCCTGCTTTATCATAGAAATATTCCACAGAATCCGCAGACAGACCAGTCAGTTGTCTAAACTTAAGTGCTTCTTCGATCCAAACGAGAATTTCTGTTTCTTCAAATCCCTGAGTGAATTTATTAAATTTTGGAAAATCATCCACTATTTCAATAGAACTACATGCTACTTTTTGAAATTTACCTTGGCTTTCAAAAATAAGTAACACAGTCAAATTTTCATGGTTTTTTGCATTAAATTCTTTATAAAAATCTTCAAACTTATTAACATAATTACAAAACTCATTTACTATTATTACTAGTAGATCTATCATTTTTTCTCCAAAACTAATAAATATTTTAGGGAATAACTTCCAGTGTTATACTGATTCGATTAAAAATAATTATCTTTCACATCTTATAAGAATATTTAAATAGATAAATACAGGTATTGAGGAAGAAATTAAAACCAAACTGGTATTTGAACATCACTATTACTTATTTCATTTTCAAATTTACCACAAAAATATCATCACTAAGCACATCTCTTTCTTAACTATTTCTAAGACTATTTAACAGTTCAGTTACACTAGGACGATTATCTGGATTCAAATCTAGTCCTCTTTTAAGCAATTTTGAAAATTCAATGGAAACTTCTGAAGCAATCCTATTCAACGCTTCATTTGACTGTTCAACTGCTGTTCTTTGGGAACCGAAATAATACAAACGCAATATGAGGATTGAAATTTTCCAAACATCAGTCTGCTGAGTCTGAAAAAACTTATTGACATCTGAAACCGAATCCTTGCATTCTGGAGGAATCCAATTAGGAGTATGTGGTTGTTGAAGAGGAAACATCGCATTCTTCGTTCGGAACGAATCAGTATCGAGAAGCAAAATATCATTTTTATTCTGGTCAACATCATCAACATAAATCAGGACATTATTGGGGCTAATATCACCGACAATAACATTGTTACGATGGAGAATACTCATTACATAAAGTAGTTTTAAAATAATAATTTTTCTTCCTTTAATGCTTATAATTGGTTCCTGCAGCTTTTCCCTTGTTGAATCATCATTTAATGCATAAGCAAGAGTTCTTTCAACAGTTTTTATTTCATCCGAGTATAAACTTTTCTTTTTTGGAAGAAACTTATCTGGAATTTTTCGCATAACATATCCTTTAAAATCACCATCAATATTTACAGTATCGAGAACCACAGTCATCGTTGATTTTATGATTTTCTTCTCAAGTGGTGTCATTTTTTTAAAAGTACTAAGTAATCGTTGTAGATGGGTTTCAAGCTGCAAATTATTGTTTTCCAAAATTTTTTTACGATATATTTTAATTGCAATCTCTTTTACTTGTCCATTTTTCATCTTTAGCGGATATAAATACACATTTCCTTGAGTTCCACCTCCGATTTTTTTAGAATCTTTTTGGAAATCTGACTTTGTAATGTTAACCATAATCTACATCTCCAATCTTAAAACAGATTGCTGTTTTATCATCATCAAGTTGAAACATAGAAACATTAATAATCTTTAAAAACTCTACAGAATCTTTAACATCAATCAATTTTTTCAACAAAAAATTTCCCAAATTACTATTTCCATTTCCAATAAAATCAGCTAGACCATCAGTTGTTATAAAAAATATATCTCCTTCTTCCAAGTCTACCTTCGTAATATTTATTTCATTTATAGAGTCAAGTGGTAACGGAGAAACTGCATTAGAGACTATGTCTTCTCCTCTAGTTTTTCCAGACTTTACAACATTAATAGCCAAACTTTTGTTAAATATATAAGCCCCTCCATCACCGGATATTGTAAAATGCGTTACTGAAGATTTGTCTTTCTCCAAATGTATAACCGCACATTCTAGAGTTGTTCCAAAGTAATTAGCCCCCATTTGAGCCGAATATTTTTCTACATCAAAATGCTGATTTTGTTTAACCAGCTGCTTTTTACAGAAATCATTAGCCATTTCATTTATCTTGATTGCAAAATCCTGAATTTCAAACGTATTAGTAGTTTTAAGTTGTAATTTTAATTCCTTAACAGAGGAAAATGTTAAGTATTCTGCTAATATATGAGAATATGGTGAAGCTGACACTCCATCTGAAATTGCTAGAATAATCCACTTTTCTTCCCCCTGTTCAAAAACACCATATGCATAACTATCTTGGCGTGGAGAGGTTCCAGATTGATGGAGACTCCCCTTTGAAGAAGCGGCTAATAATAATGAACTACCTAATTGGAGGGCATCTGAGACGTTATCATTTCTGAAAAATGGCATATTTTGTTGAGATAAACCATTTGGTTTTTGATAGAATGTACCAGACGGATTCCCAATAACATATCGACTATCAATCAAACTAAATTGTTCTTCCTCCCTATCTTCAAAATCAGAAACAGAAGAATCTAATCGATTTTTTATAATGTGTATAGTTTCTTCATCATTTTGAAGTTTTGATTCTTGTTCATTGGTTTGTTCCTCAATTACAGATTCTTTTGTAATCTGTAAATTTTCATCATCAAACTCTTCTCCAGCTGTTCTGTTATCATAATTCATAAGCAACCTCTCTAGTATCAAGCAAATTAAAAATCAAAATCATCAAAATCAAACTCTAGATCTTCAGTACCAAAAAGATCATCAACATTCGCTAATGGATCTTCTAAATCATCTTTACTAATTAACATACCAGTACCTACATTTGTACTAGAAATGATTGAAGAAACTAATTTAGGAACAATATTTGAAAGAACTCTAGCTGGAGTAAAATCAACTCCATCTCGAGTAGTTCTTACCAATACCGCATCCGAATTATGCACAGTGTACTCAGTATGTTTGTATCTACTTGCACCATATTTTTCCAATTTTTCTTTTGTGGCATCGCCGACACCGACTACAAAAATATTTGGACGAATCTTTCTCCCTTTACTATCTTTAAATTCTTCGCTAGTTAATTCATTAAAAGCCTGTGTAATGGAAACTTCATTATCTCCAACCGGATCGCCATCCGTTATAAAAAATACCGCTGGACGATATGTTTTATAAAACTCTCCATTAATCTTTTCTGAAGTTACTGCTTCTACTCCTCTCTCAACTTCTTGTTTTATCAACCGAAATACATTTGTATAATTTGTTGAGTCCCCATCAGCTTGCATATCTTTGTTATTCTCGTACCAATTCTCTAAATCAGATTTATCTGACAAAGTAGCAGCTACTCTTGCTATAGAATCAAATGTAATTACCTCTAATCGAACCTTATCAGCTACTACTGGATTTTCGACCATAGCTTCTAGTAACTTAGGAACGAAATTTAATGCTGCTGCGAATGGCTCTCCATACATACTTGCTGATGAATCTAAAACTAAGTAAAGTGGTAATAATGCGTAATTTCCTTCATTTACATCTCGTAACATGATAATTTCTCCTTTTTTATATAAGTGCTAATATAGTAAAATCTTTCTCGAGTCCATTGACTCTATATATAAATTATGACGTAATCTGTTTTATATAAGCATTCAACTCCATTTCTAATGTTATAATACTTTGAACAGTGTCCCGCAATTGTTTAGCTGCTCTATTTGAAATTTGCGCTGCTTCCTGACCGGTCCTGCTTGGACCTGTTTGATATATTATTATTTTAGATAAATCTTGAAGATTTTTTTCTCCCATCAATAATTGCTCCTTTGTTTGTTCACAAAACTGTTTCAATTGATAAATCTTAACTTGTAAATCCTGTATATTCATATCAATTCCTCTCATTAATAATTTCATCAATAGTAATAAGAATCACTACCAATATCTTCACCATTATACGGAATATCATCTAAAGCTTTGAACTGATTGCGTAAATCTGAACGCTTACGCGCAATCAATGTGATTCTTTTATTGATATCAGAAGCTTCCTCTTCTAATCTATCAATCTCTTTCTGTTTTTGACTATTTTTTCTCCCAATAATCACTTCTTGTATTGTTACAATAAGAATAGAAGCTATCCAAGCATAATTACTACTCAAAGAAAAGACGAGAGTAATGAGTAAAAAAATCAAAAAGAGCACAAATATTATGAATACATATGCAACTAACGTAGAGAACAGACCATCTTTAGAAATAGAGTATCTAAAACCCTTTTCTATGAATTTTATCTTGCTTATTTTATCTTTAACAATATTAAGCTCACCATATTCAATTTGAAGCTTCCTGTTAAATGAAATGATTTCCTTACCAAGATTTTCTTTAAGCTTGATATTTTTTTGAAATTCTTCCTCCTCTCTTCTTTTCCTATCTTCTTCTTGCTTTCTAGCAAGTTCCTCATTTCTCCGAATCTCCTTATATCGACGGATAAATTCAAGTGCAATTGTTTCTTGCGGACTAATTAATAAAATTTTCTTACTGAAACCAAGTAACTCCGATGAAGTCTCGTATGCATACCCAGTATAAATATATTTTTGATAGATATCATAAATATGTTTATAGAGCTGTCCATTACACGATTTTAAGGCTAAATCACAATAATCAGTGAATATACGCTCTCTTAAAGACCTAATATCCATACAAACTTTTAATAAATTGATCTGTTTTAGCTGTTCATCATAGAGATGAACAATCTCTTTAGTTGTTTTAGGACTCACATCCTGTTCAAAATATTTCGAAACATAGGCAAAAACAACATCCTGTTTCTTAGCCAAGTCTTGGTGGTTTATGTATGGATTTTGAGATGAACTAATGATGTCCTGAACTAAAATATCAAGTTTTAAGTAGTAATTTTTTATATCCTCAGGATTTTCTACGATTGCTTGGTTAATATAGCCTAATGCTTGCGAATATTCTTCTAGTTTTAAAGAGGTAGCCGCTGCTAAAACTAGAGGGGCTGTATTCCCATTATCACGATAACTAAAGGAAGCTTGTAAAGCAATTTTAGCTAATTGTAAATCGTTCCGATTATATGCTTCTTTAGCCTTACTGTATTCTTTTTTACAAGATTCTAAACGTGTATCAGACTGACTAGTGGGATTTAGAAACAAATTCAAATCTCTATCATATTTCTCACGATTTTGTTGATTAGCAAAAACTTTCTGAGCCTGTTTTGCATAATCTAACATCTGAATAGACTTCGCATCCCCTCTACTCAGTGCAAGGCCTTCCCATTTTTGAAAATTGTTGCTCAAGTAATTTTGAATCTCCGATAAAGACCAGGAACTTTCGATTTGTAATTCTTTATAAAAATCAATCATCAGTCACCCTCTCAACTTTGTTTGTAAATTTTTAAGTTTTTCCTGTGAAAGCTTAATCTCAGTGTCAGTTTTTCGTAATGTGTTTTTTGTGTTTTGAAGAGGTATTAGCAATTTTTCTAAAGTATCACTACCTTGAAAATTATTTTGAATTTCACCTGTAATCTTCTCAACCTCCTGTGATAATCCATTAATTAACTGTAGCTGACTATCTAAATCTCGGCTACATTTGATTAATTCATTGATAAGAGTCCTAATACTCATAGTAAACCTCCTTTATAATAGTTCTTCAATAATATTAATTGACGGCATCCAACTATATGGAACAAAAGGAATAGGTTCTTCCGAAATTGTTTCATTTATAAATAGGGCTCTGTTACTTTCAGGTTTCCACTGATTTGAAATCCCCACATACTTACGAATGCTACTTTCATCAAGACGCAACAAAATTTTTGTATTAAATAATTCTGTTTCTACTCCACTAGCTTGTTTTTCCATCGTACTGCTCTTAACCCACCAACCAATAAAATGAATCCCTAAATCTGCTGATTCTTGTAAAAAAGTTTCTAGAGGTGGTTGGTATCGATCACCATTAATTCTCAATCTTTCCATGCCCATTCCAAAGATATAAGTATCATCAAAAATGCTATTTTCATGATTTTTTCTTTCTTGAACTAGTCTATCTAGTGACTCTTTGAGATCTTCCGTTGGTAAATCTATAACTTTTATATTTTTTATTCGTGACAGTTGTATAATTAAATCATTAACTTTTTTCCATTCAACGCTATCTTTCTCAAAAGCATTAGAAAATATAAATGTAGTATTCTCTTGGTTATTTAAATAAGCAAGAGATATGGCAATAGATTGTAAAATTCCTAATGCAGGACTATAGTGAGGATCAGAAACACCAAGGATTGCAATGTGATGGCCTATTTCTCTTTTTAACTTTACTAGTGCCGGCTGAAGAGTTACTGAAATTTTTTGACCAAAGAGAGCAACCTTATCTATTCCTTTTTGCTTATTACTCTTTAGCGCTAAGATGGCAGAAGTTAGTTTAATCGGCTTTGTTCCATCAAAAATAACGGGTGGTCGAGAAGTACTCCTAAATTTATTCCACCACTTAATTCTTAAGGGTTCTAAAATTTCTTCATCTGCAAAGGCGACATGTACCTTTTTATTTTGGGTAATTTCTCCATAATCTAAGTTTATTATAACTTCTCTAGGTTTTAAATAACATGCAGCTGTATTTCCAACCCCCAATGTTAATTGTGACTCAGATAGTGAATTTTTGTGAGCAATTCTAATTGGAATTTGGCTAAATAAGGCCTCCATTTTTCCGTACAAAGCCTCATTCCCCCCAATAGTCTGAGATGAAAGCACAAAATGTATACCAGCCGCTCGGAACAATCGGACTGACTTTTCTAATAGATTTGCAATTTTCCGAGATTCATCTGATTTATCGCCGAACATCAATTGAAATTCATCAATAACAACAACAATTCTTGGCAGAGCTTTATCTGAAAAACTTTCCCTATACTCTTTTATACTTTTTTTATTACTGTCCTTAAATAACTTTAATCGTCGTTTATATTCATCAAATAGAAAGTTTAGAACGGCTTTCCCAAAACTGACATCACTTTCAAGCCCTAATACTTTAACATGTGGAAGATAATCCTCTTTATCTATATTAGAAAATGCCTTTAAAGTAACTCCCTCCTTGAAATCAAGTAAATATAAATTTAATTCTTGGGGCGAATAATTCTGACAAAGACTATGAATAATTACAGATAAAAGATTTGATTTTCCCTGACCAACAGCTCCGGTTATTAACATGTTATGCCTTTGATTAATTTCATCACCCAAAACAAACTTTTCGGATTCCAAACCATACTTTCCTATTGAAAATACCAGTCCATTTTTACTTGATAACGTTTGTGGAGAGTTTCCCGCAATAGGCAATTCATTAAATGATATATTTTTAGTATTAATATCCCGAAATTTTTGAAGTAAAAGATTATTATTTTCAATAATAGTTTCAATTGATAGATTGTTATAGCTTTTGTCTACATCTACAAATTGAAAAAATTTTTCAAATCGAAAAATATGCTCAGGTTCATATGACACTAGGATAAAATTCACACCCGCAAATGGGCCTACTCTAGCTAATTGAATAAGCAATTGCTTTGTCTTTTCTTGGAACATTGAAAAATCAGCATATATAACACATAATTTATAATTTTCTATGGCTTCCTGACTACGTTCTCGAATCGAAAATAAGGACATATCTATCCCTTTTAAGAGATTCTGAACACTCCGTATATGATCTTTAAGATATAAAAGATGCCTGTAAAGTTCTTCCTCTGATGCTAATTGCTTTACTAGTTTTGATTCTCCAGAAGATAACATTGAGAAAGGCGCAAATACTCCGCGAAGTTCTCCATCATAAGCAATAATTTCTAACTGACCAACTGCTGTTTGTCTTAATGCTATATCAAGACAAAATTGTGTTATTTTTACAGGGGAATCACTAAAATCTTCTTTTATCCAAATATTCCCAGCTCCAATATACTTATATTGTTTTGAAGATATTTCTATAGTTTGACAGACTTCTAATTGACTATTCATATTTGCCCCTCCCTTATGAATTTATATCTACTTTATATTGTTCCAGTATCTGTTCAAACTCAAGTAATCTATATATAGACTTTGATAAATAGTCATTAGCATCAATCAAATTTCCAATGACACTTCTAGTTTCTTCTTGACTTTCAAAATAATAGTATAGATTTGATTCGATATCTGAAATATCTTGAATAATTTCCTGAAGATTACTTCTAAATTCAACTGAAATATTGGAAACTTTACAGAGGATTTTGACTAATCTATCAATATTAGAATGATTTGCGTAAACAGATGCGGAACCTAAAAAATTATTCTGATTGAAAAGATGCTGTAAGTTTTGTGGTTGACACCTAGTAGATTCAATATCCGTATTAGTTTGTAACTTGAAATTACTAGTAACAGATTGAGTTACTACTTTATTCGTGGAACTATCAAAAAAAACATTACCATTTTTTTTAGAATGATTTTCTAAATTAGTTGATAAATCCGTCATAATCTGACTTGTTTCACCAACAACCATAACCGTTAATAAAGGGATATTTAATATCTTTGCCATAAGCGATCGATGACGACCATCATTTCCAGCATGTAGATAATTGCCATTTATATCCTTATAAACTCTTATTATACTATGAGAAAAAACATCATCAATCCAGTTTTGCGTTTGAGGGAAATGTTGTTTAATTTCTTTAATGCTATATCCTTTAGAAATTAAACTCTCCACTTTGGAAATATTCTTAACCCTATGCTTAGTTGTATTGAAGTCAGAATTATTATGATTCCAATTAAAACCTTCCATTGATTGACTGGTAAAAAATAAATATTTCGGGGATATTTGTTGAATTATGTAATCATCTCGTTCATAACTTATAATCTTAGAGTAGTCAATATTATTTAATATAAAATTTTCAGTCATCATCAATCCACTCCATAGTTCTTAGTTGTTTTACTTTAACCCTTGCATTCTCTAGTTGCCAAACTGCATTTGATAAACTAACAATGGATGACTGTACAATATTTGTCGATTGATCAATACTAGTCGACATCCCCTGTTCAAATTCAAATTGTATGACCCCAATCAAATTTCTTTCCATTTGTAATCTTTTATCATCTAATTGCTTGATAAGATTAGATAAATCAAATAAAATTTTTTCCTTTACTTGCGTTTTTTCAATATTCTCAATATATCTCATATGATTCTCCTAACTTAATATCTACTTCCCTTTATCTTATCATATCATAAAAAAATAATTTAATCATTGAAAACCCTTTCTAAAAATATTTTTTCCTTTAACTAAAACATAGTATCTGATTTAGTTTAATACTAATATTTATAAATTTAGTCAGTACAGTCTCATAAATTAGCTTCCATACCTTCTAAAACTTTAATGCTAATGCTATCATTATCTTCAAGAACAATATTCTCGAGTACCAGACATATCTTTCTTCCATTGAATTCTTCCTAATTTCTATCGAGCATATCCTTTAATTTAGCAACATGGTGCTTATCCAGCTTTTGTTCTTCATTAAAAATTTTGCCACTTTATTGTAGCTTCCCCTTCTTTTCTATTAGACTTTCTTCAGTTCTAAGGAGAGATTGCTAAATCGTATATTCTTCAATTTGGCGATTGCTACACCCCTAAATACCTCTCACCTTATATTCGTTATTACATTACCAGACAGGCTATTCTCCTCTGCCCGTGGTTCAGTTCTTTCTCTTAAACTATCCACCACCACATTCCCTACAAAATATTTTGCAGGTGAATATTTCTTATCGCTGAATAATGTAAAAATTGATAAAGTTCTCCAATTTATTCCGTATTAAAGGAAGGACTTAAACTCTGGTAGTCACTTTAATACATCCCAACTAAAGCTAAAAAGCCACTGTTCCCAGTGACTTCACAAAAGAGGTCCACTGGACCTTAACTCGCTATTATATTTCCAGGCTCGTAAAAAAAAGACTCGCCGTGGTCTGGAACTCGCTCTCTTATTTCAGAGCTCATGAAAAAGAGGTCCACTGGACCTAACTCGCCTTCTCGTTTCAAAGCCCGTGAAAAAAAGACCCATTGGGGTCTGAAAAAGAGGTCCCCCGGACTGAACTCGCCTTCTCGTTTCAAAGCTCGTGAAAAAAAGACCCACCCGGGTCTTGACTCGCTTTCTTATTTCCGAGCTCATGAAAAAGAGGTCCCCCGGACCTCTTTTTTAATCTTCGTTTACGAAAGGCATCAAAGCCATTACGCGAGCGCGTTTGATAGCTGTTGTTACTTTACGTTGGTTTTTAGCTGAAGTTCCTGTTACACGACGAGGAAGGATTTTCCCACGTTCTGAAACGAAACGGCTAAGAAGCTCAGTATCTTTGTAATCAACATATTCAATCTTGTTTGCTGCGATGTAATCAACTTTTTTACGGCGTTTGAATCCGCCACGACGTTGTTGAGCCATGTTTTTTCTCCTTTATAGTATTAATTGTCCATTAGAATGGTAAATCATCATCTGAAATATCCAACGGATTGGTTGCTCCAAATGGATTTTCATCACGTGAAAAGTCTGGTACTGATTGTGTAGGTGCTGTATAACTAGTAGTTGGTGCAGAATAAGCTCCACCTGTATGTCCTTCACGCACACTACGGCTTTCCAACATTTGGAAATTATCAGCCACGACTTCTGTTACGTAGACACGTTGTCCTTGCTGGTTATCGTAACTACGAGTCTGGATACGACCTGTGATCCCGATAAGAGAGCCTTTTTTAGCCCAGTTAGCAAGATTTTCAGCCTGTTGGCGCCACATGACGACATTGATGAAATCAGCCTCACGTTCGCCATTTTGACTCTTGAATGTACGGTTTACTGCAAGAGTAAAAGTCGCAACTGCTACATTTGATGGGGTATAACGCAACTCAGCGTCACGTGTCATACGCCCTACAAGTACAACATTGTTAATCATAATTTACCTTCTTACGCGTCAAGTTTGACGATCATGTGACGAAGAATGTCAGCGTTGATTTTTGAAAGAC
>ERZ773070.1541-NODE-1541-length-14070-cov-4.879486_pt1 | contig 14070 bp, 16 predicted proteins | sample MGYA00580618_ERZ773070 | MGnify/ENA primary metagenome ERZ773070 (study PRJEB29015, sample SAMEA2738023) | human oral metagenome | biome: human oral; feature: human-associated habitat; material: dental | place: China | collected 2019 ...
GCCGCCCCCTGCACACATTCGAGCAGACCATCACCGCCGCACTCTCACTCCACGTATTCAAAACCACCCCCTGAATAAGCTCTTCCGAGCCGGACCTGACCGCATTCGCCGCCCTCCCCGCGAACACCGGGCCAAGATCCGACCGCAGTAACCCCATCGAGCGGCTCAACCGGGAGACCCGGCGCCGAGCAGACGTCGCCCCGGGTCCTCCCCGACAGCGAGTCCGCACGCCCCCTGATCGGCTCCGTCCTGCCAGAGCAACGAGGAGTGGCAGTACGGCGAACGCCGACCTCTCCCAAACCTCCCTGCGGCGCCTGACCGACATGCTCCACACCGACAACAGCACCGCCCCGCCCGCCATCACCACCTGACCGAAAGAACACCACACCAAGAGACCTGACCCGCACATCAGACCACCCGCCCCACCGACTTCTCCGATCCCCTGGGGTGACCGGTCAGTCCAAGTGCATGAGTTCGACGGGCGTACGCTGCAGAAGCGATCTGAGAGTAAGTTGTGTGGAAGCCACCACGGATACCACGACAATAGTGGCAGAAACAGCAAGGTTTACCGCATTTACTCGCGGGTGAAGGGTGCCATCGCCGAAGAGCTGTCGGCCTTGGCCAATGGGGATGCCGATTTTACCACAGATGATCGTGGCGATTAGGGCTACCAGCAATCCCACGGCGGCCATCACGGTCGTCAGGATGAGCGATCTCATCGTGTAAATCCACCTGAGCTCACGGGCAGAGAACCCCATGGCCCGCATCGCCCCGATCTCTCCGCGCTCCCGGTTCAGGGAAAAGCGTTCGATATTGCCAACCAGCACCGCGCACACGAGGGCGAAGACGACAACGAGAATCCACATGACCGCCTGCTGCGCGCGTCGGATCGTAAAAAGGAGCTCAGCCGTGGTCTCAGCGACCTCGAAGCGCATGGAGGACATGGAGGCGTTGAGCGACTTCACGGATTCGGAGGCATCAGCGTTGTCTGCGAGCGTGATGAGCAGTTGAGTTGCTGCGGCTGGCCGGTTGAGGATGACCCGCATCCCGTCGATGTCCATGAGAGCGAGTTTCGTCCGGAATAGGCCGAACCGGGAGGAATCGTAGACGCACGTCACCGTCGCCTGCACTGTGGCGTACTTGGCCTGGGCTCCCGAGACGGTCAGAACCGCAGCATCGCCCACTGATAGGCCCATATCCTCGCTCTGGTTCTCGTTGATGCAGATCTCCCCGGTACCCGAAGGTCGGGTGCCGGAGAGCAAGCTGTACTCGCCCTGATCGAAGTCGGCTCCCACGACGACGGCTCCAGCCTCCTCGGTTGTTGTCGAGATGAGTGCGCCTGCATTGAGGTGGGTACGTACGGCCTTGATATCGGGTCTGGTCATGAGTGTCTTGACCACGGCATCGGCGTCATCGATGTAGTACACGACGTCGGCCTGCTGATTGAGCATAGAGAATTCGTAACCCTTAGCGAATCCCGACACGTCGCCGGAGATTACGTCGCGTGCAGACTGTGTCATCGTATCGCCCATCGCGTTGATGAAGGCGAAAGAAATGATCAGACTCAACACGACGACTCCCACTGCGACGAAGCTGCGTGCAGATCCAGGACTAGTCACTACCATAGCCCGCGCCATGCGCCACGAGTATTTGAAGCTCATCCTCTCCACCTTCTCCGGTGCGGTTGGAGACTCAACCATGCTGGGGTCCTCTCTGCTCGTCTCCCGTGATTCCACGCAGGTATCGGTAGTCTCTACGAAATACTCTCTTGAGGTATTCGCCATGTTCGTCCATCCCCTCAACCATGTTGAAACCGAAGGCCACCTCTGAAGCATAGCTCTCCGGATGCTCGACCGCGTCTACGAAGGCCTCGACATGCCGCCGAAGGGCGGGTCCATAAGTACTGTCGTCAAAACGAAATACACCAATCGGATGCCCGATATTGAAAGGTTCGACGACGCTAGCCCCGTAACAGTTGAGAATATGGGCAAGATAGTGCGCAGCCTGATCCTCCTCTGGACCAGCCGAAGTCGACAAAGACAAAGCCCCCTTGCCGGAGAGCAGCTGGCGATGGGCCAACCGCACCGTATGTTCGATGAAGTTAAGCATCGTAGCATTGACGTTCGCGAAATAATTCGGACTTGCCAGGACGATACCGTCCGCTTCGAGCATCGCATCGATGATCGGCGCCGCGTCATCATCAATAGGTTGATCTGAATTATACCAGAGCCCTGTAGCGTCGCAGGCCTTGAAATGCAGTCCCCATAAAGACACATGATCGACCCGCCAGCCGGGGCGCATCTTCTGACAGATGGCTCCCGCCTCCAAAGTGAGGGCCCTGGTGTGGCTGAAACGACCCGGCCGCGGACTGGACTCGATGATAATTATTCTCATGTTATCTCTCCCGTGTGCTACCCGTATCCGAGACGACTCGTCCATCGGTCAATCTGACGATACGTCGGCCGACCCTGATGACCCGCTCGTCATGGGAGGACACAACAATAGTGGTTCCCAGCTCATAGTTGAGCGCACGCATAACATTCAAGACACCAGCAGCATTCTCAGCATCGAGACTGGCTGTGGGCTCATCAGCCACCACGAGAGCGGGGGCGCTGGCCACAGCACGAATAATGGCCGCCCGCTGCTGCTCTCCTCCGGACAGGTCTCGCGGCAGTCGAGTCTTCTTGTCACCCAACCCCACACGATCAATCAACTCCTCTACCGCGCGTCTCGATGAATCGGTGAGTCTTCCCTGCAACCGCAACTGCAGCAGTGCGTTGTCCATCACCGTGAGCGAAGAGACAAGATTCGACCGCTGAAACACAAACCCAAGATGATCACGGCGGAAACGGGACAATTCTCGAGGGCTCATCGCGGTCAGATCGTTGCCGTTAATCGTCAAGGAACCACTCGTCGGGGAGTCCAGAGCCCCGAGCATATTGAGCAGAGTAGTCTTCCCGGACCCGGACGGGCCGGCAAAGACTACGAACTCCCCGTCGTAAATAGTCAGAGAAATTCTCCTATTGGCACGGACCGCGCCGGGGCCAGAACCGTAGGACTTCTCAAGTCTACTGATTGTGATCACAACATATCCTTTCTGACGAATCCGTAGGTGATCTTAGCACTGGCTGCGATGACCCCATCGACACTTGCATTTGCATCAACCTTGCCGAGCGATCCTATCATCCCCAAATTTCGTGCACGAATGATAAGCACGTCACCCGGAACGACTCGCTTGCGAAAACGAACAGAGTCGAGGCCCGCAAGTACAGCGAGATCGCTGGTATGAAACAATAGTCCGCCAGCCTGAGCCATCGCCTCAACGATGAGGACTCCCGGCATGACCGGAGTGTCGGGGAAATGACCGACAAAGAATGGCTCACCCACAGTCACATTCTTCCGAGCTGTCACATGATCCCCAATCGCGAGCTCATCAACTCTGTCGATCAGAAGGAAAGGATACCGGTGGGGCAGCAACTCCGTAAGTTTGTCGATCGTCATCGTCATGCCGTCAATCCTCCATCCACGACCAGGCAGGTTCCCGTAATGTATCTGGCGTCGTCACTGGCCAGGAAAGCAACTGTACGAGCGATCTCCTCTGAACGTCCAAGTCGGCGCAACGGAATCCGTGCAAGGTAATCTTTGCGAACCGTCGGAGTCAAAGATTCGATCATATCGGTCTCGATCAATCCCGGAGCTACCGCGTTGACGCGCACGCCGTTCTTTCCAAGCTCTTTGGACAATGTTTTTGTCAAGGCGATAACTCCAGCCTTTGCCGCAGCATAGTTAGCTTGTCCGACAGGAGCAGTGAAAGCACTGACCGATGAGATGTTAATAATAACTCCTGAACCTTGTGCCATCATCATCCACGCCGCCTGTTTAGCACAAAAGAAAACTCCGTCGAGATCCGTTGAGATGACTGAGTGCCAGGCACTCTCATTCATCATGAGTGCAAGTCCGTCCACAGTGCACCCAGCGTTATTGATGAGTACATCGAGACCGCCCCAGGTGGAATTGATATAATCGAACATGCCCCGAACCTCTTCCGGTGAAGAGACATCAGCACGTATTGCCAATGTTTTTCCAGGATATTTCTCCTCCAAACGCTTAAGTACAGAACTTGAGGCAGATGAAGCTGAACGATAGTTGAGAACAACTCGGTCACCGCTGCTCAAGAATTGCTCGGCAACAGCCAAGCCGATTCCTCTGGTAGAACCAGTGACACAGACTCTAGTGGTTGTCATGGGCAAACTCCTTCCTAACAACAGTTGCGGTGATATCTCCGCTGACCGTTACGACAATAATGAGGATGACTTGTTTAGGCTCGGCACAAGACAGGCCAAGAACGTACGCGAGAGGTTCGTTACCGCCAAAACATTCTCCCGCTATGAGACGAGGTCGAATAATCGGCCCGGACCAACCGAGACGATCCAAGCAAGTCTTTTCGCTCTGATCAACTCCAGGAAAACCGTTAGCTGGAGCGACTATAAGATCAATATCCTTCATGGTGAGAGCGCTATCATCAAGAGCCCGCCTCACGGCCTGCTCAAGGGCTGGTTCGTCACCGGGCCACTGAGTGTATTCCAATCCTGCTGTACCAGCCGACATCGAGGAAAAACTCAGCAATTCCGCATGAGGACGAGCCTTTCGCAAGCGACAGGAATCGCTGGTCTCAAGTATGAGTGCACCCGCAGCTTCCCCTAGGATAAATGAGGTCAATCGCGCCGCACAATAAATTGTCCTAAGTCGAGCTGTCATAATGTCGTTGGTTTCATCAACACCACATGCTAGGATGGCTTCTGCATCACCCGCCCGCAGAAGACGCATTGCGTACGCCACCGCTGACGCCCCCACCAATGTTGAGTTAACTCCTCGCGTCTTAAGAAAGATGGATCCCTGTCCCGCTGCGGCATTGTACACGGTCTGTGTAAACAGGGAGGGACTAGCGTGTTCCATACCTCCTCCGATAAATTTATCGAGATAGTCGCTTACCGTGCGCTGGGGACCGTACTCGGTCGAAACAATAACGCCCATCTCATCGAGATTTGCTGTTGCCGCATTGAGTCCAGCGTCAGTCCAAGCATCGTGCATGGCAGCCATAACGAGCAGACTGAGACGCTGACGTCGCCGCAATGAACTAGATTTTACAAATTCATTGACAGAAAATCGCCTATCAATTGGTAAAAGCGGCAAACCTGCAACATCAATAGGACTCACTGCAGGTAGAGTTTTTGATGCCACCTGACGATGACGATAAACATTGAGTCCAAGACCAGACACAACTCCCTGTCCAGTCACCCAAATACGTGTCTTCATCGATTCGCTCTCGTCCTCTCAAATTGTTCAGTCAGATTAACAGATTTTCGAGCCGATTCAATGAGTTGAGGCAAACCTGAACCAAATTCTCCCCATTGCCCAGTAATGAAAACGTTTGCCAACACCGTATGCTGACTGAGACGGTTCGTCATGTAGTTGTGCACATCGTGCGCCCACCCGGTTGCAGACCCACCGGAGTGACCAAACCATGACTGATAATCAATCGGATCGATAACACGACGATAAACAGTACTATATTTCAATTCTGGAATAAGTTTATCGACAATCATATTTTCAATATCTCGTGCATAATTGACATAAAATGCCCTATCATGCATCTCCGGCACATGGAAAGTATCAACTTCAACTCTCAGCAGTTCACGTTCATCAGCGGTTTTATTGTCCGAACAAACATGAACCTTAATAACAGGATATTCTGGACGGCGACCACTCTCCAAAATGCGATAAGTCTCAAACACATCAGGTGTCTCAGTCACATAGTGTCTAACAGTACCTTTCAAACGGTTAAGATTCACATTTTCCAAAGTATAAAACATACTGAGAGAGGAATGTCCTCGACGACGATTAGAATTAGATGGACAACCAAGATCATGCGATGTCAAGAGCATCTCAAGACTATGGATATCACCTCCATATAACACAATCTTAGCGTTAATGCGATCTCCGTTCTCAAGAATAACTCCATCTGTTGTCATATCGTCACAGACCGATAAGTCAGCCATGCGCGCCCCGAAAATAATATCGCCTCCATGCGTACGAATAAAATCATTAAGAACAGTAACAAGGTGATCAACGCCACCAGACACCGAGACCTGCCCTTTACCATAGCACTCGGTGAAAAATCCTGCCATCACCATAAGAGCGGACTCGTCACACTGAATCCGCATAGCTAGAATCGATCTCAGGAGATCATTCGAGATCGTCTCCCGACAGAACTCTTCGAATCCACGTTGGTAGTTACGCATCATGAATCGTCCACGTTTGCGGGGATCAGTTTGTTCTTCTCCCTCACCCATAAACTCTTTCATGAAAGAGATGAATTGTCGTAGTTCATTCGCACATCTGGGAAATTCTGAGACCAGATTAAGTTCCAAATTATCCAAACCGCGAGGCATAACAATCCGACGTCCGTGAATGTGCATGACGTCGATGATATCAGCAGGTGTAAGAGCAATCTGTTCTTCCAGCCCAAGTTCGCGAAGCAAAGTCACCAATGATCCATGACAAGTCCCTCCCAGCAAGCTCGACACAGCCAATTCGAAACGATCGCCCATCTCATTAGTAAAACTACTGAAATAGCCTCCAGGAGTCTCGCATTGTTCAAGCATAACAACGCGATGACCACGATTCACCAACAGAGCAGCGGCAACCAGATTTGCCATCCCCGTACCAACAAGGACGACTGGTTCAAAGTTTCGCATCGATATCGACCCCATCCGTAAGCGCATATTGATGTTCAGTGAAGAACTCCTTTGCCCGTCGCAGTATATCATCAGGCCAGGAAAAAAGCAAATGATGATCTTGAGTAACAGGAACGTGTTCGCTCATGCCAAGCGCGACTATCGGGCCTTTCTTCTCACCACCAGGCGTCGTCGCGGTGGTGGTCCGTCGACGATGATGACGGCGGCGGCTCATCACCACCGCCGGATCATCGGCGCGGTGGCGGGGACGGCGGGTGCGGGTAGTAGCATTATTAGTAGCACGGGAGGTGGCCGCACCGTCCTGCTGCGTCGTCACGACTCCTTCCGCACTACGCCAATTCTGACCAACCTTATTCTGGTAAGAAAGGCTCGCTGCGCCAGGTTCTACTTGAGTAAGTCGATAGTAGAAAATAAGGCGCGTTGTAGGTTGCGGTTTAAGAAAGGTCTCTAAGTGCAGACGATCCCCGAACCGCGCCATGTTCATAAAAACGGTACGAATTTTTGTTACTGGAGTGATAATAACCTGTCCTGTGGGTGTGACAACAGGCCATTCCGGAACGAATTGTTTGATCAGGTGGAAACGACCCATTTCGAACCAAATAAAAATGTTAGAATGATGAAAAATTCCAGCCATATCAGTTTCTGCGAAACGGATATCAATCGGAATCGTGTTGCAATGATGAAATGAATTCATGATTCTAATCACCGCATTTCTAAAAGATCGAGTAGAGGATATGAACACACCTTGTGCACAGGCCTCCAAAGAACAATGCATGAAACTACCATGCCAAGACCGAAGGGAATAAGAAATACCCACCACACAAATGTCAGTCGCAGATCATGACCTCCTAAAGCGAACATGAATGCAGAATTTGAAGAACTAATTTCTGAAATGTTCACAATAGTCATCACAATCAAGGAGACACATACTCCCAATAGATATCCGACGGTGTATTGTATCATAATTTGTATAAAGTAAAATATCGTCGTTTTTGTAGAAGAAGCTCCAGCCGCCTTGATCATCGCAATGTCGCCGACTCGAGACAGTAGCGCCGCATAGACCAGTGACGTCAATCCCAAACATATGAAGAGAAATACTACGGTAGATACCGACAACAGAAGGACAGTCCAAATAGTTGCGGACAATCCTAGCGAGGCCCAAGAAGCCTCATGCCAACTGAGAAGCTTTGCGGAGGAATCCAACGAGTTGACAAGTGCAGTAAGTGTCTGGCGAGCGTCAGATCCCTCAAGACCATCGACAAGTATTTCCGACACCCTAGCTTCATCATTGTAGATGCAGCGAGCGAGGAATGACCTATCCATAACAACCCAACTGTCCAAGATAAAGCTGGGAAGTTGAGGCTCAGAAATAGCGGATACTGTCAAAACTATCATGCCAGTACTTCCGGAGAAAGTGACTTGATCCCCTTTTTGTACACCCAACTGCTCGGCCACGTGAGAGGTCAGTACAACCGTATTCTCTTCAAGATCTTCTGCATCAATCCCAAAGTTATTGACGAGGTCAGGTTCATGCTCGACATCAATACCGACAGCGGTCACTGACACACTTTCAGGTCGCATGTTATCCTGATTCGGATTGGTCAGACTGAGTGTTGTACGTACTCGTGCCCGTACTGTTGATACGTCACTACTCTGTTTCAGAGAGTCGAGTGTTGCAGAATTAGCCGATAACACATCCTGTTTGGTCTGGGGCTGAATCAACCAGTGTCCTCCAACCGTTCCGAAGAGCAGGTCATCGTTATTACTACGAACTGTTGCAACGAACGAAAGCGCTATGACGAATATAAGAATACCCATCATAACCTGAATGACGACACCCACTGCTTCACGACGATAGTAAAATGCATCGAGTATGGAAAACCGTAAATTCATTATCAGATCCTTTCCTGTCGATATTGTTCTATTCCCCAGGCGATTCGAGCATCGCTCACAACACGGTTGCAGACTGTTACCGTGTGTCCGATTGTATTATACATCGTACATACAGCCTGAGGAATAGGAATATCAGTAAGTTCAGTCACACCACATCCGTCTTTAGCGATGACCCATCGATCTACTCGCCCCAATCCGTAGTCTATACCAAGACAATGATATTTAAGCCATGCCTCTTTCTCCGTAAAGAAACGGATCGCAAACTCAGGATCTCGCTTAATCCACGCCTGCTCGCGTAAGGTAAAAAATTTTCGCGGCAACCCATGAATAAATCGCCGACAATATTGTCTAGAAAGCGATTCTACATCCACGGCAACATTACAATGCGATACAGCGACAACAACATGTTCAGAAGAGTATGAACATGAAAACCAGGCTGAGTCATCTGCCAAACGCGGTCGGCACCCCGGTTGTCGCATCACATAGCGAGTATCAATACCTGCATCAATGAGTGCATCGTCGAGCAGTGCACGTCCAACACCGTGACGCCAATGCAAAAATTGCGTTCGGGAAAATCCCATTTTATGAGCACAAAGACTTGTCCAATAAATACTAGTCATAATGTTCCGACCCTTTCCTATTCAGTAGTGTCTCACTCACAGTTAGCAATTGAGTAGCATTCGTTGTCTCCATATTACGCAACATCCGTACCGAAAGCACTAGATCCTTCCAACATATCGTCGGATCAACGGACTGAGATCGTACAATCATGTCATGCGCTAATGCTCGCCATTTTTTTCCAGATTTCGCATAGTCCCGGGCGCATGAACTCAATTCCGGAATATGTAGAATTTCGGAGCATTGTTTCAGTCCGCGGGAATAAAGATGACGTCCTGCTCCTCCTCCGGTACCGACCTTTTCCAACATGAAACCCATGGACGCCAACTCTCGCCGCAACGATTCAGTACTATCGGTCAGATCAATCAATGAAGACAAGTTCCGCTCTAGAGATTTAAGCGCGCGCACTCCTTGTGAATTATTCACCGGTTCAAGAAATAAACGAACATTTTCATAGATCGCACGCATTAACGCGCCAAAAAGTTTTGGTTTACCGTAGGGTGGCTCGAAGAATGCTACTGTATAAGGACCTTGAGGAGCAGCACGCTGTAGAATAGAGTTATGATACATAGATGTTGCTCGAGACAAATCCTCGAAAGTAATTTCGAACGATCTTGACCAGAGATAGTCACAGCAAACAACAGACCGCGAATGTTGAACTGCGGATACTGGCAATGCATGGGTACCGAAAGAATGAATCTGGTGCCAGGGGATGACCTCAGCGAATAGAGGAAGTTCTCGAGCCTCACAATAAAAGTAAACTGCTCTCCCTTCTGCTAACCAATCGCGCGTCGTCTCAAGCATAGACATCGCGTCAATATGCGATACCCAAACGATACGAGCACCTGTATGCCGAACAAAAAAATGCTCGAGATCATGCATCCTAGAATTAATGTAGCAAACCATATTCTCTCGATGAAATACAAACCCGAGCCCGCAACCCAGAATATAGACGAGTTCCTCACTCATCGCCCAGGCAGAATCGGCCAAAGCATTCGCAATCATCGTAGAAAAACAATGCGACCCTCTCATATAAGGCATAGGCCATGCTCCTTTTCCCTTCACCTTATCCACCTCTTCTGCTGCGAGACACCATCAAGACATAGTCGCTCCACATGCGCTGCCTCGAACAGCGCATCGTTGCTACCAGCAAGAAACTCCTCATGTAGTGCTCCCGATCGATCAAATCCTTCAGCAATTTGCTCAGCATCGCTTGAGCCTTTATATCTCCGAACAGCCAAAGAAAATTCCTCTCGGAAAAAAGTCGGAGAAGAATCACTCGCGCATTGCATGCGGAAACGATAGTCATCCAACTGTTTCGAACTCGGTTTCGTTGTAAGGAAATGTTCCAATGCTGGCAGCGCCACCGGCGACGATCGAAGATATTCGATTGAGGTCTCAACTACACTGCGCGCTCGTGCAGCCGCGTCCACACGCTCAGGCGAGGTGATCATCTGAACCGTTACGACTGGTGCGGCGACCTGATACCAACTACTACTGAAACCAGGCGCATCCAGTTCCTTCTTGTCAAAACGACGGCGTCGACCTCTACTTATCAAAAATGCTCCTGTCTCATCGATGTCGGTGAATGTCACTATTCTAGTCATGCGGATTCCGTTAATGGTCACACCTAATCCCGCCGTTATTGGTACAGCTTTCCATCGGGCTATAGCCACATCGTTCTGGCGGCACAGTAGAGACCAGAATAAAGTAGGATTTGACGCGCAATGACGTTCGCAATTCGATCCGAAAGACTGCCATAAATTGAATGCAGAATTAAGAACCTGATATGGATCATTCACCGTGCAAGAAGTGCCTATGTAAGGCAGTCCTGCACACATAAGTAACAGGGCGGCCGGATCAGCCCGCACACCGAGCGATTCTAGCACAACAAGCCCACACTCAACTATCGGATTCCGACGGCATTGATACTCAACTACACTTGTACTTCTCATGAGATAGCGCCTTCTTTTCTCCCTCAAACTCGACCAACTGCTATACAAGCATTATTTCCGCCAAACCCGAAGGATGTCGACAGGGCGACATCAACCCTCATCGCCTGCGAGGTAGCTGGGAAGGAGAAATGGTTAAATCCCCCAATAGGTTGTTCAATTCCAAAAGTTCCAGGAATAAAACCGTTTACGATCGCAATTAGGCAAACGAGCAATTCTAGACTTCCTGCACAACTTAACGTGTGCCCATGAAGGGGCTTAGTTGAACTCACTGGTATGTTAACATTCCCCAAAACTGCATCTAACGCGCGCAACTCCATAATATCATTATACTTGGTGCCAGTTCCATGAACATTAACATAGTCGATATCGTCAGGTACAAGTCCAGAGTTTTTCAAACATCTGCGGATAGCGAGGGCCGCACCGCTGCCAGTGAGGTCAGGTGCTGTCGCATGATAAGCGTCATCAGACAGACCATAACCAAGAATTTCACCGTAAACTTGCGCACCACGCTCAAGTGCCTGTTCCAATGACTCGAGTACAAATATACAAGCTCCCTCTCCCAGCCCCGTCCCATTTCTAGATTCATCCAAAGACCTAACAGGACCGACGTCTAAAGATTTAAGTGAAGTGAACCCAGAAAATGACAGCATAGAAAAGGGATCTACCCCGCCTGCGATCATTATGTTAGCTTCACCAGATTCAATCATCTGTGCAGCCATACCAACGGCATTACTTCCGGCAGCGCACGCAGTGGATACCGCCGCCTGCGGTCCTTTTAGTCCAAGATCCATCCTGACCGAAGCAACAGTCTGCGCTGGTGTCCGGGCTACCATGCTCCCAGCCAAAAGAGAGCCAGCAGCCTTCTTTTCGGCAAAACAAATATTAGTCTCAACGCCAGCGTTAGATGAGGCTATCACAACACCGGTCCCATAGGGGTCAAGATCGTTCTTCGTCAGCGCCGCATCAACTAGTGCTTCTCTTGCGCAACAAATCCCATAACGCTCTGCACTTTCTTCTGCTTCAACTGATTCCACGAGTCGGCTCGCCTCGGTCGTGATAAACGCAGCGCGTCGCACAATGAACTCATCCTCATCAAGATCATCGATCTCTACGAAGCCACTACGTCCGTCACGCAAGGCTTTACTAACTTCCTCGACGGAACACCCGAGTGCCGAAAGTACACCGACGCCTGTGACTGCAACCCGACATTTCATGATTATGCCTATCATAAAAACTGGATAATCAAATGTTGCGATGCGAAGCTATGTACTCGGCAAGAGTTTTAATCGAGGTGAAGATATCTGGTTGATCGTCAGGAAGCTCAACATTAAAAGTGCTCTTGATAGCCAGAACAACTTCGAGAACATCGATTGAATCTAGGTTCAATGAAGAATTTTCATACTTTGTACCAGTTGCCAATGCTTCAAATAAGGGTGCGTCAACGTCGATACTGTCAACATCAACATCCAGACCAAGTCTATCAATGATAATAGAAATAATTTGATGCTCCAAGGGCGATTTCATTTTAGGCCTCCTCTATTGCCTCGCTGTGATCTCACAGTAATAGTCCTCTGGCAAAAACGCAACACTGATCAGCATCTTTGAGAAGATCTACATATACAGCTGCATAGTTTTGTATGATTTCTACCACAGCTTCAGAACAGTCGGCCACCGAACAGTCCGACGAAGTCGGCGAGAGATTGATTGTCCGATGTTCGGAGTTCTCGGCGTGCTGGCGCGAATACGGCCCGGTCCGCCACACCCTGCCAGCGTTCTCGGTCTCGGTCGTGACCGTCAGCGGCTGGGGTACTGCCTGAGTTGCATAAGTTTTTAGTGCCCTGTTGGGATGCTCGGAGCGATGAGATCCTGCGCAGGGCGAGCGCGTATCTGCGCCCCGGGCGGAGTGTGAGCGCCGCTGGAGGTCATCGACTCGTTCATCGATGACAACAGGGCGGACCTCGGGGTCGAGCCGATCTGCCGGGTCCTGACGGAGTCAGGGATCAAGATCGCCCCTTCCGTCCACCGGGCCCGCAGGACCCGGCCTCCGTCGGCCGGGGCTGTGCGTGATGAGACCCTCAAGACCGAGATCAGACGAGTCCACGAGGACGACTACCGGGTGTTCGGGGCCCGCAAGATGCGCGCCGTGCGGGGTCGCCCCGAGGAAGCCGGGCGTCACGGGGCCGGTCACGCGGGGGCGGTGCACCGCCCGTGCGGCTCATGCGGGGCATGGGTCTGCACGGGGTGCGGCGCGCCAAGTCACCGCGCATCACCCGGTCCGCACCGAAGGGGGCAGTGCCCGGCCGACCTGGTGAATCGTCATTTCGCCGCTTTCAGGCCGAACGAGCTGTGGGTGTCGGACATCACATATGTGCGTACTTTCGGCGGCTGGGTGCGCGTCGCGCTCAATCACCGACGTGCACTCCAGGCGGATCGTGGGCCGGCGGACCTCCACGAGCCTGGAAGGTTATTCAGTGGGTGGTCTTGAAGGAATATAGTGCGAGTGCGGCGGTGATGGTCTGCTCGAATGTTTCCAGGGGTCGGCGGTAGGGCTTGTGGAGGATTCTCCAGGACTTGATGTGGGCGATGGTGCGCTCTTTCGGCCCGGCGGATCCTGTTGACGCTCCTGTTCTCCTCCTTCGCCTTCTCGTCGAGTTCGCCGTTGGGGGGCTTCTTGTGCGGGGTGATCATCCCCCTTCCCACGTACCCCTTGTCGCCGATCCACCCGGAGGGGTCGATTCCCTCGAGCAGTCCGGAGGCGTCCAGTGCGGCCACGTCGTGCATGGATCCCGGATAGGGGTCGGATGCCCACATGAACTCTCCGTCGAGCCGGACCAGGATCTGGACGT
>ERZ773070.1545-NODE-1545-length-14057-cov-81.555349_pt1 | contig 14057 bp, 9 predicted proteins | sample MGYA00580618_ERZ773070 | MGnify/ENA primary metagenome ERZ773070 (study PRJEB29015, sample SAMEA2738023) | human oral metagenome | biome: human oral; feature: human-associated habitat; material: dental | place: China | collected 2019 ...
CTAGTGGATTTAAACCGGCTGTATTTAATGCAGCCAATGAAACGGCAGTATATGCGTTTTTAGAAGATAAAATCGCTTTTGGTGATATTTATAAAGTCGTTTCTTCTGTTCTTGAATCTATGGGATCAGAAGATGATTTTACATTAGATAATTTATTATCCATCGATAGATGGGCCCGTAAAAAGGCAACATCATTGATGTTATAGGAGAATATATGATTACGGCATTAGCCACAATATTTGTATTTGGTTTAATCGTGTTTATTCATGAGCTAGGCCATTTTATTACAGCTAAGATGTCAGGTATGCAAGTTGATGAATTTGCTATAGGTTTTGGACCAGCCATATTTAAAGTACAAAAAGGGGAAACTTTATATTCTATTCGTATAATTCCTCTTGGAGGATTTAATCGTATTGCTGGTATGACACTTGACGAGCCTCTTAATGAACGCTCTTTTTATAATAAACCTGCGTGGAAAAAATTTATCGTTATTTCCGCAGGGGCTGTATTTAACTTTATATTAGCCATTGTACTTTTCTTTGGACTCAATGTTACTGTAGGAAATCTTACTTATACAAATGAACCTGTAATTGGTAACATTATTGCTGGTAGTTCTGCTGAACAGGCTCATTTAGAAGCTAACGATAGAATTATTACGATTGATGGCAAAAAAATTAGTACTTGGGATGATATTCGTCCTAGCTTACAAGGCACAGCAAACCATGGTGTAACTGTTGTTGTAGAGCGTGAAGGACAAACTATAGAAACTACGGTAATACCTAAAATGGAACAAGATAGTCCTAAGATTGGCATCTATCCTAGCTTTACTCGTGAAACTTATAGTATTGGTGAATCTTTGGGCCTTGCTATTAGCCGGACGGGGCAAACTATTGTTGCTATGGTCAGTGGGATTTACGATATGATTCGTGGCACACAAGCAGCCGAATTATCTGGTCCAGTAGGTATTTCGCAAATGGCAGGTACTATTGCACAATCAGGTTTTGCACCATTATTAAGCTTTGCTGCTTTTCTTAGTATTAACTTAGGGGTTATTAATCTTTTACCATTACCTGTATTAGATGGTGGTCATTTGATTATTATCTTGGCGGAAGCTATAACAGGCCGTAGATTACCTGCTAAAGCTTTAATGTATATTCAAATGGTTGGAGTTGCCTTAATGGTAGCATTATTCTTATATGTAACAACGCAGGATATTTTCCGTTTACTATAAGACAGATGGGAGATTACAATGATTGTACGTAAACCAACAAATAGTATCTATGTAGGTACAGTTAAAATCGGCGATTATGCACCGGTAAGTATTCAATCTATGATTACTACGGATCCAGTCCATACAGAGAAGGCAATTGCAGAAATTAATCGTTTAGCAGAGGCTGGTTGTGAACTGGTTCGTGTCGCAGTTCCTACAATGGCATCTGCAAAGGCTTTAAAAGCTGTTAGAGCCGGCATTTCAATCCCTTTGATTGCTGATATTCACTTTGATTATAGATTAGCTTTAGAAGCTATTGAAAATAATGTTGATGGATTGCGCATTAACCCAGGAAATATTGGTGGTGAAGATAAGGTTTTAGCCGTTATTGAAAAGGCAAAACCTAAACAAATCCCAATTCGCATTGGTGTTAATGCAGGGTCTTTACCAAAGCACATTCTCGATGCTCATGGCGGTCATCCTACTGCGGATGGTATGGTTGAAACCGCTTTAGAACATGTAAGAATACTAGAGAAACTTGATTATCGTCAAATGAAATTATCTATTAAAGCCACGGAAGTGCCTTTAATGGTAGAAGCATATCGTAAATTATCCGATAAGATTCCTTATCCGTTACATTTAGGTGTTACAGAAGCTGGTACTATTAAACAAGGCACTATTAAATCTGCTATGGGTATTGGTGCTTTACTTCTCGATGGTATTGGTGATACCTTACGAGTATCTTTAACGGGTGATCCAATTCATGAAATTGAAGTAGGCCGAAGTATTTTAAGTAGTTTAGGGTTAAGAAACTTTGGGGCCACTATGATATCTTGTCCTACATGCGGTCGCTGCCAAGTAAACTTGTTTGATATGGCTGGTATTGTAGAAGAACGTTTAGCATCCATTAAAGCGCCTATTAAGGTTGCTGTTATGGGGTGTGTTGTAAATGGTCCAGGGGAAGCTCGTGAGGCTGACTTTGGTATCGCTGGTGGTGATGGTCAAGGTATCATTTTCCGTAAAGGGGAAGTTATTAAAACTGTACCAGAAGCCGAATTAGTAGATACATTGTTTAGAGAAATTGACCAATATTTAGAAAATTTAAATGAGGAGTCTTTATGTTAGCCACTAAATTATATGCACCTACATTGCGTGAGGTTCCATCTGACGCTGATGTAGTAAGCCAACAGCTTATGCTTCGCGCTGGTTTTATGCGTAAAACTGCAAATGGTTTATATAGCTTTTTACCATTGGGTTGGAGAAGTATCAAAAAGATTGAAGCCATCGTACGTGAAGAAATGGATCGTGCTAGTGCTCAAGAAATTATGATGCCAATTTTACAGCCTGCAGAAATTTGGAAAGAGTCTGGCCGTTGGAAGGCATATGGCGCAGAAATGATGCGTATCAACGACCGTCATGATAATGAGTTCTGTCTAGGACCAACACATGAAGAGATGATTACAACTCTCGTTAAAAATGAGATCAATTCATATCGTCAGTTACCAGTCAATTTATATCAAATTCAAAGTAAATTCCGCGATGAACGTCGTCCTCGTTATGGTTTGATGCGCAGTCGCGAATTTATTATGAAAGATGCTTATTCTTTTGACGTAGATGAAGCAGGCTTAGAAGAATCTTATAAGTCTATGTACGATGCATATACTCGTATCTTTAATCGTTGTGGACTTACATTTCGTCCAGTAGAGGCTGATAGTGGTGCCATCGGTGGTAGTGGTACTCATGAATTTATGGCTATCGCTGAAGCAGGTGAAGCAGATATCGTATATTGTACTAAATGCGATTACGCTGCCAATATCGAAATCGGTAAGCCTGGCATCATAAAACAGGATGAAGAAGCTCTTCAAGAGTTATCCGTTGTAGATACTCCTAATGCTAGCACTATTGAAGCTGTTGCGGAAATGCTAAACCTACCACTACATAAAACTATTAAAGCTGTAGTGTTCTCTATTGATGGTAAAGTGGTATTAGCCATCGTTCGTGGCGATCATGAAGTAAATGAAGTTGCCGTACAACATGCCGTACTTGGTTCTGTAGAGCCTGAGATGGCTACATCGGAAGAATTGGAAAAAGTAGGTTTAACAGCTGGCTTTATTAGTCCTGTAGGATTACAACAAACAGATGAATTTGCTATCGTTGTGGATGAATCTGTTATGGAAACTTACAATGTTTGTGGTGGCGCTAATAAAAAGGATGCTCACTACGTAAATATCAATCCTAAACGGGACTTTAATGTAGCAGACATTATTGTTGCTCCAATTCGTTTGATCACGAAGGACGATGTGTGTCCTAAATGTGGTGGTGCTTTAGAACATGCTAAAGGCATCGAAGTAGGTCAAGTATTTAAATTGGGTTCCAAATATTCTGAAGCATTACAAGCTACATTTTTAGATCAAAATGGTCGTCCTAATCCAATGATTATGGGTTGCTATGGTATCGGTGTATCTCGTACACTAGCTGCTGCTATTGAGCAATATCACGATGAAAATGGTATTATTTGGCCGCGTTCTATCGCTCCATTTGAAGCAGTTATTGTGCCAATTAATGCAAAAGACGAAGCATTAATGTCTACTAGTCATACTATTTATACTGCATTAAAAGATGCTGGTATTGATGTATTGCTTGATGATCGTAAAGATCGTGCAGGCGTTAAGTTTAAGGATGCTGATTTGATTGGTTATCCACTTCGCATTACAGTAAGTAAAAATACTCTTGAAAATAATGAAGTAGAAATTCAAATTCGTAAGTCTGGAGAAGCACTTCCTTGTGCTATTGATTCTGTAGTCACAAAAGTTACAGAGTTACTTCAAAACTTATAATAAAATTGCGATTCTAGTGAATGCTCATTAGGGTCGCAATTTCTCTTTATAAACTTGAATTAATGGACTAAATCAGTCATAATTAAATGATAGGATATTTATAATGGGAGGTAGTATATGCTTGTAGATTTTCATATGCATTCCGTTTTTTCGGATGGTGTTGAAACGCCTAAAGAGTTGTTACGTCATGCCTTAGACTGTAATGTATCTATGATGGCTTTAACCGATCATGATGAAATAGATGGCATTCAAGCATTGCGTGCTGCTCAAAAAGAATTAGATCCTAATGAATCTATTAAAATTGTAAATGGCTGTGAATTTAGTGCTGATTATAAAGATAAGTCCATTCATATTTTAGGGTATTGCTTTGATGAAACTAATAGAGAATTAAACGATTTTATTACTTTTTTTAAAAGAAAACGTGAAGAACGTATCGATGAAATCATTAGACGCTGTAATAATGAAGGCTATCACATTACAAAAAAAGAGCTTATCAAACAATTTCCTGATACTAAGGCTTATGGGCGTCCACATATTGGTAAACTTTTAATTGATGGTGGTTATGCTAAGGATATTAATGATGTTTTTAAAGGCATTTTACGAAAAGGTAGTCCTTGCTATGTGCCTAAGGTAAAAGTAGAGGTTCAACATATTATCGATATCATTCATAAAGCAGGTGGACTTGCCGTTATGGCTCATCCTAAATTGGTTACCAGTGATGAATATGTGTTGGAAATGTTAGATTATAATTTTGATGGTATTGAGGTATATCATTCAAAACATAATGATGATGATGTAGAAAGATATAAAGCATTAGCTAAGGATTATAACCTCTTTATTACGGGTGGTTCTGATTATCATGGGATTCCAGAAAAGAAACCTGATAAGTTTGGTGATTACTTAGTATCCGGTGAAGATGTATCAGAATTTATTAGTTTATTATAAATATGAGGTAGACTATGGAAGTCATTGCATTTGTAGGTAGTAGTGGCACAGGTAAGAGTCATCGTGCACTCGTAGTTGCTCATGAAAATAAAATTGAATGTATTATCGATGATGGTATTTTGATTCATGATAATAAAATCGTGGCTGGCTTTTCTGCAAAAAAAGAGTCTAGTCGATTAAAAGCTGTTCGACGCGCTATTTTCCAAGATGAAGTGCAAGTTAAGTCCGTACGTGAGCAACTAGATAAGATTAAACCTAATAAACTTATGATTATCGGTACCTCTGATAATATGGTGAAGAAGATTACTAAAGCTTTAGGTTTGCAAAATCCTGATCGTTATATTCGCATTGAAGATGTTGCAACACCTAAGGAAATTGAAAAGGCACAACATGCACGTTTGAAAGAAGGCAAGCATATTATTCCTGTTCCAACAATGGAATTAAAGCCGCACTTTAGAGGTTATCTAATCGATCCAATTAAAACCATGTGGCGTCGCCGCACTTTGAAGAAACAAGACCAAGATACATTAGGTCAAATTGGTTCTGAAGGTTTTGAGCGTTCTGTTGTACGTCCTGCTTTCAGTTACTATGGTAGACTCACTTTTGATGATGAAGTAATCATTAAATTGATTAGAAATGGGTTAAAAAAAGTAGCTGGTGTCGATGAGACCAGTATAATTTCTTTTAAAAAAAGCGACAAAGGTCAAAACGGTCTTGTTGTTGATATGGCTGTAGTTATTGAACATGGATATCCTGTTAAACCATTGATGCAACAGGTACAAAAATCTGTTCGCAATGAAATTGAATATATTACCGGCATGTCTATTGAACGTATGTCCATTAAAGTTAAGAATATTATTGAAACAAAACGTAAGATTGTTAAAGTTTAGGAGTTAGAATGAAGTCTTATTATATTTATACCTATGGTTGTCAAATGAATACCGCCGATTCTGAGCGCTTATCCCATCAGCTAGAGTCTGTTGGATATACGCCAACAGAGGAAGTTGAAACTGCAGATTTAATTTTGTTAAATACTTGTGCAGTGCGCGAAAATGCAGAAACTAAAGTTTATGGCCGCATAGGTGAACTAAAAAGACTGAAACGTAATAATAAAAACTTGATTATCGCCGTTACAGGATGTATGGCTCAAAAAAATCAGGCAGAAATGTTTAAACGAGCTCCACATATTGATATTGTATTAGGTACTCATAATATTCAACATATTAATGAGATGATTGAAGAGGTACAACGCGGTCACACGCATCAAATCAGCGTAGATATGGATAACACTGTATTACCTGAATTAGAAGCAAAACCAAATGGCTCTTTTTATGCATGGGTACCTATTATGAATGGTTGTAATAAATTTTGTACCTATTGTATTGTTCCCCATGTACGTGGTAGAGAAATTAGCCGTCCTGTAGAGGCCATTGTTAAAGAGGTTACAGAACTAGGGGCTAAAGGTTTTAAAGAAATCACTTTATTGGGGCAAAATGTAAACTCTTATGGCCTAGATTTTAAAGATGGTACAGATTTTGGTACATTAGTTGATGCTCTTGATGGTATTCCAGGTATAGAACGTATTCGCTATATGACGAGTCACCCTCAAGATATGAGTAAGTCTATGATAGATGCACTTGGTAGATCTTCTAATATTGTTACGCATTTACATTTACCAATTCAATCTGGTTCTGACCGTATTCTTAAAAAAATGAACCGCCATTATACGGTGGAGCATTATAAAGAATTGCTTTCTTATTGTCGTGAAAAAATAAAAGATGTAGTGGTGACTACGGATATCATCGTAGGCTTTCCAGGAGAAACTGAGGAAGATTTTCAAGCTACATTACAGTTATTAAAAGATGTGCGCTATGATATGGCGTATACTTTTATCTATTCCAAGCGTTCTGGTACCCCAGCAGCGACTATGGATGATCAAATTCCTGAAGAGGTTAAGCGCGTTCGTTTGCAGACATTGATGGATGTACAAAATGAAATTTCTTATGAATTAAATAAATCTATGGAAGGACAAGTATTTGATATTATTATAGAGGGACCAAGTCCTCGTGATGAAGATATGTGGTTCGGTCGTACGTCTGGTAATAAAATGGTTTTATTCCCAAAAGACGAGTCCTTATCAATCGGTCAAACTGTACCAGCTTATATCGATAAAGCTCAAACATGGGTTTGTTATGGTAGTATTTTAAAATAAACGATTAGAATTAAAGAGAACTCGTCACTATTATGTTAACTCTAAGGTTAGATTTTTTATCTAAAATTAGTGTGCCAAACATATGGTGACGATGTTCTTTTTTTATCATAGATACTGATTAGAAATCATGTGTGTTATAATAATAGAATAATATAAAAGTTGTATATTGATGACTTTCATAGGTATGAACACCATTTAGATATCATATTTTCTATAAAGAAGGTGTAACTATGAATTTAGATTTAAACGCTGTAGGCGAAACGGCATTATTGACACTATATGCGAGAGCAAAAGATTACGAGTCTGTACAATCCGTATTGAAGGATAAAAAATCCTGGGAGATTATAAATCAGATTGAGTATGATTTTGATCAATTTAAAGATGTTAAGATGTCCTATTATGGTATTTTAGGACGGGCTAAAGTTATCGATAATGAGATACGAAAGTTTATATCTCTTTATCCAGATTGTATCGTCGTATCATTAGGTGCCGGTTTAGATACTATGTTTTATCGAGTCGACAACGGTTATATTGATTGGTATAATATTGATTTTGCCGGAGTGATTGAGGCACGTTCACAATTTTTTGAGCCTCATGAACGAGTACATAACGTAGTGAGCTCTATAACTGATGAATTGTGGACTAAAAATATTGAGATAAATGGCCGAAAACTATTGCTTGTTAGTGAAGGGGTAGTTATGTATCTTACACTGGATGAAATGAAGCAATTCTTAGGCTTACTGACTGATTCTTTTGAAGAATTTACCTTATATCTTGATATGATTTCTCCTTACGTGGCAAAACGTAGTAAACAACATGATATGCTTAGTAAAATGGATGTTACTTTTCAATGGGGAAGTAAGGATGGTCATGAAATTGTAGATATGAATCCTAAACTTAAACAAACTGGACTGATTAATTTTACAAGAAGTATGTTGTCCTTAGCGCCTATTATTTATAAATTGTTGTATCCGTTCATATATTTGTTCAATAACCGCATGGGTATATACGAATATAAGCGGAATCTGTGATATGACTCATAATATATGAGGTGAAAATGAGTAAAAAGCAAACACCTATGATGGAACAGTATATAGATATTAAATCTAGATACTCTGAAGAATTACTGTTCTTTCGCTTAGGTGACTTTTATGAATTATTTAATGATGATGCGTTAGTTGCATCTCGTGAACTTAATATTACCTTAACAGGTCGACCTACAGGAGATGAGGAACGTACACCGATGTGTGGCGTTCCTTTTCATGCTGCTGAAAGCTACATTGAAACGCTCGTTAAAAAGGGGTATAAGGTTGCTATTTGTGAGCAATTAGAGGATCCAAAAGCGGTAAAGGGCATCGTTAAGCGCGATGTTATAAAAGTCATTACACCGGGGACGGTGATGACAGAAAATGGCAACGATGCACGATCAAATAACTTTTTATCATTATTTTATATGGTAAAAGATGCGTGGATTCTTGTGTTTTCCGATGTATCTACAGGAGAAGTTATTTGGCATCGCATTACAAATTGTGAAAAACGTAGTGATATGTATGATGCACTCAGCATGTATCGACCAAGTGAAATCATATTGCCTGAAGGAACGATATTACCGCAAGATATTCGAGATTTTATTGAAAATCAATTTAGTAATGTCGTATTTTCTCCTTTTTCTACATACTGTACACAGCGTGAAGTAGCTGAAAAAGCTGTAACTCATTTTGGTGATTTAGGCCTTATGGAAGAGGATGTATGGGAAGCTTTAGGTTATATGCTTTTATATTTAGAAGATATAATTAAGTCTGAAATTTCTCATATCAACTATGTACATCAATTAAGTGTAGGTAATCGCCTTATTCTTGATACATCTTCTTTGCGTCACCTTGAAATTACTCACAATTTACGTGATGGCGGTCAAAAAGGTACTTTACTTGATGTGCTAGATCGTACCTTGACACCAATGGGGGCACGCCTTTTAAAACAATGGCTTGAAAGTCCGTTAACTGATGTAAATCAAATTCAACGTCGCCAAGCAGCCGTGGCAGAACTCATTACACGCGGTGCTGAACGCTCTCATATTCGTAGCTTTTTAGATTGTATTTACGATTTTGAACGCATTGTAGGTCGTGTTGAAACCGGATCGGTATCTCCAAGAGATTTAACAGCCCTTCGTGAATCATTAGCAGTTTTACCGGATATTAAGAATGTATTAAGTACATGTTCAAGTTTAGCTTTAACGTCGATTAATGAACGCATTCAAGATCATAAAGATATTTATGACTTATTATGTCGTGCTATTGCAGAGCAACCAGCGTTGACATTAAAAGATGGTCGAGTTATTAAAGATGGCTTTAATGCTGATTTAGATGAGCTACGTTCTTTAGCGACTAATAGCGAGCAATGGCTTGCCAAGATGGAAGCGGATATTAAAGAAGCTACAGGGCTTTCAAAAATTAAGACTGGTTATAATAAAGTGTTTGGTTACTATTTTGAAGTATCACATAGTAAATCAGAACAAGTGCCAGATTATTTTATTCGAAAACAAACCTTGGCCAATGCTGAACGTTATATTACACCTGAGTTGAAAGAGTTTGAAATTAAAATTCTCAGTGCAAAAGATAAAATTATTGCGTTGGAGCACGAACTATATCAACAATTACGCAATGATATCAAACTGGTTATCAAAGAGGTACAAGAAACCGCTCGAGCTCTTGCAGACCTTGATGTATTATGCTCATTAGCATTAGTCGGATACGAAGAAAACTATATTTGTCCAACTATTGTTATGAATGGTCAAATCAATATTCGTGATGGTCGCCATCCGGTTATTGAAAAGTTTTTAAAACGAGAGGTGTTCGTACCAAATGATATTGTTCTAAATCATGATGATGAGGAATTCTTACTCATTACAGGCCCTAATATGGCAGGTAAGTCTACTTACATGCGCCAAGCGGCTATTTTAATGATTATGGCACAGATTGGTTCCTTTATTCCCGCTCGTGAGGCCTCTATCTCTCCTGTAGATCGTATTTTTACACGTGTTGGTGCTAGTGATGATATTTCTACTGGTCAAAGTACGTTCATGGTGGAAATGAAAGAGGTAGCTTATATCTTAGAGAATGCTACTCACAATAGCTTGATTATTCTTGATGAAATTGGTCGGGGGACGAGTACCTTTGATGGTTTAAGTATTGCACAAGCCGTAGTGGAACATATTTGTAAGCACATTCATAGCAAGACATTGTTTGCCACACATTATCATGAGCTTATTTGCTTAGAGGAAAGTTATAGTAAATTAAAAAATTATACCGTTGCAGTTAAAGAAAAAGGGAAAGATGTTGCTTTCTTGCGCCGTATCATTAAAGGTGGTGCTGATCGCAGTTATGGTATTCACGTAGCTAGACTGGCAGGCCTACCTAATTCTGTATTAAAACGAGCTGAAGTGATTTTGGAATCTTTGGAAGATCAAAGTCACGATGCAAGTGACTTAAATAATCGAGTTATGGGGGCTCAACTTACTAATGTAGCAAAACCAGCTGTTAAACAAGTTAGTGATTCCCCACTAGGAAATTTATTTACACATTCCGTAGTAGATAGCTTATTGGAAGTCGATGTAATGAGCATGACTCCAATTGAAGCATTAAATAAATTATATGAACTACAAGAGGAGGCTCGTAAAGGAGGTGGGAAATAATGGCAACCATTCATGTATTGGATGAAACGACAATCAATAAGATAGCTGCCGGTGAAGTCGTTGAACGTCCCGCATCAGTTATTAAAGAACTCATTGAAAATTCTATTGATGCGTCAGCTACCAATATAGAGATTGAAATTGGTGATGGTGGTGTAGCATACATGCGTATTACCGATAATGGCATTGGTATGACGGAAGAGGATGCTCGCTTGGCGATTCTACGTCATGCAACCTCTAAGATTCAACAAGTAGAGGACCTCTTTGATATTGCGTCCCTAGGCTTCCGTGGGGAGGCCTTGGCTAGTATTGCCTCTGTATCTCATTTCTCTTTAATCACTCGTAAAGCAGACTCTGACTTGGGAACTCGTATTACTGTTGATGGAGGCACTTTTACCGATTGTATTCCTTATGGTGCGGCACTTGGTACGACTATCGAAATTCGAGATTTGTTTTATAATACGCCGGCTCGTCGTAAATTCTTAAAAACTGAGCGTACAGAAGCCTCTAAGATTCAAGATATCGTGGGGAAATTAGCACTAAGTAATCCACATATCTCTTTTAAGCTTATCGTCGATGATCGGGTGTCAATTATTACACCAGGAAATGGTAATATTAGTGATACTGTAGCTGCATTATACGGATATAAAACCAAGGATGATATTTTTACAGTTGCCTATGAAAGTGACTCCATTTATATCGATGGCGTAGTGAGTAAGCCGACACTTCTTAAAAGCACAAGGATATGGCAGACCATCATCGTCAATAATCGAGTGATTTCTGATAAAACTATAATGAAGGCTATCGATAATGCATACCATGCACTTTTACCGAAAAATGGTCATCCTTTGGTGGTATTAAATATTACTGTGCCTGCCGGAATGGTTGATATAAACGTACATCCTCGCAAGAGTGAAGTTAAATTCTCAGATGATAAGATTATATTTAAAGCCGTTTATCACGGTATCTTAAATGCTCTAAATAATCCACTCCATGAGAGATACGAACGAGAGTCATCATCTTATATGACTGGTACAGCTGCTAATATATCTGATGATAATGGTAATACTACTGATAGTAGTAACAGTAGTATAAATAATAGTTTTAGTTCTGATAGAACATCCTTACATGGTAATAGCACTTATGATTCTTACAGAGCACCTTCTGCTGTACATGATGAGATGCAGTCTGCAGAACATATAGCCACAGCTATAGATTATGATAAGGTCTTTGGTGGACGCCGTACAAAAGGCTATGAAGTTTTGCGCGATAAAACTTCACAGTTTGTGGAGAATCTCAAAACTAAGGGGTATACACCACCTGCACCAAAGACAACTTATGAACAATCATCCTTTATAGATGAAAGTTTTGACGCTGTTCCTAAGGAATATACTAGTTATACTAAAGAGGATATAGAACGTTTTAAATCTTTATCTCATGACATCCGTGAACAAAATGTGGAGGAACGGACAATTCAAAACTCTGGCTTCCTACCTATGGGCCAAGTTGCGTCTTGTTATATATTAGCTAAAAAAGGTGATGATCTGTATATCATAGATCAACATGCGGCACATGAGCGTGTGCGTTATGATAAGTTGTGTAAGTCTTCTGAATCGATTCCTATGCAATCTCTTTTGGTTCCTCAATATAATGAGGCCACAGATGATGAAATGAATTTAGTAGAAGAAGAACGAGAAACATTACTTGATCTTGGTTTCGATGTAGAGTTGGGTGGTCCTACTAAGATAAAATTAGTAGGAGCTCCTGTAGATTTGGTAGAGTCAAAAGCTTTTGAAATTCTCCAATATGTATTTTCTTACTTACATGATCATCAACAGCCTACTAAGGCTCAATTACGACATGAAATGTTAGCCTATGCGTCTTGTAGAGGGGCAATCAAGGCAGGTCATAATTTAAATATGTATCAAATGACTACTTTAATTGAGGACTTATTTAGTACCGAAAAACCATATGTATGTCCTCATGGTCGTCCTACGATAATCAAATTTACACCTGATGAATTAGGTAAATTATTCTTACGGTCTTAATATGAATATATTAACTACAGCCCAAAAATCTAATGAGGCCATTCAAGAGGAAGCCAAAGTGTTGGCTTCCTCTATGCATATGACTTATATAAAAAGAGGAAAATTATCTATACCAGCATTATTTGACGCACATCTATGTGATTACATTGCGGTTCTTTCTGGTAATGGCCTAACCATTCATTTTCCCAATAATCAACAGCATAGTTTTCATTTATCCATGGCTCAATTGCGTATACTACGTTTACAACGTGGAGAAGGGGATCATTTAATTAATGCTGTACAAACAATATTAAATGCTAATCATCCGCTTGGTAAAGAAGAGTTTTCGTTTCTTGATTGTACAATTGGTCTTGGCAGTGACAGTATTGTTGTAAGCTATGCTTTTCCTCAGGCTAAAATAAAAGGCCTAGAAGGTTCTTTACCTATTTGGCTTGCCACATCTTATGGTTTAGCTCATTATTCGCATAATGTGAAAAGTGTGACGGATGCATTACGTCGCATTGAGGTAAGTCATGATACTTTTGAAACCTATGTACCTAATCTTCCAGATGATAGTATAGATATTATTTATTTTGACCCCATGTTTGAGGTTCCTGTAGAAGAGAGTCCTCAATTTAAACCACTTCGTGGACATACAATGGAAAGTCATATTGATGATAAAATCATGGAGGAGGCTATGCGTGTTGCCTCTTGTGGTGTTATCATTAAAGAACGACCGTTTAGTTCGGTCTTTCAGAAATATCCACCTCATAAATGGGTGGGAGGCAAATATAGCCGCATAGGCTATGGTGTATATATGAAGGAGTTATAGTGAATCCCTTAATTACCATCGTTGGACCTACTGCGGTGGGCAAAACGGATCTTACCTTGGAATTAGCTGAACAACTTAATGCCGAGGTTATTTCTGGTGATGCTTACCAAGTATATAAACAACTTAATATTGGTACCGCTAAACCATCGGTGGATGAACTTAATCGGGTGAAACATCATCTCATCGATATATTGGAACCAAATGATTCATATTCGGTATCTATTTTCCAAGATCAAGCTAAAGAGATAATTGCAAGATTAAAAGATAGAAATATTCTTCCTATTCTGTCTGGTGGTACAGGGCTTT
>ERZ773070.1553-NODE-1553-length-13996-cov-80.918299_pt1 | contig 13996 bp, 13 predicted proteins | sample MGYA00580618_ERZ773070 | MGnify/ENA primary metagenome ERZ773070 (study PRJEB29015, sample SAMEA2738023) | human oral metagenome | biome: human oral; feature: human-associated habitat; material: dental | place: China | collected 2019 ...
GGATACCCTGCCGATCCTGCTGATATCGTGGTCACTAATGGCGGTAAGCAGGCAGTATACGAGGCAATACAGATAGTTGCCGATCCGGGGGATGAGGTGATTATCCCTTCCCCCTACTGGGTGAGCTACACTGAGGCTGTGAAACTTGCCGGCGGCGTCCCCGTGTGTGTGCCGGCTGCTGCAGACACTAATTTTGAGCCGGCTGTTGAACAGCTGGAGCGGGTCCGGACGCCTGCAACGAAGGCGGTCATTGTCAATTCGCCGAATAACCCTACAGGATCCGTATGGTCGGAACAGGTTTTGCGGGATATTGCCCGGTGGGCGCTTGAGAACAGGATATGGGTCCTGTCTGATGAGATCTATGAGCATCTTGTGTATGACGGTGCTGAAGCTCCGCATATCGGTGCACTGGAGCCCGATATCCGCAGGCAGCTTATTGTGGTGAACGGCGTTGCAAAAACGTATGCAATGACGGGATGGCGCGTAGGATGGCTTATTGCACCGCCTGATGCAGCGGCGGCGGCAGCCAGGCTTCAGGGCCATATGACATCGAATGTCAATAATGTTGCACAGCGGGCTGCAATCGAGGCAGTTTCGGGGGATCTGTCGGCAGTGGCGGAGATGCGTGCTGCCTTTGATGTGCGCCGGCACGCCATTGTTGCTGCGCTCAACAGGATCCCGGGCATTTCCTGCAGCTTTCCCCAGGGGGCTTTCTATGTATTCGCCGATATCCGCGGGCTTCTTGGCCGGCCGCTTGGCAGCCGTAAAAAAGTGTATACGGATTCTGTCCAGCTGGCGTCTGATCTGCTTGATGACATCCATATTGCTGTGATCCCGGGTGAAGGGTTTGGCATGCCCGGGTATATCAGGTTTTCCTATGCTTTGTCTGATGATGACCTTGCTGAGGGGATGCTCCGGCTGGAAAAGTGGGTAATGCTGTAGGCCTGCGGTCTTGAGTGCCTCGGGCCGGGTGGGGCAGCCAGAGTGCGGCGGGGATCAAGGGTATCTCGTCTGTTCAAGTGCCTTGTCCGTAATTACAGCAGTGAAGCTATGCTTTCTATGCCGGACACACGGCGAGGCCTTTAGTGGACGAAATCCAAGCTCCACGGTAGACTTAGGGTTTGGCTGTTTTTGGATATTGCTGAGCATACGGCGGATACGCCTGCTGAGGCGGTAAATCGAGAGCAATCGGTACAATAGACACCATAGGGGAGTGGCGCAATTGGTAGCGCAACGGTCTCCAAAACCGTAGGTTGTGGGTTCGAGTCCCGCTTCCCCTGCTGGAAGCCATCATCGCGCCTGCGGTGGTGGCAGATTATTAAGGACACCAGGCAAAAGGTAAGGATGATATGGCAGTATCTGATCATAGGCTTGCAAAGGATAAAAAGCCCAATATCTTTATGCGCATTGGCCTGTTCATCCGTCAGGTTTTTGATGAGATGCGCAAGGTTGTGGCGCCGTCAGGCTTTGAGCTTTTGAAATGGTCGTTCGCAGTGTTCGTCTTTGTGTTCCTGCTTATGCTCTTTACCACAGGGATTGATTTCGGCTTTGGGAGGCTTATGTTTACCCTGTTCGGCTGAACAGGCCATATCTGGCAGGAAAGCAAATAAAGGTTTTAACGGCAAACGTTAGTGAAGGATAGTATGGCAGACAATACCGATAATCTTTTTGATGATGGAAGCAGCCACGTCCCGGCGGCAGACAGCAGCAGTGATACCCTGCAAGCTGCTGAAGCAGAAGAGGCTACTAAGGCTGCAGAGGCTGATGGAACTATTCCGGCTGAGGCACAGGAGGATCATGATGCCTCCCGTGAGGCTGCGGATAAGGAATCATCGGCTGCCGCAGAAGAGGGATCTGAGGTATCTGCCGATCCGGAACAATCGGATCAGGGCAGCAGCGGGGATGCCGATGCGGCCCCGGCCGGCGCTGAAGGTGCCGAACCTGATAATACCGGGGAAACCGCGGATGCGCCGGATGCCGGTGATAAGGCTGTCGATGAGTTCAAGAAGTCACTGCGTACCCTTGACGGCAAATGGTATGTCCTTCACACATATTCCGGTTACGAGAAGCGTGTAAAAGCGAATATTGAATCCCGTGTGCAGAATTTCGGCCTTGAAGATACCGTTTTCCAGGTCGAGATACCGATGGAAGAGGTGGAGAAGCATACGGAAAAAGGTAAGAAAGTCGTTTCGCGCGTCCGTATTCCCGGCTATGTGCTTATCCGTATGTGGCCTGATGACGATGCCCGCCGTATAATCCGCGAAACTGAAGGTGTAACGGGTTTTGTGGGGTCTAACCGCGAGGCTGTGCCGCTGAGCCGTCAGGAAGTTGTTGATATGATGGCCCCAATGATCCGTTCGGAAGCCCTTAAAGCTTCTGGTGACAAGCCTAAGGCTGCGCGTCAGCGCAAGGTTGAAGTAGTCTTCAGCATGGGCGAATCCGTCACCGTGACTGACGGGCCGTTCGCGACTATGACAGGTGTCGTTTCAGAACTTCAGCCGGCCGCACAGAAGCTTACCGTACTTGTCAATATCTTTGGACGCGATACGCCTGTAGAGCTCGGTTTTGACCAGGTGGAGAAAATCTCCTAAAGCTTTTAAGTCCCCGGATACTGGCATAATAAGAAAGCTTGTTTTGCCTTGCTGCCTGTAAGGAACCCCCTTTGCGGCAGAAGGCGGATCAGGAATGCGGGAGATGCAGGCAGACGTCCTGTATCGGTCGTACCGCGAATAGAAAGAAGAACCAGATAATGGCTCCAAAGAAAAAAGTCTCAGCTATTGTTAAGCTGCAGATCCCCGCAGGGAAGGCAAATCCTGCACCGCCAGTTGGCCCTGCGTTGAGCGGCCATGGTGTTAATATCATGGATTTTACCAAGGCATATAACGATGCCACAAAGGATCAGATAGGGCAGATCATCCCTGTAGAAATCACTGTTTATGAGGACCGTTCCTTCACTTTCGTGCTGAAGACCCCTCCGGCAGCTGAACTTCTTCGCAAAGCAGCAGGTGTGCCAAAGGGTGCAGGGAACCCGTTGACCACCAAGGTTGGTTCTGTAACTCATGCCCAGGTGCGTGAGATCGCTGAAACAAAGATGCCTGATCTTTCTGCGCGCGATATTGACGCGGCTGTAAAGATCATTGAAGGTACCGCCCGTTCCATGGGTTTGACTGTAACCGACTAATAAACCAACTGTAAGCAGGCGGGTGTGAGGGCCCTGGCTGCGACTGCTAAGGAGAAAGCAGATGACAAAACGTTCCAAGAAATACCGCGAAGCCGAAGAAATGGTTGATCGCGCTAATTTATATACTGATGAGCAGGCTGTTGCACTGCTCAAAAGCATGCCGAAACGCGGTTTCGATGAGACCGTTGAGGCTACATATGTGCTGAATGTCGATCCCCGCAAGGCTGACCAGCTTATCCGCGGAACCGTCAACCTTCCTCATGGGACTGGTAAAACAGCCCGCGTCCTCGTGTTTGCCCGCGGCCCGCAGGCAACGGCAGCGGCTGAAGCCGGCGCGGATGAGGTCGGCGACGATGAACTTATCGAGAAAGTATCCAAAGGCTACACCGATTTTGATGCCGTTGTTGCAACACCTGACATGATGGGCAAGGTTGGGCGTCTCGGGCGTGTGCTTGGACCCCGTGGCCTTATGCCGAACCCGAAGACCGGCACGGTCACCATGGATGTTGCTAAGGCTGTTGCCGATATCAAGGGCGGCAAGATCGAATTCCGCGTTGATAAAGACGGTAACCTCAGTTTCATTATCGGCAAGCTTTCATTCGGAGAGCAGGATCTGGTGGAGAATTTCCGCTCTGTTGCTGATGAGATCCGACGCTTGAAGCCTGCTACTGTGAAGGGGCGCTACATCGAGAAAGTTACTATGGCTTCCACGATGAATCCCGGCGTACCGCTGGATATAGCCCCTCTGTCATAGGGTGTGAAAATAAATGATAGTTAAGGGGCGGGAAATAATCCCGCCCCTTAACTATTTCCCTTATTCTTTCTTATTTCCTCTGTTTTCATATTATTCTTATTCTTCTTTTTTCTTTTTACCCTTTCGCACTCGCCCTCCTCGCCTGCGTTCTCCTTCTTCCTTCCCTCATCTCATCTTCATCCTCTCTTCATCTCCTCTTCATCCTCTCTTCATCCTTATTCCGTCCTTATCCTCGCTCCGGTCGTCATCCCGCTTCACCTTCCGATCTCACTCTGCCCTTCCTTACACCCTGCCTTTCCTTACTCTCCAATCTCGCCTCACCTCCTCACTTTCCGATCTCACCCCCATCCCCTCACCCAACTCGAAGATACGGATCCTCCTCCGACGGCCTCCTCCCACATCCGTACAGCTGAAACTATAACGGAGAGAAGGCAGATAGCCTGTTATGTATCCGTCATTGTGCAGAAGGACTGTGTCTGCATCTTTGAGTTGGGTGAGTGCAGCATACCGTATGCGGCTACAATGGAAGATGGCCCGTTGTTTGAATCGCATCAGGGTCGGCAAGAAGACTGGCTTTGGGGAATTATGGAGCAGTGTGATGAGGAATCGTCGTTTTAAGGTGACTGATGTTGCAGCGCCGGATAAGGATAATCCGCCGCTGAGAAGGAATACGCAGCCTAGCATGGCTGCGCGCGCAGGCAGCGGCTCTGAGGACGTTCGGCCGGGTACCAGTGATGGTGTACGCGGCAGCGGATCATCGCATAAGCGTGCATGGGCAATGTTCCTTCTTCTTGTCGCCCTGGCCGTGTTGACAGGCATCGCCATCGCTTTGATACTACCCAAAATCAGCTCCAGCGTGGCGTCATCAACGGGCGCGAACAATCCGACGGGGGAAGCTGCTAATATCCTGCAAACGCTGGCTGTGCGTGAAGACTCGAGATCGGCAGGAGGTTATAACCGTGGGCTTTTTGGTTTCCGCCAGACTGATGATGACGGTAACGGCTGCGATATCAGGGAAGATGTGCTGGCGCGCGACCTCAAGGATATTAAATATAAATATGCCGGGAGCTGCAAAGTGTCAAGCGGAGTTTTGAATGATCCATATACGGGGACGGTTATATATTTCCGCAGAGGTACAAAAACAAGTGCTGCCGTGCAGATCGATCATGTAGTTGCGCTGCATAATGCATGGGATTCAGGCGCAAGCCAGTGGCCGTCAGCGAAAAAGTATAAGTTTGCCAATGATCCATATAACCTGCTTGCAGTGGAAGGTCAAGCAAATCAGGAGAAAGGCGATGCTTCTGCGGATGCGTGGCTTCCAACGAATAAGGGTTTCAGATGTGAGTATGTAGCGCGCCAGATCGGTGTAAAAGCTAGGTATTCACTCACAGTCACGCAGGCGGAAAAGGATGTTATGATGGGCACATTGCGGTCATGCCCGGCCCAAAAATTACCGTGAAATAGAACATCAGCCTGTGACAGTTTTCCTCTATGTCGTCTCCCGATCCTGGCGAAACCATATTACACATCTCATTATGCGGACGGATGCGCTGTATATGCAGGAAAATACGCTGATACATCCTCCATATGTATTATCCTCAGAGATGTTCCCACTTGATGGTCGTATTGGCTTTTGGTTTATATGGTTGATCCGCCAGGAATGCACAAATATAGATCAGTTAGTATGGCCTCATTTTGGATCATGGAATTGTGTGCGGGTGCCGACGGACATTGAGTACTGAGAGTTATGCGCATAAATCTAAATCTATAAATGAAAATCTCATAATCAAAGTAATGAGAAAACAGATCGTCAAGGAGAGCGGTGGCACTTCTGGTAAACCAAACCAGTCCCACTACTAGCAGCTGCCTGTGGAGCTGCCCCAGGGTATGGCGGGGAGGATCCGGAGCCCACATACACTATAACTCCGTACGCGAAGGAATCTAATGGAGCGACTATTCAAGCTCAGGGAGAACGGTACAAAAGTCTCCACTGAAGTTATTGCAGGATTAACAACATTTTTTGCGATGGCATATATTATCGCAGTTAACCCTAACGTGCTCACCGCAGCAGGGATGCCATGGGGCGCAGTGTTTCTGGCAACGATCATCGCAGCGATCATCGGCACCCTGGTTATGGGCTTTTTTGCCAACGTCCCGTATGCTCTGGCGCCTGGTGTAGGGCTGAATGCGTTCTTTACGTTCACCGTGGTCAAAGGGCTTAATTTTACGTGGCAGGAGGCCATGGCGATGGTGTTCGTCTGCGGGATCATCAATGTGCTGATCACAGTAACGAAATTGCGGAAAATGATAATCCGCTCTATCCCGCCAATGCTCCAGCATGCGATTAGCGGCGGAATCGGTATTTTTATTGCTTACGTAGGACTTGTTGACATTGGGATAATCCATTTTACGCCTGATAATTCTGCGCGGTCCGGCGCAAATATCAGCCTTGCAACCTTGAATTCTCCAACCTTGATCCTCTTCCTTATCGGACTGTTTATTGCTGTCGTCCTTACCGTACTGAAATTCCCCGGTAAATGGGGCGTCCTCAATAAAGGCTCGTTCATTATCGCCATGCTGGCCACAACTGTGATCGGCATCCCTATGGGAATCACCACTATGTCGCACAGCGTGAACCTGGGGGAAGCATTCGGGCAGCTGCCACAGACATTCCTTGCGATATTTACACCTCAGGGGTTCCCGGCCCTGTTCAGCAACCCCGCGAAGATACCCCTGGTTCTGGTGACGATTTTCGCGTTCTCTCTGTCAGATACTTTCGATACGATCGGGACTTTCATTGGGACAGGCCGCCGGTCAGGGATTTTCTCGCAGGCAGATGAAGAGGCAATGGAGAACGGCAAAGGTTTCAGCTCCAAGATGGACAAAGCCCTGTTCGCTGATTCCACAGCCACATCAATCGGCGCACTGATCGGCACATCTAACACAACTACGTATATTGAATCTGCAGCGGGCATTGCTGCCGGAGGCCGTACAGGACTGACCTCTATTGTGGTTGCCGTCTGCTTCCTCCTCAGCGCAGTACTCTCGCCGTTCGTTTCTGCGATCCCGAGTGCCGCTACGGCGCCTATCCTGGTAATCGTAGGATGCATGATGATGAGCGCCTTCGGCGAAATCGAGTGGAGCGATATCAGCGTTGCGATCCCTGCGTTCTTCACATCCATCTTTATGGCGTTCGCTTATTCGATCTCATACGGTATTGCCGCCGGGTTCATTACATATTGTATTACCAAGGTCTGCAGGAAAGAGGCTAAAGACGTACACCCGATCATATGGGGTGTGGCGATCCTGTTCATTGCAGATCTTGCGCTGCAGGCCGTATTCTAAGTTCCCCGCGCCATAAGACGTGTAAGAAAAATGTGAGAGGGGAGAGAGGAGAACGGTGAGGCATGGTATATGATATATACCTATACCGCTGCGGCGGCTGATATCTTATATATTATGTTGTATGGGTTTGTGCGGGTGCATCAGATGTGGATAGAGTACCTTCATAGATCCCTCAGAGAGGTGATTTTGGGCTTGAGGCTGAGATCGGGGATGGAATCTCTGTATAGGTTTGTGTTTACGAGAGACGTGTACCGGGTCAAGGTATGCCTTATTATCGGCGTTATATCCGGGTATATCCGGGTCAGCTCTAGTTAAAACCGTACTGTCTCCCTTTTTCTCCCTTTATCTCGCTCTCTCTTCCTCTCTCTCGCTCTCTCTTCCTCTCTCTCGCTCTCTCTTCCTCTCTCTCGCTCTCTCTTTTTTCCCTCGAAAAAGAAACGATCCACTTGTCTCTTCTTTCTTTTTCCCGCACAAAGAGCATACTTACCCGCGTATTTACCTCTATACTTATCTGCGCACACAGCCATCCCTCAGCCTCGCCTTCAACTCACCTTTCCTCCAACTCACCTAAAACGTATTTACAATACCGGAATCATTGAATATCCGCCCGTCATCAAAATGTATCTTCGAGTTGGGTGAGACGGATCCAGCGCAGGAGAAATTATCTTGACCTCACTGAACTGTACAGGCCGAAATTGTGGAGTATGGATCATAAGACACAAAGCGTAAATCATAAACTACAATGCATAAGATATAAGGCATGAACTATAAACCATAAGTTATTAAGTCATATATCCCAGATCATAAACCATAAATAATGTCAACAATAAGATCATGCGTTTTATCCACATTCGACCACATTTACCAAGGACTCTGACTTCAGCGCCGGAAATACTTTAGACTGATAAAGCGAAAACTGTAAAAGAAGATCATAAATGGGGAAGTAGCCACCTAGCGGTAACGGAGGTATAGGCAGAATGGTGGAAATGGTGAGCCCGCCAGGCCTGATGCTTTTCCGGCAGCCTGGCAAGTTCGAGATTATGAGGTACGCTGCCTGGGAACGGCAGCAGGAAGCGCTGCAGGTTTGTTCCGGTATGCAGATGAGAACGAAACATTGTATAGTGGCTAGCCACTATACGGCAGCTGCTCTTCTCGGCGTACCCGTGCCTAAAAGGAAGCCAGGCCGGTCGTTTCTAGTTGTGCGGCATAAAAAGGACCGGATAAGGCTAAAGAATGTCAGCTGCCGCTATTGGAAAAATCTGGATATTCCAGGCGCCCTCATTGATATGGGAGATTTTCAGTGTGTGTCTCCGGAAGCCCTTTTTGTCCAGATGTCAATGGAACTTTCGCTGGAACAGCTAATCATTTTTGGCGATTCACTGATATGCAGAGATCGCCGGCTCAGGCTGACAACTATACGGAACATCAGGCACTTTATTATGCTGTGTGATCGTTGCCGCGGGATACGGAAATGTATAAAAGCGCTGTTCCGGATGCGTGAAGGCACTGATTCGCCTCAGGAGACGAAACTCAGACTTGATCTTATCCGTTATGGTCTGCCGAATCCACGTGTGAATCATCTATTAAATAATAATTATATTGACTTGAGCTATCCAGAGTCAAAGATCGGTATCGAATACGATGGCCTGCATCATTTGGGGCAGATAAGTAAGGATCATGAGCGGGCCAATGGGATACAGGCTGAAGGATGGCATATTCTTACAGTCGATAAATATATTACAAGGAATTGGGCAAGCTTTATTAAATTTATAATTAACCTCTACGACCTTTTACGTATGAGAAATACCTCAAAAATATCTTTATTGAGGATCCCGCTTTCAGTACCCCAGATATGTGATCGCCGGCGGAGGCTGTGATTATTGAATAACCTGATTTTGTACGATCCGCTATGAGGCTGTATTATCTTGGTGCAGCCCGTACAAATGGATTCCTGCATCTTTCATAATGGTGGGTATTCCGTTGGGCAACAACCAAGATGCTAGGATATTTATAAAATCCGCTTAAGGCAATTAATTTGCTGCTCCTGTAGTTTTTAGTAACGCCTCACTGGTGCAGCTATATATGTATGACATCTTTATGATGCCGGCGGAGGTAAATGGCTACCGTAAAGATTTGTGATCGCTGATTATTTTTCGCAGCATATCTATCTTTTTCTTCGACTTTCCGTCGCCCCCCCCTATTCCTTTTACTCTCCCACTCAATATTTTGAGGAATTCCCTGAGGCACCCTCCTCATCGGCTCACCCAACGAGGAATTATATTTCATGATTTATTGAGAATTATGAGGAGAGTATTTTACATCTGCGCGTTAGGTGAGGGGGCAGGGGTAGAGAAGTGGAGGACAGGGGGAGGGAGAGCGAGACAGGGGAGTTAGAGAAGAAAGCAGGATGTAAGAGATAAAATGAGATAAAAAAGGTAGGCAACCACAAAATGGCTGCCTACCTTATGTCCGTTTTCATAAAAGGGGTGTACAGACCAGTGCGGTCAGGACACGCTATGTATTAATACCATCCGGTTTTACGCGAATGTGCCCAAGCGCCGCAAGGCGTTGAGTATCGGCCAGCAATATAATTGAGGCCCCAGTTAATCTGTACTGTAGCATCGGTCTGCCAGCCTGCGCCCATCTTAGAACCCGGCAACGCCTGCGGAATCCCATAAGCACCCGAGGGGTTGGCGGCGTTTGAGCGCCAGCCGGATTCCTTCTGCCAGAGCTGCACCAGGCAGGTAAATTCGCTTTCACTCCAACCACGTGCAAGCACTCTTGAGTGAGCATAAGACTGTGCATCGCCTACCGGCATTGTTGTCCCATAGCTCGCTGAAGAAGAGGAGGACGAAGACGCTGATTTACGTTCAGAAGTAGACGCTGCCCTCTTCGTCCCTACAAGGATGACCTTGTTAATTGGCGCATTCTTCACATATTCCGTGATAGTGTTAGTGGCCAAAGTCTCGGTGCCATTCTTAGTCACCAGATTGGTGATTTCCATGGTACCTTCCTTACCTTCGGTCTCAACTTTAGTGCTGCCGGATGGAAGGGAATCATCATTCTTCCGGATCACATTGAAGGGGATAGACTGCTCAAGGGTCTGGATCTCTGAATTGGTACTCGTAATTTTAATAACGGTAGATTCATTGACCTGATCGTCAAGAGAAGGAGAAACCGTGTCGTCATTTGTCAGAGTGATATTCCCGGCCTGCAGAACAGACTTTACTGTAGTAAAATCGCTTCCAGCGACCATACGGAGCTTTCCGTTGATCTCAACCCGCACATACGTAGTGTTCCTGTCTGCACCGCCGCGATGCTCTTCAAGGGCTTCGCGGATTGTGCTTCGTGATACGTCCTGAGAACCGTCTTTCAGATCGCTTACTGAGTATTCGGTGATACGCGACGCACGCGATCCCGAATTCCGCCACGCAGCTATTGCCCCGCCAGTAGCAATCAGAACGACTGCAATCGCAGCAGCAGCTGCGCCTATCCACTGCTTTCGCGTGAAACGGCTAAAAATCGATCCTTTGCGCTCTATGTGACGTCCAGCCATAAAACTCCTTAATGCCATCCATCTGATAGCAACGACTCCACATTTTAGCAAGTGTCATAAACATCATTGGAAATATTTGCCTATTGCAGTATCCGCGTATCCAGCCAGTATGGTCCCGCTGTTTTATAACAGAATACTTCGCAGCAGGCGATAGATAAGAGGATGCCAAGGAATCCGATATCAGTTGCCCATATACTTATTCGCCTGCACAAGAGGCATGCATGGGGTGAAGCGCAGCTCGGGAGCCAGCGAAGGTTGCCTTACGCCTGCTGGGCTGGTTCCGCCTTGCTTACATCCAGATCTTTCGCCTTCTGTATCAATTCATCCAGATCGGACTTCCTTAACGCGCCGGCCTCTTTATAGATCGTTTTGCCGTTCTTGATGATCGCCAGAGTTGGGACGGCCTGTATCTCAGCATTTGCAGCCAAATCCTGATTCTGGTCAATATCTACCTTGCCGAAATATACATCAGCATTCTCATTGCTGGCCTGCTCGTAAATAGGGCCGAAAGCCTTGCAGGGGCCGCACCAGGTAGCCCAGAAGTCGATAAATACAAGATCGTTATTTTTGATAGTCTCGTTAAGATTCGTAGAGGTTATTTCATGCGTTGCCATTTGGCGCCTTTCTGTTCCTTAATGTTTATGGTTACGATTCAATGTTCTCAACTGTGGAGGCAGTCTTTATATTCCCCGCGGATTCGCTCCGGGCGATGAGAGGGCATTGGATTTGGGGAAGAGCGGGTCTGAGGCGGGGCGATAAGCCATGCCAGGCTGGAAGATACGCGGCGGCGGTCAGATGGGAATCAGGCAGAGATGTTAGCGGGTACGTAGGGTGGGCAGGGGCAGCAGGAGGAGATAGGAAGGGAAACAGGAGGGTGTTAATGACCCGAGTGGGTGGGGACCGCCTCACCCAACTCGAAGATACATTTTGGTGATGGTTGGATATTCAATGATCCCGGTATCGTAAATACGTTTTAGGTGAGTTGGAGGAAAGGTGAGTTGGAGGAAAGGTGAGTTGAAGAAGAGGTGAGTTGGAGGCGAGATAAGTTGGGGGAGGAATAAGTCGGAGGAGAGATGAGCGGGGAGGGGTGAGTTGAAAAGAGGGCCGATAACGGTGTGCAGGTAGTAGATGAAAGAGGTGAGTAGGGAGGCGCGAGTTGAAAAGAGGGGCGAATGGGGAGGGGTAAGTAGAAGGGGCGAGGGGAGTATGCGAGTAGGTGAACGGATGGGAAGATGGTACAGAGGGAGAAATCGTAGATAAGTACGCAGCCACGTATGTTTCGGGGATGAGGCCAGAGGAGGAACGGTGATGAGGAAAGAGATATGAGGAGGAAACAGAGGGAAAGCCAAACGTCAGAGACGTATCGCTGCAACGTATATGGTAAGCAGGGACGGTACCGCAACAGCGGCATACGTGATAACGGCATAAGTAAGGATAGGCAGGAAAGTCAGGGACGTCCAATTTCCCGGGCTATGGATCCAGATTTTGCTGTATTCTGTTTTGCCTCACGTTATCTTTACTGCACGTTATCAGCTGGACAGGGCATAATAGGGATATGCCAGTTTTGAATGATGAGATCCCGGATCCCGGTGATTTTGATGCCGGCCGTGACCGGAGCAGTTTTGGCGGTGCTTCCCCCAACGATTTCATTCAGGGGATGGGAGGCTCTAATCCGCCGGGCTGGCTTGCTAAGGATGAGATAGACGGTATCCGCAGGGAGGTGCCCATTCCTTATGTAATCGTAGTGCCGGTGCGGACGGATGACCTCGGCCGCATCCGGCAGGTCGGGACGCTTCTTTGCGCCAACGATGATAACGATGTAGCCCTGAGACGGACTCTGATATCAGGGCGTATCCTTTACCACGAGTCGATCAGGGAAACGATTGCCCGCAATATTTCAAAAGATCTTGGGGATCTCACACTCTCATTCCTGCCTCCCACGATACAGCCTTTTACCGTTGCGCAGTTCTTCCCGACGCCGGGCTTCTCGGATTATTATGATCCCCGGCAGCACGCAGTCGCTTTATGCTACATTATCCCGATAGACGGCGATGTGAAGCCGCAGGACGAGACATTAGACGTGGAATGGTCCGATCCGGCCGATGCCCTGAAACCGGAGTTCCTCCGCCAGCTGGCCCATGGTATGGATCATATACTTGTCCAGGCACTCAGCGGAAGCGGGATGCTGTGATGGCCGGCCACGATAATACGCTGTCCCGCCGCAGCAACGCTGCGCCGAGGACGGATACCGCAGCCGCGGGGCATGGGGACAGCAGTACAGTCGCGGATCCGGCCGGCAGGGCTGAAGAAATCATGGCTGCCATGCCTGATGATATGGAAATAGTGACTTCTGTATACCGCGAGGGGAACAAAGGCGATATACCCGTTGTGCTGCTTCACGCTTTTCCGGTAGACCATCGTGTATGGGACAGGTGTGCCCAGGAACTGATCCGCATTTCAGAAGAGGAGCATGAAAACTATCCGATCTTCGCCCCTGACATGCCCGGCGCAGGCATGAGCCCGCTCCCTGAGCCAGGCCTGACAGGTCCCGTGGATGAAGATGGCTCATATCCTGAAGCCTGCAGCAGGCTTGCCGCTTCCATTGTCATGGCCATTAAAGATATGGGCTATGACCGGGCAGTATGGGTCGGGATTTCCATGGGAGGCTATCTTGCGCTGGCTATCCAGCGGCTGTTCCCTGAATCTGTAGCGGGATTCGTCCTGTGCGATACACGCGCGGAAGAAGATGCCCCTGAAGCGCGTGCCGGACGGCTGGGCATTGCGTCTGAGGCTTTGGAAAGCCATTCAGTCAGCCCCGTCCTGCATTTTGCGCGGCCTCAGAAGGGTGATTCAGCGTTTAAGCAGTCGGCGGAATTCGTTGATACGTTTACCCGGTGGATTGATGAGCAGAGCCCCGCGGGGCTGGCCTGGCGTGAGCGTATGGCTGCCGGCCGCCGCAATGAGGTTGCCACGTTGTCTTCGGTTACGGCTCCGGCTGCAGTGGTCAGCGGGGAACTGGACAGATCCAGCGGACCATCTGTTATGAGGCCTGTCGCCGAGGCGATGGTGCACGCAGATGTGAAGTTTTATGAGATCAGGGATTCCGGGCATTTCTCCTGCTTTGAAAAGCCGCAGGAAGTAGCTCTGGCCATTGAGGATG
>ERZ773070.1554-NODE-1554-length-13989-cov-17.361705_pt1 | contig 13989 bp, 13 predicted proteins | sample MGYA00580618_ERZ773070 | MGnify/ENA primary metagenome ERZ773070 (study PRJEB29015, sample SAMEA2738023) | human oral metagenome | biome: human oral; feature: human-associated habitat; material: dental | place: China | collected 2019 ...
CATTCACTTACGGCAGAAGATGCCCAAATGCTTGCAGAGATAGTAGGAGAATCCACGAAATTCTTCTCCAGTTGAGGTGTGGTGAAGTTTCGGGTCTGGATCCGTATTGTCATCCGCGTGGGCGACAGCCGGGGTTCCGAGCAGGGTGGTCAGAGTCAGGGTGATCCCGGCGATGGCTGCGAGTTTGCGTTTGAGCACGTCTTTCTCCTTTCGAGGATCGAGCTTCCACCGCAGCGTGTGGTTGTGCTGCGGTGAGTTACTGGTTCGGATGGGGGTGTGGACCAGTGCGGGAACGATCGGATTGGCCGGGTGATCGTCACCATTCCCGTTGGCCTATTCGGGAATCTGGTCCCGGTGAAGCTTCTCTGGAATTCTATCCAGATACAAGGTTGTATGCAACCCTGTTTTCCCCATTTCTGCACAAAATATTGATTGGTTTTTCAAGGAGTTTTGTTGATAAGAAGACCGGGATTCTCAACTCCTGCGAGTTTGAGGATCCCGGTTCTGTTGGTGGAATATCGTGTTGCCTGGGCTGGTCAGCCGGCCTTGCGGAGGTGGGCGATGATTCCGTCGATGTCCTGCTGCAGGCGCTCCCTGCGGACGAAGTGGCCGCCCGGCTCCTCGTGGCGTTCGTACTGGATTCCTGCGCGGTCCAGCGCGGCGGCGAACTCTCGCTGGGTAGGCAGCACGAATCCTTCGTTCACGTCGAAGGCCTCGGTGCCGGAGACGAGGAAGATACGTTTGCCGCGATAGCTTTCAATGCGCTCCACAGGATTGTCAGCGCTGACCCGGGCCTGGTCCCACGGGGTTCCGTAGACGGTGCCGCCGCCCAGGTCGATGGTCGAGCTGGCATTCGCCCAGTGGGCGACCGCGCCGTTGATGCTCCGCAGGCTGGCAGGTCCTGAGTGGCTGCTGACGGAGGCGAAATGGCCGTAGTACTTGGCGGTGTACTTGAGGGCTCCGAAGCCTCCCATGGAGAATCCGGAGACGGCGCGTCCGGCCTGTTCGGGGAAGGTGCGGAAGGTGGCGTCCACCCAGGGGATGAGTTCCTCGATCTGGAAGGTCTCCCAGTTGCGCGGCCCTGTGGGTGAGGTCACCGGGTTGCAATGCCAGCCGAGCCCGGCGTCAGGCATGACGACGATGAGATCGCGCCCGGCGGTCATTTCCCGGATTCTGTATCCGTCGAATTCGGTGTATTGACCACCGCCTCCGTGGAACAAGTACAGCACGGGATAGCGCTTACCGCTGTCATAGCCATCAGGGAGAAGAACGTTGGCGCGCGGATTCCGCAGAAGGCCGGGATTGAGGGCTTTCGACGTGAACGAGATTGTTCTCTTCCTAATGGAAGGGGTCGTGAACTCGTAGGCGTGCATTCGGCCATCGGATTGGTGGTTTACGACTTCCAATCCAGCGGCATGGGCGGGCGATGCGGCGCCCAGTGCAGCCCCCGTTCCGAGGACGGAGGCCGCTGCGACCGCCCCGCTCCCCTTGAAGACTGCGCGACGACTGATTGTGTGGTTCAAGGACATGGTTTCCCTTGTGGTTGAATTCCATCATGATAGGCGATTCCAACGTGGTTGAGGTCCACGTGAAATCGATTCGAGAACGGCGTGTGACATCGCGATGGATGTGATCAATTTTCCATCGTGAATGCTCTGTCTAAATCCCGCTCTTGAGGGGTTCCCTCATGCTCGAGCTGAATGAAAGCTTAGTTGGATACAGGACTGTATGCAACCCCTTGGCGGCATGAAATATTGATTATTTTTTCAAGGAATTTTGCCGGCTAGAAAAGCTACCGGGATCCTCGAGTCCTGAGGGCTCAAGGATCCCGGTAGCTCTCGTGGGATCTCGTGTGGCAGGAGTGTGTCAGCCGGCCTTACGGAGGTGTGCGATGACGCCGTCGATGTCTTGTTGCAGACGTTCCCGGCGGACGAAGTGGCCGCCCGGCTCCTCGTGGCGTTCGTACTGGATTCCTGCGCGGTCCAGCGCGGCGGCGAACTCTCGCTGGGTAGGCAGCACGAATCCTTCGTTCACGTCGAAGGCCTCGGTGCCGGAGACGAGGAAGATACGTTTGCCGCGATAGCTTTCAATGCGCTCCACAGGATTGTCAGCGCTGACCCGGGCCTGGTCCCACGGGGTTCCGTAGACGGTGCCGCCGCCCAGGTCGATGGTCGAGCTGGCATTCGCCCAGTGGGCGACCGCGCCGTTGATGCTCCGCAGGCTGGCAGGTCCTGAGTGGCTGCTGACGGAGGCGAAATGGCCGTAGTACTTGGCGGTGTACTTGAGGGCTCCGAAGCCTCCCATGGAGAATCCGGAGACGGCGCGTCCGGCCTGTTCGGGGAAGGTGCGGAAGGTGGCGTCCACCCAGGGGATGAGTTCTTCAATGTGGAAGGTCTCCCAGTTGCGTGGCCCCAGGTTCGCGGTCACCGGGTTGCAGTACCACCCTGCTATTCCGCCGTCGGGCATGACCACGATGAGATCGCGTCCGGCTGTCAGCCCGCGGATGTCGTCCTCTTTGTCGAATTTCATGAAGTTCTGCGCTCCGCCGTGGAGCAGGTAGAGCACCGGATAACGGCGACCGCTGTCGTAGCCGTCGGGCAGGAGTACGTTGATCCGGGGTTTCCATGCGATCGATGGGGTGGAGACCTTGTAGTACTCCATCCGACCGTAGGTCTGATGCTCGATGACTTCTAAGCCTGCCGCGTGTGCGGGGGTGTTGACCCCCAGGGCGGCTCCTGCTCCCAGAGCGGAGGCGACGGCGAGCCCGCCAGCCCCCTTGAAGACGCTGCGGCGACTGATGCTGTGATCAAAAGACACGATGCTCCCTAATTGATTGAAGTTTCATCATGATGTGGGGCGCGCGATGGCTGCTGCCGATTCGTGCGAGTTCGGAATGAATACCGGAGTGTTTTCCCGATGGCCTTTCGGGAATCCGGCTCAACGAGGCCTCCCCCGAACCCTAACCGGATACAAGTTTGTATGCAACCCCTTGTGAGAATGCTTTCCGCGTCTTCGATGGCGTGGCGGTGTGCGGGGCTCGAGGCGATTGCCGTCAGGACAGCCAGGCTGCCAGGGTCACCAGCAACGTCAGCGGTACCGTCGCCAGGGCCAGGCCCAGCACGTAGGCCCTGGGGGATCTCTGCACCACCGCAACGAACTCGCGCAACATGGCACTCGGCCAGTAATACCACGCAGTACGCGCCCCCAACACCTGGATACCCGTACCCAGGTCGCGGGCCAACAACGCGGCACGCATCGCATGATAATTGCTGGTGACCGCGATTCCCGTGGCCTCTGGGCCCAGCCGCGGCTCGGCCCGAACCAGATCCGTCGACATCTGGAAATTCTCCCGGGTCGTCGTGGAGCGATCCTCCAACACCAAGGCCGCTTGCGGAACACCCTGCTTCAAGGCATAGTCCGCCATCGCCCTAGCCTCACTGACAGGTTCATCAGGACCCTGCCCACCGCTCATCACCAACAACGGACGCCGTCCGGCATCCACCTCACCCCGCCACACCCCGAGGGCCCGGTCAATACGCCCGGCCAGCAGCGGGGTGACCTTCCCGGAAGGAACCCCGGCACCCAGCACCATGATGAAGTCCGGGTGGATTCTCCGGACGATACGCTGGTAGAACCAGGAGTACCCGACGAAACAGAAGAACATCAACGCCACCCAACCGGTGGTGAGCATGATGAACGTCGGGACGGGAAAGGCCCGTCGTTCCCCGATGATGATGACGGCGATGCAGACGGCCATTGCCGCAACGAGTCCGACGCCAGCGAGCAGGGACAACGAGTGGGCCAGGGAGAAACGTTCCCTGCGGAGCATGACCAAACCATTGAGGATGAGGAAACCCGCCAAACCGATGGCCAGCAGGGGCGACATGAGCACAAGGAAACCCAGTCCCACCAGTGGGGCCGAGAAACCGAGGACCGCCAGTACCTGGATGCCGAGCAGCAAGGTGACGGCGATCCACCCGGCATTGGCCAGTCGCCGTGGTTCCTGGCGGATACGCCGCCATGTCGCCCACCCCATGATGAGTAAGGTCACCAGCAGTATCAGTCCGATCAGGGTGCTCGAATTCACACCGGCACGATAGCCGCATCTTCAGGATGAACATGCCGCCGGAGTCGTGGTTCCGGGGATGTTCGGGGTGGGCTCAGGGACGCCGGTCAGCCCGTGGTCGCAAGACTCTCTCCGGTGCGACGAACCCGGGTCCGCTGCCCGGAGCTACCTGTTCACGTGGCTTCGTGATCCCCCACAAGGGCCTGGCCGGGTGGCTCGAAGGCCTTCTCGATGAATGGGTCGACCAGTCCGTGGTAGGTCTCCGGGGCGTCCCGCCGCACGCAGTGGCCGACACCGTCGATCAACACCAGGCGCACCAGCGGGTTGGTCACCTCGGAGGGGTCCGGGGCCATGTCGCCGTGGCGGGGTGCCAGGTACAGCGCCGGTATCGTCAGCTGGTTGATCGCGCTGACGAGGTCGGCCTCGCCGAGATAGGTACCCTCGCGGATGAAGCGGCGGTCGACCTGCTCCTTGCACCTCGCCCACTCTTCGATCTCGGCATCGCTCCATGAGGTCTCGCGCCGCATCCGTTCCCGCTCGGCCGCGCCGCCATCGGCGACGAACGCGTCCAGGAACCGCTCCTGGTGCTCCACGAACCAAGGGGCCGGCCCCCAGTGCCCGGTGGGACGCGCGACGTCCTCCAGGACCAGTGCCCGAACCAGGTCGGGCCGGGCCACGCCCACTCGCAGCGACATGAGCCCTCCCAGGCTGTGCGCCACGACGACCGGTGGCTCCGGGAGCGAGGAGATCACCCGCTCGAGGTCTTCCTGCATGGTCTGCGGTGCCCGGGTCAGGGAGTCGTCGTCCCACCGTGGGGACGCCCCGTGCCCCCGCAGGTCCACCGCGAGAACGTGGTATCGGGAGGACCAGCGGGCCACCGCGTCAGGCCAGGCGGCGGCCGATTCCGTCAGGCCGTGGACCAGAAGCAGGGCTGGAGCCGCGGGATTCCCCCACTCGTGCAGTGCAAGCGTCGTCACCTCAGCGACTGTAGCCCTGGGGTGTCCAAGGTCGCGACAAGGGAGCCGTGACCAGGATTCCTGGCGCCTGATCGGGGCTGCACGCCTCCTGTAAAGCATGGCACTGAGCCTTCCCTCCGCTGGTCGAGCCGGTCTGTGATGCGGAGCGAGCAGTCCGGCTCGACCAGCGGACGGAAAGGACAGGAGAAAATAGGGCCCTGTGCAAACCGCGGGGCTGATACACATCTGCGCGTCTTTGCCTCCACAGCGGCTTCCCGCTGGTTCCCTCAAGGGCGGACTCCCTATGCTGAACACCATGTTGATCCTCTGCACTGCTCTGCTGCGTCTGCGCAGCCGCTGACCGCGGGAGCGCCCCGTCGCTGCTCCCGCCCCGGCCCCCCATGCCGGGCGGCGTCCTTCAGCATGCCCGGCTCCACGACCATCACGGAGCAAGCAGTGCCCACTTTTCATCACGGCCGTCACGAACACGGCCAGAACTTCCTCACCGACCCAGCCGTCATCGCCACCCTCGTTGAACTCGTCACAGCAACCCGCGGACCCATCATCGAAATCGGACCGGGCGACGGCGCACTCACCGTACCGCTGGCGCGCCTCGGCCGCCCTGTGACGGCCATCGAGATCGACGCCCGCCTGGAGCAGAGGCTGCGCTGTCGCCTTCCCTCACACGTGAAGGTGGTGACAGGTGATTTCCTCACCCATCGGCTGCCGAGCCATCCCCACGTGGTGGTGGGGAATCTGCCCTTCCACCAGACCACCGCGATACTGAGACACCTCTTGCACTCCTTCGCCTGGAGCGACGCCGTCCTGCTGACCCAGTGGGAGGTTGCCCGCCGCAGGGCTGGCGTGGGTGGGGCCACCATGATGACCGCGCAATGGGCACCGTGGTTCACGTTCACCCTGCATGGTCGCGTCCCCGCACGGGCCTTCACTCCACGTCCTGGTGTGGATGGCGGGATTCTCACCATCCACCGTAGCGAGCACCCGTTGCTACCGGTGACTGAGCAGTGTCGATTCCACGCCCTGGTCCACCGCATCTACACCGGGCCGGGAAACGGACTGGCCCAGATCCTTGCTCGCGCCACTTCCTTCCCTTCACCGCAGGCGGCCCGGGCCCGGCTCGGAAGACACGGCATCGATGCCTCAGCCCTACCCCGAATGATGCATCCGAAGGCCTGGGTGGACCTGTTCAAGACGACGGGATCGTCGCCACCTGCCCCGCCCACACGAGGAAACCGCAGGAGACGACGATGAGCCTCTCCGCCGCTCAACAGGCCGCGCGCCTGTTGGCTGAACGACCTGAACACGACTGGCGACTGGACGAACTCGCTGCGCTGGTCCATCTCTCGGTGTCACAACTCGGGCGAATGTTCTCTCGCAGGTTCGGCCGCACCCCGATGCGTTTCCTGATGTACCTTCGCGCACATCTGCTGGCCACACTGTTGCGGGAAACCGACCTGCCCATAGCCGAGGCGATGAACAAAGTGGGATGGCACAGCCGTGGACATGCGGCCCGTCACTTCAAAGCAGTGTTCGGAATGTCGCCGTCGAGCTACCGGGAGAGCGGATGGGAGCGGATAGGTCACGAATGATTCGGTGCCCGATGAATGAAGTGTCCTTGCTCTGGATGCTCCACGCCTCGGGAGCTGGGATTCATCACACCGCTGAGGGGCACTGCTCCAGCGGCTTTGGTCACAACACATGCTGCTACACGAACAGCTCGGGCCAGCGCTCTATCAACGTCGAGCTTGTCGACCATGACGAGCCTTCTCCCCCTCAGTGCTCTGGGTTCGGACTACCTACCGGAGCAAAGGTGATCGCCCGCTGCAACCAGGAGATCAGGCTCAACGACTAAAGCCAGCACGTGAACGCCCCTTCTCTGAAGCTGGTTGAGCCAACACGTGAGCGAAGCGAACGGCTGAGTCGACTCAACCAACTTCGAGTTGGAATGGCCTCGACACGACCCCGGCTTCGAGAGGATCCCCATTCGATCCGCGGAACTTCCCACCCAACTTCCCACTTGGCTTACCACCCTGGGAAGTTAAGTGGGAAGTTGTGGGAAGCCGACCGCGACCCCCGCCGTCAGCGTTCCGCGGCAGGGCCTAGATCACCAGGGCTCGTTTGGTGGTGTGGAGTTGTCGGACGCCGAGCCTCACGGCCAGCGCGCCGGCCAGGAGCAGCGACGCGGTGAACAGGACCAGACCGAGGAAGTTGACGCCCGCCAGATCGAACACCGTCGGGTAGAGCCAGTGCAGCAGCGCCGTCGAGACGAGCCCCGCGATGAGACCGAGCCCGAGCGGCACCGCCAGGACGGGGCCGATCACCCCGGACAGGACTCGCCGTGCCCAGCTCTCCGGCATCCCCATCGCGGTGAGGTTCCGGGCAAGGGGACGCAGCACCTGGACCTCGCGTTGAAGAATCCACACCAGCAGCGGGATGGCCAGCAACGCCACACCGGTGAAACCGATGGTCAGCCACAACGGGGCATCGGCGCCGGTTGCCGGTCGGTGCACGTTGACCAGCACGTCGCCGTGTCCCGAGGCGACGGGCCACTGCCCCATACCGGCTTCCTGCTCCAGGGTCATGCCGACGTATACCCGGTAGACACCGGCCCTTCCCTCGGCGACCGGCACGGTACTTTTCAACCCGAAGGCGTAGCCGGTGTTCAGCCGCCTCTCGGGGCTGGGTTTGAACCCGACGACGCGGACCCGGATGGTCCGCGACGGGTCGGTGAAATCCGTCAGGACGACGTCCTCGTCGGCCCCGCCCAGCTTGAGCAGGCCTCCGGAGGCCAGCACGGCCGCCTGTTCCGGGGTCAGTCCCAGGACGGCGGTGGCCTCCTCCACCGAATCGAACACCTGGACCGCGCCTTCCCCGTCGATCCCGTAGGAGGTGTCGTGGAGGATGGCGGCCGGACGAACGGCGTTGTCCCGCTCGAACTGCGCGATCACATCCTCCGGGATCCGTTCCCCCGCGGGATCGGTGATCTGCAGCAGGACCGTGCCCGGCGGGAGTTGCGGGGCCAGCAGCAGAATCTGCGCACTCATGGATGCGGAGATGTTGATGAACACGCTCAGCACCAGCCCGATCAGGAGGGTCGCCACCCCGCTGACCCCGGCCCACCGGGCCCCGTCCTCGCGGAGCAGCCGGGCGGCGAGGTCTTTCGGCGACGCAACGTTGCGTCCCAGGGCACCGCTGACCCGGGCGACCATGCCCGGGGCCAGGGCCACCGTGCCCAGAACGGTGAAGATCACACCCAGGCTCATGGGCCACAGTTTTCCCGCGGAGGTGACCAGCGACCAGATGGCGAATCCCCACAGCCCCAGCGCCGCCCAGCCCAGCGCGCCGGACATGGTGGCGGACAGCGGACGCGGAGCGCGTTCCGCGAGCCGGGCGCGCACACGCTGGGAGGCGTTGAGCGCCAGGAAACCGAGCAGCGCCCCGCCGGCGGTCAGCAACGCCATCTGAACCAGCCAGGCAAGCGAGAACTCCCACGGCCCGAGCGGCAGGCCGCTGTTCGCCTGCTGGAGCAGGGGACGCAACGCCAGGGTCGCGAGCATCCCGAGCGCACAAGCGACGGCTGAGACGACGAACGTCCCGCCGAGCAGAGCGGCCAGGGCGGCCCGGAACATCACGCCGGGGCGGATGCCGGAGCGGACCAGTACCTGCTGGATTCCCCGGATCCACCGCGCCACCATCCCCGAGAAGACGAAGGGAATGCCCACGAGCAGGGCGAAGACCAGCGAGTAGCCTCCCAGGAAACGTTGCGCGGAGACCTGTTGCTTCTCCAGCAGGTCGGTGCGAAGCATGATGGAGGCCTCGTGGCCCGCACCGATCTCAGCCTTCAACCTGATCAGTTCATCGCGCGGGCCTTCGAGGTAGTAGCTGGCGCTGAGGGCCTCGTTGCTGTTTCCCTTTCCGGCGCGTTCCCGCCAGGTACCGGGGGCACAGGCCAGCCGGTTGCCGCTGAGGGAGTAGATCTCGCGGAACTTTCCGACGACGTTGACGGACCATTGCTGATGGGTGGAGGACCACTGCCCCACGGCGTCACCGCTCGCCACGCATTCGCCGGGGCGCGTCGGCCACCTCCCGGACACCAGGTCATACCGGCCCCGGCTGGCGGCAGAGGGCAGCGGCAGTTCGGTGTAGTCGAATCTGTGGGCCTCACCGTTCTGGGCGAGGTCCGCCTGCCCCGAGTACTCGACTGTAACCGTTGTCACGGTGGAGGTGGCGAGCAGGGCCGGGGGCTCGGGATAAGTTCCGGTCTCCACCTGCCCCTCCTGCCACGTCTCCAGCACGCCATCCGCCGAGCCGAGCAGCTTTTCAGCGGTCTGTTCGGGGCTGAGGGTGAGGGAGTCCAGGCTGCACCTGAAGATCCCGGCACCCACACCAACGACGCACACCGCCGCGAGAAGTCCCCGGAACACCCGCGACCGGAGCAGCAGCGGTATCAGGTGTTTCATGACAGCCGGCCATCCACGATCTCGAGCACACGATCGGCGTATCTCTCCGCGAGGGGGTCGTGGGTGGCGATGAGGCACGCCACCCCGGCCCGCCGGGTGAGGTCCCTGATCTGCCCGAACAGAGCTGTCGAGGTCTCGCTGTCCAGCGCCCCCGTCGGCTCGTCGCAGAGCATGACCGGTCGCTGCCCCGCCAAGGCACGGGCCACCCCCACCCGTTGCCGCTGCCCGCCCGACATGGCATCCGGCATCCGGTTCCACAGCTCCCCGATACCGACGAAGTCAAGCAGCCGCCGGGATTCCGCCTCGGCGTCCCGGCATCCCTGGGCCCGGAGCACGATCTGGAGGTTCTCGCTGGCCGTGAACTGGGCGACGAGGTTGTGTTCCTGAAAAACCAAACCCACTTGGCACAGCCGAAGGTCCGTACGTTCCCCCTCCGACAACCCGACGATCTCGCGCCCCACCACCTGGATGGAACCAGTCTGCGGCACCTCGAGCCCGCCGATCACCGACAGCAGGGTGGATTTCCCGGAGCCGCTGGCCCCGTAGAGACAGACCAGTTCCCCGGCCGCCACCTCCAGATCCACCCCGTCGAGCGCCCTCACGGCACCCGCTGGGGTGGGGTAGCTGAACTCCACCCCAACGACCCTCACGGGAACTTGCATCATCAGCCTCACCCCAGCCGGAATCTCGACGTGAGGCAGGGCCTGCCCACCGCCCTTGAGAACGCACCGCCCCATCCCCGGTAATCGGGACCGGCACACAGGATCGACTGCTTCGCAACAGCCACGGGAGCCACAGCCGCGACGATGCAACCCTGAAGAGACCTCTTCATCTCCACCTCGGTTGTGTCATTGAAAGCTTCCTGCTCTCGCCGAGAAGCATATGGGCAGTTCCATTGGACCGCTACAGATTTCTCAGGTCGTCGTCTCGATCCAGTTCCTTTCGGGGGAGCTGGTCAGCAGGCGGAGTATTTGACGCCCCAAGTCCCGATGCCGAGCAGTCCCACTGCAGCCGCCAGATACAGGATGCGGAAGTCCAGGTGGGCCACCAGAACAGCGCCGAGGATCATCGTGCCCAGCGCCGCTGCTGTCGCAAGGTCTGCCACCAGCAGAGCAGCCTTGCGTGGAAGCCGACCCAGGGGCTCCCCCACAAAGATGCCAAGCAGCCGGGACGCCATGACGGCAGCGGTGCACAGCCCGGCGAGGGTGTTTGAGCCGGTGAGTTGTTTGGCCCACACACCGAGCGCGAGCAACATCATGGACCCAGCAAGAACAGAACTTGCCTGACCGATCAGGAAAAGCCATACACGTCCACGCATAAATCAAAATCCCGTGCAGCTGAAGGCGAGGGGCTGAACGCAGCATATCGAGCGGTGAACCGACCTGATCGACTCGGACGGTAAGCTCTGGAGCAGAGGGTGATTCAAGACATTTGTGAGACTCCTCCGCGGCCCTCATCAAACCCGCTCTGGTCAGGGGTTTTACCGGCTGCCTGCGGTTTGTGCATTGGTTTCTGCGAATCGGGAATGGTCCTGGCAGAACGTAGGTTTGGGGGCATGAGGATCGAGGACATTCGTGAGCTGCTGCGTCGCTACCCAGTGGTGGCGGAGGTTCCCCTGGAGCAGCCCGAGGAGTTCACCCGGGCGGGCATGGTCCGGGTGAAGTTCCACGGCGACAAGGAAGTCGGGATGGCCCTCGGCCTGTTCGACCAGCGGCCGGGCGAGTCACGTCAGGAATGGAAGGAGCGCCTTGATCACATCGTCAACGGCTGGGCGGTCGAGGAGATCTCCGAGGTCGTTGACGTCGAACAGGCGGTCCCGGTGGTGCGCAGCGTCGACTACTTCATGCCACGTGGTAGGTTCCGGACCCCGATGTGGGACCGGCTTACCGAGTTCATCGGCATGGGGTTGGCGATCGACACCCCCAGTCAGATCCAGTTCCTGAACAGCAGCGATCTCCCCGAGGATCGCAGCCCGGAGAACGTGGCCAGGCTGCGGGAACGGGCCTGCATCAATCTGGTGAACCTCTCGCAGCCGCCACTGGTCCAGGAACTTCCGCACGGCCCCGATGTGGTGACCTTCACCACCCCGCACGCCTACCAGGCGTCCTGGTTCGCACACACCGAGGTGCTGGCCGACGCGCTGAACCACTACCAGCGCACCACGAACACCCCATGGCTGGTGATCCCGGCCCTGCGGAAGGACCTGGTGCTCATCAACTCGGCCTCACCTGGCTGGGCCGCCCTGCTGGATGACCTCGAACCCCTCGTCGATGATCGCGAGATCATTCATCCGGTCCCCCACATGCTGGTCGACGGCAGGTGGCGCGAGTACCTGCCCCCGGTATCACCGGAAATCCAGCGCCGCCTGACGATGCTGAAACTCCGCGCCGAACGCAACGCCCACGAGGGCTGCCGGGTGCACCTGGAGGAGTTCTCCCCCGGGACGGTGGACTACATTGCCGGTTTCAACGTGGCTGTGAAGGACGACCGGTTCATCACCTGGGCTGCCGTCTCCTGCGACCTGGAAACCACCAGCATTCCACGCGTGGACCGGGTGGGTTTCCACGTCTCCGACACCCGGCTGTACGTCGTGTGGTTCGAGCATCTCATGGCGCGTCTGCCCCATCTGGTGACCCGGCACGAGGACGCCATGCCGACTCGTTGGATCGTCTCGAAGCCCTCCGAGAAGGACCTGAGGGTCATCGCCGACATGGCCATCAACCTCTGAGCCGCTTTCCCACCGGCCACGCACGCTCCGCCCCACCGGGTGCGGGCCCCGTCGAGGAGCTGTTTCCGGAGTGGGATCACCGTCTCCTCGGGCAGGGCCGGCTGGCGGTCGCAGTGGAAGCGGTGATCAGTCGTTTTCCAGGCGTTCGGCGATGAGATCCACCAGCGCCCTGGCCACGTCGTCCTTGCTGCCGGAGGCCCGGGCCACCTCGCGACCCTGGGCGTCCAGAACCACGACCGCATTGGGCACGTCACCGAACCCGAGGGCGGGACCGACGGCGTTGACCGCCAGGAGGTCGGCGCCTTTCCGCCACGCCTTCGCGACCCCGTGGCTCAGCACGTCACCGTCCTCGTCGCCGGTTTCGGCCGCGAACCCGACCACGAGGGTCCGTCCGTCCTCACCCCGGGGCGGGTCGGAGACCAGTCCGGCCAGGATGTCGGGGTTCTCCACCAGGGTGATCACGGGCGGCGGGACGGGGCCCGTCTCGTCGTCTTCCAGGCCGTGTTTCTTGATCTTCGCGGCCGAAACGGTGGCGGGCCGGTAGTCCGCGACCGCGGCGGCCATCACGACGACGTCGGCGTCGGTGCAGAGATGTCGCACGACGTCGTTGAGTTCCAGGGCCGTGTTCACCGGAATCACCTCGACGGAGGCCGGCAGCTGGGCCAGGATGCTGGCATCGACGTGCGCCGCAGCGAGGGTGACGCGCGCCCCGCGGACCGCTGCGGCCCGGGCGATGGCGCAGCCCTGCCGCCCGGAGGAACGGTTCCCGAGGAAACGCACCGGGTCGATCGGTTCGCGGGTGCCGCCCGCCGAGACCACCACGCGCCGACCCTCCAGCCCGTTGGACCTTCCCTCGGCATCCGAGCTCTCAAGCACGGCCAGGGCCTCGGTGACGATCCGGTCGGGCTCGGGCAGCCTCCCAACTCCGGAGTCCTTGCCGGTCAGGCGCCCGGAGTCGGGGGTGAGCACCGTCAATCCTCTGCGGCGCAGCGTCGCGACGTTCTCCTGGGTGGCCGGGTTGAGCCACATCTGGGTGTGCATGGCGGGGGCCAGCATCACGGGCGCGGTGGTGGTGAGGATCGTCGCGGTGAGCAGGTCGTCGGCCCGTCCCGCCGCGACACGGGCCAGCAGATCCGCCGATGCGGGAGCGACCACCACGAGTTCCGCCCATTCCCCCACCGCGACGTGTTCGACAGCGGCCGGGTCGTCGAAGACCCCCGACGACACCGGTCCCCCGGAGACGGCCGCCAATGTGGGGGCGCCGATGAACCGCAGCGCCGCCTCGGTGGGCACCGTCTTGACCTCGTGCCCGGCCTCCCGAAGTGCTCTGATGACGAAGGGGGCCTTGTATGCGGCGATGGAACCGGAAACCCCGACGACGATGCGTCGCGGCCTGGCCGGTGTGGGCTCGGGTGTGTCTGACATGAGGCCATGATCCCACGTCCCCGGGCACGGAACCGGGCCGCGGGTTTCCCCGCGGCCCGGTTCGATCATCGGTTCACTCCACGACGTCGTCGTCGACCCAGTCGAGGGTCTTGGTGACGGCCTTCTTCCAGTTGCGGTACAGGCGGTCGCGTTCGGCCTCGTCCATCTCCGGGCCCCAGCGCTTGTCCTCGGCCCAGTTGTCGATGACGTCCTGCTCACCGCCCCAGAACCCGACGGCGATGCCCGCCGCGTAGGCCGCGCCGAGCGCCGTGGTCTCGGCGACGACGGGACGCACCACGTCGACGCCGAGCTGGTCGGCCTGGAACTGCATGA
>ERZ773070.1555-NODE-1555-length-13982-cov-28.045092_pt1 | contig 13982 bp, 15 predicted proteins | sample MGYA00580618_ERZ773070 | MGnify/ENA primary metagenome ERZ773070 (study PRJEB29015, sample SAMEA2738023) | human oral metagenome | biome: human oral; feature: human-associated habitat; material: dental | place: China | collected 2019 ...
AAGAAGGAGGCCCCGATGGGCAAGACCGGTCGTAAACGTCGCGCACGTCGCAAGAGCAAGGCCAACCACGGCAAGCGTCCCAACGCCTGACGTGTGAAGCGACTCGCCCCCGTTCCTGATCACAGGAGCGGGGCGTCGTTTTCCAAAGGAGACATCAGAGGGAGAGGCAGAGGGCCGTGAGTTTGTCGCGCAGCGCTGCCGGAGCGGCGGTGGCCGGCTGGCTTCGACGAATCATCTCGGTGATGACGGATTCAATCTCGAAGCTCTCCATACATCGCTCGCAGGCGTGAAGGTGGTGCCGCAGATGATCGGCATCCGATTCGGGCAGTTCTCCGTGCAGGAAAGCGTGCACCGCCTCCAGAGCTTGCACGCATTCGTCCATTCCCTCGTGTTCATGTCCCGACATGTCAGGATCAGTCATGCCCTGGCACCTCCGATACCACGTTCAGCGGCATAAGCTGCGAGAACCTTGCGCAGCTGTGCCCGGCCACGGTTCAGGCGCGACATGACTGTGCCTATCGGGGTTCCCATGATGGCGGCTATCTCCTTGTAACTGAATCCCTCGACATCGGAGAGGTACACCGCCAACCGGTAATTCTCGGCAAGCCCGGCCATCGCCTCCGCCACGACGGTGTCGGGGGTGTTGTCAAGGGCCTCCATCTCGGCCGACCGCAAACCCTGGGAGTCGTGGGAGGCGGCTTTCGCCAGTTGCCAGTCCGTGACCTCCTCGTCACCGCTCGTCTGCGGCGAGCGGATGGCCTTCCGGTAGGAGTTGATGTAGGCGTTGGTGAGGATCCGGTACAACCAGGCCTTCATGTTCGTACCCGGCCTGAACGAGTCGCGGCCTCTTAGAGCCTTCACGTAGGTCTCCTGCACCAGATCTTCGGCGTCAGCAGGATTCCGGGTCATGCGCAGGGCAGCCGAGTAGAGGCGATCGAGATGGGTCAAGGCCTCGTTCTCGAACGCCAACCCGAGCTCTGCTGCGTCCAGGAGGGTGGTGTCCGTTTCTTCCATCACGGAAGAACATACCGGTGTCCGGCTCCACGCCAAAGGAGGAGCCGTCGACAGGGCAGCAGATGTCATGCAGAGGGAACACACCGGAACCGGGGAAATATTCCCGGCCCCACCCGTCCATGTCCATGAAATCACCCCCCGGTCGTTCCAACCAGACGTTGACATGGGTAAATTTGAGGACATGAGTCTGTTGCGCTTCCTAGCCCGTAGCCTTTTCGCCAGCGCCTTCGTCGCCGATGGCGTGCGCAAGGTAACCTCGCCAGCCGAGCTGGCGCCAGAAGCCGAGGCGTTCACGGCCCGCGTCACTCCTTTCGTGCAGCGGGTTGTTCCCTCCGGCTATTCCTCGCACGTGCCCGACCGAGCAGAGTCCTGGGTGCGTATCTGCGGCGCCGTGGAGGTCGTCGGCGGTGCAATGTTCGCCACCGGGATCGGCCGCCGCATCGGGGCATGCCTGCTGGCCAAAGCCAGCATCCTGAACATCGCCGTGGCCCTCCCCGAGAAGGATGCCGATCCCGACGAAAAACAGGCACGACGCCCCGAGGTGCTGAAAAATGTGGCGCTCCTCGGCGCCTCCCTGTTGGCAACCCAGGATCTTCAAGGCCGTCCCAGCGCCTCTTGGCGTCGCAGGAACGCTTCCCACAAACTTCGCCGGATGAAGGCCCGGGCCGCCAAGAAGGCGCGGCAGGCGGTGGCGTCCTGACTGCTGATCTCCTCGCGACGGCTGAAACAGCGGTCCGGGGAAACGTCGAGGTGCCCGGTTCCAAGTCGGAGACGAACCGGGCACTGGTGTTGTCCTCGCTCGCGTGTGGCCCGTCGACGCTGACAGGAGCACTGGAGTCGCGAGACTGCAACCTCATGGTCGATGCGTTGCGCGCGCTCGGAACAGTCGTCAAGGAGCTCGGCCCGGGTGAATTGCACGTCACCCCTCCGGAGCGTTTTCACGGGGCCCCGGATGGCATCGACTGCGGCCTGGCCGGCACGGTGATGCGTTTCGTACCCCCATTGGCGGCCTTGGCCGATGCCCCCACCCGTTTCTTCGGCGACCCGCAGGCCAGTACCCGCCCGATGTCCGGACTTCTGGACGGTCTGCGTCAGTTGGGTGCAAGAATCGACGCCGATTCGCTGCCCTTCGTTGTGTCCCCGGGACCGTTTGTGAGCAACCCCGACGTGGAGGTGGATTCTTCCGCATCCAGTCAGTTCCTCTCCGCGCTTCTGCTGGTCGGAGCACGCCTACCATCAGGCCTCAGGCTACGCCACATCGGAGAATCCGTACCTTCCCGACCCCACATAGAGATGACCTTGGCGATGCTGCGCAGCCGCGGTGTGCTCGTCGATGAAGATGAAACGGATGCCCTCTCATGGCGAGTCCACGCCGGCCCAATCATGCCACTCGATCTGCGTGTGGAACCCGACCTGACCAATGCCGCGGTCTTCCTCGCGGCTGGTGCCACCACGGGCGGCTCCGTCACGGTATCGGGCTGGCCCAAATCCACCCTTCAGCCAGGGGAACATTTCTTGAATGTGGTGGAACGGATGGGCTGCGCCACAGCACGTGGCCAGGAAAGCGTGACCGTCACCGGCCCCGACCGGTTGAGGGGAATTGACGTCGACCTGCACAGCGCCTCGGAGCTGACCCCTGTCGTGGCCGCCCTTGCCGCGCAGGCGGAAGGAATCACCCGGATCACGGGGGTCGCGCACATCCGCGGCCATGAGACCGACCGCCTGACCGCACTCACGACCGAGCTCCGGAAGATGGATGTCACGGTCGTCGAGCATCACGACGGTTTGGAGATCATGGGCAGGCCGGGGACACGAGATCCCGTCGCGTTGTCCTCCTACGCCGATCACCGCATGGTGCACTTCGCCGCGATCATCGCCTTGAACAGGCCGGGCACCACCGTCGACGACACATCCTGTGTCTCGAAGACCATGCCGGACTTTCCGAGACTCTGGAACTGCTTGGTGGCCGCCTGATGGCACGCTGGCAGGACGACCACGCGGCCTTCGAGCGTCCCCGGAAACGCAGTCGTCCCCGCACCAAGGATCGACCCGACTACTCGAACGCCCCGGCTGCCCTGGTTGTTTCCATCGATCGAGGCCGATATCGCTGTTTCCTCGACAACGGTACCGCGGTCACCGCGACCAAGGCGCGCATCCTGGGACGCAAGGGCGTCATTGTCGGGGACCGGGTCAAGTTGGACGGTGACGTCTCCGGCGTTGGCGGTTCCCTCGCTCGCATCGTCGAGGTCGAAGGGCGTCGCACATGGTTGCGCCGTTCCGCCGATGACATGGACACGTTCGAACGTCCCATCGTCGCCAATGCTGATCAGCTGATGATCGTTACCGCTCTGGCGGACCCGGAACCGAGAACGGGAATGATCGACCGCATCCTGGTCGCCGCCTACGATGCCCAGGTTTCCCCGATCCTGTGCTTGACCAAGGCTGATCTCGCTTCCCCCGATGAGCTCCGCACCGCGTATGCCCCTTTGGCGATCCCCATCGTCGCGATCCGCCCCGGCAGCGATCTCTCTCCTGTCAAAAGCCTCCTGGAACACCACATGACAGTGTTGATCGGACATTCCGGAGTGGGAAAATCGACACTGGTCAACGCGCTGGTTCCCGGAACCGGCAGAGCCACCGGAGCGGTCAGCGACGTAACCGGCAAGGGCCGCCACACCTCCACATCCGCGGCCGCCATCGCCCTGCCCGACGGTGGCTGGATCATTGACACCCCCGGTGTGCGTTCCTTCGGGATCAGCCATGTTCGTGCCGAGGCCTTCATCGGGGCATTCCCTGATCTCGAGGACATCGTCACTGACTGTCCGCGCGGCTGCCGGCACGACTCCTCCGCTCCGGAATGCGCTCTTGACGAAGCCGTTCGCCGCGGCAGACTCAGCACAGAAAGATTGCTCTCCTTCCGTAGGATGGAGCGGGCCTTCGCCTGACGGCTGAGGTCTCGGCTACCTTAGGAACATGGTCGCCAGCAAAGAACTCACCGACGATGTCCGCCTGGCTCATGTGATGGCCGACGATGCCGACTCCATCTCCATGAGCCGTTTCAAGGCCCAGGACCTGAGGACCAAGACCAAACCGGATTCCACCCCGGTCACGGAGACCGACACCGCCGTTGAGGAGTCGATCCGGCGCACCCTGTCACGCACCCGGCCGCGCGACGCCGTTCACGGCGAGGAGATGCAGGACACGGGGGAGTCCAATCGCCGCTGGATCATCGACCCGATCGACGGAACCGCGAATTACCTGCGCGGAGTTCCGGTGTGGGCGACGCTGATCGCCCTCGAGATCGACGGGCAGATCGCCGCTTCCGTGGTCTCCGCTCCCGCGCTCGGGCGCCGTTGGTGGGCCAGCCTGGGCGGTGGCGCCTACACGGGTCGTTCGATCCTGAGCGCCACCCAGATCCACACGAGCAGGGTGTCGCGGCTTTCCGACGCTTCCCTGTCCTATGCGAGCATCAACGGCTGGGTGGAGTCGGGGCGTGGCCAGGGTTTCGTGGACCTGATGCGCGAATGCTGGCGTTCCCGTGGCTACGGTGATTTCTGGAGCTACATGCTGGTGGCCGAGGGGGCCGTGGACATCGCCTGCGAACCGGAACTCGCACTCTACGACATGGCTGCACTCGACGTCATCGTCCGCGAGGCCGGCGGCCGGTTCACCAGCATCGATGGTGAACCGGGCCCATATCACGGAAACGCCTTGGCGACCAACGGCCTGCTCCACGACATCGTCCTCGAAAGGTTGCGCCCCTCCGAGGCCGGATGATGTGGGTCTCCTAGATCATCCGCACCCGGATGCTCTCCTCGAGGCCTTGGAGCTCGGCCAGCAGACCCTCGTAGTGTTCCCCGGAAACGTCTGTGACGACATAGCCGTACTCTCCCGAGGTGGCCAGGGTCTGGGAACGAATGTTCATGTTGTGGGAGGCGAGCGCGTGGTTGAGCCGAGCCAGTACCCCGGGGACATTCCGGTGCAGGTGCAGGATGCGCCCCGCTCCCGGTGCCGAGACGGAGACTTCGGGAAGGTTTACCGCCATGGATGTGTTGCCGTATGCCTCGTAATCCGAAAGTTTGCCGGCCACGTAGCGACCGATGTCGACCTGAGCCTCCTGGGTCGACCCGCCAACGTGCGGGGTGAGGATGACGTTCGGAATTCCCTGCAGAGGTGACACGAAGGGCTCATCCCTGCTCGCGGGTTCGCCCGGGAACACATCGACCGCTGCACCCGCAATGTGCCCCGACTTCAGGGCTACCGCCAAGGCATCGACATCAACGACGTTGCCTCTGCACAGGTTCAGGAAAAGGGTTCGTGGCCGCATTTGGGAGAACTCCTTCTCCCCGATCATGTTGGCGTTCGAGGCTCTACCATCTACGTGCAGCGTGATGGTCTCACAGCGTTCGAACAACTCTTGCAGGCTGTACACGCGCGTCGCGTTTCCCAGTGCCAGGCGATCCACGATGTCGTAGAAGTAAACCCTCATACCGAGACCTTCGGCCAGCACCGACAGCTGAGACCCGATGTTGCCGTAGCCGACGATTCCGAGGGTCCTGCCACGTACCTCATGAGAACCCGTCGCCGATTTTTCCCAGATGCCCGCGTGCATGCTGGCGTTCCTGTCCCCCAAACGCCGAGCCATGGTGATGATCTCACCGAGGGCCAGTTCCACCACGGAGCGCGTGTTGGAGTAGGGGGCGTTGAACACGGCAACCCCCGTGGCTGCGGCAGCCGGAAGATCGATCTGGTTCGTCCCGATGCAGAAAGCACCGACCGCGACCAACTGTGGATGAGCTTTCAATACCCGCTCGGTGATGTATGTCCGGGAGCGAATGCCGAGAAGCTCAACACCGTCGAGGGCATCGATCAGTTCGGCTTCATCGAGTGCGCTGGAACGCACTTCGACCTCGTGGCCGCGGCTCTCAAGCGCACGGACGGCCTCGGAATGGATGTTCTCTAGAAGCAGGACCTTCACGGCAGGTCATGTTACAACCGAGTCTCACGGTCACAAGGACAGAGTGGCCTCCAGTAGTCTCTGCGTGTACTTGTGTTGCGGTTCCTTGAAGACTTTCTCCACAGGACCTTCCTCAACGACTTGCCCGCCATCCACCACCACGACCCGTTCGCACAGATGCCGCACGACGGCCAGATCGTGGCTGACGAACAACATCGCGAGATTTCTTTCCCGAACGGCTTCCACGAGCAGATTCAGCACCTGGGCGCGAACGGAGACGTCGAGAGCGGAGACGGGTTCATCGGCGATCAGCAGGTCCGGCGAGCTCACAAGGGCCCGGGCAATGGCGACCCGCTGGCGTTGTCCCCCGGACAGTTCGTGAGGAAACCGCTCCAGCATCGCAACGTCCAGCCCAACTCCCCTGATGGCTTCCGCCACGACGTTTTCCCTTCCTTTCTGGGCTTTCAGCCACGGCGAACGAAGTGGCTCGGCAACGATTTCCCGTAGTTTCATACGCGGGTTCAAGGATGCGTTCGGATCCTGAGAGACCAGGGACACCCTGCTCCGAACATCGGCGAGGTCCTTGTCGGACAGCCCATCGATCCGGCGACCCTCGAAACGTACCTCGCCTGCTGTCGGACGGATCAGGCCCAGCAGGGTCCTCAACATGGTGGTTTTGCCTGACCCGGAACCGCCGACCAGCCCCACCCGCTCCCCCGCGAAGAGGGCCACGCTCACCTTGTGGAGGGCCTGGAAGGTTCTGCGGCCGCGGCGGAAGATCACATCGACGCCGTCCAGTTCGAGCAGCGCATTCATTTCTCCACCCCCTGCCAGTAATCGGCCACTGTCGGGAGTCGCTCCCCAGGAGCCACGTCGGACAATCGCGCGGAGGCAACCAGGCCATGGGTGTAGGGATGCTGCGGCGAACCGATCACTTCTTCGATGGGACCGTGCTCAACGATCCTCCCGTCGAGAACAACCATCACTCGTTGGCAGACCTGCCGCACCACCGCCAGATCGTGGCTGACGAACAGCGCGGCCCGGCCTGCGAACTCAGCATCGAGCAGATCGAGAATCTGTTTCTGCACGATCACATCGAGCGCGGTGGTCGGTTCATCGCAGATCACCAGGTCCGGCCGGTTGGCCAGGGCCATGGCGATCAGGGCGCGTTGCCGCTGCCCGCCGGACAGCTGATGTGGGAAGGAATCTGCGATACGTTCAGGATCCGGCAGCCCTACACGCTCCAGCCATTCCAGGACGAGGGCTCGGATTCCTCCCCTGCGTTCGCCGTGGTGCAGGGCCACCACCTCACCAACTTGACGGCCGACCCGCATGGTCGGATCCAGCGCCGTCATGGGTTCTTGAAATACCATCGAAACCGCGTCTCCACGCAGTTTCCGAAGCTCCTTCTCGGGGCGTCCCACGAGTTCTCTGCCTGCCAACCGGATCGACCCGCTGACCTGAGCGTTCTCGGGAAGCAATCCCATGATGGACAGCGCTATCACGGTTTTCCCGGAACCAGACTGCCCGATTATGCCGAGACGATCCCGATCCCCGAGGGCGAACGAGACCCCGTCGACCGCCACCTTCCGACGCCGTCCGAAGGTGACCCGCAAATCCTCGATCTCCAGAAGATTCACGTCAGCTCCCGCAGCTTGGGGTCGAGAAGATCACGAAGGCCGTCTCCGAGCAGGTTGCACCCCATGGTCGCCGCAGCTATGGCCAATCCGGGCCACAAGGCGATCACAGGGGCCACGAAGATCTCCTTCTGCGCCTCCTGCAGCATCCGTCCCCACGTCGGTACGTCCGTTCCCGACCCCAGTCCCAGATAGGAAAGCCCAGATTCCGCAAGGATGGCGATTCCGACGCTGACGCTGGCCTGCACGCCCAGCACCGGGGCGATATTGGGCAGCACGTGCCTGAGCGCGATCTGCCTGCGCGGAGTACCGGACAGCCGGGCGGCCTCGACGAAGGCCAGCCCCATCACCTGGATGGTCGCGGCGCGGGCGATCCGCACGAATGCCGGGATCGCCGACAAGGCTATGGCCATCAAGGCGGTCCACACGGATCCGCCGAGCGCAGCCGCGAAAAGGATGGCCAGCAACAGGGCGGGGAAACCGTAGAGTACATCGGCTCCCCGGGCGATCAGGGCAGCTCCCCAGCCGCGCGACATCCCCGCGATCATTCCGGCGGGGATGCCGATCAGGGCGGCTCCGGCCACCGACCCCAGCCCGACCAGGAGCACCAGCTTCGCCCCGGCGACAAGACGGCTGGCGATGTCAAAACCGCCGCCGTCAGTACCAAGCCAATGTGCTGCAGATGGCATTTCACGGATGCTGCCGGTGACGGTCACCGGATCGTAAGGGGTCCAGAACGTCCCCACCAGGGCGAGCAGAAACACGAAAGCAAGCAGCAGTGTCCCAAAAACCAGATTCGAGCGACGCATCATGACGTCGCCCCCGTTTCCCTAAGCCTCGGATCGATCGCTTGGTACACCACATCCACCACGAAATTGATCACAAGAACCGCCCATACGAGAATCAGGATGATCCCTTGGACCAGCACCAGATCACGTTGAGAAACCGCCAGCAACAGCCGTGACCCCAATCCTTGGATGGCGAACACCTGTTCGATGATGATCGCCCCCACCAACAATGTGGCCACTTGAAGTCCGATGACGGTGAGAAGCGATATCGCAATGTTTCGGGTCCCGTGACGGAACAGCGCTCCCAGCCTGGACCACCCGACCGCACGGGCGGTCCGAAACCAGTCCTCACTGATCACCTCGATTACGGCACTTCGAACATACCTCGCCAGCAGGCTGCCCTGAACAAGCGCCAAGGAGGCCACGGGAAGCACCAGATGCGTTGCCCACCCAACCGGGTCACGACTCAAGGGGACATATCCCCCGGCAGGCAGCCATCGAAGATTCACCGCAAAAAAGATGACCAGCCACATACCGGCCCAAAAAGCAGGAATTGACAAACCTATCTGGGAGAGCATGGAAGCAACGAACCCGCTCGCATGTCGTCGCCTCAGGGCCGCGAACGAACCGAGCGGAACCGCAATCAACAGTGCAAAAAACATTCCAAGAGCCACCAGCCAAACGGAAACACCGAGTCGCGAAAGAATCTCTTCCAGAACACTGCGCCCACCGACGAAGGTGGTGCCGAAGTCGCCGCCCAAGATCCCACCGATCCATTCGACGTACCGAAGCAGCAACGGACGGTTCAACCCATGTCGTTCCTCGAACGCGGCGATCTCCCCGGCACTCGCTTGAGTGCCGAGCACCACGTTGGCGATGCTCCCGGGCAGCGCGTTGGTGACCAGGAATATCAGGAGCGAGGCCACCAGCAGACTCACCACTAGACCGAGCAACCGTCGGCCGAGGTCTCTCCGAAACACCTCAGCGGCTGGTTGCTACGTGGGTCATGTCGAAAGACAGACCCGTGGTGTTCGTCGATATCCCCGAGATCTCGGTCGTGGTGATGACCAGATTGGGGAGCAGGAACAACCAGTCGGCTGCCGCGTCATCCGCCAGCACCTTGGCTGCTTGTCTCAAAGTAGTCTCCTGTTCCTCCTCGGTTGCAGAACTATCCGCTTTGCTGATCAACTCAGCGAACTGAGAATTGTTGTACTGCCAGTAATAATTCGGGTTGGCGAACTGGGAAATATCCCAAGGCTCGACATGAGCCACGACTGTCATGTCATAGTCATGTTGACTATAAACCTGTTTCAGCCAAGTGGAGAAGTCCAGTTCGTCAATGCTCACATCAATGCCGACCTCACGCAACTGAGCTGCAACAAGTTTTGCGACAGGAGGACCATACGGCAGGGTTGGCACCCTCAAACGCAACGTCAGGCCGCTGGCGTAACCAGCCTCCTCGAGAAGTTGCTTCGCCTTGGCAGGATCGTGCGGATAGGTGTTGGAGAGGTCTTCGTACCACGGGTCGGTTGGGGGAACCATGGAGCCGATCAGCGTGCCCTTTCCACCCCAGGCGCTATCCAGGATGGCCTTGCGGTCAATGGCGTGGTTGATGGCCTGCCTGACCTTGAGATTGGAGAGAGCGGGATTGCTGTGGTTGAACCCAAGTACCACTTCTCCGTTCGTGGTACCCTCGAGCACCTTGAAGCGGGAGGCGTCGGAGAATTGCCCCACCGACTGCGGTACCGTCAGATTGGAAACGATGTCCAATTCCCCCGAAAGCATGGCCGCGACCATCGAGTTCGCGTCGGAATAGTACCTGAAGTTCACCTCGTCCACACGCGGCCCGGTCCCCCAGTATTCCTTGTTTCGCACCAATGAAACCATGGAACCGATGTCATGACGCGAGAAAACATAGGGGCCGGAACCGGCAGGTTGCTCGCTCAGGTTCTGCCCGGAGGAAAGATCGTAGATGATCCCGGCCGTGGACGTGATGTCGTAGAGCCAACGTCGGCTGGGACCAGTTAGGGAAACCTCCACCGTGTGCTCATCGACAGCGCGCATCTCCTTGACGTGACTCATCTGTTTCTTGAGCACCTCAGTTGTGCTCTCACCATCCCGCGTGCGTTCGAAGGAAGCGATGACCGCAGCCGCATCGACCGGCTTCCCAGAAGCGAAGGTGGCATTGGGTTCCAGCTTGAAGGTATAGACGCTGCCATCGGAACTGACACTCCAGGAACGAGCCAACAGTGGCTTGATCTCACCATTCTCATCGATGCGCACCAGCGTCTCGTAGACGTTGTACAGCAGCGCGAACGGCGTACCTGCTCCCGTGTCAGTGGCCGGATCCATGCCCGTGGGTTCGGTTGTTGCCCCAACGTTGAGGACGATGGGCCTCGACCCTGCCCCGCTGGGCCCACCGCAGGCCACCAACGTCAGGCTGATTCCTAGCAACATGACCAGCAGGGCCGTCAGGCGGCGGAAGGGCCGGTTGGTTCTCATGTCTACGTTTTCTCCCGTGATGGACGGCGATGAAGACCTCGGCAATCCTAACCCGCCACACCCCCTCCAACGTTAATGCTGCGCCGACCAGCCGATTTGGCGTTCCATCGCACCCCGTGTACACTTGATCAAGCACCGCGGGGTGGAGCAGTTCGGTAGCTCGCCGGGCTCATAACCCGGAGGCCACAGGTTCAAATCCTGTCCCCGCTACCAAGTCTGGAATCCCGGCCAGAGAGATCTGGCCGGGATTCTCTACGTTCCGGGATGGCAGGAGACCCCGCGGGTCCAGCTGGAGCAGCTCCGCCGCTGCGAAGAGATCCTGGACGGACCAAGCGACATCCCCTCTGAGCTTCTTGCTGGCCACAGAAGGCGTGACACCAAGAGCCATCGCAAGGTCCTTGTTCTTGAAACGACGCCGGAACATGGCTGACTGAACGGCGATGCCGATGGACTCGTAGATGGAGTACGTGTGGATGATGCCAGCGGCTCGATCCCGCTCAAACTGTCGCGCCATGATCCAAGCATAGTCATTGGATGACACTTAATGCAACATGCCGACATCCAAGGCAGGTCTTGACTCGAACTCCGCCTTCCGGCGATACTTGCCACGTGGATGGTTCATTTAATGACAGTTTCGATCACGAAAGACCTTTCTGGTCACCCGATGAGGTCTCAGCGCTCCTACCGCCTGGGCAGTCATCTGCCCGCGTCGTTGCACGCTGGTGCAAGCGCGGGCAGATTCCAGGGGCAAAGAAGCTTCCCAATGGGCGGTGGGTGATCCCGGCAGCGTGGGTGCGTGAGCTGCTGGAACGAGGCGGGGATCCTTTCGTACCGTCTGCGCCAGCCGCTGCTGCGGGGTCGTCCGATGGGGTCGGGGTGTCCCCCTTCCCGGCCCCATCGGACGATCCCGATGAGCAGGTCGGCATGGATCCCTTAGTTGAGGAGCCGTGAAATGTCGATCTGGGCTGTGAACTGGGCGCTGAACGAGCAGCTGCCGTCGCCGACGAACAAGCTCTTGCTGGTTGCCCTCGCGAACTTCGCGAACGATGAGGATGAAGCATGGCCGCACCTGGAGACGCTGAAGTCGTTGGTGGGGGTGTCGAAGAGGACCGTGCTGCGGGGACTTCGTGAGTTGTGTGATGGGGGATGGATTTCACGCTTGCAGGGCTTCGCTGATGGGCCCCGCGGGGGCCTGGTGAAGGTGAACTCCGTCTACCGATTGAACTTGCCGGAGACGGTGACTCGACGGTGTGGGCATGGGGCCGACCGTCCCGGGCGACTCCGTGAAACCCCTAGTCAGGTCCGTAGTGACACTGGTGACACCACGGTGCCGAGCATGAATAAAAGCCCTAGTCAGGTCCGTAGTGACATGGATGTCACCACGGTCGACCGTAGTGACACTGGTGACACCACCGTGGTGACACTGGTGACACCTCTATATAAGGAAGAACCATCAGTAGAACCATCAGACCTAACCCCCCTACCCCCCACGCCGCCGCCGTCGATGCTGGTGGACGGGTCTGGTGGGGTCGGGTCGGGACCTGAATCCGACCCCGACGTCGAAGATTCCCGAGGTGGTGTTGGCCTGCCGGCAGCCGGGTCGGCTCCGGCCGGTGGCCAGGCCGTCTCCCCCAACGCTGACGGCGGTGTTGTGCCTGCGGGTCGTGATGTGGCGGCTGACTGGGCCTTGATCCGGCGCGTGTTGCCGGAGCCGATGCAGGTCCTCGACGACGACGGCGTCGCTGTGGTGGCGCCGCTGCTACGGGAACGCCTAGATGCCGGCTGGACTGCGGTCGATCTGCGGGCGCATCTGGCAGCAAATCCGGTACCGGATCGGGTGCGCCGGATGGCCGGTTTGGTGACGCATCGCCTGGGGAAGCTTCCGCCGGAAGGGGCAGCACCGAGGCCGTCGTCGTCCAGACAGCGGATACCGGATCCACCCTCGATGCCGCCGTTGCGACCGGAAGAGCGCTCCCCGGTGGCTGTGCGGGCGGAGGCCGCCCGGGCGGAGGCGATCCGGACGGGATCACCTGACGCGGGGCGGTCCCGGGCTTGGTGGTTGCGACGTGAGTTGGATGCTGCTGAGAAAGCGGTTTCGGAGGGTATGTCGGGGGCCTGATTGTTGGGGTTCTCGTCTGTGTGTGAGTTGTTTTGCTTGTTTGGAGGTTGAGATGCAGCTTGATACGACGGTGTTGCACAACATCTTGGATGGCATGGGCCAGTTGCTGGATTACGCAGGGAAGATTGCGGTCGCTATTGGTGCGATCATTCTGTATTTCGGGTTCTCGAATCACGAGGGCCCCGGGATGCGCAACGGAATCTTGGCAATCGTCGGCGGGATCGGCGTGATTGCGATTGGCGCATACCTGAAGACGATCGTGTGAGGTTCTGATCTGATGCCGGTGCTGCTAGAATCTTGGACGATAACAATCCTCAAACCCATCCTGGAGGATATCCAGGGCGGGATCGGGGAGCTGTTCGGCCTGTCCTTGCTGTCGGCAACATCAACACCGGACGTGTTTTCCAATGACACCTGGAAGATCGTTGACACCGTATCAACGGCCCTGATTCAGTCGAGCGCCCTAATCATTTTGTTGATTTTGACAATGCTGGAGTTGCAGAAGTCATTGCTGACGGTTGAGGGTGACGGGGAGGCTCGTTTGCGGTTGACCATCATGGCCGGCGTTAAATCCGGTTTGGCGTGGGCGGTCTTCAAGCAGACTCCGGTTATTTTGAAGGGCATCTATGACTTCTGCAATGATTTGGCAATCAAAACCAACTCATTGTTTCAGAGTCAGACTTCCAAGAACGCGGACTTGAATCCGCTTTTTCAGGCGGTAAACGATCTGGACTGGTTGGGGCAAACTCTTCTTGTTGTTTTGATGCTACTTGCGTGGCTCATCTACAAGGGCGCCTGTCTGGGTGGGCTGGCTTTGATTGTGATGCGATTCGTCAAACTGTACATGTATGGCGCATTCGCTCCAGTACCGATGTCCTTCCTGATCTCTGACCATACCCGCTCGTACGGCATCAAGTTTCTACACAATTACGCATCCGCCGCTTTGCAGGCGTTTGTGATCATCA
>ERZ773070.1556-NODE-1556-length-13975-cov-87.352299_pt1 | contig 13975 bp, 9 predicted proteins | sample MGYA00580618_ERZ773070 | MGnify/ENA primary metagenome ERZ773070 (study PRJEB29015, sample SAMEA2738023) | human oral metagenome | biome: human oral; feature: human-associated habitat; material: dental | place: China | collected 2019 ...
CTGGTTTATTGATATTGATCTTGACAAAGGATGGTTTCCTGCATCGATAACTGTAATCATTGCAGTACTTGCGGTAAGCCTCCTCCCTCTTTTTGCACGGCCGCATACCCAGCGGGAGCGGCGCGTTTCCCAAACCGGGGATACCGGAGAGGGCCAGGGCATCGGGGATATTCAGAAGCCTCCGGCCTCTGCCGTATTCAGAAACTTTATATCCCGATGCCGTCATCCAAAGATCACTGCATTTGCATGGCAGGCCCTGTTCGCAGCCGCATTCTTCGGTTTCGGGTGGACCCTCACATATCTTATGTCGCATGTGTGGGTCGTATTCGGGGTGGAGCTGGGGCTCCTTGTGATCGCTAAAGTTGCAGCCGCAATGGGGCTCTTCGGGTTTGCTATTGCATCTCTGCTGGCATATCGGGGGAAAAGGAAGGCGCTTTCTGTTATCCTCATGATATTTTCGCTTATTTATGGGGTCGTAGGTGTGAATGCTGTTTACGGACAGTATCCGACTATCGGGTCGCTCCTGGGTGCTGAAGCTTTCCCTGAAATGCCGGGATACCGGCCTCATGGCGCAACACGGACGGTGAAAGAATGGGAAGCTGCAGCGAAGGCGGGAAAATTGCCGAAGCTGCGCAGGGAAGGGATCGTCCGTACTGTTGATATCCCCGCCCGCATTGCACATTTTAAACCGCGTAAAGCCAATGTTTATCTTCCTCCTGCGGCTCTCGCCGATAATCCTCCCAGGCTCCCTGTCCTTATCGCCCTTTCCGGCCAGCCGGGCAGCCCTGACAGGTTTTTCCTTTCGGGGAAGTTCCAGGATTCCCTCAACGAATTTGCAAAAAAGCACCATGGCATAGCGCCGATAGTGGTTTCACCTGACCATCTGGGGGATACTTCGCATAATACGTTATGTTCTGATACCCCTGTATATGGGGATGCGCAGACATATATTACCAGAGATGTAACAGGCTGGATCACATCCCGCCTTCCTGTGCAGCCTCCCGGCAGGGCATGGGGCATCGCGGGCTTTTCAATGGGCGGCACATGCGCAACGCATCTCGGGCCTAAGTATCACAATCTGTACGGGCATATCATTTCCATCGGGGGCGAGGTGCATCATTCCAACGGTCCTGTCCCTGAAATGGTCAGCAGGTTTTATGGCGGTTCGCGTGCAGCGTATGAGGACCATGTACCGGCGGTGGCAATACGGAAATATGGCCTGCCCAGCCAGACCATCCTTTTCGGTGCTGGCCAGTATGACCAGATAGGGCAGGATAATGCGCGGTCTGTTGCGCAGGCGGCCAGCGCCAGGGGGATGAAAGTCGATGCAGTTGTTGTTGCGGGCAAAGGCCATGACTGGAACAGTGTAAGAGCTGTCATGAACTATGGGTTAGCACAGTTTTGCCTGGAGACTGGATTGTCGCAGGGCACTGTGCATATCAGCAGTTTCCCTTCGCTGACCCATATGGATGGGGTGAAGATCTCGTACGGACAGGAAGGCCACGGCTGATCTGCGGTACAATAACAATGGATTGGAGTCCGGCATGGGGGACTGGACCCGCCGAGAGGCTGGAAATATGGAGAATTCAGATATGTCAGATAACACGGGGCAGTATGCTGATAATAAACCGCTGCCGCCATCAGGCGTTGTCCCGGAAGCAGGGCCGGAGTATGAAGCACTCCAGGATCACAGATTGGGGGAAGGCGGAGGCCGCAAAAGTTCCGAAGATCATGGGAACTATAAGGGACTGAAGGTTTTGAAGGTTACGGATCCTTCACGGCACCCTGCCCGTGCTCTGCTCCTTGACGGCTTCCAATGGGTAGGCAAACACCCTCTTGCTGTGTCGCTTGCTGTGTCCTTCCTCCTGTACAACATTGTTATACGTGCTGCTATTTCTCGGCATATTAATTTTCGGCCTCTTCTGCAGTATGTCGGGCATGAATATTTCCGCACCAGCTACAGGCAGCTGATCGCGGGCAGATGGTATACAGCTGTTGCTTCAATTTTCTTCGTTGACGATATCCCTCAGATGATTATTGGGATCATAACGATTTTATTTGCTGTCAGCATTGCTGAGTCCCATCTTGGCCTCCTGCGGGCTGCAGCGACCGGCATAGTATGCTGCATTATCGGTTTAAGCTCAGGACTTGCTTTGTGCTACCTGATCCAGGGGCATAGCAGGCAATGGCATATATTGCTTGACCTTTCACTGTCCTATGGGCCCGGTGTCCTTGCTATCGGCCCGCTTATGGCTGCCGGTGCTGCTATCACCCCATTATGGCGCCGAAGGCTGTATATTTTTACGTATGCTGTTATACTTGCCGGGCTTTTATACAGGGGCGAACCTATTGATTATGCTCTGCTGATAGGGGCTTTTGTCGGACAAGCCTGCGGCTTCATGTTCGTCCGTAAAGCTGTCCAGGATTTTGTTATTGAGCCTATCCAGGCAATAGAAGTGTGGCGGATACTGAGCATTATTACGGTTATAGCTGCGGTAGGGCCCCTTATTGCTGTGACATCGCCGATCCACGCGGGGCCTCTGTCGGATATCGGCCTTCTTCTCGGGCCCTCCCAAGCTGATTTTGCGAAAATAACCGAATGCATGCAGCAGGTGCACAGTACAGGGTGTTATATGCGGTACGGTTTTATGCGTGTCCATCTTTCCGGGGTATTGCTTGTCTCGCTTTTGCCGGTAGTCATTTCCCTAATCATCGCATGGGGTATTTACCGTGGGCGCAGGACTGCTGTCCATATGGCCATTGTATGGAATCTGGGGATCATTATCCTTTCCGAAGTCTATTACTTCGTACTTCCTGTGCTTCTGGAAAGCCTGGCATATGGGGAACAGGCGCAGGCTCAGCTGGGTAGGGCTCTGTCGCACGGGACGCTGAAAAACTTTGCAGCTACATGCCTTCTGCCCTTTATCCTCATTATCGTGTATATAACGCAGATACGCAGGTTCCATATCCGTACCCGGCCCGCACTCCTCTATAGCGGGGCTGCTGTTATCGGTGCAACGTTTATTGCACTGAGCCTTGTTTATTTCCTTGTGGTCAAATATACCCCCAATCCGCTGCCGGGCGATGGTACGGATTATCCTGAGGGGCAGGCCAGCAGCGTGAATATCCTTATTTCGCTGATGGTCAGGTACCTGCCTATCGGCTTTTTGGGACTGGCACGGTTAGCCTCGATCCCGCTTGGCCCGGTTGCGGGCATCGTTGCAGGGATTATTGGACCCATATTCTGGACCGTTACAGGGGTTATTTTCGTCCTGTGGTTTTCCGATCACGGCAGCATAGGAATGAAAGAGCATCAGAAAGCAAGCGGCCTTGTTGAGGCCGGCGGTGAATCCATGTCATTCATGGCTACATGGGAAGGTAATGATTACTGGTTTTCGGCATCGGGTAGGTCTGCCATTGCTTACCGGGTAAATTTCGGGATCGCCCTGACCGTTACCGGTCCCTTCGGGGAACCTGCTGAATACAAACAGGATATCATTGATTTCACTAAATTCTGCGACAGCAATTCATGGATGCCAGTTTTCTATGCTGTCCATGAAGAGCAGCGGAAGTGGCTGGAAGAGCTGAAATGGAACAGCCTTGATGTAGGCACTGAAATGGTCATTGACCCGCGCCAGTGGAAAACAGCCGGCAAAAAGTGGCAGGATGTACGTACCGCTATCAATAAAGCCAAACGTGAGGGTATCACTGATGTTTTGTCTACATATCAGGATGCCACATTCGATATCCGTTCCCAGATTATGACGATCTCTGAAGAGTGGGCAGAAGATAAATCCCTCCCCGAAATGAAGTTCACACTTGGCGGCATTGAAGAACTTATGGATCCCCGCGTAAAACTGCTGTACGCGATAGATGGGGAAGGTACAGTCCAGGCTGTTACAAGCTGGCTTCCTGTTTACCGCGAAGGCAGGGTGATAGGATGGACCCTTGATTTTATGCGCTATCGCCAGGATGCCATCAACGGGATCATGGAATTCCTTATTGCACGTATGGCTGAGCGCCTGAGGGATGGGCAAAGTAATAATCCCAACGGTCCGGCTGCTGACCCCGGAATGCGCGATATCGAATTCCTCAGCCTTTCAGCAGCCCCTCTTTCCGGTATCCGGCCTATTGAGGGAAAATCTGCAAGCCTGACACATATACTGCAGATGACAGCGAATATGCTTGAACCTGCGTATGGTTTCCGATCACTCCTTTTCTTCAAGAAGAAGTTCCAGCCTGCAGAAAACCATGTGTATATCGCTTATCCCGATTCTTCAAGGCTCCCTCAGCTGGCGCTCGCCGTTACACGTGCATATCTGCCGGATATGAAGATACGCGATGTCATGTCGCTTGTAGGCACTTTTACGAGGAACCAGAAACGGCCGGACGGGGGAGGGCAGGCTGGGAAGGAAATCCACGGCACCAGGCAGACGTCCAATTTCCGTTAGAGCTGCAGTCCTGCTGATACAAAACACGCCGTATAGGTTTTCTCCTGCTATCGTGCTTAAATATTGTTTGTTGTCTGAAAGATAACAGCATGCGCCAGTAGCCCAACGGATTAGAGCATCTGACTACGGATCAGAAGGTTGCAGGTTCGAATCCTGTCTGGCGCACATGCAGTCCCTGCCTGAAAATAGGCGGGGATTTTTGTTATTCCCTGCCTGTACTGTCCCGTATCAGTGAAGTATATTATGATTTATGGTTAAAGGAGGCCTCCGGGCAGGATGGAAAATAGCGGTTGGCGGATAACAGGAAGGAGCGCACATGGGCCGGATACCGAAACAGCATAAACCGCACGGGCGGCAGAGCAGGAAATCCAACAAGCGGAATATCCGTAATCAGCATAAAAGCGCTTCGAGGCAGTCGCCGTCCAAAACAGGGCGCCGTCGCAGCAGAAGGAAGGCATTCAGCAGTTTTGCACAGAAAGTGATCCGCCCTTTCCGCTCTGTGACGCTTCCCGGATTTTCTGAGAATGAGTCTGCCGATGGTGCGGATTCCCGCTTGCACCGTACAGGGAGGATACTCCTTAAACTTGCGCATTCTGACCGCGCGTCGGGGATCATTATGCTGTGTTTCGCCCTGGCAGGCCTGCTTATGGCGAATCTGCCTCTTACGAAAGGGGTCTACGAAGCCTTATCAGGCTATACCATCGGGGTGCCGCACACAAACCTGATTCTGGAGATTGGGCATTGGGCGCAGGACGGCCTTCTTACGATATTCTTTCTTGTCGTGGGCCTGGAGCTTAAACAGGAGCTGTCAACCGGTTCCCTGTCAAACCCTAAAGCGGCCGCTGTGCCCATGCTTGCAGCGGTAGGAGGCATGCTTCTTCCCCCTGTGATTTTCATTGGCGCTGCCTGTGCAGGCACGCATCTGGACCTGGTGCACGGTGTGGGTTTTGCTGTTGCTGCGCAGGGATGGGCTGTCCCCACTGCTACGGATATAGCGTTTTCGTTGGCGATCCTGGCGATTTTTGCCAAGTCGCTGCCGGGGTCAATCCGCGCCTTCCTTATGACGCTGGCTACAGTTGATGACCTTCTGGGTATCATCATTATTGCCATTTTCTATTCTTCCCTCCATGCGTGGTACTGGTTTGCCGGGGTTGCTGCCTGTGCAGTGATATGGTCATTCCTTGTGCGTATGAAGCGTGTCCCATGGATTATCGTTGCCGGTGTCGGCCTTCTTGCGTGGGTCATGATGTTTGAAGCGGGGATCCATCCCACGCTGGCCGGGGTGCTCGTCGGGCTTCTGACACCTGCGCAGCCCGTGTTCGACGAGGAGACTCCGCGTGCTGAGCGGTATCATGACAAGCTTCAGCCATTTTCCGCGCTTCTGGCTTTACCGGTATTCGCTTTTTTTGCAACAGGCATCTCATTTACCGGCGCATCAGGAACGTCATTTCTCCTTTCCCCGATCGTATACGGGGTCATTCTTGCCTTTGTACTCGGCAAACCTCTCGGAGTGCTTACAGCTACATGGCTATCTACCCATGTGTTCAGGCTTAAACTTGCGCCTGGGCTGAAAGTAAGGGACCTTATCCCTATGGCGACTGCCTGCGGAGTAGGGTTTACCGTGGCTTTCCTTATGGCATCGCTTGCCTATAAACATGTACTGCTTCAAAATGAGGCGCGCTTCGGCGTCCTCGTAGGGTCGCTGCTCTCCGCCGGTATCGCTGCTGCCCTTCTGCATAACCAGTCTTTGCGCTACAGCAGAGATCCTGAACAGGAAAAAGAAGAGCTGGCGCTCAAAGACATGGAATTCAGCAGGGAAGGGTAGCGTCTGGACCACAGGCCGCAGGGTTACCTGAGGTATAGCAGGGAGACAAAGCATATTGGGTTGATGCCGGAAGCTTTGACAGGTATCCAAATCAGAGTACAATATACAGGTCGAATGGTATTAATACAGAATTAAAAATATGGTAAGAGCCTGTGTGGCTCAGGGGATAATAATTGCAGAAGTGCAGAAAGGCTTGGTGCACGATGACAGAGGCAGACTATTCGGGGGTAAAATTGGAAAACGCCCAGGCCTGGATCGACGGGATTGCCGATGAGTTCAGGGAAGGGTTCGAAACCCTTGCGGATATCGGCCCGGCAATATCTATTTTCGGATCAGCCCGTTTAGGCGCGGAAAGCCCATACTATCAGGCGGCCGAAAAGATGGCCGGACTTGCAGCCGGGAAAGGTAAGGCAGTGATCACAGGAGGGGGGCCTGGTATCATGGAAGCGGCTAACCGTGGTGCAAAACTTGCAGGCGGCCGTTCCGTAGGCCTGGGCATCGAACTGCCCCATGAGCAGGGCGTCAATGAATACGTAGATACTTCTATTACATTCAAACACTTCTTTGTCAGGAAAACCATGTTTCTCCAGCATTCCCAGGGGATCATCATCTGCCCCGGCGGTTTCGGCACTTTTGATGAGATGTTCGAGACCCTTACTATGATCCAGACACGCAAAGCCCCCCGTATCCCGATCGCATTATACGAGGGGAATTACTGGCGTGACCTGTTTGACTGGCTTGATACAACAGTAATGAATAATGGTATGATCTCTCCGCTTGACCCTCAGGTTGTCAGGTTTACTGATGATGTTGCTGAGGCGGTCGATATCGTGACAACTCCGCTGGCCGGATAATAGCAGCCAGCGGTACTTCTTTTGACAAAGGGTACTTCAGAAGGCTACATGTACCAGCACCCAGCGGCCGGGGCCGCCGGGCAGGTCCGGTCTGCCGTGTATTTACTGTTTTATGTCTGTGTGCCCTGCATCTTATTGCCTTGTGCAGAAGAGTATCCCGGAGCCGACAGGCAGCAGGACTGAGGCGTAATCTTCCGCTTCGGAAAACTGGGCAATCAGATCCCGCATACTGACTGTGTGGTCGCTGCGGTCGGCAGGATTGATAACGCCGCCGTTTGAAGTACGGCTGCGCAGCGCCAGGACGTCAGTGATAAGCAGGACACCTTGCGGGCGCAGGAGCCGTGATGATGCAGCAGCGATCTGCTGCGGATCGCCGGCCCCATTGCCGAGTATGACCATATCGTAGTCATTCTCATTGAGACGCGGAAGATATTCATTGATATCTGCGGTTACTGTACGGAGTTTAACATTATTAGTGCTGCTGCGGGCAGGGCTGTAGCTGTTCCGCATGCCTGGACCTGTTTTTGAATGTGCATTGACGACTGTGATAAGGCTTCCGGACGGAAGGGTTTCTGTAAGATACTGCACTTCCATCTCATTATCCGAGCCGATAGCAATAACCGTCCGGGCATCCACAGTCTGTGCCAGCTGGGCGATGAAACTGCATTCAGCCGCGCTGGCATGCAGATCATGGGGGTCAGCAGAGGCATAGTGTGATCTCATATCATGGGTATTTTCGGATTCACGGTCCAGCGCATATTGTTCTGCGTATTCACAAATTTTAGAAAATGAAGTATGAAGGCGTTGTTGTTCCATACTTCGATTCTATGGATATCGCAGGAAAAGAGGTTTGCCAAAACGGACCGGAGGAGGCTGCATACATTTCCCCGTTTCGCCTGCTATCGTGCGCATGGCGGGTGAGCGCTGTGGCAGATACCGGATACATCCGTGGAGGAGAGCAGCAAAGTTGCTTTCCCCTTTGCTATGAGGGCGTTGCATCCGGTGTTGTACGGCTTGTTATTGTCGCCGGGCGCAGCATATACATCGCGGTTCATATCGGCCGCCCATGTTGCGCTGTTCAGCGCACCCGACCGGTGCCGTGCCTGGGCGACAATAAGTGTCCGTGATAATGAAGCGATAAGCCTGTTCCTCATAAGGAAACGGAAGCTTTCCGGCAGCGTGTCCGGAGGAAGCTCACTGATAAGCGCCCCATGATGGCTGCATATAGTATCGAAAAGGTTTGAATTGCACTTCGGGCCACAGGTATTAAGGCCTCCGGCAAATATCGCAACGGTTTTCCCGCACTGGTCGCCGATATCCTGGTATGCGCTTAATGCACCCCAATGTGCGCAGGCATCTATCCCCATCGCTCCTCCTGACACTATACAATGCCCATGGAGCGCTGCCTGCCGTGCTGCGTTGAAAGCCGTAGACCTGCCATATTCGGTGCAATCCCTTGAACCTACTATGCCAACAGGCGAATCACAGGATATAAGGGCATTGGGATCGCCCTTCCCCCATAAACATAGTGGAGGCGTGCTGTCCGTTATCCGGCTGAGGTCACTGAGCTGGCCAGGCCAGCAGGAACTTCCCGGGGTAATTATCCAATATTCGTTATTCTGTGTAAAATATGTCCACAATTCCTTTGCTGACAGCCCATTGATCAGGCGCATCCGTCCGGCCCACCTGCTGAGGGATTCCTTGAATGAAGCTATGGCGCGATCGTGGTTTTTATACCGGTGCGTGCAGATGATCTCTTCTATATGCCTGTTCAGGACTGGTGCTAGCCTGGCTGGGTCATCAGCCAGCTGTTTAAGCTGTACAACCATTTCCTGCGGGCTGATCCTGGGGGCCTTCTGTGCAGCGCACCTGCCTGCGGTGAGCAGCACGGCAGATGCAGCGGGGTACTCTGCAGCCAGGGCAGACGGTGTGCCGCTGTACGGTTGGGCCAGTTCATCTGACCGCACTTCAGCGGCTGATGATGGGGATATGCCAGTTAGTGCGTACATGATCGCATTTGCAGTGTTGCAGCAATAAGCAAGGGTGGCTAAGGCAAGGGCTTCGGGCTGGTTCATGGTGTTTCTCCGGTCCTCAACCCAATGGCTTCAAGGATATGGCCTTCATCCGGTTGTGAAGCACCTGCGAGATCGCATAAAGTCCATGCGATCCTCAGTACTCTGTCTGTTCCCCGCATACTCAGTTCCTGCTTTTCTGCGGCTTTCTGCAGATATGCCATAGCCGTACGCGGGGTGTTCTCGCGCAGCCATCCGCCTGGTGCTGCTGCATTGGTTTTCCATGGGAAACACTCAAATCGCCGGAATGCCCGCTGCCGTGCTACTGAAACGCGCTCCCTCATATGCTCTGAAGAGTAATAAAGCCCGTTAAGGGGTTCCGGTCCAGCCTCCTTTTCCTCCCGGGCAAACATGAGCTGTGTTGTTTCCATATCGGACAGTGTTGGCGCATCAACTTTGATATGTATATCAATGCGGTCCATGATCGGTCCGGAAAGCCTGCCCCAGTATTTATTCCTCTGGCGCGGAGTGCATGTGCATCGCTGCCCGTTGCCCCAGTTAAAACCACATGGGCACGGGTTGGCAGCCATAATGAGCTGAAACCGGGCCGGGTAAAAAGTGGTCCCCTTAGATCGTGCGAGGCTGATGATCCCTTCCTCAAGAGGCTCCCGCAGGGACTGCAGGCATTGGGTAGAAAATTCAGGTGCCTCATCCATAAAAAGGACTCCGTTATGGGCCCGGGTTATTGATCCGGGGCTGGCAAAACCGCTGCCGCCCCCGATAAGGGAAGCAGTGCTTGCAGTGTGATGGGGAGCCTCAAACGGCGGGAAAAGGTCATGGATATCTTTATGGAGCGTGCCGCACAAAGATTTTATTGAAGCGACTTCCAGTTTCTGTTCTTCAGTAAGCGGAGGCAGTATTGTGGGAAGCCTCTTAGCAAGCATGGTTTTCCCTGCTCCCGGCGGTCCGGTCATAATCATGTGGTGCCCGCCCGCTGCAGCAGCTTCCAGGGCGCGTTTTGCCTGGGTCTGTCCAATTACCTGGGAGAAATCAAGCTGCTCTTCCTCTTCGGCGTACCTGTCATCAATAAGTGCAGACAGTGCTTTCCGGCTGCCTGTCTGTGGAAGGGCATCGGCCCACCGTCTATCCTGTGCGGGATCGGTACAGTCACATAGAGACCCGTACCTTTTGCGCATAGTTTTCTTTAATGTGCCTGTCGGATTGCAGCAGAGGATAAACTGCGCAATATGGCAAATACCGATAATATCCAGGCCCTGCACCAGTTTCGCTTCTTCAATATTATCCTGCGGTACAAAAACTGTACTGATCCCGCTGTGCTTCGCATACAGAAGCATAGGCAGGATACCGCGCACCGGCATAACGCTGCCGTCAAGGTTCAATTCGCCGACGACCAGGGAATTGCCGAGGGTCTGCGTTTCGATCATTCGGGAGGATGCCAGTATGCTTGCAGCGATAGCAAGATCAAAAGAAGATCCGCTTTTCGGGACTGATGCAGGGGAAAGGTTAACGGTTACACGTGTCTGCGGCCATGTGAACCCGGCGATCATGCATGCTGACTTGACCCTTTCCCTTGCTTCTGCAAGCGATGTGTCGGGCAGCCCGATGATGGAAAAAGCAGGGAGCCCCGGACTTGTGAATGCCTGGATCTGGATTGTGTACGCTTTGAGCCCCCACAGGCCAATGGAGAAAGATGTTCCTATCGGCATCATATCTCCCTGAGGTGTGTTATAGACGGGACGAGCGAATCTTCAAAGGAGATGGCTATGACATCTATGCTTACAGGACGGCGGACCCTTTGCGGATGCGCTTCGAGCCAGAGGGATACCGCCCTTTTCAGCCGCATGAGTTTCTGTGGTGTTACTGCTTCAACAGGAGTGCCGAACAGCATGCATCTGCGTGTTTTTACTTCGATAATAGTTGTATGCGTTTTCCTGCCGTTTTCGTATGGGGAGACCGCTACTATGTCAAGTTCCCCGTACCTGCAGGACCAGTTACGGTCAAGGATCACGTAACCATGTTCCCTCAGATAGGTACAGGCGATATTTTCTCCATAACGTCCGAGCTCATGAGGCGTCATAGAAGCTATTGGGCTGTGCGCGGGCCCTTCGCGGTACTTTGCCGGATATACCGCCTTATTGTGCGGCTTTTGCAATACTGGTTGAGTCATACATCTACTTCACCACAATGCCGGCAGCCAAGGCGAATTAAAACAGCAATGTGGTCGAATAGGGAACACGCCTCAAAAACCGTTAATCTTGTATGTGTATCAATCAGTGGAAAAGTATGATAGCTGTGGAAAGCTGCGGATACGCGCGTAAGGATGATAATACAGGCCTCAGCTTTTGCATATCCACCTGTGCATCATTTACAGGTCTGTTAATTCTTTGAGGTTGAGCTCAAAACTGACACCGCGCTCCTCAAAGTGGGGCTGGTTCCTGGTGGAGACCATAGAATTACGCACGAATTCACCAGCAATATAAGCTGCCTGGGGAAGGGAACGCCCTGCCATAACTGCCCCGCATAATGCCGAAGCAAAAGCATCGCCGGTCCCGTGGATCATGAATGGAAGCTTTTCATGTGCCAGCTCCTTTTTCTGATCCACTCCATCCCGCTTGTTAACGACATAGTTACGAAGCTTGCCATCATTCCTGTCTATCCCTTTAAGGACAACATTCTTTGCGCCAAGGTCCAGAAGGTCCCGGAGGATTTCGTCTACCTGGGGATCGGTAAGGTCCTGACCGGGATACTCCGTCCCGATAAGGATAGAAGCTTCAGTCAGGTTAGGCATGAGGATATCTGCACCATCTGCCAGACGGCCCATCGCATCGCATAACTCCTGCGTATATGTCGGGTACCGCTGCCCGCCGTCGCCCATTACCGGATCGACGAGGCGCAATGCCTTGGGATACTCACTGTATAAGCGTTTAATAAGATCTACCTGCTCAGCATTGCCGAGGAAACCGGAATAGACTGCATCAAGGCTGACATCCTCTTTCTGCCACGCATCAATATAATCAGAAAGGATATCGGTCGTATCATGGAAAGTATAAGTCTTGTACCGTGTGTGGGCGGAAAGTAGGGCTGTAGGTACAGGGCAGACGTCGCAGCCGGCTGCCGACAGGATAGGGATCGCGGCAGTGAGCGAGCATTTGCCGTAGCCGCACATATCGTGGACTGCAGCAACGCGGGGGATATACAGGGGATCCCTTGTATACAGGACGGTACCTGGAATATCGGTAATCTGGGATGCAGGCATGTAGCCTCCTCAATAATATTCTGATAGTTAAATTTTGAAGTTTCACTTCATACATTAGCAAGATGGCTCGCTATTCTCTTTATAAGATATTTTCCGACTGCGGATTTGAATCTGGTTTTATAGGGCTTTTATAGGGCATTGGTACTATTGATTTCCTCGGCTGGTTTTTATCTATGCGGATTTTCCCGGGTTAGCGATACACAGATGCATATCTGGGGCGTATGCATATATGTGGTGGTGTGGTGTGTGCGACACGCCGGGGTTGTGTGGGGTGGGGTGGGGGGTGTATTGTTTTTTGTTGCTGCCTGTTGGGGTGTGCTTCCTGTGTGGGGGTGTGTTCTGGTGTGTGTGGTGGTGGTTTGAGAACTCAAGAGCGTGTTTTGTACTACTTTTATGCTTATATGTTTTGTAAGTTGTGGTCTGATTGAAGGCTGCGCCCTTTGTTTTTTGTGGGGTGTGGTTTTTGGTTGGGTTTTTGATTGCCAGTAGAATGCTCATGTTGTGCTGCCTGTTGGGGTGGTGTGGTGTGGGTGTTTGTTTGTGTGAGGCTGCGCTCTGCTTTGTGGTGGGGTGTGGTTTTGCTCGTTGTTTTTTTATTTTTTTTGTGGGCCTGTGTTGGGCTTTCTACTTTTGTGTGGAGGGTTTGATTCTGGCTCAGGACGAACGCTGGCGGCGTGCTTAACACATGCAAGTCGAACGGGATCCACTGGGCTTTTGTTTGGTGGTGAGAGTGGCGAACGGGTGAGTAATGCGTGACTAACCTGCCGTATGGTTGGGGATAGCTCCTGGAAACGGGTGGTAATACCCAATGCTCCAGCTGGATGCATGTCTGGTTGGGAAAGCTGTTGTGCCATATGATGGGGTCGCGTCCTATCAGCTTGTTGGTGGGGTGATGGCCTACCAAGGCGTCGACGGGTAGCCGGCCTAAGAGGGCGACCGGCCACATTGGGACTGAGATACGGCCCAGACTCCTACGGGAGGCAGCAGTGGGGAATATTGCACAATGGGCGCAAGCCTGATGCAGCGACGCCGCGTGCGGGATGGAGGCCTTCGGGTTGTAAACCGCTTTTATAGGGGGGCAAGCTATGCCTGTGTGGTGTGGTGAGTGGACTTTATGAATAAGCACCGGCTAACTACGTGCCAGCAGCCGCGGTAATACGTAGGGTGCAAGCGTTGTCCGGATTTATTGGGCGTAAAGGGCTCGTAGGCGGTTTGTTGCGTCTGGTGTGAAAGCTTACTGCTTAACGGTAGGTTGCGCTGGATACGGGCAGGCTTGAGTGCAGTAGGGGAGACTGGAATTCTCGGTGTAACGGTGGAATGTGTAGATATCGGGAAGAACACCTATGGCGAAGGCAGGTCTCTGGGCTGTTACTGACGCTGAGGAGCGAAAGCGTGGGGAGCGAACAGGATTAGATACCCTGGTAGTCCACGCCGTAAACGTTGGGCACTAGGTGTGGGGGGCCTTTTCCGGGTTTTCCGCGCCGTAGCTAACGCATTAAGTGCCCCGCCTGGGGAGTACGGCCGCAAGGCTAAAACTCAAAGGAATTGACGGGGGC
>ERZ773070.1557-NODE-1557-length-13974-cov-8.873339_pt1 | contig 13974 bp, 1 predicted proteins | sample MGYA00580618_ERZ773070 | MGnify/ENA primary metagenome ERZ773070 (study PRJEB29015, sample SAMEA2738023) | human oral metagenome | biome: human oral; feature: human-associated habitat; material: dental | place: China | collected 2019 ...
GCGCCTTGTCCGACGCACGATAGTAGCCGTTGATGGCGTAGTCGCCCCAGCGCAGCTTTCCGTTCGGCGTATCATAGTAGATCTCGCCGGGGAGTGCTTCGCCATTGACGCCCGTCTCATAGTTCGACCCGGTCGGCGTGCCCGTATAGCTGTCGGGCAGCCCCTCGTTGATCCAACGCGTCTGCGAGTCGGACTTCAGATGAATGTCCTTCGGATCGATTCTGCCCTTGCCGACGGTGCTCGACACCTCATTGCCATTGCTATCGACAATCTTGTAGTTCGCAGCATCCGCACCGGAGAGCGTAAGCGTATAGTTGACATCCTTGTCCGCTACATCGCCGTGACCGTTCTTCCACGCATCATCCTTCCATGCGACATTCGCATCGCCATACGTCGCCGTAGTCGCATTCGTCACATCATCGCCCGCGATCAGCGCGGACTGTGTCGCATCCCCCACATGACGGAACTGCATGAGCGCATCGCCGCTGCCCGTGATGAGGTTGCCCTCGGCATCGCGCGCAGCGTTCACAACGGCGTTTGTACCGTCGTAGGTCTTCGTCAGATACGGCAACTGCGCTGCCGTAATCGCACGGCGCTCAATCTTGCCGCGTCCCTCACCTTCGACGACGCCATTCCAGCCTCCCTCAAAGGCAAAGTTCCGGTCATTCAGCTGAACCTTATAGTTCACGATCTTGCGATCCGCGGCATTCTTGTCCGGCGTCCTGCCGTCCGCACTCATGTACGTTCCGGTAACGCCCGCAATATCCGTGTCGGGCAGGTTGTAGTTCTTCCATCCCGCCGAGCGCGGCAGACGCACACGGCTCGTACCCTTGTCGAGGTGCGACATTGCATCGGCAACTGCCGACGTGCCGTCGTACTCCTTCTCCGCGTCATTGAAGCGGAAGTCGAAGTCGCTCTCGCGCACATTCGCCTTGTTGATGGTACCCTTGCCGTAGCCCGTCTCGTCAAACTCATAGTTCTTCGCATTGTCGCCGAGAATCGTGCGCAGGGCATCGCCCATATTGCGGTACTGGACGGATTTATCCGTATCCGCATTCGCATCGGGCGCAAAGGTGCGATCCGTTCTGCCATAGCCGTAGTCGCTCGGGAGCGTCAGATCATTGCCCGCCCCATCTTGCAGAATCAGCTCATTGCCAAAGATACGCGCGTGATCCTTTTGCAGCGTCTTTCGCGTATCGCTGTCCGTCACAAACGTCGTCGGCGTATCATCGTTCGTACTCGTCGCATCATAGGATTTGTTGACATCGCCAAACGTGAGATCCAGACGGCGCGGCGTGATCTCATTGTTGCGCGTCGTCAGCTCCGAAATCGTATTGCCGAGCGTGTCGACAATCTCATAATCGCCCGCGTGCGCCGCGTCAACGCCCACATTGTAGGTAACCTTCTTGCGTTTGCCCACGTTCTTATCGTCAAAGGTCGCGGTCGAGATGTTCCGCACGCCGTCATTTGCGAGGAGTCCGGTATCGCCGTCCTCCGTGCTCATGCGTACAATGCTGTCGCCATCCGTGACGCGCGTGCCACGCCGATAGGTCTTGATACTCGTATCGGTCGGATCGTAAACCTTGTTGGTACCGTCATAGATCTTCGTCAGCTGTCCCGGCGCATACGCCATAACCTTGCGTTTCGTGATGACACCGTCCGCCTGCTTCGTGAGATCCCCGCTGATATCGAAGTTGCCGCCCGTATAGCTCAGCCCGTAGGTCACGCGCGGCTGTGCACCGCCCGCCACGTGCTGTGTATCATAATGGGTGTACGCCTCATCCGCTCGGATCGTCAGATCGTTCCGAATGTCGATCGGCGTACCGTCAACGTTCACCGTCGCGCTCGTGAGATAGTTCTTGAGCGCATCGGGCGTATTCTGCCCGTTGTACTTGACTGCGCGCGTGCCGTCGTAGACCTTCGTCGCCTTGTCAAACGTCAGTCCGTTCGTAATCTCATTCGCAGTAATCGGACGGGGATTGATCTTCCCCTTTCCGCTGAGCGTATCGCCGTCGATGCGGTAGTTCCGTGCATAGCCCGTCGTATCGCGCGTCGCATTGTCGGCAAAGGCATTTTGGAGACCGCTGTACGCGATATCCTTATCGACAACAGCACCGTTTCTGCGGCTGACATTCGCGTCGGAGTAAAGACCGTCGATCTTGTCCGCCGCCGTCTGGTCGAAGCCGAAGGACTCGCTGCCCACAAAGCCGCTGAGTCGGAACTTGCCCGCCTCCGGATGCGGCAGCGTGCCCGTCCCATTCGGACGGACGACCGTCCGCGTGCCGTCGTAGAGCTTGTCGATGTTGTCCACGCCGACCGTCAGCGTCTTCTTGTAGATATCTGCCTTGCCATTCACCGTATTCGTGAGCGGCTGTCCGTCGATCTCATAGTTCGTGAGCCTTGTCGCATCGCCCGAGAGCGTCAGCGTATAGGCGACATTCTTCCCCGCTGTCGCAGGGGTACGTGCCTCCGCCTCCGCGCGTGTCTCCGCCGAGGCATGCTTATCGTCATACTGCCCTGCCACCGCGAGGTGAACCAGTCCCCGATCGCGCTCGACAATCGGCGTCAGGTTCTCATTCGCCATCGCATTGGCAAACACCGTATTCGTTTCTGTAAACGTATCCTCGCCGTCATACTCCTTTACAAGATGCTTCGGCAGCATAGTCGCAAGGTTGCGCTTCGTGATCTCATCACCCGTATGGTGAATCGTGCGGTCGTGCCCGCCATTGAACTCAAAATTCTTCGCATTGATACGAACGCCGTAGTCAATGCTCGTCGAGGGGGAGGCATTCACATCGTTGTACTTCGCCGAATTCAGTTCGATATCATCCAGATTGATCGGAACTGTATTGCCGCCGCCGAGATCGAGTGTGCTCCCCCGGAAATACTGCTTGACATGCCCCAGATCGCTGTACGAATTGCCCGCATTGTCATGCCAGTACACGGTATCCGTGCCATCGTACATCTTCGTGGCTTTACTGATATTGAAATCAAAGTCATTGACACTGACCACGCGCTTGCGGATCGTGCCCTTGCCGTATGCTGTATTCGCAACGGTATAGTTGTTCGCGTTCGTTCCCGAGAGCGTGCTGCGGATGTTCGTGTACTGCACATCCTTGCCGTTCGGGACAACATTGCCGTCCGCGTCGGTGACAACATTCGGGTCGCTTTGGAACGTCGCGTCTGTATTGCCGGCACCGTAGAGACTCCCGACATTCGTCATATCGAACGTCGCATTCGTAATGTTGTCCGCCGTGAGCGTCGCCGCCCCGCGTCCGTCACTGTCCGCCGCCACAATGCTGTTGATGTTCTTTGTGTTGTTGACCGCTGTCGTATCATACGGCTTGCTCACATCCGCAAAACCAAGCGTCAGCTCGCGCGGCGTGATCGTACCGCGTGCGGAGAGATTCAGCCCCGTCTCGGCGTCGACCGTGGTCACACCGTCCGAGAGCTTGTAGTTCTGTCCGCCGTTCGCGGCATCAATGCTGACACGGTAGGCGATGTCCTTCGCGGCAACGTTGCCGCCGCCGTCGCGCGCAACATTCTTATCGGCAACACCCGCATTCACATAGTTCGCCCGGATCGTCATCGTTGCGCCGTCATTCACCGACGCACCATTCGATGTACGCACGAGCTTATTATCGTCCGTCGTACCCGCCGCATAGGTGACATTGCCGAGCGCATCGTCATCCGTGAATGCTTTGTATTTGCGCGCAACAGTATCCACAACCCCCGCATTTGCATCGTAGATCTTGTCGATGCCCGTCTTCTGCGTAAGGTCGAGGTTCAGCACGCGGCGGTCGATCGTGCCCGTATCCGTCATCTCGAACTCATTCCTGCCCGAGATTTCGATGTTGTTGTTGTTCAGACGGAACTTATAGGTGACACCGATCCCCGTACCCGCATTGGAGCTCGCATACTTCGTACCTGCGGTATCGATCTCGAGATCGCCGCGCAGATCCGCCGTATGCCCGCCGCCGAGATTTGCCGTCGCCTGCGTGATATAGTTCTTCACCTGATCGGACGCACCCGAGCCGTTGTACTTCACCGTGCGCGTACCGTCATAGACCTTGTGGGCGCCCGTGGTGGTAAAGGTGATGTCCGACGTATTGATGTTCGCCTTCGTGATCGTACCCGTACCGTAGACATTCGTCGCAAAGTCATAGTTGTTCGCGCCGAACACCGTGCCCATCGCCGTGCCGATGCCCGCGTACTGCACAGATTTGTTCGTGCCCGCGTTCGGGTTGGCGGCAAAGGTCGCATCCGTTGTGCCCGTGCCGTACTGACTCGTGACACCCGTCAGCCCCGTGATCGTTCTGCCGCTGACATTGCCGCTGCTGTCCAGAGCAAGCACTGCCGCATCGGTGGACGAAACACGCGGCGTAATGCTGTTGTTCGTCGGCGTCGTATCATAGGTCTTCGACACATCGGCAAACGCCACATCCACCGTGCGCTTCGTGATCGTATTGTCGTTCGTCGAGAATGCACCGCTGCTGTTCGCGCCGCCATATTTCAAGTTATAGTTGCCCGCAGCCGCGCCGTTCATGGTCAGCGTATAGTTGACCTGCTTGCCCGTGCCCGCGTTCTTATCCGCATACACAGCCGTCGTCGTATAGGTCGCGCCGTCGTTGCCCGTCAGCCCCGTCAGCGTGAGGAGATTGTTGAGCGCACTCCCCGTGATGGGGTTGCCGCCCGCGTCCTTCACCGCCGTCGTCGCGTCATAGACCTTCGTGAGCGGGCTCTTGACCGTCACATCGACATCCTTCGGCGTGATGACGCCCGTGCCGTTCGCGGTAAAGTTGCCCGAACCAAGCTGAATGTTGTTGTTCGTGCCCGTGAGCGCCATGTTGTAGGTGACGCCCTGCGAAGCTCCGCCGTTCACATTCGCCGTCGTATTGTACTGCGCCGAGGAAACGGCGAACTCACTCAGGATGTCGTGCCCGTTCCACATCGCGTTCGTGATGTAGTTCTTCACGTCGCCCATGGCGGCGGATCCGTTGTGCTTGACCGCCTGCGTGCCGTCGTAGACCTTTGTCGCATTGGTGGTGGCAAAAGTGACATCGCTGGGGTTGATCGTCGCACGCGTGATCGTGCCCTTGCCGTAGCCGTCTGCATCGAACTCATAGTTCGCCGCATTCGCGCCGAGGGTCGTCCCCATCTGTGCGCCAAGCCCCTGATAGCGGACATCCTTGTTCGTGCCCGCATTCGGATTGGCAGTAAACGACGCCCCCGTGCCCGTGCCGTACTGACTGTTTAACGTGCTGAGGTTCGTGAGCGCGTTCGAGCCGTTCACAAGCCCCGCGCTGTCGGTGTTCAGTACCGCCTTGTCCGCCGCCGAAACCGTGCCCGTGATCGACGTGTTCGTCGGCGTCGTATCGTAGGTCTTCGTCACGTCTGCAAAGGTTACATCCACCTTGCGCTTCGTGATCGTATTGTCATTCGTTGAGAACGTGCCGCTGCTGTTCGCACCGCCATATTTCAGATTGTAGTTGCCCGCAGCCGCGCCGTTCAGCGTAAGCGTATAGTCGACCTGCTTGCCCGTGCCGACATTCTTGTCCGCGTACACAGCCGTCGTCGTATAGGTCGCGCCGTCGTTGCCCGTGAAGCCCGTCATCCCGATCAGGTCGTTTGCATTCGTCACGACCGCGTTCGCAGAGTCCTTTGCCACGCCCGTGAGCGTCGTCGTCGCGTCATAGACCTTCGATACGGGGCTCTTGACCGTCGCCGTGACATCCTTCTTCGTGATGACGCCGTTGCCCTGCTTCGTAAATGTGCCGGAGCCGATCGTAAAGTTCCCGCTCGCTCCCGTATACTTCAGCGTATAGGTGACGCGGTTCGCCGATCGTCCGCCATCCACGTCCTTTGTGTCGTAGGTCGCCGCATCGACGCTCAGCTCCGGCAGAACATCCACCGTCGTGCTGTTGACCGTCGTCGTCGCACTCGCAATATAGTTCTTGACATCCGTCATCGCGGTGGAATTATTGTGCTTGACCGTCGTCGTTCCGTCGTATTCCTTCGTCGCCTGCCCGATGTTAAAGTTGATGCTCGACGGATTCAGCGCAAGCGGCGTGATCTCACCGAGACCGCGTGCGGTGGAACTGAGATTATAGTTTCCAGCATCCGTACCGCCAAGCGTAAGCCCCGAGTATTCGACCCAGTTCTTCTGCTCCGTGCCGCCCGAGGGTGTCCACGTTGTGCCGTCGCCGTTGACGTTCGCACTATGGAACGCCTCTGTATGCGTCGCGAGATTGACCACGTCACCCGCGATAGTCGCCCCCGGTGTAAAGCCGACCAGCCCGGGAGGAACATTCGTTGTGCGGTCATAGACCTTCGTCACCTTCTTGAACGCACCCGAAAGATCCTTCGGCGTAATCGTACCTGTCGCCGAAAGTGTGAGTCCGCTCGCCGCACTCGTCGCGCCGCCGTCAAAGGAATAGTTGTTCGCATCGCCATTGATCGTAACCCGATACTGGATTGTCTTGTCGATGGGATTGTTCGAGCCGTCGCGGCGCACGTTCTTGTCCGCCACCGTACCGGCATTGTTCATATAGTTCGACGTGATATTGAAGCTCGTGCCGTCCGTCGTGACAAGCTTGTTCGCTGCGGTCGAACCCGCCGCATACTGCACGTTGCCCTTTGGATCCGCATCGGTCAGCGCGTTCCAGTTCTTTGTCGCAGTATTCTTGAGCGTGGTCTGACCATCGTATTCCTTGTCGATGCCCGTGCTCTGCACAAGGTTCAGATTCAGCGCACGGCGCGTGATCTCGCCGTCGCCCGATGCCGTCAGATTCCCGCTCTCAAGGTTTTGCCCGTTCAGCGTGTAGTTCCGAATCGTATCGCTGTCGCCCGATACCGTGATATTGTAGGCGACCTTGCGTGCGTCGGCAACATTTGCCGTCTCCGTGACGCCGTCCGTCTTCGTGAACTTCGCGCCATTCCCGCTGATGGCAAATTGGATCTTGGACGCATCCGTGCCGACGAGCTCGCCCGTATTTGCCGTGAGTGTGCTCCCCGCAGGAACCGTATAGGCGCTCGTGCCGTCATAGACCTTCGTCGCCTTGCCGCCGCTGACCTTAAACGTGTTCGGCGTGATTGCCTTGCGGTTGATCGTGCCCTTGCTGTAGACATTCTTGGCGACATCGTAGTTGTCCACCACCGCACTGAACGCCGATCGGAACGCCTCGTCCATATTCGCGTACTGAACATCGTGCGGTGTGCCGTTGCTCGCGTTCGCGTTCGTGGCAAAGTTCGTCCCCGAGAGACGTCCGTAGTTGCTCGATGCCGTATTGGCGGTCAGCATGCCCCGATAGGTGGTCTGCAATGTACTCGCCGTAATGCTGTCGCCCGAGAGGATCGTATTGATGACGGTGCTCGTGGGATCGTCTGTGATTCCCGTGATCGTGGCAGACGTATTCGCCGCCGTGCCATCGTAGGTCTTCGTCACGTCGTTCATCGTGATCTTCAGCTTGCGCGGGTTGATCGTGCCCGTCGCCGCAGACGGCGTGATCGTCGCTGTGACCGTCTGCGCTGCACCCGCACCGGTTCTCGTGCTGATGACATTGTTCCCCGCATCGACGATCTCATAGTCGTTCGCGTACTGCCCCGTCAGCTGTGCCTTATACGTAACATTTTTCTTGATGACATTGCCGAACGCATCGCGCGCGACATTCTTATCTGCATAGACGGCTGTCGAGGTATTCGTCGGCTGTCCCGTCGCGTCGGTAAACAGATTGAGTCCGACAATCGTATCCCCTCTGAGGACGTTCCGGTTGCCGTCCGTATGCTCCGCCACCCCATCATAGAGCTTTGAGATCTCACGCGTTGTCGCCTGAATTTTGGCAGGGGTAATACGCCCCACTGCCGTCACGGCGTCGGGATTTGCCGTCGTCACCGCTTCGAGGTTGCGCTTGGATATCGTTGTGCCGAACTCATAGTTCGAGAGCGGGCTCGTCGTCCCGTCGAGCGTCTCCGCATAGACACCATAGGCAACGCGCGCCGCCTCCGAAACGTGGGAGGTGCGATCCGATACCGCCGTGCCCGAACCGGACTTCAGGAAGTGCCCTTCGTTCCCCGTCATTTTGAAGACGATGTTCGGAACGTCCTTTGCAACAATGCCCGTGCCCGGTGTCGCAGACGGATCTGTCGATGGCTTTGCGACCAGATATTCGTCGCCCGCCAGCGTGAAGGTATTCGTGCCGTCATAGACCTTCGTCGCATTCGCCAGCGTGCCTCCGGTTTTGCGCACCTGAAAACCCGAGTTCTCGATCAGGCGTCGCGTGATCGTCCCCGTTCCGGTCTGTGAGTCCGCAATACTGTAGTTGTGATTGCTCAGGAGCCCCGAGAGATTTGTATAGGTGACGGTCTTGCCCGTACCCGCATTGGCATCGTTGTAGGTGCTCGTAACATTTGCCATAGCTGCGGCGGAGAGGCTGGTGGTCGTCGTGCCGTCCACACTCGTAACCGCGCCCTTGGTCGCGCCCGCGACACCGACGCTGTCGTCAATATCCGTGATCGTCTTTGTCGGATTGTTCGTCGTGCCGTCATAGACCTTTGTCACGTCAGCAAACTTGATTCCCAAGGGACGCGGCGTAATCGTGCCCGTATAGCTGCCCGTGAGCGCCTTCGTTGTCGAGATCGGCGTTACACCCTCCGCACCGAGAGTGTAGTTCTGCGACTCTACGCCCGTGCCGGGATTGAAGGACGCCGTATAGGTCACACCCTGCGTGGTTGCACGGTTGTTCACACCGTCCCATACAACATTCGGAGAGGCGTATTTCGCCGTCGACGTGTTCGTGCGCACCGTGTCTCCTGCAACCCACCCCGAGAGCGTAACGAGATCATCGCCGCGCGTGATATTGCGGTTGCCGTCGGTCTGGTCGTCCATCGCGTCGTAGACCTTCGTGATGTGGTTGTTTTTGACCGTCGCCGTCAGCGCCTTCGGTGTGATCTTGCCCGCACCCGTCGCATGGAACGTGCTGCCCAGACTCTTCTGGACACCACCGTCCATGATGTAGTAGTCGGAGAGTTTGTAGTTGGTATCGTCATCCGTATGCCCCGTCACCTCATAGGCGAGCTTTTCGACATCCTGCACATTCTTGCTGTAGGTGGTACCGTCATTCTGTGCGAAATGCCCCTTGCCGCCCGTGAGTGCAAACGTGATATGATCCCGGTCGCGTTCGACCAGCCCCGTCGTACCGCCGGTCACGGCATTCGAGGAGATATAGACATTCGAGCTCGGCGTGTACTCGTCGTTGCCGTCGTAGACCTTTTTTGCATCGAGCTTCGCATGGGTCGTCTTGTCATAGACATTGAAGTTATCCCTGAGGATCTCGCGCGGGACGATCTTGCCATCGAGGTAGACCGTCTTATCCGTCGTCGAAACGAGCGTCTTTGTGTTGTTTGCAGGCGTATAGTAGAGTTCATAGTTGCCCGCGTCGTTGCCCTGTAGCCCGACGTTCGTATACTGGAGCTTGTGCGTGCCCGCATGAAGCTGCTCCACGCCTGACGCATTCGTATACTTCGGTCCGCCCACGGTCGTGAGGTTGACATCATCGGGCGTAGTGTCATTGTCGCCCGTCATGATTGCCCCGTCGGGCATCGCGGGCGTGCCGGCATTGATCTGCGCCAGCGTCAGACCCGCCTTCGACTTATCCAGCGTGATGTTCGGGGGCGTATTGGTCTGCAGCATCGCACTGTCGACCACCGTGGAGGTGCCGTCGTATGTCTTATCGTCCGCCGTCTTCTTCTGGATCGAGAGGTAGAGCGGTGCCTTGGTAATGGTCACGCTGCCCGTCAGATTGCTGAGGGAACTGGTGTCAAAGTCATAGTTCCCTGCATCCGGACCGCTAAAGCCGATGCTTCCGCTGAACTTGACGGGCTTGTTTGTGCCGACATTCCTATCGGGGTTGTTGCTGCCATCGACCGCCCACGCCTTGAAACTGCCCGTGGTAAAGTCAAGGGCGACCGAGCCATTAGCAATATCCTCCGCTGTAAACCCCGTGGAGCCGATGCCGCCGCTTGTGAGTGCCTCACGGAACACCTTTGTCACATCGCTCTTGCCGTTATACATGCGCGAAGGGCTGAGTGAACTGTTCTTAAGGCTTACGACACGCGGCTTGATCGTGACGTTGACACCGCGCAGATTCGGACCGTCCTGATCCGTCCAGAGCATCGCCTTCGTGCCCACATTGCGGATGCCGTTTGTCGTGTTGAGGTCATTCCCGCTCACGTAGTCTTTGACGCCGCTCGTATCCGCGCCCGCGCCGAATGTGACATTCGACTTGCCGCCGATGGCATTGGGGGAGTTCTTGTCTACGATCTTCAGATAGTAGCTGTTGTACTCCACGTCCTTCATGTCTGCGCCATTGTTGGTCTTGGGCGTATTGGCCGCAGCCGTCGACGCCGTACCGACTCCATTAAAATAGCGATAGTTGTACGTCGCCTCAGACGAAACACCCATAAATGCGGTCAACAAAGGAAGCGTCCGCCCCTCGTAGATGCGCCACTTCGCGCCGGGCTCGCCCGTGTTGTTGATCGACCAGCCGCTGTAGGAGGCGGCTGCCGTGGAGGCAACTCGCGTAGGGTTGGTCGGCAGCGTCACCGGCTCGACGACCCTCATCTGGTTGGTTGCGGTATCGAGCTCGTAGACATTGTTCAACCCGCCTGACAGACGCAGCTTATTCGAGGAAAAATTGAGTCCGACATTATAGGAATTCGTAATCGTTGTCGAATGTGTAAAGGAGTCCCCCGGTAGATGAATAAAATACGATTTTATCCCGGGTGCAATGATCGGCTCGGAGTCGTTGTAACTGTTTGAGATCAGCGATCCAGACGAAAAATCCGGCGTAGCGCCCACGATGCCGCCCGCATTTCCGCCCAAGCGGTTCTTGGCGTAGGCAGAGTCAATCGTCGTATTGTCCATAAGTCCGACAATGCCGCCAACAAGTCCCGCACCTGTCGTGCCGTCCGACTTCTTGCTTGTAATCACACTGTCCTTGACGTAGACATTCTTGATAAGGCTCCCCGTTGCAGATGCGGCAATTCCGCCCGCATAATTGCTGGCGGGATGTCCGCCCGTAATCGTCGCGCCTGTCACGCCGAGATTCTCGATGCGCGCACCGCTGAGCGCGCCAAAAAGACCTGCACGATTTGGATTGTCTGCTATGAAGTTCTTGATCCGGAAGAGATTTCCGTCGAACTTGCCCGTGAACGGCGTCCCCGCCGTTCCGATCGGAGTATGCGTCCCACCTGCGTAGTCAATGTCCTGCTCAAGCATATACTTGCCCGAAAGGTTTGCCGTGATTCCACTCAATTCAGTCGTATCTTTGACTAACTGGTAGTATTCCGGCGTCGCGCCTGCACCACTCGTATAGTTCGTCGGTGCCGTCCCGCGATAGCCGATATGGGCATAGCCGCCGTCGGCAGCCGTCGGACTCGCAGCGGGCGCATCCGTATAGAGCACAACGGGATTCGTTGCCGTCACATCCGCCGCATTGAGGAAGCGGATGTGTGATCCGTGCACCTCGACAGTATCCGCCTTAATCTTACCCATGTTGACGACATCGGCTTTGAGCGCGGCAGTATTGACAAGCGGCGATGCACCCGATGATCCTGTGATCTCGAATGCCGCACGGTTCAGAGAGCCCGTATCCTGCGTGGAGACATAGAGATTCCCGACGTCGACCTCGGCAGTTTTGCCGAAGATGACGCCGTTCGGGTTGACGATGTAGACATCTTTGCCGCCTACGATCTTGCCGTTGATGTTCGAGGTGTTTGCACCCGTGACGATATTCAGATAGTTGTTCGTCTTCGCGCCGCTGTCATGAACAACCCGTTCCGTGCTTTTCAGGGAATAGTCCTTCCACTCGATCACGTTATTCAGGGTTGTGGAATTGATGTTCGTATCATTTCCCGCACGCCCAACAGTCGCTCCGCCATAGGTGACATGCTCTCCCGTAGGCGCGGCAAAGCCGACCTGCGGAATCAAAAAAGCACCCGCCATCCCCGCAAGCAGCGCATAACGCACGCGCCGCGATAGTTCCGTTCGATTGTTTTTCATGTCTGTTCTCCCATAATAGACGCATTCACACTTATATTGTATATCGGATATCATAGCCCATTATATAATAGCCCATAGAATAAAATCAAAAGGAACTGTTGCATAAACGCCCCTATCGGCTCGCTGCGCTCGCCACTTCCCCCGCTCTGGCGGGGGAAGCTAAGATACCATAAATCCTAGCCTCCCCCGTCGCAACGGGGGAGGGGGACCGCGTAAGCGGTGGAAGGGGCGCTTGTAGCGATATCGCTGACATAATGGACAAGGGCTGTTGCACAAAGTTTTCCAGCTTTGTGCAACAGCCCCTTTTTGTGTGCAGCGCAGCTGATACACGATTTCTTTCAAAAAGGACTTTTGAACCTGTCATATTTGACAGTTACATAATCTTCAAAAACATGCTATAGTAGTAATATATTATAATTTGCACTCGAAAGGATGTGGAAGGTATGAGTGGTGACAAGGGGATGCGCGGATTCCTTGCACTTGTTCTTGTGCTCGCCCTGCTTCTCATGAGCGGCGCATATGCGGAGGCCGCCGAGAGCAGGCTGCTCGGCACGACGTCCGTCACGGCAGACGAACTGCTCGCAAAGCCCGCACAGCGCACGTACATCGTCGACACGGCGGACATGGTCTCAGCAGAGGATGCCACGCAGATCGAAAAGATCGGCGCGGAGCTGCGTGCAAAGACAAAGACGGAGATCGTCGTCGTCACCGTTTCGACACTTGGAGGAACGGACATCGAGTCGTACGCGAACGAGCTCTTTCGCAGCTGGGGCATCGGCGACGCGCGGCTGAACAACGGCGTGCTCCTCCTCATAGCAAAGGACGACCGCGCATTCCGCATCGAGGTCGGCTACGGACTGGAGGGCGCGATCACGGACGGCTACGCCGGCAGCGTGCTCGACGCGATGAAGGGGGAGTTCCGCAAAGAGAACTACTCCCCCGCGATCCTCACGGCGTACGTCACACTCGCGCAAAAGGCAGCTGCGGAGTACGGCGTGGCACTGGAGAGCCTTGGCGCGGCACTCGGTATCCCCGCAAAACCCGCGCATCTGGGTGCGGTGGCTGACTTTGGCGAAATGCTGATGCCGGAGGACGCGACGGCAATCGAGCAGATGGGCGGCGATCTTACGAACGCGACGGGCGCGCAGATGATTGTTGTCACCATGCCGACGCTCAAGGGTGTGGATGCAGGGCGGTTTGCCCAGCAGCTCTTTGTCGACTGGCAGCTGAAGGATGCGGTACAGGGGAACACGGCGCTGCTCTTTATTGCAAAGGAGGAACGCGAGATTTCCTTTCTGTTCGGGCCTGCCCTGACCGAGATGGAGCAGGAGCACGACACGACCTACGCCGTCAACCGCATCCGTTCCGAGTTCCCCTTTGACAAGGACGATATTTCCGAGGAGATCCGAAAGGGCTACGCCACGGTCGGCGCGCGCTTGTGCGAGAAAGCTCATGTCGCCGTGCCGGACTCCATCGACGAGGGCGGCAGTGAGCCCTTCTACGTCTATATCTTCGGCTTCCTCATTGCGATCCCGCTCATCGGACTGCTTCTCTATGTCGTGGTCCACGCATTCGGGCTTGCGTTCTTCTCACTGTCCGCTCTGCTGAACCTTCTCTCCTCGGGCAGATACGGTCACATCCCCTCCGGCGGTGGGGGCGGCACCTATGACGACGACGATGACCGCCCCTCCTACGGCGGCGGAGGATCCTCGGGCGGCGGCAGCTACGGTGGCGGCTCCTCGGGCGGCGGCGGCGCATCGGGGAATTGGTAGGGGCGCCCCTATCGGCTCGCAAGCTCGCCACTTCCCCCGCTCCGGCGGGGGAAGCGAAATATGCGCAATCCCAAAGCCTCCCCCGCCAAAGCGGGGGAGGGGGACCATGCGAAGCATGGTGGAAGATAATATGTAGTGACCTCA
>ERZ773070.1560-NODE-1560-length-13959-cov-8.381904_pt1 | contig 13959 bp, 10 predicted proteins | sample MGYA00580618_ERZ773070 | MGnify/ENA primary metagenome ERZ773070 (study PRJEB29015, sample SAMEA2738023) | human oral metagenome | biome: human oral; feature: human-associated habitat; material: dental | place: China | collected 2019 ...
GCTTGACCCCTTCAGGTCGCGGGTTGCGTTGCCGTAAGGCGATAGCGGTCTCAGCAGCGGAAGCCACCTGCGCCTGCGTACCGCAGAGCCGTCCGACGATCTCAACAGGACCTGCGTCTGTCAACGGTTCCAGGTACTGCCTGTGCAGCCGCCATGCGAGCACCTGTTCGGCGGAAACCTCGATCAATGTCGTTCCCTCTCGTCGTTACCGTCAGATTCTAAGCCTCTTCGGAGCTTTGATTCGGTACACAGGGTAGCATTTCACACAACCAGTCGCTGCGTGCCCGCTGAGATTTCCACTCCCGCGGGTATTCCATCGACACTTCCTCCAAGTGGACGCCGGAGAGCTTGATGGCGCGAGGGATGTGCAGGTGTCCGTACACCACGCCTTCGCGTTGTACTCGATGCGCCACCGTGCGGTTTGGTCAGTGCCGCACCACAGGCCGAACTCGGGGTGACGCAAAATCTGCGTGGGTTCGCGGTGTAGCGGCCAGTGATTGACGAGCACTGTGGACATCCCGTTGAGGCAGGCCAACCGGTTTCGCGTGTATGCGAGCCGCGCACGATACTAGTCCTCACGGGTGGGGTAAGGATCCGGATGCAGGAAGTACTCGTCAGTGCAGACGACGCCAGCGGACGCCGCGACAGAGAGTGCCTCGTCAAGCCGCGAGAGGGGCGGGCGCGCGGTAGGCCTCTTAGCGGTAGGCCTCTTAGTTGCGGAGCATGGCGAACAGGACGTCGCAGCGGCGGCGGGACAGGCAGATGAGTGCGGCTTGTGTTTGTTTCTTGCCCTGGGCCCGTTTTGCGATCGTGTGACGGGGTCGGAGCGCAGCGCGGCGAATCCGGACAGGAACAGGGATCGTTTGAGGTGCTTGTTCCCGGAGCGGGCTGGGAACTCGTCTCGGATGCTGGTGTCGGAGCGTCGGGTGACCGGCGCCAAGCCGGCGCAGGCGGCGAGGTGTCGGCTGTGAGGAACTGGGAGGCGTCACTGACGTCGAGGAGGATCCGTACTGCGGTCCTGACTCCGAAGCCTGGCATCGAGGTCAGGACCTCGGCAAGAGGGTGAGCATCAACAATTTTTTCGACTTGACCAGCGAGTTCGGCCCGCTGGTCCAGGACGTGCCGCAACGACGCTGCCAACCTGGGAAGGACTTGTCCGGCGGCGGCCGTTCCGGCAACGACGATTGCGGCGGTGATCGCGTCGGCGAAGTCGGTCGCACCGCGCGGGGAGGCCTTGGTGATGACTCTCAACAGCTTGCTATTTGACGCCGTAGCCATTCCTCAAGGGCCGCCGGGTCGTTCGATCACGGCCAGGCCTTGTTTGGCGGTCAGTCGGGGTCCGATGACGCGTTTCAGTGCGGAGTGGATCTCGGTGAGTAGTCCGCGGATGTGGTTCGACAGCCGGGTGGCTTCGGCGGTGAGGTCTTCGTCGAACCCGACCAGGATCTTGAGTTCGGCGAGGGTTTTTCTCCGGTGTCGACGCGGCGCGGCGCATGGCAAGGCCGGGCAGGTAGGCAACTTCGATGCCCACCGAGCGCGCCACTGCGATCGGTAATGCGCCGATCGTGTTCGGCTGATCAACGATCACCAGCACCCGACCAAGGGTTTGGAGTGTGTTGTACCCGCAATCTCATGACGGGCGAAGGTTTTGAGGTCGGGCTTGAGCCCGATGATGAGCAGCAGCACTGCGACACCGAGATCACCGAGAGACCCGATGAGGTTGAGATTGGGAATTCTGGACACGCCCAGCACGAAGCCCGCTGCGAGGAAGTCGACGAGCGGTGGGAGGCGCAGCAGCGTGGTCGCGAAACCGAGGATGACAACGGCGAGCAGGTAGATGGCCGGGGGCACGGGAGCCTTTCGTACCAGAGTTATGTCGAACCTCACCGGAGGCTGCCTACGGGTATCGGCCGGTATTCCGCGCTGACCCGCGAGCGCGAGGGAGAGGAATTGCCGGCGAGCCGGTCCGGGACCTCGAGGTCCCACCAGCCCGCGGGTGCGGGGAGGAGGACGATGCGGGGCCTCGCGAGCGGGACTGAGCATCGGGGCCCGGACCAGTGGGCACGGTTCGGCGTGCGGCGCCCGCGTCCACCATGTGCGGCTCTCCATCTCAGCGGGCCACCGCTTCACCACCGCCTGCCGTGTCCCGGGCGACGGTCGTCGCGCCGGTTCGCCCAGCGTCGATCACCACGATCGCTCCGATCCTCCCACCGGCCCGCACCGCGGCGGTCGTTGCGCCGGAATCCGTTGCGCTGACCACCGCTGCGGCCGCGACCGTGCTGATCGCGGACCTCGCGCCGTTCCGCACCGCGCCGCTCGCGACTCTCCCAGCGCCGGTCACCGCGACGATCGTCGTGCTGGTTGCCACCACGATCCTCGCGGCCGGAGCGTCGAGACCGGTCCGACCGGTGGGTGATATCGCCATCGCCACGCGGGTCATCGTCCCATCCGCGCCCCGGACCCTGATCCGGACGGATGCGCAGCTCGCGACCGCTGAAGGTGGCCCGGCCCAGCGTGGCCAGCTGCTCCTCGCTCAACGGGGTGCGGATCTCCACCAGGGAGAAGGACTGGAGGATATCGATCTTGCCGATGTCAGCCCCCGGGATACCGCCCTCGTTGGCGAGCGCCCCCACGATCGCGCCGGGCAGGACCCGGTCGCGGTGTCCGACCTCGATGCGGTAGACGGTGCCGGCGCCGTCATAGGTTCGGCGACCCCCGCGGGCGGCACCGGGCTTGTTCTCTGGGCGGTTCGAGCGACGGCCACCACGATCGCGGCTCCCCTCGAAGGAGGCGGATACGAAGGCGCCCTCATCATCGAGATGCTCTTCGCGCCGCGTGCGCCGGTGGGACTCGCCCTCGCGACGGCGAGGTCCGTCATCGCCCACGGCCAGAGCCAGCAGGGTGGCGGCGAGCTCGTCGGCATCGATGCCCAGTCTCTGCGTCCCGGTGGCGACCAGTCCCCGGTACAGAGACAGGCGTCCGCGCTCATGGCGGACGGCCGCCTTGTTCAGGAGCTTGCCGGCGCGGTGCTCGGAAACGTCGGCGGGAGAGGGCAGGGTGATCTCCTCCAGGCGCGTGCCGGTGAGTCGTTCGATCTGGCGGAGCTTGCGCTTCTCCTTGGGGGTCAGGAAGGTGACGGCCTCGCCGTGCCGCCCGGCCCGGCCGGTTCGTCCGATACGGTGCACGTAGGCCTCGGCCTCACGGGGCACGTCGAAGTTGACGACCAAGCCGATGCGGTCCACGTCCAGTCCGCGGGCGGCGACGTCGGTGGCCACGAGCACGTCGAGGGTGCCAGTGCGCAGGCGCTCGACGAGCCGCTCGCGCTCGCGCTGGGGGACGTCCCCGGAGATGGCGGCGGCTTGGATACCGCGGCCGGCCAGCTCGATAGCAACGTCCTCGGCGCTCGACTTGGTGCGCACGAACACGATGGCGGCCTCGGCGTCGGTGACCGCCAGAACTCGGCAGACGGCGCCGATCTTGTGGCGGAAGGGCACGACTGCATAGGTCTGGTGGACCGTGTCGACGGTCGAGGCCTGACGGGAGACCTCGATCTGGACGGGCTCGTGCAGGTGCTGGCGGGCGACCGCCTGGATCGCCGGGGGCATGGTCGCGGAGAACAGGGCGGTGCGCCGTCGGCCGGGCAGGGAAGCGGCGATCGTCTCGACGTCCTCGGCGAAACCCATGCGCAGCATCTCGTCGGCCTCGTCGAGCACGAAGTACTTGACGTCGTCCAGAATGAGAGCGCCTTTGTCGATGAGGTCGATAACGCGTCCGGGTGTGCCGACGACGACCTGGGCGCCCTCCCTCAGCGCACCGATCTGCGGGCCGTAGGGGGCGCCGCCGTAGACGGCGACGACGTCGAGGCCGCGGGACCGGTGCGCCATGTCGGTGACGGCGTCCGCGCTCTGGAGGGCCAGCTCGCGGGTGGGAGCCAGAACTAGGGCTTGGACGTCGTGCTCGTCCGCCTCGACGGCGTTGAGCAGGGGCAGGCCGAAGGCGGCCGTCTTGCCGGTGCCGGTTTGGGCGACACCCACGACGTCCTGGCCCGCGAGCAGTACCGGAATGGCCTCGCGCTGGATCGCGGTGGGGGTCTCGTAGCCCATGTCGGTGACGGCCTTGAGAAGGTCCGCCGGCAGCCCGAGATCGGCGAAGGCGATCTCCTCAGGGGCTTTGACGGCAGGAGCGTCATCGGCGTCCTCACCGGCCGCCTCGTCCCCGCAGCCGGTCTCGAGGAAGGACGTGCGGCCGTTGATGTCGTCCTCGCTCGTCTCCTCATCCCCGTCGCCGACCCCCTTGTCCTCGGGGTCGACCTCGGGGAGGGCGAGATCGACATCATCGGCTTCCTCGTCGTGCTCAACGTCCTCGGGGTCCTCCGGGGAGTCCGAGGAAGCGGGAGTGGCGAAGACGTCGGGGGAAGCGGGCGAGGGCGCCCGGCCCGTGTGAGGCGCAGCTATCTCCTCCGCCTCCTCCCCGGAGGCGATCCTCGTCGGGGGGCCGGAGGCGGCGACCTCGGCGTTGAAGAGGTCGTTGAGGCTGGGCGAATCGCTCACGGTCCCCTCGGAGGACTCGGAGGGGCCCGTATTGGTGGCGGTCATGACGTTCTTCCCGTATCCGGCCCGCTGAGGGGCCCATTGCGGAGTGTGGGGGAGGACGGTTCGTCCTCCACTCTTGCCGCACCGCACCCACCACACTCGTCCTTACCTCGTCTCGCCCCGGGAGGGTAACGACGAGTGACGGACTTCACGCACAGACTCACGGGGATGGTCCCGGCCGCCTGCACTCGCAGATCGTTCGACCGGCCCCGAACGGGATTCGCACTGCGGATCGCTCCTTCCCGCATCCTATGAGCGCGAGTCGACGCGCGGGAGCCGGCGCATGATGTAACGCCGAACGTCACACGTGAGGCCCGTCTCGTGAAGCTGCGCGGCCGGGTGCACGGGGAGGACTCCCCGTCGCCGCGACGGTGCTCATGTGCTTCTACTTCGGGTGGCGGCAGTGCCGGTGCCGCACCGGTGACGTCGGCGCTGGTCCGTCGCCCGCTATCGAGAGGACGACCGTGGCCCACGACGACAGACTCATCGGAATCGTGGAGACGTCTCGATGGGGCCGTCCATCGGCCTCATTGATCCTTTACGCGGGTCACCCGCCGACCGCCGGCACCATCAGGGGTTTGGGCCATGCCTGCGTGGGACGCTTCTGGCAGGGCGTCGCACTCCGGCTCATCGAGCGGGGCGAGGCGCCCGAGGTGGAGAGTCTGGGCGCCGAGTCCGGCGTCTTCTTCGCCAGCGGCGGTCAACAGCCGATCGAGGCCCTCGCCGAGGCTCTTATGCCTTATCTGACCGACGCCGAGGCCGTCACGGCGCTCGTGCGTGAAGCCGACGCCGTCGGCTTCGACTTCCACGACGACTGCGGCCCCTGAGGCGGTGAGTGCAGGCGGCACGGTGGCCGTCTCATCGCCCCAGCAGGTGCAGGATCCTCGTGCGCAGGTCCTGGAACGTCGACGAGGCTTGATCCTGCCCGACCCCGTCGGGCACTTCGATGTCCGCCACGACGTGCGCGGGTCGTTCGGAGAGCACGATGATACGGCCGGACAGGCGCAGCGCCTCGTCGACGTCATGCGTGACCAGGACCGCGGTGAACCGTTGGGAGATCCACAGCCTTCCGACCTCGTCCTGCAGGGTCAGACGCGTCAGGGCGTCGAGCTTGCCGAAGGGCTCATCCAGGAGGAACAGCCGGGGCCGGTTCACCAGGGCCCGGGCGAGCGCCACCCGCTGCGCCATGCCGCCCGACAGGGTCGAGGGGTAGGCATCGGCGAAGTCCCGCAGCCCCACGATCTGGAGTGCGGCGGTAATACGGCGCTCATCGACGGTGAGCCGTTTACGCGCCTGCGGCCCCAGAGCCACGTTCTCCCGCACTGTGCGCCATGGCAGCAGGGTCGCATCCTGGAAGGCGAGCGCCCGTTCGGGCTCGGGAGCGGTCACCGGTCGTCCGTCGACGTCAACGCGTCCGGCGCTCGGCCTCTCCAGTCCGGCGAGCAGCCGCAGGATCGTCGACTTGCCGCAGCCGGACTGGCCCACGAGAGCCACGAACTCGCCGGGTGCGATGTCCAGATTGATGCCGTCGAGCACGGCCAGCTCGGAGGGCTTGGCGGCCTCCGCCTCGTGGCGGGCGCGGGCGGCGGGAGAGACCAGGCGCACCAGCGAGGGCACCCAACCGTGGTCGAGATCGCGGGAGAGAGGGTAATGGTGCGAGACGCCGTCCAGGCGCACGTGCGCGCCTCGCGGCGCCCGCGCCGAGGAGCTCGGGGCGCTGCCGGAGTCATCGGTTGTCGTCTCGATCATATCGGTCACCACCTGACGAGATTCTGCTGCCAGGCGAGCAGTGAGGAGCGGAGCTTGAACAGCAGGACCATCAGAGCACGGCAGAAGACGATGAGGACGACCAGCCCGACGTACATCCTCGGGTAGTCGGCCCACCCCTTGACCCAGTTGATGTACCAGGCCAGCCCTCGGTCGACGCCGACGAGCTCGGCCGTCATGAGTGCCGCCAGGCTCGTTCCCAGCCCGGTGAACAGTCCGGTGAGCATGTCGGGCAGCGCCGAGGGGATCGCCACGCGCGCCACCAGGAAGCCCTCGCCCGCCCCCAGCGTACGCGCCACGTCGATGAAGGACTTGGGCACCGATCGCACACCGGCCCGGGTCATCGTCGCCATTGGGAACCACGCCCCGAAGGCCACGATGAAGGCCGCCGACAGGTATGTGGTCGGCACGACGAGCACCGCCAGGGGCAACAGAGCGCTGGCAGGGACCGGGCCGACCGTCTGCAGGAGGGGGTGCAGCCAGTAGTCGGCCCGCCTCGACCATCCCATGAGCAGTCCAGTCGCGAAACCCGCAACCGATCCGATGAGATACCCCGCCATGAACAGCAGTCCGGAGGACAGCAGGCATCTGGCCAGGAGGGTCCAGTCGTCGACGAGATCCGCGATGAGTACCTCGGGAGCCACGAAGTAGGGCGGGTCGAGCAGACCCGATTTCACAGTCGACAGCTGCCACGCCAGGAACCATCCGCCGCCGAAGACGATCCACGGCAGACGATGCGCGAGGGCGCGCGCGACAGTCCCCGTGGGTCGGTCCAGAGCGAGGACGAGCCAGCTGACGAGGCCCACCAGCCCCGCCCCGACGATCGCTGCGAGCGGTGCGGTGGGGGCGGTGCGCGCACCGGCGGTATCGGGCAGAAGAAGAACGACGGCGAGATAGGCGCCCCACAGGGCGAGGGCGATCGCGCCCCATAGACGCAGGAGCCGGCGGCGGGCGCTCATCGGGTGATGCCCAGGTCCGCGTACACTGTGTCGGCCAATTCATCGGGGCTTGCGTCCGCCGAGATGAATCCGGTGCCCTTGAAGTCTTCGATGCCGCTGGCGATAGCGGTGCGGAATTCGGTGGCGGACGCGTGCCAGCCGTAGGTCTCCAGGATGTCCTCGATGACGCTACGCTCGGCGGCGACGTACTCGTTATCGGCCTCGATCTTGGCGATCTCCCGACGGTTGGCCTGATCCTGCGCCAGGTAGTCCGACCCCTTGAACCAGGCCTCCGTCAAGGCCCTGGCGCGGTCGGGCTGGTTGGCGACGAAGTCCCCGTTGAGGGCGACCGAGCAGCAGAAGGGCTCGGCACTGTTGGAGGCCAGCACCTTCGCGGTGCCGTTGAACACCGGTAGGAGCGGGGCCGGGTCCGACCCCATAATGGCGTCGACGTCCCCGTTGGTCAGACGCCTGCCCAGGGAGTCCTCGTCAACGGTCACCCACGAGACGTCTCCCTTGTTCGGGTCGACATCGAGACCGGCGCGGGACAGACCGATAGCGAAGTAGGCGAAGGCGGAGCTGGACAGCGAGGGCACGCCGACTCTCCTGCCCCTGAGATCGGCCATCTGCGTGATGGGGGAGTCGTTGTTCACGACGAGCTGGAGGCAGCCGGAGTGGAAGCCGCCGGTGAGCTTGGCGTTGACGCCGTTGTAGATCGGTTCGAGCCAGGCGAAGAAGATGCCGGGGGCGCCGATGTATCTGCCCGCGCCGACGGCGTCCTTGGTGTCCTCCGTGCGTTGAGTACGGGCCAGGGTCACGTTGAGGCCGGCGTCGTCGAAATAGCCCTTGTGGTAAGCGGCGTACAGAGGGGCGGCGCAGATGTCTCCGCCGATGACGAGCGGCAGCTCCTGAGCGGCGCCGACGACGCCCTGATTGGTGCGGCGCAGAGTCAGCCAGGCGCCGCCGGCGATGAGGGCGGCCGCGGCGGCTGTGCCGCCGATAAGAAGTCGACGACGCGATACGCGGCCGGTGGCCGGGACGGTCTCGGTCTCATCGTCGGCGGCGAGGATCTCGGCGGCATTCTCGGCGGTGACTTCGGGCGGGTCGGAAGACGGGCTGTCGATGCTGTCGGGGGTGGTGGAGGTGGGTGGCACGTCGGTCTCCTGAGCGGAACGGTACGGAGGACTCGTCCGGTGGTGGGGGTCTGTCAGGCGCGGGCGCGGAAGAGGACTACCAGAGCCGATCGGCCACGGCCGTGCGGTTCGGGTCGGGGTGACGGAGCCGGGCTGTGAGCGATGGCCGCTCAACGAGCCGGGCTGCGGCGCGGTACCGGTGTCCCCGGCACCGCGGCCCCCCGCGCTCTGCGGACGGGGTTCACAGCGCCTGACAGCGACGACACGTACGAGGAGCGCACATGGCGGCGGCCGTCAGAGCGGCGCACACGGTGTGAGTCGTCGACGTGATTCGTGCCATGGGGCGGACATTACGCCCTCCGGGTGCGGGGCGCACAAGACGCGAGCCTGCGGTGTGAGTCACGCTCGACGAGCGGCTTCCGACCACTCTGCTGTCTAGCTACGCAGTTGTTACCGAGATGAGACCTTGGTGCTGCTCGGCCCGACCGCGGGCGGGCCGAGCCTAGAAGGAGTAGGAGGAATCGTTGAAATGACGAGCATGCGGTGTTCGTCGCCGGCGAGCGGGAGGCCCCATCCGCCTCGGAGAGCGGCGCCCCGGGGCGCCGCAGCGGCTCGTGGATGGTTTCACCGCATCACCGGCGGAGATACCATCTGCCGCGTCGGATGACCGACTCGCCACGATCTCCGTGCCGGCCGGGACCGACGTCCCCGACCGCCGCAGCGGCCCCTGGGCGCTCGCGACATGATCCTTTAATCCCTCGAGCCCATCGACGAGTTTCACCGCATGACACGCTCACCGCGCCACGTCGCAGCGCACCCTGGGACCAGGGCTTGCGTGCACGTCGCGTTCGTGCTGTTCGTGGTGCTCGGCATCGCCGCGGGCGGTGCGGGCACCGCCGCGGCCGTCGGCGCGACGCGGCCCGCGCAGCTCGTAGCCGATAGCGAATTCCTTCCCCAGGACTCGGACGGAACCGGAGACGCACCGGCGACTTCTCTCCCGGAGCCGACGGCCGAGATCTGCGAGGGGCCGGGCCCGAGTGCCACCGTCGTCGCCGCGGACGGGACGGCCTCCGACGCCGGGCCCGTTTACCGGCCCGGATCGCCGATCCGGGTCACCGGCGGCGGCTGGTGCATCGGCGGACGCCCCGCTCAGGGGGAGCAGGTCCTGCGAGCGCGCTTGGTCGCCGTGGGCGGCTACGTCTCCCACGAGAAGACGACCCAGACCGTCGTGTTCGCCGACGGAGCCTTCGACACGACGATTCGGATCGCCGACCTCTACGCCCACCTGCCCCGCGGCGCCGAGGATCATTACTACCTGTCCGTCACCCTCGATTCGCGTGCCTTCGTCGGCAGCAACCAGTTCCAGATCTCCGAGCGGGGGCCCTGGTCGGAGCCCTCCTCGGAACCGGCCGACGCCGACGCACGTCTGGGGGAAACGGATTCGGGCGCGAACGGCGCCCCCGCGTCCGGTGGGGAATCCGATTCCGAACCCGGGAACCGGCCTGCGGACCCAGGCGCCGTTGCGGAGTCCTCGCCTGGGGACCGGCCTGCGGACCCGGGCGAGGACCGGCAGACGCCCTCGCCGTCGTCTTCGGGGACGGCGGAACCGACCGACCGGCCGACCGACCAACGGGACGTTCAGGACGTCGGACCGACCGACCGGCCCACCGGTCGGCCCGATGCGGAGCCGACGCCGGCCCCGACCCCGGCCACGGGCTCGTCGGAAGATGGGGGTGCCCCGGGCGGCGGATCCTCCGCCGTGCCCCGACCGACCGGCACGTCGGCCGAACCCGGTCGAGGCCCGGATCCCACCGCTCCGACCGACGCGATGACATCGGATGCGCAGGAGGATGCGGGGCGCCCCTCGCAGGAGCCCTCGGTCCCGGTCAGGGACGCCAGCGAGCTCAACGCTTCCAACGCCGGCTCGCTGTCGGGCACCCGGCACGGCAACGTCGTCTCGCTGATCCTCCCGTCGGGCAAGGCGAAGATGGACGACTGGGTCGCGGTCTTCCTCTTCCCGGGTGATTCGACGCCCGGATGGACCCAGGTCGACGCCGACAATTCGGTGTCGATCGATGTGTCGAACCTCAGCGCCGGCACCTACCAGCTCGCCGTCATCGACAGGGATTCCCTGCTGCTCGGCTGGGCGCAGCTCGAAATCACGACCGCCGCCGCCAGCACCTCCGACCCAGCGGTTCTCATGGTGGAGACGACGACCTCCTCCTCCGATGCGCGCGCCCTGGGCCGGGACGACTGGATGCTCGTCTTAGCGGGCGGTCTCCTGCTCGTCGGCGCCGCCTCCTTCCTGGTCCTCGCGCGGTCGGCGCTGACCGGTCGCACGACGTGAGCGCGCGAGGCGACAGTGAGCCGGTGAGCGGGACGCGGGCAGTGCCGCCAGTGCCGCAGGCAGCGGTGCGCAGACCATCGCGAGGACTGCGGTACGAACCGTCCCCGGGAGGAACCAGCGCCTCGACGGCTCTCACCCGTTCGGGACGCTGCTTGGTCGTGCTGGTCCTCACGCTGGCGGCGCTGCTGTGCGCCGTCGCGGCATGCCCGGTCGTGGGCGCCGCGGAGCCGAGCGAGTCGACCACCGGCACGGCATCGACCGTCAGTCCCTCGATCGTGGCGGTCGGCGGCACCCTGACCTACACGCTGTCCGGGTTCCCGCCCGGCGCCGCCATCCAGATCCTCGTCGACGACGGAATCCCCGTGCCGGGCGGGCAGACCGCCGAGCAGGACGTCATCGGCGGTGCTGTTGTCGACGAGGATGGGATAACCTCAGGAGTGGTCGAACTGCCCGACTACATCGCCAAGGGCCCTCATTGGCTGCGATTCGAGGTCTCCGCCGGGCAGGACGTTCCGACCAACAAGATCCGCACCCTGGACTACACGAACAAGAGCCCCTATTTCACGGTCGGTGATGTGACGATCATCGCAGGCGCACCCGCAGCACCCGGGGTGGGTTCCGCGAGGCCGCCGGCGACCGCCGAGCCGACCCCCGGGCTCGGGACGGAGGACGCCGCCGATGACTCCCGTACGACCCAAGTCGATATCGTCGCCGAAGGAGAAGACACGCAGGCCCCCGCCATCGAGGTCTCCAATGGCGCCTTCCCCCTGGTGGGGACGTTGATCTTCGCGATCGCCCTCCTCCTGGCCGTCCTGGCGGTCGTCGTCGTGGTCTGCCGACGGCGGCTCGCCCGCAGACAGGACCCGCCCGCGTGTGCTGCGTCGTGCGGGGAATCCGCTTCGGACCCTCCTGCACGTGCGCGCGGCGAGTCCCGGACTCCGGCGTAGGATCGCGGCGGCGTCCGCCCGTTTCGCGGTGCGCCCCGACGAGCACCGGTAGTGCCCAGCCCCGTACGGAAGGAACCCAGCACCGTGCTGCGAACCCGCACCGCAGGCTCCCTGCGCGCCGCCGATATCGGCCAGGTCGTCACCCTCACCGGATGGGTGGATCGTCGCCGCGATCACGGGGGCGTCGCCTTCATCGATCTGCGCGACGCGTCGGGCATCGCTCAAGTCGTCATCCGTCAGGAGATCGCTCACGACCTGCGCGCCGAGTACGTTCTGGCGGTGACCGGGCGGGTGACTGCCCGCCCGGAGGGCAATGACAACCCGAACCTGCCCACGGGTCAGATCGAGGTCGTCGTCACCGACGTCGAGGTCCTCAGTCCCGCGGCCCCCCTGCCCTTCCAGGTCTCGGATCACGCCGAAGATGCGGGCCAGGTCGGTGAGGAGACGCGTCTGAAGTACCGCTACCTGGATCTGCGCCGCTCGCAGATGCAGCGCGCCATTCGCCTGCGCGCCAAGGTCAACCAGGCTGCGCGCCGGGTGCTGGACTCCCACGACTTCGTGGAGATCGAGACCCCGACCCTCACCCGATCCACCCCCGAGGGCGCCCGCGACTTCCTCGTACCCGCACGACTGGCGCCCGGTTCCTGGTACGCCCTGCCCCAGAGCCCCCAGCTGTTCAAGCAGCTGCTCATGGTCGCGGGGATGGAGCGCTACTACCAGATCACCCGCTGCTACCGGGACGAGGACTACCGCGCCGACCGCCAGCCCGAGTTCACCCAGCTCGACGTCGAGATGAGCTTCGTCGAGCAGGCCGACGTCATCGCGGTGGCCGAGGATGTCCTGAGATCGGTCTGGGCGCTCATCGGTCACGATCTTCCCACTCCGATTCCGCACATGACCTACGGGGAGGCGATGAGCAGGTACGGCACCGACAAGCCCGATCTGCGCTTCGGCTGCGAGCTGGTCGAACTGACTGACTTCTTCGAGAACACCCCTTTCCGCGTCTTCCACAACGAGTACGTCGGTGCCGTCGTCATGCCCGGCGGCGCCTCCCAGTCCCGTCGCACCCTCGATGCCTGGCAGGACTGGGCCCGGCAGCGCGGTGCCAGGGGACTGGCCTACGTCACCGTGGCCGAGGACGGATCCCTCGGCGGCCCCGTTGCGAAGAACATCTCCGGCGCTGAGCGCGAGGGACTGGCCGCTGCCGCGGGCGCGGCACCCGGCGACTGCATCTTCTTCGCAGCCGGGCCCGTGGACGCCTCTCGTGCGCTCCTGGGCACCGCGCGCGAGGAGATCGGCAGGCGGTGCGGCCTCATCGATTTCGACGCGTGGTCCTTCGTGTGGATCGTCGACGCCCCCCTGTTCAAGCCGTCGGCCGAAGCCAGGGCTGAGGGTGATGTTGCGCTGGGTGAATCCGCGTGGACCGCCGTCCACCACGCCTTCACCTCTCCCAAGCCCGACTGCCTCAATACCTTCGACACCGATCCCGCGGGTGCACTCGCCTACGCCTACGATATCGTGTGCAACGGCAACGAGATCGGCGGAGGATCCATCCGTATTCACCGGCGCGACGTTCAGGAGCGCGTGTTCAAGGTCATGGGCATCGACGAGACCGAAGCGCGCGAGAAGTTCGGCTTCCTGCTGGACGCCTTCGCATACGGCGCCCCGCCGCACGGCGGCATCGCCTTCGGCTGGGATCGGATCGTCTCCCTGTTGACCGGAGCCGATTCCATCCGCGACGTCATCGCCTTCCCTAAGTCCGGCGGCGGCTACGACCCGCTCACCGAGGCGCCCGCCCCTATCACGCCCGAGCAGCGCAGGCAGGCCGGTATCGACGCCGAACCGAGAGGGAAGGCGTAAAGCAGAGGAGCGGACTCTCCGCCGAGGCCTGACGAGCCGTACTCGGGCGCCGGGTCCGAATCCCGCGGGGCCCGGAATCGCGCCGGTGCAGTGCGATCCCGGGCCCGATGTTCTCACGGACGATCCAACGTCGGACGGTTCGTAACGACGCTCCTAATCTTCCCGCTAGTCCTCTCGTTCCACACACTCCACCGACGTTCGAGAATCTATCTCGCGTCCATGACGCGTGCATTTTCCCCTGACCCCGGGGGGCCGTGAGAGAGCCCTACTTTCGAAGAAGAATCTGGTATTCATGAGTGACCGCGAAGATTCGCGTTTTTCGGCTGAGTTCCCGGAACGGGTGCCCGGCGTGTATTCGGCCAGGACCACCGGTGG
>ERZ773070.1561-NODE-1561-length-13954-cov-2.367940_pt1 | contig 13954 bp, 4 predicted proteins | sample MGYA00580618_ERZ773070 | MGnify/ENA primary metagenome ERZ773070 (study PRJEB29015, sample SAMEA2738023) | human oral metagenome | biome: human oral; feature: human-associated habitat; material: dental | place: China | collected 2019 ...
TGCGCGCCGCGCTGGGGATGCTAGATAGCGTATTTAAGCTCATGCCCGATGCTAGCGTTGGATTTTTAGGCTTTCAGCGCGACGAAAAGACCGCGCAGGCGGAATTTTTTTACGCCAAACTGCCCGCAGACGCCGCAGAGCGCACCGCAATCATCATCGATCCGATGTTTGCGACCGGCGGCACGGCGATCGATGCGGTGAAATTTCTGCTGAAAAATGGCGTCAAAAAAATCAAATTTATCTCCATCATCGCAGCGCCCGAGGGGCTTCATAAATTTAGCGAGATCTACCCGCAGGTCGAGGTTTTTACCGCGGCGATCGACGAGAGACTAAACGAGCAAAAATATATCGTGCCTGGTCTCGGAGATGCGGGAGATAGGGTGTTTAATACGCTGTGAATTTGCGCGGCGAAGGACTTTGCGCTGCGCTAAATTTGCGCGGGATAGTGTTTTGCGCGGCGATAAATTAAATTTGCCAGCATGTAATTTGCGCTGCGAAATCTATTTATCAAATATACGGGTTGCCGCGGCTCGGAATTTCGCGCTGCGGCAAATTTGGCAGGGCGCGTACTTTTGTAGCGCGCGCAATACGTAGTGAAATTTAAAAATTTATAGCGCCGTAAATTTGGCGCGTTCGTAAATTTTAACTCGTCGTGGAATTTGCGGTATTTTTGGAATTTATCAAATAAAATTTTAGCTCCGCGCCGTATAAAACACGCGAATTTCAAAGTAAGGAAAAAGCAAAATAGAGCGGCGGAATTTTATTGCCGTCGAATTTTGTCGCGGAATTCGACTCGTGCGAGATTCCTAAGTGCAGCTTCAAACCCCGCTACCGCCTGCGAAATTTATCGAGCCGCAAAATATCGCGGCAGTGTCCGCGCCGTAAAAATTTACAAATCGCAAAATTTACAAAAATCGCGCGGCTAAATTCTTACTCAGACAATCCGATAAAGAAGCCGGAGCGGCGGCGCGCCAGGCGTACGCGAGGAGTAAAATTCTTACTCAAACGATCCGCCCGCGCTAAAATGAAATTTCAAATTTGACGAGCAAAATTTCGCTTACTTCACCAGCCCCGCTTCCCTTAAAAAGCAGCTCGGCTCGTAATTAATCTTTCTGATCTTATCAAATTTCGCGTAGCTTAGCACCAGCTCGTCGCGCGCTCTGGTGACCGCCACGTAAAATAGTCGCCGCTCCTCCTCCAGGCTGCCGCCCATCGCCATTAGCTTGAGGTTCGGGAAGCGGTTTTGCGCCAGATCGATGAGATAGACGCTGCAAAACTCAAGCCCCTTGCTTGCGTGCACGCTGAGCAGATTTACCCCCTCGCCCTCGCTCATCTCCTTTGCGCCCAGGGTTATGAAGTTATAAAAGCTCTGCGGATCCGCGTATTTGCCCGCGATCTGCTCTAAAATTCCGCATTTATCGTAGATGCGAGCAGTCTCGTCCTTTTTGCGATCCTCATCTATCTTGCCATTTTTTAGCGTCGCACGCTTTGTCGCGATGAAATCCGCCACAAGCGCGAAAAGGCGCGAGTCTTTGATCTGCGAGATCAGCGTGACGGATCTCGCAGCGGAGCCGCTTTTTTTAAAAATTTTATAAATTTCGTGCAAAAATACGGCGCCGCCCTCGGTGATTTTATTGTGTTTTAGCACCGGATGCGAGCGAAAAAACTCGTCAAATTCCAAAGCTTCAAAGCGCGATACCGAGCCGATTATATCCACATCGTCAAAAAGTCCGAGCTGATAGTTTTTCCTCTTTTTTTCAAAAATTTTAACGCTCTCGTCGGGGCGCAAAAGCCCTGCGTGAATGCTTCCGTGTCCAAGCGCGATCAGCGCGTCGAAAAGCTCCTTACTTAGCGCGCTGCCGACGCCTCTTGCGTATTCGCACGTGCTCATAAAGGCCATCATATCTTTTGGGTTTATTATCATCGCGAAGATGTCCGTAAAGGCCTTGATCTCGCGGCTTTCAAAAAAGCTCACGCCGCCTTTTCGCTTCGCGCCGATACCGAGCTCCTTAAGCGCGACCTCGACGCCGTCGGCGCTGGAGTTGTTGCGAAAGATGACGGCGATCTTTTCGCGCGGAGTGCCGCTTTGCGCGATCTGTGCGGCTACGTGGGCGTATTGCGCCGCCGTATCGTCGTAAACATGCAGCCTAGGCGCGCTAAATTTTCCCTCGCGACCTACGATCAGCTTCTTTTCGTAAAGGCGCGGATTGTTCGCGATGACGCGATTTGCAAGCGCCAAAATCGCCGAGCTTGAGCGGTAGTTGATATTCAGCGCGTAAATTTTAGCGTCCGCAAAGCGCTTGCCGAAGCTGCCGATGATGTCGATGTTTGCGCCGTTGAAAGCATAGATGCTCTGATCAAAATCGCCGACGCAAAAAAGGCTTTTCGTCGCAAAGGCATCGATGAGGCTTCCTTGCAGCGAGTTCGTGTCCTGATACTCGTCCACTAAAATTTCATCAAACCGCAGCGGCGCGCCCTTTTGCAGCTCTCGGCGCATCTTTAGCAATACGTCGTTGAAATCGGCGTAGTTAAATTTTGCCTTTTCCTCCTCAAACTCGCGCAAAATATCTGCGTAAATTTCGGCAAATTCCGCCTGATCCTCGTAGTTTTTGCTAAACCACGTCGCAAAATCCGCGCTCATCTCCTTGTTTTGATACAGCGAGTACACGTCGTACAAATATGCCCCGCCGTAGGGGCGCGCGTCGCTTACGTGATAAAATTTGCGCCTTTCTACGAGGCTTTTTAGCAGCGTCTTTAGCTCGGCGGGCTGCTTTAAAATCACGCCTTTGCCCAGCTCGCGAAGTAGGGCGTAGGATACGGCGTGGAAGGTGCCCGCGACGATTGCGGAGGTGATTTTTTTATCAAAATGCCGCTGCAGCCTCGCTATCATCTCGCTCGCGGCCTTGTTCGTAAAGGTAAGAAGCAAAATTTTTTTAGGGCTCGTGCCGAGATTTAGCAGATGAGCGATCCGCGCGACGATGGTGCTGGTTTTGCCCGTGCCTGCGCTTGCGATTATTAGATTGTGCCCCGCAGGAGCGGTTGCAGCGGCGTATTGTTCGGTGTTTAGCTTAGCTAGAGCGTCCAAGATTATTCCTTTGCAAAAAGGCGCCATTATAGCCTAAAATCATTAAAATTCTTTGATATAATTGCGCGATGAAATTTCTAAAATTTACGTTAAAAATCGCGCTATTTTGCGCATTTGCATTCGCTCTGTTTTTGATCCTAGACGCGCTTTATCCGCTAAATTTGGATATGCTAAACAAGCAGAAGAGTAGAATTTTATATGACCGAAACGGCGAAATTTTAAATATGCAGATCAGCGACGATCAAATTTGGCGCTTCTACGCGAGCGCGGACGAGATACCGCCGCGGCTGAAACAAAGCGCGATCTACTTCGAGGATCGCTATTTTTACTACCATTTCGGCGTCAATCCAGCCTCGATCCTGCGCGCGGCTACGTATAATTTTACACAAAATTTTACTAAAAAAAGCGAGGGTAACGTCGAGCGCGTCGGAGCCTCGACGATTACGATGCAGGTCGCGCGTATGATGCGCCCCAAACAGCGCAGCTACAAGAACAAAATCATCGAAATTTTCAACGCCTTTCAGCTGGAGTGGCACTTTAGTAAGGATGAAATTTTAGGAATGTATTTCAACCTCGCCCCATACGGCGGCAATATCGAGGGGGTCAAAACCGCGGCGTATTTTTACTTCAAAAAGGACCTGCGCGAGCTTAGCAACGCTCAAATCGCGCTTCTTAGCGTGATCCCAAAAAACCCGAACAAAAACCGCCTAGACCGCAGATCAAACATCAACGCGCTTAAAAACCGCCTAATTTCGCAGCTGCGAGAGGGCGGCGTGATCTCGCAGAGCGAGTATGAGCGCGCCATCGCAGAGCCGTTTTCGCCCAGACGCTACGCAGCGCCCAATTACGCGCCGCATTACGCGCTGTTAGCGTTTAGCAATTATAAAATGCAAAATTTTACCGCCAAAGATGACGTAAATTTCACTCAAAATTTAGAGCAGGGCGGCACGCCCGGCGCGACGGCAGAGGAAGCAAGCTTGGCTGCGCGCAGAGCCGCGGCGGCGGCAGAGTCAAATTTTTCGGACGCGGCGAGTGCCGAAACAAATTTTACGACTGCGGCGAAGGTTGGGACGAATTTATCAAGCGCCGCAAACGCGCAGGCGGGAGCGGATTCGAAAGAAATGAATTCCAAAGAGGCGGATTTTAAAACAGATGCGCCAAAGAGTTTAAATTTTAGCGAACGAACGAGCCTAAATTTAAACGAGCGCGGAGGCGTAGAATCGCAGGAAGGCGCAAAACCGAATGAGCTGGGAAGCGCAGTAAAACCAAATGGAGGAAAGAGTGCAAATTTAGATGAGCGGCGAGATTTAATTAACGTCGCGCATTCGCCGCAAAGTCTAAATTTAAACGAACAACGAAGCGCTATGCGTTTGACGCAGAATTTTAGCGCAGATACGGATTCGGATAAAGGGCAAACCGAGTATTCGCCGCAAAATCCGAGTGCAGATATAAATTTAGAAAAGCGGCGTAATGCCGCCGACGCGCATCCGCATCAAAACTCACAAAATCCGCAAAATCTAAATTTAAATAGTCGGCAAGATACCGCGCATCCGCCGCAAGATCCGCAGGCAGATGCAAACTCTAGCGAGCGGCCAAGCGTAAATTTTAGTGCGCAGACAAACTCCGTTTCAGACGCTAGTGCGCAGACGGATTTCGCTTCGTCGGACGCTAATGCCCAGACAGATTCTACTTCAGGTGCCAAAATACAGACAAATTCCGTTTCAGGCGCCAAATCGCGAGCAAATTCCGATCTAAACGCCAAGATGTGGGAAAATTCCGCAAACTCTAAAGCAGGCGCGCAGTCCAAGGAGCAAACTGCGCTAGCGCAGGAGCTTGCGCGTCTAAACGAGGGTAAAATTTATTCGAGCTTGGATCTGAAAACCCAGATCGCGCTTGAGGGTTTTTTGAAAAGTGAGATCCTCTCCCTGCGCGATAAGGGCGTTAGAAACGGCGCAGCCGTGCTGATCGACAACGAAAGCATGAGGGTGATCGCCTACGTCGGCAGCCACGATTTTAGCGCCAATGAGGGGCAAAACGACGGAGTGCGTTCGCAAAAAAACGTAGGCTCGACGCTCAAGCCCTTCATCTATGCCAAAGCCCTTGAGCACGGCCTCATCACCCCTTCAAAAAAGCTGATCGACGCGCCGATAACCTTCGCAGGCTACGTTCCGCGCAACTACAACCAGGGGTTTTTGGGCTCGGTGAGCGCGACCGACGCGCTAAGTCTTAGCCTAAATATCCCCGCGGTGAAGCTAAATTTAATGCTGGGTGACGACGGGCTGTATGAAATGCTATCAAACGTGCATCTGGCGGAGTTTAGCAAGGATTATTACGGCGCAGGTATTGCGCTCGGCAGTATTTCGATGAGCCTAATGGATCTTGCTCGCCTATACAGCGCATTTGCAAACGGCGGCAAGCTGCGGAAGCTCGAAATAGCGGGCGCAAAGATCGGCGACGATGCTAAAATTTTAACCCCGCAGAGCGCCTACATCGTAACGCAGATGCTAAGAAACGCGCCGCGCTCCTATCTCGGCTCGGTGTGGCAAAATACCCTAAACGCGCCGCCGTTGATGTTTAAAACGGGCACGAGCGCCGATGCACGCGATCTCTACACGGTCGCACTCACGCCTAAATTTACCCTTGGCGTCTGGCTGGGAAATTTCGACGGCTCCAAGACTAGGGATCTTAGCGGCGGCGTGAGTGCGGCAAAAGTGGCGTTTAATATGTTTGCTTTCCTCGATAAATCGGGCATGCTGGGCGAGGCGGAGTTTGCGCGTCCCGCGGGCGTGAGCTTTCGGCGAGTATGCACTGACGCGTACCGCGAAAAGGAGTGCGCTCAAAGCGCCGAGGATCTTACGATCGATGGGATTGAGCCCAACGAGGAGTGCGAAATTTACGGCACTAGCGAGCTTTTTTATCTGCTAAAACACGGCCTAGTCGATCCGCAAAAGGTGCGCGCAGGAAGGTGCGCGGCTAAATTTGCCGCCGTAAAGCCTGTGTTAAACGACATCAACGCCAAAACCTACGAGACCGGCGAGGACGGCACGCTGCGGCTAAAGGTGCAGTGCACGGCGGTTTTTGGCGAGCGGGTATATATCAGACTAAGCGGCGGTTCGCGGGAGTTTATAGCGCTAAATTCCACTGCATTTACGGGAGAGAATTCCGCGGATTTGGATTCCAAGCATTCTAGCACGGCGCAGCAAGATAATTTAAAGCAAAATTTTGCAGAACAGAATTCTACAGCACAAAATTCTATGCGACAAAATTTAGCGCCACGGAATTTAAAATCACAAAATCTTACGAAGCAAAATTCTGTAGAATGGAATTTTATAGCTGAAAATCCAGCCATACGAAATTTGGCGTCGCAAAATTCTATCTTGCAAAATTCTACAGAGCAGAATTCGGAGGCTCAAAATTTTACAGCGAAAAATTTCACAGATCAAAATTCCTCGCAGCAAAATTTCACGGCACTAGATTTCACCACGCAAAGCCTAGCGCCTGCAAATTCTAAAGTTAAAACGGGAGAATATTTTGCGCGCACTAACGGCGAGGCTTTTACGCTTAACCTCGGCGCAGGGGATTTTGAGCTTGGCTGTCTGGACGAAAATGCAAATTTCGCTAAAGCAAATTTTAGAGTAAATGAAAGAAAATAAAAGGTTAATTTGTATATAATTTCGTAAAATTTTTGCAAAGGAATTTTATGAAGACAAAACTACTAAGCGCAGCGCTATTTTGCGCTTTGGCTAGCTTTGCCGCAGGCGTAGAGATCAAATACGCTAGCGGGGCTTACGAGATTAGCGGGGTGGACGGCAGTGGATTTAGTGTCACGCAAAAGCAGATCTTAAAATGCACTCCCAAAATCACGGGCACCTACGAAAGCGTGAGCGAGAGCTCAATCAGGCTCTATCCAAAGCCGATGCTTAGCGCCGGGGTTAATTATTCGTGCGAGGCGCGCGGGGTGCGCTTTGAGTTCGAGACAGAGCCTTTTAGCACCGAGCATATCGCGCTTCTGCGTCCGGGGCTAGTGGCAATTAAATTTAACGATGCGGTTAGCAAGGACGCGCTACAGCAAGCGACTAGAATTTACCGCGCGCAGAATTTAGCCCAAAACGATATATCCTACGAGCTTAGCTCGCACGATGATCGGAATTTTTTATTCAGCTTCGATCCTAAGGCGCAAAACGTCGTATTGCAAATAGAATCCCTCACCTCAAAAGCGGGCGCAAAGCTGCAAAATCCGGTGGAGCTGCGCACGGACGAGGAGCCTTTTAATGATAGCATTAACGCTTCAAATTTAAGCGGCGTGCAGATCCGCCCTGCGGCTCTAAAAGACGGCTCACTCGCAGCTAGAGTGTGTTTTCCTAACTATATGGACGAGCTGTCCGCCAAATACGTAAGAATTGCAGGCGTGAGTAAATTTAGCCTCACTCAGCCGCGATATTATTATTATGACGAAGATGAAGAGGATGGCGAAAGCGACGATCCTTCATGCTACTACTATGCAGATATAGTAAGCGACGAGTTTATGCCGAATAAAAGCTACGAGATTAGGCTGCTAAAGGGCTTCGGAGATAGCTCATATATCTTGCGTGACGAGATCAAGCAAAGCGTAAAAATGGGCGACAGGCTGCCTTTCGTAGCCTTTAGCGACGAGAAAAATTTTATCCCGAAATCCGCTTCGTTGGCATTTAAAAGCTCAAACGTAAATGAGGTTAAAATTTCGATTGCCAAAGTCCCTGAGCAAAATTTTAGGTATTTTTTAAACTTTGAAAGCAACGAAGATAGTGTAGGTGGGCTAGCTAGCGAGATCGCGGTTAAGAGCTTTGATATAGGGGGCGCTAAAAACGCCGTTGCGGAGCATAAAATCGCGATGGATTTTAAAGGCTATGAGGATGGAATCTATAAAATCACGGCGTTTTACAAAGTGGGCGAAAAGATGCAAGAGGTTTCGCGCGTAGCCTATCTTAGCGACATTACGGCTCAAGTGGTGCTACTTGAGCGCGGCGCACTGATTTATACTTCTAGGCTTAGTAATGGCGAGGAGCTAAGCAGAGCAAAGGTTAAAATTTACAGCGATAAAAACGAGCTAATCGTAGAGGATAAAACGGACGGAGATGGAATTTTAAGATTAGAAAATATGGAAATTCTAGCCAAAAATCCGCGCTCTATCGAGATTAGCAAAGGCGATGAGCATGCGTTCGTGCTGTTTAATAACGCCGTAGCAAGCGTAGAGAAAACGATTACTGCAAAGCGTCCGTTCGTTTATCTCGCAAGCGAGCTGATAAGCCCGAATGAGCGGCTTTTAGGCACGATCGTGATGAAAAATCGCGATTTTAGCTCTTTAAAAAATACGCCGATTAAATTTAAAATTTACGATCCTAGCGGCACTGTGGTCATCACGCGCGCGCAAAACACCGATGAGTTCGGCAGCGTTAAAATAGACGAGCTGATGGGCGAGAAAAGCGGCACTTACCGCCTAGATCTCATCTATGAGGACAAAATCATCGCTTCTAAAAGCTTCAGCGTAGAAAATTTCGTCCCAAACCGCATTAAAAATGAAATTCTCACTGCCAAAGATGAATACGGCGCAGATGAGATCATAACTTTAAAGCTAAGCTCAAACTATCTTGCAGGCGCGCCGGCCGGAGATTTGAAAGGCTCGCTTGAAGCAAACGCCTATGAAAAAGAGCTAAAAATTAAAGGCTACGAGGGCTTTTCGTTTCTAAACGATCGCTTAAAGAAAAAAGGCGCTACGCAGCTTCGCAGGGCGGAATTTACACTAAGCTCCGCCGGTAAAAAGGAGCTTGCACTCTCGCCGGCAGCAGCTGATCTAAATGTCTCTAACGCCATAAATATTCTACTAAATTTCAGCGTAACCGAGGAGGGCAAAAACGTAAGTGCATATCGCAACCTGAGCTATCTGCCTTATGATCGTATCGTAGGAATTCGCGCGAGCAAGGATTTTATTTCAAGCGGCGATAGCGTAAAATTTGGCTTTGCGCTGCTAGATTCCAAAACCAAAACCGACGTTAAAGGCAAGATCGACGTTGAAATTTACCGCGACGATTTTACTTACGTTTATGACGGCAACAGATACGTCGAGCAAGAAAGCTTTAATCTCGTAAGCGCCATTAGCACCGATGCGCGCGAGTTTGAGTACAAATTCCAAAACGGCGGCAATTATCTAATCGTCGCAAACGATTACTCAAGCGGCGCGAGTGCTGGCGTGCGCGTGGACGTAAGCGGCTGGGGATATTATGGACGGGTAAACGCTAAAGACGTGCAAAGCGCTAAAATTAAACTCGCAAGCGACAAGGTTAAAGCTGGAGATAAAATTAAAGGCGTCATCAATTCGCCGGTAGAAAGCGGCGTGCTAAATATCTCGCTCGTAGGCGAGCAGGTTTACGACTATAAAATTCTATCCATAAAAGGCGGTAGCGCGGAATTTGAGCTTAGCGTGCCGGATAATTTCCTCGGAGGACACATCAACGCTGTAATCGCGCGCGCCGCGACACCCGCTGCGATGCCGCTTAGAGCCTATGCAAACGTGCCGGTGGCGCTAGATGCGAGCTCGCACAAGGCTAACGTGCAAATCCTAGCCGAGAAAAGCTACAAAAACGGGCAAAACGCGCAGATCAGTGTAAAAAGCGAGCCGAATTCCAAAGTCATACTCTACGCAGTCGATCTTGGAATTTTAGATATCGTCTCACAAGAGGAACTCGATGCATTTAAGGCGTTTGACGTTAGCGCGTATTTTGCGCTGCGATACTTCGACATTTACGACGATCTTAGCGTGTATCAAACTACTGCAAAAGAGCTAAGCTTCGGCGGCGACGGCGTGATGGCGAAAGCTAAACGGAATTTAAGCCCGGTCGAAAACAAAAAGCAGAAAAAATTTATCAAAATGCTGATCGCAAAAGCGGATGCAAACGGCGAGGCGAAATTTGAGCTTGCGATGCCGAAAAATTTTAACTCCACGATCCGACTAAGCGCCATGGCTATCGGAGAGGCGGCTACGATCGGCTCGGCAAACGTCGAAGCTAAGGTTCGAGACGACGTGATCATAAAACCGGCAGATCTAACCTACATGGTACGCGGCGATGAAATTTCCGTGCCGCTAACGCTCATCAATACCACCGATAAGGAGCAAAAGGCGGTCTTGAAAATCAGCTCATCTCCTTCGGTTGCTATAAGCGGCGGCGAGGCAAATTTCACGCTCAAACCGCTTGAGGTCAAGCATACGAACTTCACCGCGAGCGCACTTGATATTGCGGATGCGAACATTAAATTTGATCTTGACGCAAACGGGCAGAAATTTAGCAACGATGTGGAATTTGACATAATCAGCCAGTTCCCGCGCTCGAAGCTATTTCACGTAAGCTACGGCGATAAGCCGGTAACGCTCAAAATCGATCCGAGCTATAAAGAAATTTATACTCACATCAGCGCTACGCCTAATGCTTTTAGCCTAGCGGACGAGCTATATCTCTATCCTTACGGCTGCACCGAACAGCTTGCTTCAGGAATGATAGCGGTTGATTATGTCGCACGCAAAGACTCCAATAAAACCTTAACCAACCGCGTAAACGAGTATGCAAGTAGAATTTTATCTCGCCTCAAACCTAACGGCGATTTCGGCTACTGGAGTGCTCACGGCGTTACTAATTACTACGCTTCGATTTACGCAAGCGACGTTTTACTAGAGCTTGACGCGCGCTATAAATTCCTTAGCAACAAGCAAAGATCGCTGATATTTAGCGCCTTAAAATCAGACTACGAAGATCAAGCGACGCTTCGAATATACGCGGATTTCGTGCTAGATCAATACGGCAAGCTCGATGACGATGAGATAAATTTTATTTTCGACAATGGCCTTTATGATAACTCGCCGATGGCTCGCATCGCTATGGCTGCGATACTTAAAAAGCACAATATGACGACCGAGTTTAACTTCATGCGTGAAAAAATAAACCAAATGGATTATGACTACGCCGAAGACGGAGCGGGCTTGACGTTTGCTAGCGACATAAGAGACGCTGCCTTTAAGCTCTACGCATTTGGCAAGGCTGGCATCAAAGATGATAACACGGCTCGCACGGTCGATGCGATCATTCGCGATCTAAAAAATATAAACAATACGCAGGAGCGAGCAAGCGTAATACGCGGATTTGATGAGTATTTTAAGGATTCGAAAAAAGAAGCCCATTTTGCATTAAAATACGACGGCGAGGCGAAAAATTTCAATTCGCCGCTGGATACCAAACTGGCGGTTAAAGACGGCGCGATAGAATTTACGCCGATGAGCGGCAATGGCGAGCTATTTTTTACCGCTCTTGGCTTTGGATATGAAAGCGCGCCTTTAAAGCATGAGGCTTTGAGCATACAGAGCCTAAACGCTCATTCTATGGATAGCAAGAGGATTGAAATTTATCGTGAATTTATAGATGCTCGCGGCAACATAGTCGATCTAAACAAGCTTAAAGTAGGGCAGAAAATTTACTCTAAGATCAGCTGGCGAGCGAATTATTATCTTTATAATTTCGTAATCGATGAGGCGATGCCTAGCTGCTTTGAGGCGGTCAATGAACGCCTAGGCTCAGCTGCGCAGGCTAGAGTCGAGGGCATGCAAGATAGCGTGGCACTAGAACACACGGAGTATCTGTATGACCGAGTGCTTCGCTTCCCAAAAAGCGGCTATTTCTATTATGATCCGCGAGACGGAGAGAATAGCAGCGGCGTCATCTATACTCCGATAAACGTGATTATGGCTGGCTCGTGCGCGCTTCCTGCGATCTCCATCGAGGATATGCAATACGAGCGTGTAAATAACTACGATCTGCAAACGCTTAAATTTAAAGTCGCTCGCTAAGGGCGTAGCGATTTTAAGGCTCGGCGCGAATTTTGCATTAATTGCGATTTTCGCGCCGAGTGCGCTTTTGCGTTCACAAGCATTTTGCAAACGAGCGCCTGATAAAATTTTAAAATTTTAATTCCGCTCGCCCGCCGAATTTTAAAATTTTATATCAATGCCTATATTATTTCATAGCTTTTTACTATCTATTTATAACGTTATTCTATTTGACTTACCTTTAAATTCGAGTTATTATTTTTAAACACATTTCAATTAAAGGAGTTGTAATGCAAAACGTATCAAGACGTAGTTTTTTAAAAATCAGCGCAGTGGGTGCGGGGGCGCTTGCGCTGGGAGCTAGTAGTGTGTGCGCGGCACAAAACGCCAAGGACGTCAAATTTGACGAGGAATACGACATCGTCATCATCGGCACCGGTTTTGCGGGGCTTGCCGCGGCGATTAAAGCCAGCGGACGCGGCAAAAAGGTGCTAGTGCTTGAAAAGATGGGTCGCGCGGGCGGAAATTCCGTCATCAACGGCGGAAATATGGCCGCTCCGATGAATAAATTTCAAGTAGCGCAGGGCATCAAAGATAGCAAGGAGCTTTTTATCGCCGATGCCGTAAAAGACGGACTTGGGCTCAATCATACCGATCTTTTGGGCGTGATGTTTGATCGCAGCAACGATGCGGTGGATCTTTTGGTGGGCTGCGGAGCGGAGTTTAGCGATAAGTTGATCTTTGAAAGCGGCCACAGCGTCGCAAGAAGCTTGCAATCAACCAACGGCTCGGGCTCGGGCTACATCCAACCGATGATGAACAAGCTTCAAAACGATCCTAACGTCACGATCAAGACCCGCACGAAATTTGACGATTTTATCGTGGACGACAGCGGCCGCGTCGTGGGCGTAGAAGCGCGCGAGGAGTATAAATTTGATCCGAAACTCTTTAGCGACGATCTGGAAAATAAAAGCGGCGAGAAAAAGAGTTATAAAGCCAAAGACGGCGTTTTGCTAGCCTCGGGCGGATACGGACGCGATCTATGGTACCGCCAGATCCAAGATCCGCGCGTAGTGCCTAGCATAGATAGCACCAACCATCCGGGAAGCTCGGCGGGAGCGATGCTAGCGGCAAATAGGATCGGCGCATTTACCCTTTTAACGTCGTGGATTCAGTTCCTTCCATATTGCTCGCCCGATGAAAAGGGCTTCGGCGCTGCGGTAAATTTCACCAACCACTGCTGCAACACCTACGGTCTAACCGTCGATCCAAAGACGGGCAAGCGCTTTATGGACGAGCACGCAGGGCGCAAGATCAAGGCGGACGCCTGCTTTAAGGTTATCGGCGAGAGCGAGAAAAACGACAACTATCCGGTAAACGTCTGCGACTCTCAAGCCGTCGCCGCGCGTAACCCGGTTTATACTTCAAGGCCTCTAGAAGCGGGCGTCGTGAAAAAATTTGACACGCTAGAGGAGCTTGCGAAGGCTTACAATCTGCCGCTGGAGCCGTTTTTAAAGACCGTCGCGGATTATAACTCTTATGTCAAAGAGGGCAAAGATCCGGAATTCGGCAAGGTTGTCGATAAACTGGACGGCATCGACGTTTCCAAACCGCCGTTTTACGCAAGCCGCACGATGCCGAAGGTGCACCATACGATGGGCGGACTTGAGATCAACACCAAAGCCCAGGTCATCTCTAGCCTTACTCACGAGCCGATCCCGGGGCTTTGGGCTGCGGGCGAGGTAACCGGCGGCGTGCACGGCGCGAGCAGGCTCGGAACCTACGCGATCCTTGATTGTATGGTTTTCGGAATGATCGCGGGCGAAACAATCGGGGCTTAAATTTAGCGCCCGCGAAATTTCGGCGCGAAGCGGTTGTCAACGCGCGCTTTATTAAATTTCGGCGCAAAGTAGCCATACATGCTTTGCGCCGAAATACTCCGCACGCCCTAAACGGCCCATATAAATCGCGGCGTGTCGCTATCTACGATCATATACGAGGCGGCAAAGCACATTGCGGCC
>ERZ773070.1565-NODE-1565-length-13935-cov-6.559222_pt1 | contig 13935 bp, 7 predicted proteins | sample MGYA00580618_ERZ773070 | MGnify/ENA primary metagenome ERZ773070 (study PRJEB29015, sample SAMEA2738023) | human oral metagenome | biome: human oral; feature: human-associated habitat; material: dental | place: China | collected 2019 ...
GCACCGCTCGCACCCGGCCGGGCAAAGCGCCCGTTCAGGTGGGCGGCCAGCCAGGCAACCCCCTCGACGTCCAGGTGGTTCGTGGGCTCATCCAGGCACACGATGTCCGCTGCGGTGGCCAGGACCCTGGCCAGGGCGACGCGCCGCCGCGACCCGCCCGACAGGGCTGCGATCAGGGCGGCGGGGTCGATGTCGGCGAGCAGCCCGGCGTGGATGTCGCGCACGGCGGGGTCCGATGCCCACTCGTATTCCTCCATGCCCGGGTGGACGGCCGCAACGACCGTGTCCTCGGGATTGAGCGTGTCGGCCTGCGTGAGGAGCGCGACCCGCACCCCGTCGCGCCGCGTCACCACTCCCGCGTCGGGTTCCTGCGTGCCCGCAACAATGCGCAGCAGCGTGGACTTTCCTGCGCCGTTGGGACCGAGGATTCCGACCCGGGAGCCGTCGTCCAGGCCGACGGTCACGCCGTCGAGGAGCCGACGCGACCCGGCGAGGGCTCCGACGCTTTGCGTTCCCAGCAGGTGTGCCATCAGCTGACCTCCGTCTCTTCGACCACGGCGCCGTGTGCGGGGCCGGAGGCGCACATCGCGCGGGCAACGGTGTCCTCGGCCTCGAGCGCGCGGGCGAGGTCGTGGGCATGCTCGGCGTCGCGCGCGAGGGCCGCGACGGTGGGGCCGGAACCGGAGAGGGTGACCGCCAGCGCTCCTGCCCGACGCGCGGCCTCCATCGTACGCGCCAGCTCGGGACGCAGCCGCAGGGCGGGGGCCTGCAGATCGTTGACGAGGCGTTGGCTAAGCTCCTCGGGTCCGGATCGCAGAGCGCGCGTCTCGCCGGGCGTGGGTTCGACGAGGCCGGGGGCGCAGGCGGCATCTACCCGGTCGAACTCGCGGAATACCTCGGGGGTGGACAGGCCCTCGTGGGCCAGGAGCATCACCCAGTGATGCGCGCTCGTGTCCCCAGCCTCGCCGTCGGCGAGGACCCTCATGCGGTCTCCGCGCCCCGTCCCCAGGGCGATTCCGCCGACGAGGCAGGCGGGCACGTCTGCCCCCAGAGAGCGGCCGATAGCCTGGAGCTGGTCGGCGCCCAGACCCAGGTCCCACAGCTGGTTGCAGGCGACCAGGGCCGCGGCGGCGTCTGCCGAGCCGCCCGCCATTCCTCCGGCGACGGGGACCCGCTTGTCGACGCGGATGCTCACTCCCGCGGCGGTGGACGCCCACGGTCCGGCGGCGGCGAGCCGCTGAAGGATGCGGGCGGCGCGCACGGCCAGGTGGGATCCCGGGTCCAGGTCGGCCATCGCGGCGGTCGTCGCCTCGTCGACGCGCCCGTCGGGCAGGTAGGCGATGGTCTCCACGCGCACGCCGGGAGTCTTCGACGTGCGCACGGTGACGGTCTCGCGCAGGGACAGCGCTTCGAACACGGTGACGAGCGGATGGTAGCCGTCGGGGTTGGGCGGGCCGATCCTCAGCGTTAGGTTAACTTTTCCTGGAGCGCTGGCACGCACTTCACGCATGGCTATCCTTTCGTTTCGCCGCAGCGGTTCGCCCGTCAGCGGGCCGCCTGCGAGGGCGGGAGGATTCCGCCTTCTCGCGCCTCAAGGACGGCGCGGCCCAGGGCGACAAACTCATCGATGGAGAGCGTCTCTCCCCTGCGGGTCGGGTCGATTCCGGCATCGCACAGCAGCGCCTCGGAGGCTTCGGGTCCGCCCGCCCAGTTCTTCAGGGCGGCGCGCAGGGTCTTGCGGCGTTGCCCGAAGGCGACGTCGGTGACCTCGAACGTCGCGCGTCGCAGCGCCTCGTCCCCGCGAGGTGAGGGCAGTCGCGTCAGGCGCACGAGGGCGCTATCCACCCCGGGAACGGGCCAAAAGACCGTGCGTCCAATCGTGCCCGCCCGCTGAACCTCGCCGTACCAGGATGCCTTCACGGAGGGGACGCCGTAGGTGCGCGATCCCGGTTCCGCGGCCAGGCGGTCGGCGACCTCGGCCTGAACCATGACGACGACGGCTTCGATGGTGGGGAAAGCGTCGAGCATGTTGAGGAGCACGGGCACGGCCACGTTGTAGGGCAGGTTTGCGACCAGCTTGGTGGGCGGCGGCCAATCGACACCGAAGTCCTCGTTGCCGGTGATCTCGGTGGCATCCATGGTGACGACGTGGAAGCGTCCGCTCGCCTCGCCCATGCGCGATCGGATGGTCTCGGGTAGCGCCGAGGCCAGGGGCGGGTCGATCTCGACGGCCCGCACACGCGCGCCGACTTCCAGGAGCGCCAGCGTCAGGGAACCGAGACCAGGGCCGACCTCGACGACCTCGTCCACGGCCAGGCCCTGGACGCCGGGCGCCGCCTCTCCCGAGGACAGCAGCACCCGCTGCGTCTCGATCCAGCGGACCGGGGAGGCGAACTGCCAGCACAGCAGCTCGATGAGGAGCGTGCGCGTCAGGCGCCCGGGCTCGGCGGCGGCCGCCTCCCACGCGCCGGGCTCCTCCAGCAGGCGGCGGACCTCCTCGGAGGGGACCACGTCCAGGATCGACTGGGCGAACTCGCGCGTCAGCTCGAAGGGGCGGGCCACCAGGTTCGGGATGTAACGGCCCACGAGCTTGCCCGGGTCGACCTCGTCGGGGATGCGCTCATCGACTTTCTGGCGGAAGTCCGCCACGCCGTTGCGCAGCACGGTCGAGTGGAAGGGCACGTCGATGCCGGGCACGTACATGAACGGCCGCTTCCCGCCCGCCTCGCGGGCCCGGCGGTTCGAGTCCTCCTCCAGTGCCCTCAGGCCCGCGACCGTGCCAGCCACGGCGTACTGCTGGCCGGCCAGGTTGAAGTTGACGATCTGCAGGAATTCGCCCGAGGCCCCGGCGACCGACGCGACGTAGTCGACGACGTGCGCGTCGTCCACGCCGAACTGGTTGGGCCGCAGGGCCCCCATCCGGTAGTCCGAGCGTCCCCGCTCGTCGCGGGGGACCAGGGAGTGCATGGTGGAGCCGCGTTGGAAGACCAGGTCGAGGACCGTCTCCAGGGGGAAGACCTCCGCGTAGGCGGCCAGGGCATCGTACTCGCCCAGCGAGTGGCCGGCGAAGGCCGAACCCGGGACCAGGACGCCCTCCTCGCGCAAACGGGCGGTCTGCCCGATCGCCAGGGTCGCCAGGGCGACCTGGGTGAACTGCGTGAGGTTGAGGACCCCCTCGGGGTGGCGGTAGGTCACGCCCCGCGCCACGATCTCAGTGGGGTTGTCGCGCACGATCGCCAGGATCGAGAAGCCCATCGCCGAGCGGGTGTGCGCGTCGGCCCGGCGCCACACCTCGTCCACGGCCTTCGACTTCGCGCGCTCGTCCAAGCCCATCCCGGGCGACTGGATGCCCTGGCCCGGGTACACGTAGGCGACGGTGGGGGCGAAGGTGCAGGCGGAGGCGCGGGACACGACCTGCTTGTCGATGCGGCACGTCACCTCCAGGGACAGGCCGCCCCCCACGACGCGGCCCACCCGCTCCACGGTGATCTCCACCTGGTCGTTCAGGTCGACCGTTCCGTACATGGAGTACGTCCACCCCGCCAGGTGCGCGCCCGCGTCCCCGGCCACTGCGGCCTGGGCGGCGTGCTGGGCCGTGGCCGACAGCCACATGCCGTGCACCAGGGGCGCGTCCATGCCCGCCACCTTGGCGGCCGCGTAGGAGGTGTGGATCGGGTTGTAGTCGCCCGACACGATCGCGAAGGGCGTCATGTCGTCGGGCGCGGAGACGGTGACGCGGCGCAGCACCGACCGCGGCGTGTCCACGACCTCGACGGAGGCCCCGCCGAAGGGGGCGGCCTCGGACGGGGCGCGGTTGCCGGTGGCGCGCCCGCGGATCGCGAAGCGCTCCTGCGTGGTGCCGATGGGCTCGCCGCCGCTGGTGAGCTCCAGGGCGACGGTGACGATGCGCCCGGAGGAGGACTCGTCAACGGCGGCCACGTGGCTGACCACGTCGATCGAGCGCACGCCGTCGGCCACGAGGCGCTCCGGCGGGGCCACCAGGGTCATCGAGTGGTCCAGGTGGACGGCGTTGAGCAGGCCCTCGATGACCGGGTAGTCGTCGTGGACGGCGCTGCCCAGGGCAGCGTAGATCGCGGGCCACGCGGGCCCGAGCAGGGCGTCGGGCGCCCACGCCGCCAACTCGTAGGACGCGGGCAGTGCGGCGCCCGTCGCCTCGGCGTGGTCGAAGCCGAGCGCGGGCGCGAGCGTGAAGGAGTAGTGGGCCTCGCCGAACTCGGAGCGCTCGGAGGGGACCATGACGGGCAGCGCCTCGACGCGGTCGCCGGCCACCGACGTGGAGCCCACGCCCGCGGTGGCGGCCAGCATCGCGTACATGTGCTCGGGCAGGCGCGCCTCGTCGATGACGGGAACGGCGCCGTCCTCCCCGGTCAGGGTCAGGGGGAAGACCAGTTCCCGCACCGCGTGCTTCTCAGCGCCGCGCGGGTCGGAGTCCCAGGCGGTGTCGAGGTGGATGACGAAGTCCACGCCCGCCCCGCTCCGGCGGATCTCCACCGTTTCCTCGTCGAGGACCGCGGCGGGGTTGGTCATGAGGTGCCCGGTCCACGAGATGAAGGGCACGTGGCGCAGCCACTCGTCCTCACTGGAGGCCGCGCGCCCGTTGCCCAGGCGCGAGGCGGCGGCGGCCGGCTCGGTGCCCCGCGAGGCCAGGCGCGAGGCGGCGGCTCCCTCGAAGCGCCCCAGCAGCTCGGCTACGGGCTCGTCGACGCGGTCGATGCCGGCCACCGACACGGGGCCGGGGATGATGCGGACCTGGTCGGCGTCGTAGCGCTCGTCCTGGGCCTGCCACAGGCAGTCCTGGCCCCACCAGCGGATCAGGTCGTCGTCGAGGACCGGCACGAAGGGCATAGGCTTGGGGTAGGAGCGGCACAGGGCCGGGAACCACGCGGAGTCGATGGGCGTGACGAAGGTCGTCTCGGCGTTCGGGTACGCCGCCAGGAGGCGGTCGACGGCCTCGTGGGCGTTCGCGGCGTCGTCCGCGGTGGGGAACAGTGTGGGGACCTCGCCGTGGTCGACGGGCGCCAGGCGCGCCTCGACGCGCTGGAGGAGGTCGTGGAAGCGGATCTGCCACGTGGGGTCCACCCATGGGAAGGACAGGTCGGCGAAGCGGCGGACCCACTGCGCGTAGGTCATCTCCTCCAGGTCGCCGAAGTAGGGCTTGGCGGTGTGGGAGAGGATCTCAACGATCTCGTCCTTGCGGGCGCGCACCTGGGCGCCGTCGGAGCCGATCTCGGCGATGATGCGGGCCGCGGCCGCGGCCGCGTTCGCGACCTCGTGCATGTCGGCGCGCAGGTGGGACAGGCCCGAGGTCATGCCGCCGCGGCTGGCGCCCTCGCCGACCCAGCCGCGCGAGTCGTCGTCGGCGCCCACGCCCGGGGTGGCGACGAGCAGCTCCTTGACGGCGCGGGTCGTCTGCGCCTCCTTGGTCGTCATGGCGGCGGTGCCCACCAGGACGCCGTCGACGGGCATGGGCGGGCGCCCGTGGCGCTTCGACCAGTCGCCGGTGAGGAAGTCGGCGGCCCGTTCGGGCGTGCCGATGCCGCCCCCCACGGCCAGGACGATGTTGTCCTGGGCGCGCAGTTGGGCGTAGGTGGCCAGCAGCAGGTCGGACAGGTCCTCCCACGAGTGGTGGCCGCCGGAGTGGCCGTCCTCGACCTGGACGATGATCTTCGTCGGGGCGGCGTCGCGGGCGATCGCGATGACCTTGCGGATCTGGTCCACGGTGCCCGGCTTGAAGGCGACGTAGGGGAAGCCGTCGGCGCGCAGCTGCTCGATGAGGGCGAGGGCCTCGTCGTGCTCGGGGATGCCCGCGGAGATGACGACGCCGTCGAGGGGGGCGCCCGAGGCCCGCGAGCGCGACACGATGCGCGCCTGCCCGAACTGGAGGTTCCACAGGTAGCGGTCCAGGAACATCGAGTTGAACTCGGCGGTGTGCCCGGGGCGCAGCTGGGCGCGCAGGCCGGCCAGGTTCTCGTTGTAGACCTCCTCGGTGACCTGGCCGCCGCCGGCCATCTCCGCCCAGAAGCCTGCGTTCGCCGCGGCCGCGACGATCCCGGGGTCGACGGTGGTGGGGGTCATTCCCGCGAGGAGGACGGGGGAGCGGCCGGTCAGGCGCGAGAAGCGCGTGTCGACGACGGTGCGCCCGTCGGGCAGGGTGATCAGGCCGGGGCGCAGCGCCGACCAGTCGGCGGGGGCGGCGGGCTCCCACCCGGGGGTGGCGGCCCGGTCGCGGTCGGCCTGGGTGCCCAGGGGCAGCACGCCCACGCCGGTGCCGTCCACCAGGTTGCGGGTCATGCGCACGGTCGTGGCGCCGGGGCCCAGGTCGAGGAGCCACTTGGCCCCGGCCTCGACGCCCGCGCCGACCTGGGCGGGCCAGTCCACGGTGCCCACGAGCACGGCGGAGGCCAGGGACTCGGCGAGCGCGGCGTCGATGCCGCACTGGGAGGCCCACTGGCGGACCTGGTCGAGGGCGGAGGAGAGCAGGGGGGAGTGGAAGGGGACGTGCACGGGCAGGAACTCGCACACGGGCTCCAGGGGGCGGCCGCCGACCTGGTGGGCGTCGTGGGCCGCCTTGTCGGCGGCGCCCGCGCGCTCGGCGGCGGCGACCAGGGCGGCGAGGTCGGCGGGGGCGCCGGAGACCACGTGGGCGTCCGTGTCGTTGCGCAGGGCGACGGACAGGGGGTACTGCGTGGTGGTCGACTGGGAGATCAGGGAGGCCAGGAGGGCGTCCGACACGCCCCGCACCGACACCATGTAGGTGGCGCCGTCGGCGTGGGCGGCCCGCAGCCGGCGAGTCTGGCGCGCGGCGGCCGCGCCGATGAGGCGTGCGAGGGCGAAGACCGTGGCGGCCCGCGCCTCGTCGCCGTCGATCCACGCGCGCGCGACCTCCACGCCGAGGACGCCCTGCGAGTGGCCCTCGAAGGCGACGGGCGGGTGCGAGGCGAAGTCCACGCCGGCTCGCGACAGGTCCATGAGGGCCCCGAGCTGGGACAGGACGATGCCCGGGACGGACAGGGCCGCCTCGTCGGGACCGTTCACGCGGCGCGCGACCGCCGGCTCGCCCGCGGCGGCGGGCAGTGAGAAGGGCAGGGAGGCCACGGACTGGGTCGCGAGCTCGCGGCGCACGGGCGAGAGCAGGTCGTCGGAGGCCGCGAGGACGCGTCCCAGGAGGGCTGCGATCTCGGGGTCGTGGGCGACCTCGTCGAGGCCCTCGCGCCACGGGGTGGCCTGTCCGGCGAAGACCAACGCGTAAGAGGTGGAGGACAGGGAGGAGAGGAAGGACGGCATGTTCATTCTTTCAGTCGGGGACGGGAAGACGGGTGGCGCGCGGGCCTCACAGGGGCCCGTTGTCGTGGCGCTTGACGTGGGGGGCGCTCTGGTCCTTCGACGCCAGCAGGTGCAGGGAGTCGATGATCACCTGGCGCGTGTCGGACGGGCGGATGATCGCGTCGAGCTGGCCCGAGCGCACGGAGACGTCGGGGTTGACCGTTTCGGCCTCGTAGGCGGCGACCAGGCGGGCCTTGACCTCGTCGAAGTCGCCCGCCTCCTTCGCGGCGGCGAGCTCGCGGCGGTGCATGATGGACGCGGCGCCCTCGGCGCCCATGACGGCGATCTGGGCGTCGGGCCAGGCGTAGGCCAGGTCCGCGCCGATGGACTTCGAGCCCATGACGATGTAGGCGCCGCCGTAGGCCTTGCGCAGGATCACGGTCACCATGGGCACGGTGGCGTTGGCGTAGGCGACGATGACCTTGGCCCCGCGGCGGATGATGCCCGCCTGCTCCTGCTCGGTGCCGGGCCGGTAGCCGGGGACGTCGACCAGGGTGACCACGGGCAGTCCGAAGGCGTCGCAGAAGCGGACGAAGCGCGCGGCCTTCTCAGAGGCGTCCACGTCCAGCGTCCCGGCGTCGTTCATGGGCTGGTTGGCGACGACGCCGATGGAGCGCCCGTCCACGCAGGCGAAGCCGATCGTCACGTTCGGGGCGAAGAGCTCCTGGATCTCCACGTACTCGCCGTGGTCGACCAGGGCGCGGACCACGTCGCGCACGTCGTAGGGGACGCGGCCCGAGGTGGGGACCAGGTCGGCCACGGCCGCGGCCGCCGCCTTGTCCTCGGCGTTGGGCGCGTACTCGTAGCGCGGCGGCTCGGCCCCGCAGGAGCTGGGCAGGTAGTCGAGCAGGGAGCGCACGTAGTCGATGGCCTCCTGCTCGGTGTCGGCCATGTGGTGGGCGACGCCCGACTGGAAGTTGTGGATCGCGGCGCCGCCGAGCTGCTCGAGCGTGACCTTCTCGCCCGTGGTCGCGGCGACCACGTCGGGGCCGGTGACGAACATGTGCGAGTTCTCGCGCGTCATGATGATGAAGTCGGTGAGGGCCGGCTGGTAGACGGCGCCGCCCGCGCAGGGGCCCAGGATGATGGAGATCTGGGGGACCAGGCCCGAGGCCTCGCACGTCTTCTTGAAGATCCGGCCGTACTGGGCCAGGGCGACGACGCCCTCCTGGATGCGGGCGCCGCCCGAGTCCTGGATGCCGACGATCGGGATGCGCATGCGGATGCCGAGTTCGATGAGGTCGATGATCTTGTCGCCCTCGACCTTGCCCAGTGTGCCTCCGCGCACGGAGAAGTCCTGCGCGTAGGCGGCCACCATGCGGCCCTGGACGCGACCGTATCCGGCGGCCACGGCCGAGCCGATCTGCCCCGAGCGCACCGAGCCGCCGATGAACTGGCCGATCTCGTGCCAGACGCCGTCGTCGAAGAACATGGCGAGGCGCTCGCGCGCGGTCATCTTGTTCTTCGCGTGCTGGCGGGAGACGGCGTTCGCCTCGGCCTCGGCGACGACCCTGTCCTGGGCGTCGATGAAGGCGTCGCGCCCTTGCGCGTTCTGCGTGCTCATTGGTCCTCCTGTTCGGCGGCGGCCTCGATGTGGCAGACGAGGGCCCCCGCTCCGACGGTGTCGCCCTGGGAGACGCCCAGGCCCGTGACGACGCCGGAGCGCGGGGCCAGGAGCGGTTTCTCCATCTTCATCGCCTCCAGGACGGCCACCAGCTGGCCCTCCTCGACGCGGTCGCCGTTGGAGACGGCCAGGGAGACGACGATCGCCTGCATGGGCGAGACGATGTCGCCGGGGTTGCCCTGGGCGGGGGCGGCGTGGGCGGACTGGGCGGCGGCGCGCCGGTGGGAGCGCAGGGGCTGGGGCGGGCGGGGCGCCGGCGAGGGGGCCGAGAACATGCCCTCGGGCAGGGTGAGGGTCATGCGGCGCCCGTCGAGCTCGATGACGTAGGTCTGGCGCGGCAGGTCCCGCGTGCCCTCCGCCTCCGCCGGGCCCGACAGGTGGGAGTAGTCGTGCTGGGGGGCGAAGACGGTCTCGAACCACCGGGTGGACACGGTGAACCCCCCGACTCCGCAGAAGTCGGGGTCGTTGATGATGTCGCGGTAGACGGGCACGGGCGTGGGGACGCCGTGGACGGAGAACTCCGCGAGCGCGCGGCGGGCCCGCGCCAGGGCGTGCTCGCGGTCGGAGCCGGTGACGATGATCTTGGCGATCATGGAGTCGAAGGCGGTTTGGACCGCGTCGCCGGCCTCGATGCCGAGTTCGAGGCGGATCCCGGGTCCGAGGGGCCAGTGCACCTCGTCGAGGCGCCCGGCGCTGGGGGTGAGGTCCGCGGCGGGGTCCTCGGAGGTGACGCGGAACTCGAAGGAGTGCCCGCGCGGGGGCGGGGGAGGGGTCAGGGTGAGGCCCTGGGCGACGCGGATCTGCTCGCGCACCAGGTCGATGCCGGTGACCTCCTCGGAGACGGGGTGCTCGACCTGGAGGCGGGGGTTGACCTCGAGGAACCAGATGGAGCCGTCGGGCTCGAGGAGGAACTCGCAGGTGCCCACGCCGACGTAGCCGACGTGCTCGAACAGGGCGCGGGACCACTCGACGAGGCGCTCGTGGGCGCCGTCGGGCAGGAAGGGCGCGGGGGCCTCCTCCACGAGCTTCTGGTTGCGGCGCTGCACGGAGCAGTCGCGCGTGGAGATGACGTGGAAGTTGCCGTGCGAGTCGCGGGCGCTCTGGGTCTCGACGTGGCGGGCGACCTCGACGAAGCGCTCGACGAAGTGGGCGCCAAGGTCGGCGCTGTCACCGTGGCGGGCGAAGAACAGGTCGAGGTCGGAGGTGGAACGAACGACGGTGATGCCGCGTCCGCCGCCCCCGTCGGCCCGCTTGAGGACCACGGGATAGCCTGCCTCCTCGATGAAGGCCTCGACCTCCGTGCGGGAGGTGACGGGCTGGGAGACACCGGGCACGGGGGAAACACCGCAGGCCTCGGCGACCAGGCGAGCCTTGATCTTGTCACCGAGGGCGTCAATGACGGCGGAAGAGGGGCCGAGCCACGCGATGCCGGCGTCTTCGACGGCCCGCGCGAACTCGGAGTTTTCGGAGAGGAAACCGTAGCCGGGATGGATGGCGTCGGCACCGGTTTCAATCGCGATGGCGAGAATCTTCTCGCCGTTAAGGTACGTCGAGGCGGCATCGTCCCCTCCGAGGGCGAGAGCCTCGTCCGCTTCGCGGGTGTGGGGCGCCGCCATGTCCTGATCGGCGTAGACGGCGATGGTGGAGATGCCCATGTCGGTGGCAGTGCGGCAGACGCGCAGGGCGATCTCCCCTCGGTTCGCGACGAGGATTCGGTTAATTGTTCGCACGCTTCTCCTTGGTTGTGTGAGTGGTTCTCAAAGGTGTTCCGGTTGTCAGCACGTCCCCGGCGTTGATGTCGTGGATGCGGCCGTCGTCGGTGCGCAGTTGCAGGGCGCCCGTGTCGGCCAACCCGATGGCCGTGCCTTCGATCGCCGCGCGTCCGGTCGGGTCGGTCGGCTCCGCCAGGGCGATGCGCTTGCCGATGAGCGGCATGGCAGCGAGCACCTCGTCCGCGAGGCCGCTGGCCGAAACGCTGCCGTGCGTGACGAGGCTTCGCACGCGCGCCTCGAGTCTGACAAGGATCGTGGACAGGAGGGCGTGCGCGGCGGCGCCGGAGTCTTCCCCGGCGGGGGTGTCGCCTTCGGCACGCAGGGATGTTGCGTGCGCGGTGGGCAGATCGGCACCCTCTTGGGCGATGTTCACCCCGTATCCGAGGAGCGCGGTCGTCGTAAAGGGGGACGAGGCCGGGGCCAGCTGGGCGAGGATGCCGCAGATTTTGCGTTCGCCGTCCACGAGGATGTCGTTGGGCCACTTGAGGGTGACGTCGTGGCGAAGAGGGGTCAGGCGCAGGCTCAGCGCGTCGCGCACGCTGAGTGCGCAGGCGTAGACGAGCCATCCCAGGGTGGCGGTCGGCAGCGAGGTGGGAACGGAGACGATCGTCGTGGCAAGGAGCGCCTGGCCGGTGGGGGCAATCCAGGAGCGCCCGAGTCGGCCGCGCCCAGCGCTCTGGTGGTCGGCGATGATCGTCGTCAGGTGCGGCGTGGGGGTGGCGGTATCGGCGAGGAGCGATGCGGCCAGGTCGAGGGTGGAGGAGGTGGAGGGAACGTGGTACACGGGCGCGTGAATCCCCTCGATGGTGATGCGGGTGGGCGCGCTCATGTCGGCTCCTTCCTTCCTTCGTGGCACGGGAGATGGCGGGGCGAGACCCCGCAGTACTTCAAAGTTTGTCTTAAAAGTCAGGGACGCGCACATGCTTCTTCAAAAGTTGCAGTAGTTGTTCGTGAATCACTACGCTTGCGTAACCAAGCGCGATGCCAGGAAGTGCGCGGAAGGCGCGATTTTCCCACGTTTTTCCCCTGAGAGAAGGATCACCGGTGCGCCGGGCGTGCTGGTCGGCCCGCAGCCGCGTCCGGGGTCGCTACGATAGGGGAGACACGCGCGCGCTTGCGCGCGCCGGTGTTCGTTCGTTTCCCACCGCCTCCGTCATTGAGGCCCGGATCCGCGAGCTTCGCGACATATCGACCCTGTCTCCGCCCTACAATTCGGCGTCCATGCGGCAGGGGTCTCAGTACTGGGTCGTGAGCGACGGGGAGAATCCGCGCGTCGAGGCACGCATAGGTCTGGGTCAGGTAGCTCGCGCCCTGGGTCCCTTCGGGTCTCGGGCGCACGCCACTCGCGCGGCCAACGCGATCGCTCAAGCCCGTGGCGAGTGCGACCGGGTGAGCATCGATGAGGCGATCGCGGCCTCGTCCAGCGCCGTTCCCCTGGCACTGACTCGGATCATGTCGCGACTGGCCAGCAGTGGTCTCTTTGAGTCGGCCGCGCGCACGCGCGACGACCTGAGCGCCTATATCACCGGAGTCGAGCGAGCGACGATGCGCCCCATTTTGGTTGCCGAACGCATCGTGTGGGCGACGCGCCGCGAGCACGGCGAGGCCGGTTGGGTCGCGCACGCGGCGTCGTTTGGTCGCTATGTGTCCTCCGTCGTCGTGCCTGCCCGTACGGATCCTTCCCCGTGGATCGACGTGCTCTCCGAGGCGGCGCTGGAGCAACCGACGCGAGCAGCCGAGGTGGCCTCGTGGGCGGAAACCGCGCTGATCTGCGCCGAATTGAGCGCGCCTGGAACTCGGCTCATCGAGTGGCGCGGCGCGCTGCCGTGGGCGCACCCCATGCTCAGCCCGCTTCGCGACGCGAGCCTGCGTGATCTACTGGCACAGGCGAGCTCGCACCCCGGTAGGCGGGGGAGATAACGCGCCCCTCTACTTCGCGGAGGCTTTTTTCCAGCGTTCGATGAGGGCGGCACCGGCTCCGGCACGCAGGCCGCTCCGGGCGCGTTCGACCGCGTCACGCATGCGATTGACGAAGTCGCGCGGCGTCACGGGAGCGTCCAAGCCCTCCCAGGCCAGAATCCCGGCCGCAGCGTTGAGAGCGACCGCGTCGCGCACGGGTTGCGGCCCTGCTCCCGCGAGCACGTCGCGTGCGACCGCAGCGTTGTCCTGCGCCTCACCCCCGGCGAGGTCGTCGATCGTGCACGCTGCCATTCCCAGGGCCGAGCGCGCGTCAAACTCGGTGGGGGTGACGTTTCCGTCGGCGACGATCCACACCTGATTGAGGTCCGCGGCGGTCAGCTCGTCCAGCCCGGTGTAGGCGCCGCGGAACACGAGGGCCGAGGCGCCGCGCGAGGCGTACACGCCAGCCATGAGGCGGGCGTTGTCCTCACGGGCTGACCCGATCGCGCACGCCTGTACGCGCGCGGGGTTGGTGAGCGGACCAAGGATGTTGAAGACGGTCGGGAAACCGATGGAACGCCGCACGGGAGCCGCAAAACGCATGGAGGGGTGCATGTGGTTGGCGAACAGGAAAGCGATACCCACCTGCTCGAACACCCGGCGCAGCGTCGCCGCATCACCGTTCAGGTTGATACCTAGCGCCTCCAAGACATCGGCGGACCCCGACTGGGAGGTCGACGCGCGGTTGCCGTGCTTGACGACCGGAACGCCCAGGGCGGCCACGAGGACGGCCGCCATGGTGGAGATGTTGACGGTCTTGTGTCCGTCTCCGCCGGTGCCGACGATGTCCAGGGCGCGGCTCGGCAGGTCCACGGTCAGGGCGTGATCCCGCATGGCGTCCGCGAGGCCGTGGATCTCCTCGACAGTGGCTCCCTTCATGGCCATCGCCGTGAGGAAGGAAGCCAGCCTGGCTTCACCGAGTTCGCCACTCATCACCTGGTCCATGAGCCAATAGGACTGGCCGTAGTGGAGGGCCTGCCCGCGCAACGCGGACGCGATGATGGGACCCCACTGGCGCTCGCTCATCAGTGAGCTCCCGCGAGCACGTCGGCGAGGGTTTCCTGAAGAATGATCGGATCCAACGGGTCGGCGACCGTGGCCGCAGCGCCGGCCCACGTGGCGAGCCAGTCATCCTGGACTCGGGCGGTCAGGAAGATCACCGGGGGCACGTCGTCGCGGGTCTCGCGCAGGTCCTGGGCGACCTGCTTGGTGAGCTCGCGGGTCGGCAGGATGATG
>ERZ773070.1567-NODE-1567-length-13920-cov-10.879986_pt1 | contig 13920 bp, 7 predicted proteins | sample MGYA00580618_ERZ773070 | MGnify/ENA primary metagenome ERZ773070 (study PRJEB29015, sample SAMEA2738023) | human oral metagenome | biome: human oral; feature: human-associated habitat; material: dental | place: China | collected 2019 ...
TTCCATAATGTTCTTTGTGTAGGATTAAGCGGCGTATTTTAATGGATTTGCCGCCGTTTAGCCATTTCGGGCGGAGAAAGGCCGTCTGAAAAGCGGGAAACGGCTTTTCAGACGGCCTTATGTGTAGAAAATAACCGCGTTGTTTACACCACAGGTTGGGAAAAGTAAGCCTGCAGCACCTCGAACGGCGTATTACCGTCCAAGCTGCCGTGCGGCTTCACGGTGTTATAAAAGTTCACAAATCGGCACAGCTCCTTTTGCCGGTGTTCCGGACTGTCAAAACTCTGCTTTTCGTGCCACATTTCCATAATCGTCCGAATAACCCTCTCGGCTTTGCCGTTGGTCTGCGGACGGGCAGGACGGGTAAACTTTTGATTGATGCCGTTTTCATAACAGGCAGTGCCGAAAGCATGACTTGCCCCGCCTTTATATTCGCTGCCGTTGTCCGAATACACGCACTCGATCAAATAGGGGCAGGGTTCGATGACTTGTTCCGTTAGGAACTTGGCCGCACTGTCTGCGGTTTTGTCCGGCAGGATGGCGGCGTACAGTTCTCTTGAGAAATCATCAATGGCGACAAACAGGTAATCTCGTTTGTCGGTGGTTTTCTGCCCTTTGAGCAGCGGCAGTCGTTTGGTATCGACGTGCACCATTTCGCCGGGATAGGACTTGTTGTAGCGTTTGGCCTGCTTTTTGAGTTTTTCCTGAATGCTGCGTTCTACCTTGGCCAGGCGTTTCATTCCGTACTTTGCCTGTTTGAAACGGTTGTTGGTACTGGTTTGGGGTTTGAGCAGTCTGCCCCTTGCGGCTTTAAGTGCGCGGTAAATGGTGACGCGGCTGACTTGGTAGCGGCGTGCCAGGGAGGTGACGCTTTCCTTCCCCTGCGTGTAGGCCAGCCAAATGGCTTGGCGGTGGTGCGGGGTGAGACGGGTGTTTTTGTGCATGTTCATGTTTCAGTATTCTCCTGGAAATACTGTAAACAACGCTACTAATTTCTACAAATAAGGCATATATCAGTTAGTTTGCGGTTTTCATTTCCAAACAAAAAATACCGCCGTCGGATTGACGGCGGTTCATCAACACCTGCCCTGTTACCAAAAAACAGCCCGTCTGAAAACCATCATTAAGCAGCTTCTTTACGCATCTCTTTCGTGTCGACCGTAATGCCCGATGTCTCTTTCAATATACTGGCAATAACGGACAGGCTGCCTTCGCCCCAGTTGCGGGCAATCGCCGGAACCATCTGCGCGACAAATTCCGGCGGGCTGCCGGCCGGAAGGATCGCTTCCAGCACCGAACGGGCCAGTTCTTCAGCGTTGGCCGCATCTCGCCAGTTGAAATCCTCCAGCACTTCGGGCGGAACGTATTCCGGCTTGAGTGCGGCGGCCGGCGGCTTGGCCGCAAGATTCACTTTCAGTTCGGGAACATGCGGCAGCGGCAAGTTCGCACGCCCTTTCAAGGCAGGATCCTTGTAATAAAGGATTTTTTCCGCATAAATCGGCTGCATTCCTGCCATACTGATGATGCAATCTGTATCCAGCATCACTTTGAGTTCGTCCGGATTCATCACCGCACGTTTCTGATCGCTGATGCTGCTACCGCTGCTGCTGCTTTTGCCGCGCAAACGCGAGGTCGATCTGGCTTTGTAGGTGTAGTACCTGAGGTTCGATACGCATGAATAGGGATTTGCTTAGAATGGTGTACCAAGCGATGCTTTTAGCTGCATCCTTATAATCCCTTAACCGCCTTCGCCGGCAAAGAGACCGCTCTGGCTGCCGACGCTGCGGCTGTGGCCGTTGGCTTTGCTTTGGTTGTAGTTGCCGGATACGCTCCATGCGGTACCGAGCGCGACTTGGGCGCGGATGCCGCCGCCGCTTTGTTTGCTCTCCTGTTCGACAGTGTCCTGTGGGCTTTCGATGTGCAGTGTGCCGCCGACTTCAGCGTCGATGCGTTTTGCATGGGCTTGGGCACCGTTCAGTACGGTATTGCCCTTGCTGCTGAGCTGCAGTTTGTCCGATTGCAGCAGGGTGTTTTGATGGGTTTGGCTGTCCGAACGGTTTTTGCCTTTGCCGTAGGCCGCTTCGGCATAGATATAGACACCGGTTTGCGCACCGACGGAAACCCCGACGCCGACCTGTACGCCGGCATTGCGGTTTTTGCCGTCCTGATGTTGGCTGTCTTGGGCGGAGAGCAGCCGGATGTCGCGCGCGGAATCGAGGCGGATGGTGTCGCCCGCAGTAATGTTGCTGCCTTGGACGGTAATGTCGCCCTCGCGGCTGCGGATATTGATGTCGCCGCCGGCTTTCAGGCTGTCGATTTAGCTTTTGGCCTATGATGTTTCTTCGTTTTTGCAATTAAGCTCTAATTTTTATTTTATATATATTTTCTCATACAAGGGAGAAGCACAAATATTTTCCCAACCAAACTCTTTAAGCACCTGCTTGGCTAATGTACGTATATTTCCCCATTCCTGACTATATAATCCTGATTCATCAAGCCAAATGAAATCGAATCCATCTCCACTAATGCTAGATATATATGCATTTAAATTTAATAGCATTTCTTTTTGTCTAGTTGTCAAGATACTTCCTTTATCTAAACACTCTTCAAATGCATCAGTGAATTCCAAAACAATTTCCTCCCCAGCAGTATGCCTAGATCCTGTAATTTTTTTCTGAGTATCAGGATCTTGAGTCATGGCAACAACAGACCAACGCAAATTTGATAACTCATCCATAAATAATCCTTTCATTTATATAAGATAGTTGCTTTTTCATTTGTTTTATTATACGTTTTAGGGTTAACTATTTTAATTTTCCCTTTATCTGTTGTAGATATTTTATAGTATTCACCACCATGTCTTCCTCCTCCTGGATGAACTTGAATTTGAGTGATTGTTTTATGACCTTCTATTTTTACAATAAGTGCCTTTCCACTTCCTTGTGTGCTTTGTCTAACAGTTGCTTTATATCCAGCATTGTTAAAATGCTCTGCAATCCTTACGGCTGATAATCCCCAAATGGATTGAGGGTTATTTTGCCAAATAGAAATTAATTGTTGAGAGTTTATTAGCTGCTTGGATTCATAAACCGATGCTGTACTTCCCTCTAAAATTTTAGAGTTAAATATTTTTTTAATTCCGTCGGGCCGTACCACTTTCACCGCATTGTCCGACCACGTTACCACAGAGCCTTTCGGTATCAGCTCTCCGTTGGCCAGGCGTTGCTCCTGTGCCAAGGTAACGGTTGTTCCTTTTACCGCTTGGGGGCTTTGGGGAATGCGGGCTTCGCCGACAGGAACAGCCTTTCCGGATGGAGCCTCGGCCTTGCGGACAATTTTGCTTAAATTCCCGGCACTATTCACTACCTTTGCGGCGGCACGCGAGCGGACAATGGCAGATGCCGTCCCGCCGCTGACAACCATAAATGCTGCATTGGTTCCAACCCGGGCATCAAACATTGCGTCCATTCTGCCTGCAAGTTGCGGATCGTTGATATATGCTTCGTCGCGAACCGCTTTCCAGTTTTCGTAGGACATCACAACTTTGTTGACTGTTTGCACGGGACTGGAAACGGCTTCGGCCAATGGAACAATGGTATTGTCCCACGGGTGGCGTATGCCCTCCCATGTGCCTACAACAATCTCTTTGGCTGCCAGATAGGATGCTTCTAATTCATAGGCTTCGTAAGAGCGGATGTAAAGGTCTTTGCCCTTTGGATTGTTTTGGTAGATCTTATCTGCTCTGGCTCTCAGGCTTCGTTCGCCGGGTGTGAATCCGTCCAAACGGTTTAGGGCATTATTCTCCACCGCATTCTGCCCCAACACGCCCCCTACCTGTGCGTTGAACAGGGCATTGGTGTTTGCGCCGTTGGTGCCGTTCAGGCTGCCTCCGGCGGCACCGACTACCGAAGCAACCGCACCGGTCTGCGCTTTGATCTCTTCTTTAATGTGCTCGGGCAGAAGGTTGGGATTGAATTTCCCCGTTATCGGGTCGATGGCGGTCTTGCCGTCGTCGTATTGTTTGGCCAGGTATTCGGCTGCGCGTTCGGCGGCAACGGCAGCGCTGCCGCCGGCAAGCGGGTCGGCGCCGTTGGCGTAGGCTAAGGCGGCACCGAGCATAAAGTGGCCGATTGCTTGCGCGGCTTCGTTTTTGTGTTCACCGTGGCCGAAGCGCTTGCCGATGGCGGCTGCGGCATACGGTGCCAAAGTATTGGCCGCCAGCTGTAAATCACCCTGTCCGCCCAGGGCGCCGGTAATCAGGGTTTCGGCGGCGCTAAGCGCACGGCTTTTGCTGCCGCCTACGCCCCAGCTTCGGGCTTCTTGGTAAGCTTGGGCATACTTCGCGTTCCCCAGCCTCATGGCCAGCCGTTCGCTGTCGCTTTTACCGGCATATTGCTCATAACTGCCGTCGTTTTGTTCTTTCAGACGGCCTTCGTAAGCGGCTTGTTGTTTTTCCAGCTCTTCGGCTGCCGCTTTGGCACGGTTGCCCCTATAGGTGCCGACGGCACTGTGGATGGCGGCAGTCGATTGGGCGACGGTTTGCTGTTTGTCGAGTAGGTTTTGCAGATCGGGTACGGCTTCGGCGCTGCGGTGGGCGTTTTGCAGATCGGTTTGGATGCCGAGTGCGCGGGCGCTGGTGGCTTGGCCGCCGATGGTGATGTTGCCTTCGCTGAGTACGGAGCGGGTATAGCCTTGGCTGTCGCCGCTTTCATGCTGCGGCAGGGTGGGGCTGTAGTTGAGGCCTTTGTTCATGTTCTGGCCGGCGGTTTGGGACGCACGGCCGAAGGCGCTTTGATTGAAGCCGTCGCTTCCTTTCAGGCTGCCGCCATAACCGGCACCGATGCCCATGCTGCTGGCGCTGTAGCTGCTTTCGTTGCGGATGTCTTCGAAGCTGAAACTGCGGGCGGTGAGTTCGTTGTGGTCTTTGTCTGCGGCAGAAGCGATGGCGCCGCCTTTGAGCCGGACACCGTCGGCTGTGATGTGGTAGCCGCCTTCGCCGGCAAAGAGACCGCTTTGGCTGCCGACGCTGCGGCTGTGGCCGTTGGCTTTGCTTTGGTTGTAGTTGCCGGATACGCTCCATGCGGTACCGAGCGCGACTTGGGCGCGGATGCCGCCGCCGCTTTGTTTGCTCTCCTGTTCGACAGTGTCCTGTGGGCTTTCGATGTGCAGTGTGCCGCCGACTTCAGCGTCGATGCGTTTTGCATGGGCTTGGGCACCGTTCAGTACGGTATTGCCCTTGCTGCTGAGCTGCAGTTTGTCCGATTGCAGCAGGGTGTTTTGATGGGTTTGGCTGTCCGAACGGTTTTTGCCTTTGCCGTAGGCCGCTTCGGCATAGATATAGACACCGGTTTGCGCACCGACGGAAACCCCGACGCCGACCTGTACGCCGGCATTGCGGTTTTTGCCGTCCTGATGTTGGCTGTCTTGGGCGGAGAGCAGCCGGATGTCGCGCGCGGAATCGAGGCGGATGGTGTCGCCCGCAGTAATGTTGCTGCCTTGGACGGTAATGTCGCCCTCGCGGCTGCGGATATTGATGTCGCCGCCAGCTTTCAGGCTGCTTTCGCGGCTTTGGCGGTAGTTTTGGTTTTGTTCCTTGCTGGCGGTTTTAAAGCCGAAGCCGGCTTCGACGGACAAGAGGACGGCGCCTTGTTGGCCGGTTTGGTTTTTGACGGCATCGGCTACTTTGCCGACGCCATCGGCCAGTTGGTAGGCTTGGGCACCGGCGGCTAGACCCTGCAGGGCGCGGGTGCGGTCGTCGGCTTTGCTTTTGGCAGCACCTTCGGCAGCGTTGACCAGATCGATCAGCGGTGAGGAGATTTTGGCGAAGGTGCCGATTTTAAGGTCGCGCTCGGACTGGCGGCTGCGGCCGTGGTTATCGGCGGCACGGATGTCGACGCTTTGGGCGCTGATGTCGATATCGCGTGCGGCGGCAACATCGCTGCCGGTTTGGCGGTAGGCGCCGCCGGCGTCGATGCGGACGCCGCCTTTCAGGCTGCCGATTTGGCTGGCGGCCTGCCGGGTTTCTTCGCCCTCGTTCTCGCGGCGGTTTTTCATCCAGCCGCTAAAGTGCTCGGTGTCGGAAATAACGGCACTGCCGATGCCGGAAGAAACTTGGCGCTCGCTCTGGCTTTGGCGGTGTTCGGCAGCACGGATGTCGATGTCGCCGCCGGCTTTAAGCAGCAGGTCGTCTTGGGAGACCAGACTGCTGCCGCTGACGGCGATATTGCCTTTTTCGGCAAGCAGACGGGTTTTACCGCCCACGGACAGGGTGCTGCCGCTGATGCTGCCGATCTCGCCCGCAGCCTGCCCCTGATCGTTAAAGGTGCCGAAGGGGGTGATATGGTCGCGGTTGTCGATGGAGAAACCGCTGCGCTTGCTGCTGCCGGTTTGCCGGCGGCTGTCGGCCGCGGCCAGCAGTCGGATGTCGTCGCGGGCATACAGCAGGGCATCGCCTTCGGCGGAGATTTGTGCGCCTTTGGCTTCGATGCTGCCTTCGGTGGCACGGATGCTGAGATGGCGGCCGGCTGTCAGCGAGCTGCCGACGGCTTCGGCGCTGCTGCCATCCTGCACCTGCGTGCTGCGGCTGCGGCCGCCGCTGATCACGACAGGGGTGCCGGCGGCCTGGCTGGCTTTGGCCGAGGCGCTGCTGCGCTGCATCCAGTTACCGACGATACTGTCGCTGTACCCGCCGCCCTGCATGGCTTTGTCCCAGGCGTTTTTGCCGGCGGTATAGGGGTCGTAAGTGATGCCGACCGAGAAGCCGCTTTGTTTGCGCTGTGTCCGGCTGTGCTGTTCGCTGCGGTTATAGGCTTCGCCAAGGGAAACTTCGCGCCCCTGCAGCTTCAGATCGCCACCGGCATACAGTTGTGCGGCTTCGGTAGTCAGTTTGCCGCCCGCCGCGATGGTGGTATCGCCTTTCAGGCTGCCTATCTGCGAGGAGGTTACGGCAGACGATACGCTGTTTTGCTGCAGGTTTTCTTGGGTCTTGCCGTAACCGGCCATCGCTACGCCGTTTTTCAGGCTGCCGGTTAGGCCGGACTTTTTGCGCTCGTGGTTTTCCCAATCTTGGTAGCGGTTGTCTGCGGCGTCAATGCGCACTCCGCCTTGGGCGGCAATCAGGGCCTGATCGTCGCTGATGACTTGGCTGCCGCGGATGCGGGTGTCGCCGCCGGAGGCCGTTCTGACTTCGCGGCCGGTAATCACGCTGCCGGCTGCTTCGTCGTGTTGGCGCCGGTATTGGTCCAGCCGGCTTTTGCTGCCGACCAAACCGCGCTCTTTGCTGTAGGTCGATTCGTCCAGATCCAGGGTGCGGCGGCCTTCGGTGATGTCGATGTTTCCTTGGACGGCCAGGGTGGTGCGGCCGTTTTGGCTGTCGATTTGGCCTTGGCGGATGTTCAGGTCTTTGCCGGCGGATACGGTGATGTTGCCAAGCGCTTCGATACGGCTGCCTGCTTCGGCGCTTTGGTGAACGTGGCGGTGGTTTTTGTCGTTTGCCGCGCCGTAGCTTTCGTGGCTTTCGGTGCGGACGGTGCCGAGTGTGACGCTGCCTTGGTGGGAAACGACTTGGGTACGGCCGTCGCGGGCGCGGTTGGCCAGGCGGGCGCCGTTCAGTTTGATGTCATGCCCTGCTTCGAGGCTTAGCAGGCCTTGGTCGTCTTCTGTGCCGCTGACATACAGTCCGGCCACACGGTCAACGGTGGTGCGGCCGTTGTGCGAGTCGCCGCTTTGGGCGGTGCTGCTTTGGAGGGTGATGTTGTCGGCTTTGAGGCTGAGCAGCCGTTCGGCTTCGATGCTGCCGCCTTGCAGGGTGATTTGGTTTTGTGCTTCCAGCAGGGTTTGCCGCCCTTGGATGCGGCCGCTGTTACTGATGTCGCCGGCAGCCAGATCGACGATGCGCCGGCCGGCAAGGGTGCCGCGGTTGTCGATGCGGCCGGCATTCAGCTGCAGGGCGTCGGCGCTGATGAGGCCGCCGGCACTGTTGAGATCGCCGGGGCGGGCGAGTACGTAGACTTTGGGTACGAGTACGCTTTGGCTGCTGCCGTCGGCCAGGGTAACGGTCTGGCTTTCAAGCCAGACGATGTCGCTGGTCAGCCGGGCAACCTGCTCGGGGGACAGGGCGATGCCGGGGGTCAGCTGCTGGGTGCGGGCGAAGCTGATGCCGGCGTCCATCAGGGCTTTGAATTGGGCTTCGTCGTTGGGGTAGCCGTCCAGACGGCGGTAGCCGGTCAGACGGGCGATCTGTTCGTTGATCAGGCGTTGCTCGTAATAGCCGTCGCCCAGCCGTTTGTGGGTGCGGTTGGGATCGGTTTGCAGGGCTTTGAGCATGTAGTCGCTGCCCAGCCAGGTGCGGTAGTCGGCATAGGCGGGATCGGTTTCCACCAGATAGCCGGGGCGGTCGGGACGGACGGTGTACAGGCTGCTTTCGGGCAGGCTGAAGCTGCCGTCGGGACTTTTAATGCGCGGCGGGGCAACGGCCGCGGTGGCGGCATCGGCTGCGGCGGCATGGCCGGCGGGGGGATTCAGGCTGCCTTGGTTTTGCAGAATGTCGCTCAGCTGGTTTTCAAAGTCGTGGGTGCTGACGCTCGGGTTGTTGTAAGCATAACCACCTCTCCAATAGATATGATGCCTGCCTCGGTGGCCATGGCTTCTTTCGAAGGTCGCATGTTCGCTTATGCCGACTTCTTCCAGACGCCGCTGCTCTTGGGTGGCGTGGTTGGCAATCTTGTCTTTGGAAAGCCCCGACAATGTGCCACCGATCAGGATTTTGCTGTCACTGTTACGCCATTCTCCGCCTTCGGCTTTCAGGTCGCCGCCAATCAGGATTTCTCCCGGACGGCTTTCTACGATACGTTGGCGGTAACGGTTCAGGCTGTATTGGTAGCGGCGTACCGCCGATACGTCGGAGCGTTCGAATTTGCGTTCGGTACTGCCGCTTTTCTGTCTGCCCTGCTCGTTGAAACGGAAGACCAGATTGGTTCGGTATTGGCTCATGTTGCCGTCTTCGCCGTCAATGTAGCGTTCGGGCTCGCCGGCAAAGGTGTAGGCAGTTTGGCGGCGGCTGTCGGCCAAATATTCTTCGGTGCGCAAACCGGCGTTCAGGTTGTCCAGTTTTTGAACGGCAATCTGCCCGCCTCCCGCTGCTTCAATCCGCGCGCCGCGGTTTTCCAGTCGCTCGGCCCTGCCTTCGGCCTGATGGCTCTCGTTCAAACGGCCGCCGATATGCAGTGTGCCTTCGCTGCTGATCAGGCTGGAGACGCTGCCGGTTTGTACTTGGCCGTTTTCAATCCGGCCAAAGCCGGTGCCGGTGTTGCTTATGCTGCGCATGCCGATGTCCAGACGTTCGCGGGCGGCAATGACGGGGGCTTGGTTTTTGCCGTCTGCGCTTGCTTCTTCGCGGTTGTTCAGGCCGTCGCCGCCCAGGGCGAGACGGCTGCCGTAGATGCGGCCGCTGCCGATGTTGTTCAGGGCAGTCGCGGCATCAATGCGGGTCAGGCCGTTGCTGTTGATCAGGCCGCGGTTGTCCACGGTGTCGGCGCCACAATACGGGTATTGCTTCCGGAAACCAGTTTGCCTTCGGCGCGGTTGTCGATATGGCGGGCGCGGATGTTCAGTGCCTGACCGCCGGCCATGCGGTGGCGATTGCGGATGCTGCCGCCGCTTTCGATGCTGAGTGTGCGGCCGGCTTCGATGCCGCCGCTGCTGGCAAAGTCGGCGCTGAGTTTGAGAGCGGCGTCGCGGCCGGCGGCCAGGGTGCCGCTGCCGTCCAGCCGGTTGGCCGTCAGTTCGAGATCTTGGCCGGCCAGAATGCTGCCGCCGCTGCTGGCAATATCGCCGGCGGCCAGTTTCAGGCTGCCGGCAGTGGTGATTTCGCCTTGTTGGTTGTTCAGACCGTCTGAAAGGCGGATGTCGCTGAGGGTATTGCTGCGGATGACGCCTTGGCGGTTGTCGAGTCGGGTGCCGTCCAGTTTCAGGCTGCCTGCTGCCAGGGCGCCGCCGCGGTTGTCGGTGTGGCGGCTGCTAATGTCGGCGCTGCGGGCGAGGATGGTGCCTTGGCGGTTGTCGAAACGGCCGCCTTCTGTTTTCAGGCTGCCGAGGGTCAAATGGCCGCTGTTGGCCAGCTCGCTGCCGACGCTTAGCGCGGTGCGCCCGCCCGCTTCGATGGTGCCGCTGTTGTCCAAACGGCCGGAGACGCTGATGCGGCCGTCGGCAGGAGCGGGAACTTGGGTGTGGCCGCCGTGACTGTTGCCGCCGTTGCCGTTGTTTCCACCGTTACCGTTGTTGCCGCCGCTGTTGCCGTTGTTACCGCTGTTTCCGCCGTTGTTACCGCTGCCGTTTCCGCCGTTGCTGCTGTTGCTTTCCGGCAGGCCGATGCGGCCGCTGTTGGCCATGCGGGCGGTATCGACGGTGAGATTCTGACTGCCGCTTTGGCTGATGCGGCCGCTGTTGTCCGATACGGGGGCGGCGATGTCGAGACGGCCGCCGTCGATTTGGCCGCTGTTGTCAATCCGGGCGCTGCGGATGCGATTTTCTGAGGTGCTGAGAATGCGGCCGCTGTTGTTCAGGCTGCTTTTGCTGTCGATGCTGCTTTGGCCGTGGGCGTAAAGGGTGCCGCTGTTGTCGGTTTGGCCGGCGTTAAGACGCAGGGCGCCGCCGTCTTGGGCGGCAACCGTGCCGCTGTTGGCCAGTGTTCCGTCGGCGCTGAGGGTCACGCCGCCGGCACCGGCGTAAATCTTGCCGGCATTGCGGATGCCGCTGCCGTTGTCGGCGGCAATCAGGGTGATTTTGCCGGCATACATGCCGCCAAGGGCGCCGGTGTCGATGGCAAAGACGGGGGCGGATGAAGACGGGGCGCGGGGTGCGGCGGCGTCTTTCAGGCTGCCTGCGGCGTCGGTTTGGCCGCCGGCGGCAATCACTTGGACGTCCTGCCCCCAAATGCCGCCGTCAATCTTGGCGGCACGGCTGAGAATGCGGGTGTAGTCGGCATCGCGCCCGTCAAGACCCTGAGCGCCGATTTCGATGCGGCCGCTGCCGATGTCCAAACCGTCGAAACGGCCGTCTGCCAGGATGGGACGGCCGGTAGTGAGGGTGGCGCCTGCGCTGTTGATAAAGCCGCCGCCGTCGACGCGGATGCCGGCGGGGTTGGCCATTACCACTTCGGCGCGGCGGCCGGCGATTTCGATATAGCCGTTCAGCCGGCTCGGGTCGCTGCCGTTGATTTGGTTGACGATTACACGGGCTTCGCCGCGGGCGAGAAAGGGGTTGCCCTGTATCCAACCGGCCTGGCGGGTGGATACGCTTTTATGGCTGTTGTTGAGAATGGTGCCGCGCGTGTCGACATCGAAACGGCGGTATTGGTTGACGGATACGCCGTGGGCGGTGGGGGTTTGGATATTGACCTGCGGCAGTCCGTTGCCGGTTTGCAGGATGACGGGCTGCTGGGATTTGGGGGCGGATTTGTCGGCTTGGATGTCGGCAGCGGCGGCGGGCACAATCAGGGCCGAACCGAAACCGAGCAGCAGGCTGAAAACCAGCGTGCCCAAATGCAAACGGCAGCCTGAATGGGTTTTTAGACTGCCGTTACCGCCACCGGTTTCTCCGCCTGAGCGCTCGCCGGGGCTTTTGCCCTGCCCGACTGCGGTCTCGGCTACGGCCATCAGAATGCCGCGGCGACGGTTGAAAACGATTTTATGGCAGTGTTTGTTCATGTTCTTGCGTCCGTGTGGAAATGGGAAACAGGCAGCCCAAATGCAGGTGGTGCCCGTGTTTTCTCCGGTTAAAACGAATAGTTTAGGTTGAAGCCGAAAACGGCGGTACGTTTGCTAAAGCCTTGCGGTTTTTTAATCGGTTTGCCGACAAACAGGTCGTAATTCAGGCTGCCGCCTGCTTTGAACTGGCCGCGCAGGCCGGCGGCGGCGCCGATTAGGGTTTGGCCGAGCAGGTATTGCGCCGAGTCGCCGGAAACATGGCCGCCGTCTAGCGCCAGATAAAACTGGTGGGCAGCCTGAAAATACCAGCCGGCTTCGTTGCGCCAGTACCAGCCGCGCTCGGCCGACAGTGAGCTTTCGCCGTCGAAGCCGCGCACGGTGTAGCGACCGCCGATGGCGATTTTGTCCAAAGGCGTCAGCGGGGTTTTATTCCACTGGGCATGCAGGGCGGTGTCATATACGAAGTGCTGCCGGCCGATTTGGAAGGGGTGGTTATAGCTGATGTCGGCAGTGATCACCTTCATTCTCGAAGTGCCTTCATCAAACACCTCTTCAGGGGCGGCAATGGCATCGGCCATGCCGGTGCCGCGCTTGTAGCCAAGGCCGATATCCAAAGTGCTGCGGCCGATGTATTCCTTGTGTTTTAGGCTCAACTGCCAACCGGCGGTTTTACGGCGCTGTACTTCGACTTCGGCATCATCGATAAAACTTTGGTTTTCTTTCTGCCACAGTTTGAAGCCGATATGGCTCTTGCGCCGCGCATCACGGTACAGCAGGCGGGTAAATCCGATGTCGCTGCCACGGCTTTTGCCGTTGTAGTCGTACACTTCATTGATACCCGCCACGGCTTGGTGGTAGCGGTAGTAGTTGTGGTTCCAGCTCCACAGCCAGTTGCCCGCAGGAACGGAATAGTGAAAGGCGTAGCTTTGGGTGCCGCCGGCGGTTTTTTTGCCCTCGGAGTCGGTATGGGCGTCGGTATGGCCCAGATGGCGGCCGTAGGACAGATAAAACAGATCGCTTAAGCCGAAAGGGTTGTCGGCAGAGAAAGTCAGGCTGCCTTGGTATTTGCCGGTGGTTTTGCTGCCGGAGTCTTCCACACCGAGCGACAGGCGGTAGGGCAGCAGCCGCTGCCGCCAGGCAACAATGATGTCGCTTTCATCGGGTGCATCGGCGGGAACGATTTGAATATCGGCTTCCGCGGTGGGTACGCGCTTGAGATTTTCCAGCCCCTGCTCGATACGGCGCAGATTCAGAATATCGCCGCCTTTCAACGGAATTTCGTTTTGAAAGGCGGCAATGCGCGCGGCACGGGTTTGGTCGTTGTGCGAAGTATCAGTGCGAACCGAGCGCACTTTGCCGGGCAAAACGGTTAATTCCAAAGTTCCGCTGTTTAAATCCTGCGGTGCGGCCAAAATACGGGTAGTGGTATAGCCGTGGCCGATAACGGCGTTTTGTGCCGCAACCATAATGCGGTTGATGCCTTGCACACCCAAACATTGTCCGGATTGGAAGCCGGTTTCTTTCAAGGCTTTTTTAAGTGCAAACTGAAAACGGCCGGCAGCATCGCCGGTCAGGGTAACGGTATGAATGGGGAAACAGGGGGATTCGGCCGATTCGGCCACAGACGGAGTAAGCGTGCTTTGTCGCGTATCGTCCAAACGCACATCGACTTCGCGCTGCAGCTGCTGCTCCTGCTGCCGGCGTCGCATTTCCTGACGTCTGGATTCGCTTTCTTCAATGGTATCGGCAAGTGCAGCCTGAAAAGAAAAGGCTGCCAAAACAGCTAAACTCAGATGGGTGTGTATGGTGGACATAATCTTAAACCAAGTATATTTTTACTTGAAAATAAATTTGCTAAATCTTATAAAACCATTGATAAAATGTCAATTTCTTAACTTTTATCCATGGACGTCTGGTGCTGTTTGCAGCAGCTGAAGATTTTCAAGAACAATACTGTGAAGCCTTATGGCAGCCTGAAAGGGATGCGGCATTTGAGATATTGCCGGCGTATTTTTCTTAAGCTGTTGTGTAAAACACTGTTAGAGACCTTTGCAAAAAAGCCCTTCCCTCCCGACAACCGAAACCTAAACAAAGATTTTCGGCTGTTTCTCTCCCCCAATACCTCCTGATTTTACCCAAATACCCCCTTAATCCTCCCCTGATACCCGATAATCAGGCATCCGGGCCGCCTTTTAGGCGGCAACAGGCACACTTA
>ERZ773070.1569-NODE-1569-length-13908-cov-20.830506_pt1 | contig 13908 bp, 8 predicted proteins | sample MGYA00580618_ERZ773070 | MGnify/ENA primary metagenome ERZ773070 (study PRJEB29015, sample SAMEA2738023) | human oral metagenome | biome: human oral; feature: human-associated habitat; material: dental | place: China | collected 2019 ...
GCTTCCTGCGCTCCATCGGCGAGAAGCCCGTCAACGACCTGCAGGACATCACGACGGCGAGCGTCCTCAAGGAGGTGCGCCGCAAATGGGAAGCACGGCATGAATTCACCGCTGCGAACGCTGACCTCCTCGCGCAGATGCGCATTCTCGCGGCGCGCAACGCCGAGCTCGCGATGGCGCTTGTGCATGGGAAAGGGTAACGGCGCAGCGATAAAAGAGACATAACAAAGAGGCCTCTGCACGAACGTTATTTTGGCTTTCGTGCAGAGGCCTCTTTGCTTCTTTTTCTTATCCGCGCAGCGTGCGCATCAGTGCCTCTTTGTTCTCTGCAGGCGTCGTGGTCGGGCGGCCGAGATCGGCGCGGGAGCCGACGGCGGTGCGGATCTCGAGGAAGGTGAGGGCATCGGCTCTCTGCAGCTCTGCGAGGGCGCGTGCGAGCTCCTCCTCCGTCTCCGCCGCCTTGACGATATGATAGCCGAGACTCACGGCAACGGCGGGAAAGAGCACCGCCGCCGCTGCGGTCGGCGCGCCGCCGACACTCTCGTGTGCTTCGTTGTTGAGGAGGATGTGCATGAGATTCGACGGCGCGGCCGCACCGATGGTTGCCATTGTGCCCATATGCATCAGCGCAGCGCCGTCGCCGTCGAGCACAAGCACACGCTGCTCCGGACGATGGAGCGCAATGCCGAGCGCAATCGCGCCCGCATGCCCCATCGAGCCGACGGTGAGAAAGTCATGTGCGTGATCCTCGCCGCGCCGCTCGCGCAGCTCAAAGAGCTCGCGCCCCGTCTTGCCCGTGGTGGCGACGATGACGGCGTCTCCTGCCGCATCGAGGATGCGCGCGATCACATCTTCACGGCGCAGGGCATATGCATTCCCGTATTTCCGCTTTGGGTATTCCAATGCCCCTTCGCGGACGAGGAAGGCGCACTGCCCGCCCGCTGCGAGATGAGAGCGCTGCTCTTTTATCCAGGCAGCGGCATCTGCCGGTGCCGTCGCGCGCGTGAGCACCATCGTCTTTATGCCCATCGTCTCGAGCAGCGGCAGACTCAGCCGCCCCTGCACGAGATGCTGCGGCTCATCATGGAGATCCGGCTCGCCGCGCCAGCCGATAACGAAGACGCAGGGGATGCCGTAGACCTCCTCATGCAGGAGCGAGAGCAGAGGGTTCACGATGTTGCCGAGCCCGCTGTTCTGCAGATAGACGAGCGGCGTCTTGCCCGTCGCGAGATGATAGCCTGCCGCAAGCGCCGCGGCGCTGCCCTCGTTCGCGGCGATGATATGCGACGGTCCGCTACTCCCGTAGGTATTCATGAGATAATCCACGAGCGGGCGCAGCTTCGAGTCCGGCACGCCCGTGAAAAAGTCCGCGCCGAGCGCAGCGATGAGTTCGTTGACGTTCATTCGATCCTCCTATGATTTTTCCCCAAACCACTCCGGGCGCGCCGCACGCATCGCCGGCCAAAACTCGCCGTTGTTTGCCGTCTCCCGCACAAACGCGCGGGCACGCGGGTAAAAGAACGCGCGCAGCTCCGCGCTGTCGATTTCATAGCCTTCCTCGAGCTCGTGGGCGCGCGGGTAGATCGCTGCACGGGCGTCGGCGAAGTCTGCCGTTCCGTCTTCGTCGAGCACCGCGCGCGTCTCGAGGCGCATCGTATACTCGTGCGTGCGCACGGCGAGCTTATACGTCTGCCCCGGGAACATCGACACGCTGCAGACGGCGTCACGCTCCGTTCCGCCGAAGACCGCAGGCAGATTCCCGTCGATATCGGATGCTGCGGGGAATCCTGCGAGAGCGCCAAGCGTTGGATAGATATCCGCAATGCTCGTCAGCTCGGGAATGACCATGCCCTCCGGTATGCCTGCACCGCGCATCATCCACGCCGCGCGCGTTGAGTTTTCTCCAATGACATCAACGACGCCTCCGGTCGGCGTCGTGAATACCGAATTGCCGTGATCGGAATAGAGGCTTACAATATATTCATCGGGGCGGAAGCGCTCCTCAATATAGGTGAGGAGATGCCCGATGCTGCGGTCGGCATGGGCGAGGCTCTGCCAGAACTGCTCCTGATAGATGCGGAGCTTCGGCAGGCGAACGCTCGCGATATGCGCATCGATGTCAAAGAGGCGCTGACGGAGCGGCAGATGTGTTTCCACCGCCGGGTGAAATTTGAAGCCCTTTGCGTTCCACGGGTGAACATCCGTCGTATGCAGGTAGAGGAACTGATCCGTTTCGTCAAACGCCTCGATCTGCATGATGGCGCGGTCTGCCATCTCTGCGGACGACAGTTTCCACGCGCTCACATTCAGGAGATCGTACCCGCGCAGCGCCCCGCAGCAGACACTGTCGCTTGCCCCCATCGGTGCGGCGGCATAGTAGCCGAGATCCGTCATGCACTCGGAAAGCGTTTTGAAATCGAGCGGGATCTCGTGGCTGTCGCGTTCGTTGAAGACCTGCGTATGCTGCGGATAGCGCCCCGTCTCGATGACGGGGAGCGCCGGATAGGTGCATTCGGACGTGGAGAAGTGCTGGTCGAAGATCACGCCGCGCGCAAAGAAGCGCGCGATGTTCGGCATACAGTCGGGGAACCGCGTGCGGGCGATGTTCCATGAGAGCCCGTCCACGAGGATATTCAGCACCAGTCTGCGCCGCGCAGAGCTGTGTCCGAGGCGGATGGGCGTGCCGACGGCATAGGGTGCGCCGGAGGCGGAATGCAGGCGTGTCGTCTCTGCGAGGCGGAAATGGCTGAATGCCCACTTGCCGAGATAGGCTGCCTGAGGCGGCATCGTATCTGTCTCGATGCGCAGCTCCTGTAAGTCCTCCGTTCCTGCGACGGGGAGAATGATCTCAGCGCCTGCAGGGACAGGGATCTCCACACTGCCGCGCACCTCCTCTGCGCGCTGCAGCTGGAACGGGAAATCGCGCTGCATCTTGTCGACGAAGACCCCCGTGTGCCGCACCTGTTCGATGAGGGCGCTCCGATCCGAGAGGAAGGCGTTCTCCACATAGACCCCGACCCAGTGACGCGCGCTTCCCCGCGGCGGCGTGAGCGGCAGATGCTCCCCGACAAAGGCGTCGAGGACAAAGTCCAGCGAATCGCCGTCCCATACGGCGCGGCGCTGCGTCATGGGCGCACCCGTGCCGTGCCATGCGGCGACGGAGAGGCGGCTCAGCCCCTCTCTGCCGCCGCGGCGCGCGAGGGGAAGCGGGATGGGCGTCCCATAGAGTCCGTAGGAATTGCCGCACATCGTGAGCGCATCGACCGGACGATCAAGGCGCTCGTAAATCTCCGCGAGCAGCTTCCACACCTCATAATTTACCGGGCGGCGGCGGTATGCACGCTCCGCGCAAACGGCCGCCCCCGCGGCATCGCCCTGCGCAAGCAGATAGCGCGCGGCAAAGATATCCGCACGCTCGGAATCGGGCGTCTCCTCCCGATAGGCGGCGAGCCGCATGAGAAAGTCGTCATCGTAGGCGCCGCGCTCCGCGCACGCAAGAAGAGCGCAGAAGAGCTCACGGGCGCGCGCATTGTTCTGCCAGAATCTGTTGAAATCGTCCTTCATCCTGTTATCTCCTCCGGCAGGGGGAATCTCTCTCCGTTGTTCCCGATGCCCTCCAGGAATGCCCGCACGGGCGGGTAGAAGAAGCGGCGCAGCTCCGCGCTGTCCGCCTCATAGCCCTCCTCGTGCTCGTGCGCGCGCGGATAGATGCCCGTCTTGGTCCGCGCGAGATCGGCGGTGCCGCTGAGCGAGACGGGATCCAGCGTATCGAGGCAGAACGTATAGTCCTTGGCGCGCGCCGCGAGATGATAGTGCTTGTGCGGAAAGAGTGAATTGCTGTATGCGATCGCGCGTCCTGTTCCGCCAAAGAGTTTCGGAAGCACGCCGTCCACATTTTCGGCGACGGGAAAGCCGAGGAGACGGGCGAGCGCGGGGTAGATATCGACGGCACTGGTCAATTCATCGGCGACCAGCCCGTCGGGCACGCCGGCGCCGCGCATCATCCACGCGGCCCCCGTCAGCTGCGTATCCACAATGTAGTGCGTCGGGCTGAAGATCGGCACGCCGTGATCCGAGTAGAGGTTCACGAGATAGTCCTCGGGTGCATAATGCTGCTCGAGATAGGAAAACAGGGTGCCGAGCGCACGGTCCGTATCGCGCAGTGCCTGTCGGAACGCTGTCTGGTAGAAGGCACTCGGCCGCAGGTAGGGGCTGGTCACCTTCTCCTTGGAGCCCGAGAGGCGCCCCGCGAGGGGCAGCTGCATCTGAGCGCTCGAGGAGATCTGGAACATCTCGCCGCCCCACGGGTGAACGTCGCCGAAATGGAGAAAGATGAAGTGATCGGCATCGCTGCAGCCGTCGAGATAGCGGATGGTGCGCTCGATGCCCTCGTAGGCATGGAGCCGGTAGGGCGAGACAATGAGGCGGTCATAGCCGCGCGTCACACCGTTGTAAATCCCGATGCCGTCGCCCATGAGGCTCGCCGTCGCATAGCCCGCCGCACGCGCCCGCTCGGAAATCGTGATAATCTCCTCACACAGCTCGATCGCGGCCCACTCGCTGAATATGCCCGTGTGCTGCGGGTACATTCCCGTCTCGATCGTCGGGAGCGAGGGATAGGTATACTCGAGCACGGAGAAATGCTGGTCGAATATCGTGCCGTATGCGAAGAAGCGGGCCGTGTTCGGCATGTGATCGGCGAACGATGCGCGCAGCACCTGCCACGGGAGAGCGTCCACGAGGATATTCAGCACCAGTTTTCTGCGCGCAGGGCTGTGACCGATGCGGATCGGCGTTCCCACGACAAAATCCTCCGCCGAGGAGAGCCGCGTTGCCGCATTGAGGCGGAAATAATTCGGCGTCGCGGGATTCAGCCAGATGCAGTCGTCCACCGTCTCTGTCTGCGCCGTGAGCACCTGACCGTCTGCCGTGCCGAAGACCGGCACGAGAGCCTCTGCGCCCTCTTCGAGGGCAATGACGGCATCTTTTGCCGGCGGCTCCGCGCGCATGATGTCGAATGTGAAGTCTCCGCCGACATTGTGTGCCAGCCCCGGCGCACTGCGGATCGTCTCCATCAGCCAGCGTTTGTTCCCGTGGATCTCCTGCTCCGTGTACGCCCCGACATAGTAGCGCGGCGCGATATGCTCCGAGACCGGCAGGAACTCTTCGAAAAACACGGTCGACGACGCCGTCAGGCCGCCACTGGCAGTACAGCTCATGCGGCTGAGTGCATAGGGCGCGTAGTTGGCCTTGCCCGTCGCCCGCGAGAGGCGGGCGAGTGTCTCCTCTGTCAGTGCCGCGGACGGTACATTCAGCGAGATCGGCACCTTGAAGAAATTCAGCGGGTAGCCCTGCATAACGAGCGCGTCCGCATAGCGCCCGAGCGCCGCATAGGCCCGCGAGAGCACCTGCCATGCGGCGGGCTCGACCGGCCGGCGGCGAAACGCGCGCTCCCCGCAGAGGGCAGCATTTTCCGCATCGCCGTTTGCGAGGAGGTACTGTGCGGCAAAGATATCCGCACGCTCAGATTTTGGCGACTCCTCCCGATAGGCGGCAAGACACACAAGGAAATCATCATCGTAGGCACGGCGCTCCGCGCGCGCAAGGAGGTCTTGGAAGAGTACATAAGCACGCGCATTGTTCTGCCAGAATGTGCTGAAATCGTCCGTCATGCAGGCCTCCTTTCTATTTATGAAGGGGCACTTTGCCCCTGCTGCCGCAGGCAAAAGAATCAATCTCTCGGCGCAAAAAACTCTGCATTATTTGCGAACTCCCGGACAAAATCGCGGGCGCGCGGATAAAAGAATGCGCGCAGCTCCCTGCCGTTCAGCGCGCGGCCCTCTGTGAGCTCGTGCCCGCGCGGATAGATCCCGACCTGCGCGCCTGCAAAGTCTGCGGTCCCGTCACGCTCGACCGGCGTGCGTGTCTCGAGGCGCAGAGCATGCGTTTTCGTGCGCATGGCAAGTTTATATGTCTGCCCCGGATACATGCAGAAAGAATACACGGCGTCGCGCTCCCTGCCGCCGAAGACTGCGGGCAGACTGCCGTCGATGTCGGACGCCGCAGGAAACCCGCAGAGGTGCGCCAGCGTCGGATAGAGATCGACGATGCTTGTCAGCTCCTGCGCGACCACTCCTTCGGGCACGCCGGCACCGCGCATCATCCACGCCGCCCGCGTCGAGTTTTCTCCGATGATATCGGGCTCTGCGCCCTCCGGCCGCGGCGTGAAGACCGAACTCCCGTGATCGGAGTAGAGGCTCACAATGAACTCGTCATCGCCGTAACGGCGCTCGATGTAGGACAGGAGCGCGCCGATATTGCGGTCCGCATCGCTGAGACCCGCGCGGAACTGAGCTTTGTAAATCTCGAAATCGGGCAGGCGGACACTCGCGGTCGCCTTCTCCCAGGCAAACAGGCGCTGCGCAAGCGGCAGGCGCGTCTCAACCTCGGCTGCGAAGTGGAGCCCCATCGCATCCCACGGGTGCACATCGGAGAGATGGAGGAATGCAAAGAGATCCGCCTCGCCGAACGCCTTGATATGATGGATCGCGCGGCTCGTTCCGAGCAGCGAGGGGAGCTGCCAGGTCGCGGTGATCAGCCGGTCATATCCGCGCATCGTGCCGTTGTATACGCCGTCCGGGGAGGTGATGGGGGCGGCAGTATGATAGCCGAGATCCTTCATGCACTCCGCGAGTGTGAGGATCTCGGGGGCGAGCTCATGACTCGACTCCGCGCAGAAGAGCTGCGTGTGGTGGGCATAGCGCCCCGTCTCGATCGCAGGCAGAGCAGGGTAGGTATATTCCGACGTGGAAAAATGTTCGTCAAAGATCGTGCCGCGCGCAAAAAAGCGCGCGATGTTCGGCATCCATTCGGCAAAATGGGGCCGCACGACATTCCACGGGAGCGCATCGAGGAGGATGTTCAGCACGAGTTTTTTGCGCGCGGGACTGTGGCCGAGAAGGATGGGCGCCCCGACGGCAAACGGAGCATCATCCTCACATATGAGCGTTGTCGTCTCACAGAGGCGCAGATGGCTGTACGACCATTTGCCGAGGTAGGCCAGCTGATCGTCATGGGACGGCGTCTGCACGATCAGCTCCTGCAGGGGCGCCGTCCCTCCGAGGGGGAGAATCACCGCGCGTCCCTCCGGCACCTCGATCTGAACGGTTCCCTTGACCTCGTGCGCCTTCTGCAGGTCAAAGGGGAAGTCCCGGCAGATATTGTCATGGAACCAGTCCTTCGCGCGGACATCTGCGATCATATAGCCCCGGTCCGAGAGGAAGCCGCCGTCGGCGTAGGTCCCGACCCAGAAGCGGTCGCTGCCGTCCGGGACCGTGACCGGAAGATACTCCCCGACAAAGACATCCGGATGAAAGGTCAGCGTGTTGTTTTCGACGGCAGCACGCCTCTTTGTGAGCGGCGCGTCGAGGCACCCGTTCATTGCGCGCGTGAGGCGTGCGAGCGCTGCAGCATTCATCTCCGGGGAGCATGCGGGCGCCTGCCCGTGGTCGAAACGGTACGCGTACGATTCGAACACAGCGGCATCCGCCGCATTCCCCAGGCGGCGATGTGCGGCGGCGAGAATATTCCATGCCGCCGTGCTCATCGTGCGCCGGCGGAATGCACGCTCCCCGCAGAGAGCGGCGCCTGCAGGATCGTTCTGCGCAAGCAAATAGCGCGCGGCAAAGATATCCGCGCGCTCGGAATCCGGGGCGGCTTCGCGGTAAGCGGCGAGCTGGACGAGGAAATCGTCATCGTATGCTCCGCGCTCGGAGCGGTCGAGGAGATCGTAAAACAGCTTGTATGCGTATTCGTCGTTGCGCCAGAATACGGTGAAATCGTCCTGCATTTATCCCTCTCCTGCCGTTCTCCTGTTGGTTATCGAGCCTTTAGTGCCTCTTCGAATACGCGGAAGAAGCCGTGGATATCCGCCGCATCGATCGCGCCGAGGGCGCAGAGGCGGAACGTCGATGCCGTCTGCATCTTGCCCGGGTAGATGGTATAGCCGCGTTCATAGCAGTAGTCGTGCACGCGGAGAAAGTCGAAGTCCGCCGACGGGTACTTCACCGCGACGACGAGCCCCGACTGGATTTCACGCGGGATGGCTTCGCTGAGACCGAGCTGCGCAAGCCCCTCATGGATGGCGTTTGCGACGCGCGTGTGGCGCGCCCATTTCTTCTCCTCTCCCTCGACGAAGTACTCCATCAGTGCGCGCTTTGCCGCGTAGACGGTCTGTACAGGCGGAGTGAAGCGCATCTCGCCCGTCTCCTCAAACCCTTCGTACTGCATGATGAGGTTCGTATAGTACGAGCGTACGGGATAGGCTTTTGCCGCCGTGAGAACCGCTTTTTTTGCGAGGACGAACGAGAGGCCTGTCATGCCTTGGATCCCCTTTTGCGCCGAGGACATGCAGACATCGATGTTCATCTCGTCCGCGGAGAACGGGATCATCGCATAGGTGGAGATCGTGTCCGCGATCATGACCGCGCCGTGCGCATGGGCGAGGGCACCGATCTCGCGTACGGGGTTCAGGATGCCCGTGCCCGTCTCCTGATGCGTCGTGTAGACGGCAGCGATGTCGGGATGCTCGTTGAGCGTGCGCTCAACGGCGGCGAGGTCGGGCAGCCCGTCAATGGGGAAGGTCAGATCGATATGCGGCACGGCATAGGCGCGCGCCATCGCCGCAGCACGTGCGGAGTAGGCGCCGTTGTTGACGATGAGGAGTTTTTTGTCCGCAGGCACGAGCGAGCTCACGCAGGCGTCCATGCAGATCGTGCCGGAGCCGCAGAAAAGTACAGTCGTCCAGTCTGCTGCATCGGCGTGGACGACCCTGAGGAGATCCGTGCCGAGCTGACGCATGAGATCGCCGAACGCGCGCTCGCGCGGACAGATATCGGGGACGAGCTGCGCCGCCTTGACCGTGTCTGTGGTCGTTGCGGGGCCGGGGTTGAGCAGAATGTTTCGCTTGATATTCATGATGACTTCCGATACATAAAGCAGTTGAAGATGAACGGCGTGTTCCAGTACCCTTCGAGAAGCATCTCGGGGAAGACGATGCGCAGATTGTGCGCTGCTGCAAAGTCCTCGAAGAAGCTGCGCTCGTAGAAGTGGCGGTCAAGATCCTTGTAGAGCTCGTCGTAGTTCGGGATGTTTGCCCGGCGAAAGGCAAGATAGTCTGCACGCTTTTTGATGTCGTGCAGTCCCATCACGCCGATGGGGCCGCGGCTATTTTCGAGCATGCGCGTGAGGACGCGCGCGGCATATTCCTCATCGGGGAAATAGGGGAAAACGCCGTTTGAGAAGACGGCGTCGTATTTTTGCTCCGTTGCAATGGTGTCGGCTTCGCCGGAGTAGAGTTCCGTCGGGCTTGGCAATACCTTGCGGGCGGTTTCGATGAGGCCCTCCGCGTAGTCTGTGCCGCCGACCGTCATGCCGCTGCGTGCCATGAGATAGATGTTCGCGCCGGTGCCGCAGCCAACCTCGAAGACGCTAGACCCTGCCGAGACCTGCAGCAGCTCCCGCGTCTGCGCATCCTGCTCCAGAAAGGCATCGAGCGCGATGCCGCCGCCCATCACATCGTAGCCTTTGAGCCGCTTCAGTTCGAGGAAAACTTCCTGCCAGTCCCCCGAGAGCTTATCCCGCGCGGGTTTGCGCCGATTCCAAATCGCCTTCCATTTATCGTTCAATTTGACTCCTCTGTTTCCGATATAGAAATACGTTGAATACAAACGGGGTGTTCCAATAGCCTTCCATCTCGATGGCGGGGAACTCGATGCGAAGATCGTGCGCGCGGGCGAAGTCCTCAAAGAAGCTGCGGCGGTAGAAGAGCTTGCCGAGGCCCTTGTAGCGTTCGTCATAGTCCGGGATGGCGGCGCGGCGGTAGGCGAGGAATTCTTCTTCTTTATCCGCGTCGTGGATGTCGATGAGGCCGATCGCGCCTACGGTTTTTTTGAGCATGCGCGTGAGAACGCGCGCGGCAAAAGCCTCATCGGGAAAATACGAAAAGACGCTGTTGGAGAGTGCGGCGTCATATTTTATGGTTGTGTCGAAGGCATCCGCCTCGCCGCAGGTGAGCTCGCGCGCCGCAGGAAGCACGCTGCGTGCGATCTCGACGAGCGGACGGGCGTAGTCTGTACCGCCGACGGCGATGCCGCTGCGCGCGAGGAGATAGAGGTTTGCCCCCGCGCCGCAGCCGACGTCGTAGACGCTCATGCCCTCTGTCAGATGCAGCAGCTCCACGATCCGCCGTCCCTGCATCAGGAGCGAGTCCAGCGGGATGCCGCCGTCCACAACGTCAAATCCGTTGAGCCGTTTCAGCTCGAGAAAGATGTCCTGCCAGCTCCCCGTGAGGGCGTCTGCCTCCGCCTGCCGCCGGTTCCAGACCGCCTTCCATTCATTTGTCACTATACCACCTCGATGAGCCGGATGATGTCTTTGATCGGCAGGAGCTCGGCGTCGATCTCGTGCGCGCGGTGATGGACGAGGATGGAGCGCGCCGCGTTCTCCATGGCGGGGAAGGCGCTGCGCGTCAGCTGGTTCGCGTAGATGACGATGCGCACGCCGTGTGCCGCTAGCTCCGCCTCCGTGATGGTGTTGTAGGAGGAGGGGACGGCGACGATGGGCACGTCGGGGTGGCTCGTGTGGAAGGCGTCGCAGAACGCGATGACCTCATCGGGCGATTTGGCGCGCGAGTGAATCATGATGCCGTCTGCACCCGCAGCAACATAGGCCTCTGCACGCGCGAGCGCATCCTCGATGCCCTTTTCCAGAATCAGGCTCTCGATGCGCGCAATGATCATGAACTCCTCGGTGCGCTGCGCCGCTTTGCCCGCGGCGATCTTCTCGGAGAAGTTTTCGATCGTGTCCTGCGTCTGTGCGACCTCCGTGCCGAAGAGGGAGTTGCGCTTTGCGCCCGTCTTGTCCTCGACGATGACGGCAGAGACGCCGATGCGCTCGAGGGTGCGGACGTTGTAGGCGAAATGCTCCGCTGTGCCGCCCGTGTCCATGTCGAGGATGATGGGCTTCGTCGTGACATCCATGACCTCGTTGATGGTCTGGATGCGGTCGGAGAGGTCGACCAGCTCGATGTCGGGTTTGCCGCGTGCGGTCGAGTCGCAGAGACTCGAGATCCACATGGCGTCAAACTGGTCAAGCCCGCCGTCGTTCTCAACGACCGTTTTCTCCGCGATTAGACCGGTTAGTCCGTTATGCACCTCGATCGTCTTGACGATGGGGACGATCTCGAGGAGGCGGCGCAGCCGTCCGCGCCGTGCCTCGGGCATTGCGAGCAGCTCGCGCATCTGCCAGTCGATCTTGCGTACCCCGGCATTCTCCGTGTAGGGCGGCTCCACGAGTTCTCCGCCGTAGCGCGCAAGACACGCAAGGACGTTCTTGCGGATGGAGGACTCGGGACCGCGCGCCCAGTTGCTGCCGTGCACCACGTAGTCGGGGCGCAGACGGTCGAGGATCTCATCGTACATGATATGCTCCTGCACGACGACGTCTGCGACTTCGGGGAGCACGCGGATCATCTCCATGCGCTCTTCGAGGCTTTTGGTCGGAAAGCGGTTGTAGCGCACCATCTCCGCATCGGAGAGCACGCCGACCGTGACCTCACCGAGCTTTGCCGCCGCCCGCAGGAGGTTCCGATGCCCCTCGTGGATGATGTCGGTGCAGAAGCAGGTATACACACGTTTCATTAAAATACTCCCTCTATCCCAGTGATTCCCTCATTTTTCGCGCATCCGCGCCTCAAGCTCCCGCAGCTCCTCCACCGTGTCGATCTCCCACACGTCCTCACGCGCACATTCCCTGATATACACGTCGCATTCGTGCGGGTAGTATTTCAGCATGATCTCGTCCCAGTAGAGCTGTCGATAGCGCTCCTCGCGATAGAGCGCATTCGCGCAGTCCGCGAGCCGCGCCCCGTCCTCTGCCGTCCAGTACGACAGCCCGAGCATCTGATGACAGGGGTGATCGCTCGCCGTGTCAATGTGCGTGATCTTTCCGTCTGCATTTGAATCAAAACACCAGTCGTCTGTGGCCGTGACGGGGAATGCAATGTAGTTTGTACGCTCCTGCGTAGGCGTAATGATGGCGGGATTGGCGACGTAGAGATCGCCCTCGATGACGTAGCTGTCTGTGAGCAGCCCCGCACGCCCCGCGAGCGCGATCGACGAGATGTTGTTCGCCGTCGCCCAGTCGGGATTGTCGATAAACTGCAGATGAGGGTACTTCGTGTGGAGCGCATCGAACGCCTCCCCGCAATACCCTCGTACAATGGTAATCGACGAAATCCCCGCCGCCTTAAGCGCGTCAAGGATGGTCGTGATGATCGGACGTCCGCAGACCTCGACCATCGGCTTTGGACGGTCGTCCGTGAGCGGCGCGAGACGTGTGCCGCGCCCTGCCGCGAGGATGAGGGCGCGTTTTATTTGATGGATTTTGTTCATCCGGTTGTCTCCTTTGTGCGGCGCAGTTTTCTCCGGTTCGGGGGCGTAGGTGTTATGCGCGGCTCAGGGTATCTTTCTCGCTGCTGCGCAAACGTCGCGGCAGTATCGTATCGTTATATAGATCATGCCGCCGCACAGTCCTTTGGACTGCAAAGCGGCGTTCTGACAAATCACTGTCTAGGATCACTACGAGCCGCATCGCCCTTCGGGTTTCATGCTGCGCGTTGTCGATAAGATACCCCGTTCGCCGCATGATACATTACATAATAATCGATATGTGTGTGTTTCATGTGAAACAATTGGGGAAGGGCGTTAAATAGCGCAATTTATTTTTGTAATGACGATAGAGACGACGGATATTTTTCCCCTGCACGTTGTGTACGACATGATGTGATGCGTCCTGTATCGATATACGGCGGCATAACGTATCGCACGTTATTTGTTGTCATACGCGCGTGGTTTTACCTATGGGCGGCGAACGATGTGCTCTCTCGTGACGCTTAGCATCACCCGAAGGGCGGGGCGGCACGAATAGATGTAAGATGTGGGAATGTGAGAACGCTGTCATACGGCTCTCGGAGCTGTGCGACCTAGAGCCGTGGCAGCGTGCTTTCTAGGCATCATAAATGGACTGCCGTCCCGTTTGCGCTGCGGAACGAAGGGCGCACCTGAGCCGCGAAGGAAAACCTAAGATGCCAAAATCCCGCATCATACCTTTCCTATCGATACGCGCGCGTCAATCGCTAGAGGGCACGGCACGCCGTGCCCCTACAATGCGCGCATACATTGACACGACATCCCACGATGTTAAAAAACATGAAACAGCTAGGCGCGAAAATCCCGCATCACCTCTAAATGAGAGCTGCAGGCTCATACTCTTCGGGCAGAATCCTCCGCAGAAACCGGCGCGTGCGCTCCTCACGCGGTGCGGTGAAGATCTCCTTCGCGCTGCCCTCCTCCACGATCACGCCGTCCGACATAAATACGACGTGCGTCGCGACGTCCTGCGCGAACTTCATCTCGTGCGTGACGACGATCATCGTCGTGCCTTCCTGCGCGAGCTGCTTCATCACCGATAGAACCTCGCCGACAAGCTCCGGATCGAGCGCGGAGGTCGGCTCGTCAAAGAGGATGACGTCGGGCTTTGCCGCAACGGCGCGCGCGATGCCGACGCGCTGCTGCTGTCCGCCCGAGAGCTGCGCGGGATAGTAGTCCGCACGGTTCTCCATGCCGACCTTGCGCAGCGCATCCATGGCGATTTCATGTGCCTCTTCCTTCGCGATGCCGCGCCCGACCGTCAGTCCGAGCGTGACATTCTCGAGCGCGGTTTTGTTCGCGAAGAGGTTGTAATTCTGAAAGACGAATCCGGTCTTTTTCCGCACGTCCGCGACCTCTTTATGCGATGCGTCCGCGAACGATAGATGCGCGCCGTGAAAATCCATCGCGCCGCCGTCGG
>ERZ773070.1571-NODE-1571-length-13903-cov-27.229997_pt1 | contig 13903 bp, 8 predicted proteins | sample MGYA00580618_ERZ773070 | MGnify/ENA primary metagenome ERZ773070 (study PRJEB29015, sample SAMEA2738023) | human oral metagenome | biome: human oral; feature: human-associated habitat; material: dental | place: China | collected 2019 ...
TTCGTACGAGATCGGCGGTGTCACCGTCTATCTCGTACGAAAATGTCTATCTCGAGGGCTGTGCGCCCCCGCGCCGCAAGCCCTTCACACGGAGCGCAGTGCGATCACATAATGGCGCTGTGACCCCTGATATACCGAGTTGCACCGCTGCACCCGTCGGGGCTTGCCTGTGAGCGCCCGGGACCCGGCATCCACCGACGCCGACCCGAGCAGCGGCGGACCGGACGACGACGGGCGCACCGCGGCTGTCAGACCGGTCGCGCCCGTCCTTCCGCCCGGTTACCGGACAGTCGTGGCACTGCGCGCCCTGCGGCTGGGCGCACTGGTTGCGGGCGCCGTTCTTCTGGGCCTGCTCGGGACCGAGCGCCGGGAGGTCGTCCTGCTCGACTCCCTGCGCCTGCGTCTGCTTACGGCCTGCATCGCCATCGTTCTTATCGGGATCGCCACGGCAGCGCGCGATCGGATCGGGCGCGCCCACACCGCCGTCGCCGGGCTGCTCGCAACCGGTATCGCCATGGCCGCCGCCGCATGGCTGGTGCGCATGTGGTGGGCCGCCTACCGGGAGTGCACCATCACCTCGTCGGTGTACCTCATCGCCGCCGCGCTGCTCCTCGCTCTGGGGGTGCTCGTCGCCGCCGGCGTGCTCCTGCGCCGTGCGCGCACCCGGTTGGGCGCGCGAAGAAGGGCGCCCGACGACCCGGCCCGCTGGAGGCGCCTGTACGGGCCCGCCACGGGGGCGGGCCGCCCCGAAACCACTTGCGAGGACGAGCTCCCCCACAGCAGGCTGTCGATGTGGGCGGACTCGCTGCGTCTCCTGATCGCTGAGATCCCGCGACCGGTACTGCCCACCCACGCGCCTCTCGTCCTGCGCGCCCGGACGCGAGCGCTTCTCGCCGTCGTCGCCCTCCTGCCGGCTCTGGCCCTGGCCGCCGGCGCCCTCGTGCCCGCCACCCTGCTGAAGCCGGTCGCCCGGACGACGGCGCCCGCCGACTCCGAGCCGCCCGCCCGACCGACCGCCCTGGGCGGCGGCATCGCCTGGACCTACGACGCCGACTTCATCGACGTCGTCGCGGGCGCGGCCGGCCCGATCGTCCTGACCCCCGAGGGCGTCACCGCGCTCAACGGCGAGGACGGCTCCGTCCGCTGGACCTACCAGCGCCGAGCCGTCTACCTCAACGAGCGCGGAGGGCGGATGACCGCCTACGACGGCGCGCACGGGCTCATCGTGAGCCCCGACGCCCACCACGTCGCCGTGCAGATGCAGGGACCGGCCCTGGACCACCCGTTGTCCCAAGACGATCCCGGGCACCTTGTCCTGACAGTCGTTCTCGACTCCGTCACGGGCGAGGTCACCGCCGAGCACCGCGGTGCGGAGGAGGCGGAGAGCGCGGAGGAGACGGATGACGCGCAGCACAGGCCCGCGACCGGCACGCCCCTTCAGATGACCGACTCCGTCGCCGTCGCCGGACGCGAGGCCTTCGCACTCGACGGCGGCAAGACCCTGTGGACGCTGCCGAAAGACGCGTTCACCAAGGACACCGTCGGGTACTCGGGCACAGCCGGCCACTCCACCGTCATTGTGAGCGAGGACACGGGTTGCCCCGCCTGTGGGGAGGCCCCCACGCTCCGCATCGCCCCCGACCACGACCCGACCGCGACCACCGACGTCACCAACGTCCTGCCCAACCTCGACGTGAATGGCGTTACCGTCGCGGACGGCTGGGTCGCCCGATTCACCGACGGCTACTCGCCGCCGCGCGCGGACGACGACTCCGGTGCCAACCAGGAGGCGCAGGCGGTGAGCATCGACGCCCTCGCCTCCGCCGGAGAGACCGCGCCGGTCCCCCTGGGAGCCGTCAACAGCACTGTCGCGGTCGCCTCGGCGGGCTCCGGCACCCTGGTCGCCGCGTCCGCCATCGCGGAGCCCCGCCCGTACGACGGGGAGATGGTCATCAGCGGGTATCAGGTCGCAACGGTTCTCGACCCGGCCACGGGCACTGCGACCCCGGCCGCCGAGTACCCCGGCCTGGCCGCCGCGGAGGTGGGCCTGCGCACGAGGGTCGAGAGCACGCAGGCCACAACGTCGTTCGTGATCGAGCCCGCCGACGGCAGCCCCGGAGCCTCCCTCCAGGTCCCACCGGGAACCGTCCTCGCGCCCCAGAGGCTGGCCAAGCGGCAGAACGAGAAGGAGCACAAGCTGGAGACGCCCTTCACAGACCCTTCACTGGTGGCCCTCGCCTCCCCCGGTGCCACGGTCATGGTCCTCAATGCCTCGTCCCCGGGCTTCGACAGCACGCGGATCCACCGCCTGTACGGGATAGGCGAGCAGTGACGGGCCGTCCCCGCCGGCGCACCCGGGTGCTGCGCGCCGCGGCCGGAGTCCTCGCCGTCATCGGCTGCGCCCTGGGGCCGACCGGCTGCGGACCGGCCGCCCGCACCGGGACGCCGAGCACGTCCGGCACCCCGGACGGGGCGAGCACGCCGACGGCGGTCGCCGTCGAGCCCGGTCCCGCCGACCTGGTCACCAGCACCCGCGCCCTTGAGGGCGGAGGGTGGACGGTCGGGTTCTCCCCGGACGCCAGGAGTGAGGACAAGAACGGCGTCGCGACGGCACCGGGCCCGGTGGCGATCCGGCGCGTCCGGTCCGGGGAGGATCCCGAGCCCACCGATCAGACCGTCCTGGCCGCGCTCGACCCGCAGGACGGCTCACTGCGCTGGTCGGCGACCATCACCCCGGCGATCGAGCCGCCGCAAAACACTCTGGGGGTGTCGACCTCCCAGGAGGCGGTCACGGAGAACGCCCGCCTCATCGGGGCTCCCGGTCCAGTCGTCGTCAGTCCCAACGGCCGGTACATCGCCCTCCAGCTCCAGTCGAACGACCCGACGGCGATCGCCGACACCCGTGCCGCCGTCCTGGTCCTGGACGCCGCCACGGGCGAGACCGTGCGCACCCTCCAGACCGCCGGCCTGGTCCTGGGACGGGTCCTGACCGACTCCGAGCTGGTCGTCCAGACCGCCCAGGACTACGTCCCGGCCGGCAGCACCCTGACCGTCGCGCCGCTGGGCGAGCCCGACGCCGAGCCGAGCACCCTGCGCACCGACCAGTGGCTCATGGGCCTCCTGTCCCCCGACGGCCTCTCCGGCCTCTGCTCGGACTCGTGCGCCAGCACCACGATCACCAAGATGACCGTGGACGGGGAGAGCCTTGCCACGATCCCGGCCGTCTACCGGGTGCTGGAGGGCGGGCGCGTCGAGCGCTACACCGACCCGGCCGCCGCCAACGACGTCGTCGCCTCCGGCCAGTGGGCGGAATGGGTCAAGACCGGTCGGGAGATCCTCGATATCGAGGCCGGCACCACCACCGACATCACCGGCTACGCCACCGGACCCGAGCCTCTTCTCCTGGCGGACGGCACCGGCGTCCTCCTCAACCGCCTTGTCCCGCTGGATCCCGAGAAGCCCGGATCGTCATATTCCGAGAGCCACCCGGCCGCCTGGGTCGGCGCCCCCGCCGACGGCGGCGCCGTGCACACCGAGCCCGTCACCGCCGTCGCCTCCTTGCCCGGCTCCTCCGCAGACCTCACGGGCCTGACGTTCGGTCCACTCCCCATGACGGACCCGTAGGAACTGCGCCCCCGGCGTCGAGATAGACATTTTCGTACGAGATCGGCGGTGTCACCGTCTACTTCATCCGAAAATGTCTATCTCGAGGGCTGAGCGCGGGAGCCAACGCGGTGTCACCATGGTCGCGGGGCTTCCCCGCCCGTCCGTAGGCTTACGGGTGTGAGCCAGCCACCACCCACCGGCCCGTCGGCCGGCGCGCCCGAGGACGGCGCCGAACAGGCCGACGCCGCGCCCGCCGCGGGCCGCCCGCTCAGGGCACCCGCGTCCGCATCTTCCGGGAAGAAGAACCGTCGTCGGCGCGGCAGGCGCGGCTGGGTGCCCAACTACCACGGGGCGTGGGGGATGCTCCTGCTGCCGCCGGTGGTCGGCGTCGTCGTCGGCGGCTGGAGCCGGGTGGACGCCGTCGTGCTGCCCGCCTGGTGGTGCGCCTACTTCAGCTACTGGGTGCTGACCCAGTGGCTGCGCACGTGCACCCCCCGCAAGCGCGCACCGCTGCGGGCGCCGCTGACCGTCTACTCGGCGACGACGGCGGTCCTGGCGGTGATCTCCCTGGTCCTCGCCCCCTACCTGGTGCGCTGGGGGCTCCTCATCGTCCCGCTCGCCGCGGTGGCGGTCCACCAGTCGTGGCGGGGCAAGGAGCGCTCCCTGCTGTCCGGGACCGTCACCACGCTGGCGGCCTCCCTCATGGCCCCCATCGTCTACGACCTGGGCACCGGCGGCCGCGGGGGCCTGCTCGGGCTGGGGCCGCAGGCGAGCGCACTGGACGGCGAGAGCCTGAACGGCTCACTGACCGGGTGGCCCTGGATGTGGCTGCTCACCGGCTTCCTCGCCGCCTACTTCGTCGGTGCGGTCCCCTATGTCAAGACAATGGTGCGACGGCGCGGCGACCCGCGGATGATCGCCGGATCGGTCGGCTTCCACGCCGCGGTGACGGCTGCGGCGCTGGCGTGCTCGGCCACGGGGCTCATGTCCTGGGGGCACGCGCTGGTGTGGGTCCTGCTGCTGACGCGGGCGGTCGTGCTGCCGCTGATCCAGCGCAGGCGCATGGCGGGCAGGCAGCCGCTCCTGCAGGTCAAGGTCGTCGGGCGTCTTGAGATCGTGGCCTCCCTGCTCGTCCTGCTCAGCCTGGTGCTGGACTGAGCCGGCCGGAGATCGGCCGGACCCTTCCCCAGGATCACGGTTCGATCACATAATAGGGCTGTGACCCCTGATACATCGGATTCCGCTCCTGCGCCCGCCCTCGGACCGGCCGGCGGAGCCGTCGCGTGAGCGCTCCGGGGCCCGGACCCGACGACGCCGGGTCGGGCGGTGCCGGGCCCGCTCTCCCGCCCGGCTGCCGGGGGATCCTGGTGCTGCGCGCCCTGCGGCTGGGCGCGCTGCTCGCCGTCGTCGCCCTCCTGGGCCTGCTCTACGTCTGGCGCCGGGAGATCGGCCTGCTCGCGTCCCACCAGCTCCTCACGATCCTGGCCTGCGTCGTGATCGCCGTCTGCGGCGCCCTCGTGGTGGGAAGCGAACGGGTTGAGCGCGCCGAGGCCGCGACCACCGGACTCATTGCCGCGGGCACGGCGCTCGCCATAGCAATACATCTGGCGCGGGCGTGGTGGGCGGACTACCCGAGGACCACCGTCACCTCCCCCGTGTACCTCATCGCCGCGGCCGCGCTCCTCGCGCTCGCCGCGCTCGCCGTCGTCAGCATCGCCCTGTGCCGCGCCCGCACCCGGCTGGGCGCGCGAAGACGAGCGCCCGACGACCCGGCCCGCTGGCGGCGCCTGCACCGGCCGGACGGGGATGAGCGGGGCGCCGGGGAGAGCGCCCCGAGCCCGTCGGAGTCGGCGGCGCTGAGGCGCGGCCCGGCCGCGAGGACCCCGACGACGGGCGCCCGCACGCCGGTGCCTCTGCGGCTCACGGACAGAGCCCTGCTCGCCGTCGTCGCCCTCCTGCCGGTCCTGACGCTGACCGCCGGCGCGCTCGTGCCGACCGCCCTGCTGGACCCGGCCACCCGGACGACGGCGCCCGCCGACTCCGAGCTGCCCGCCCGGCCGGCCGTCCCGGGCGGGGACGGTGAGGGCGGCAAGAAGATCGACTGGACGTACAACATCGGCACGCTCCTCGACGTCGTCGCGGGCACGGCGGGCCCGATCGTCCTGACCCCCGAGGGCGTCACCGCGCTCAACGGCGAGGACGGCTCCGTCCGGTGGACCTACCGGCGCGACGCCAGCTATGTGAACGGGCACGGGGAACAGGTAGATCGTCACTCGCCCCCGTACAGTGAAAACGCCCTCACCGCGAGTCCCGACGCCCGTCATGTCGCAGTGCGGATCGAGGGTCCGGGCATCATCGTCTCGGTCGTTCTCGACTCCACCACGGGCGAGGTCACCGCCGAGCACCGCAGCACCTTCCGCAGCCCTCTCCAGATGACCGACTCCCTCGCCGTCGACGGGAATGAGGCCTTCGCACTCGACGGCGGCAAGACCCTGTGGACCATGCCGGAGGGGACGTTCGGACGGAGGGACAGCGGTAGCTGGGGCAATAGCTACTCGGGAACCGCCGGGCACTCCACCGTCATCGTGGGCATGGAGAAGAGCTGCCTCACCGACAACAGGTTCTGCAAGACGAGTCGCACGCTCCGCATCGCTCCCGACCACGATCCCACCGCGACCACCGAGATCACCCATGTCCTGCGCGGCATCGAGCCGGATTACAACACTGTTGAGAACGTGACGGTCGTGGACGGCTGGGTCGCGCGCAGCACCGACGATGACGCGCGGACGACCCCGGACGAGTACGCCGACCTGGCCTGGGAGACGCAGGCGGTGAATCTCGACGCCCTCGCCTCCGGCGAGGAGGCCGCGCCGGTCCCCCTCGGGAGCGCGAGCGGCATGAACACGGTCGCCTCGCACGCCTCCGGCACCTTGGTCACCGCGACGCTCCTCGACAGGCCCGCGAAGAACGACGTTATCGATGAGTCCACGGTGAGCTGGGCCGAGGCGGTCCTCGACCCGGCGACGGGCACCGCCACCCCGGCCTCCGAGTACCCCGGCCTGGCCGCCGCAAGGGTGGGCCTGCGCACCACGGTCGTGGACACGCAGGCGACGACGTCGGTTGTCATCGAGCCCGCCGACGGCGGCCCCGGCGTCTCCGCCCCGGTCCCGCCCGGGACCCTTATCGAGCCGTGGAAGCCGGCCGACTCTCGAAATGACGCCGAAAATGAAACCGAGAATGACGCCGAACCACTGGGAAAGGCCTCTTCGAACGTGATCGCCATGACCGTTCCCGGGGCCACGACCATTGTCATCAGATCCAAGCTGTCGGCCAGCGACCTCCCGATAGTCAGCCTCATCTACGGCATGGCGGGAGAAGGCCGATGACGAGCCCGCGCCCTTCACGCCTCTGGACGCTGCCGCGCTCCGCGGCCTGCGTCCTCGTCGTCGTCGGATGCGCGCTGGGGGCGACCGGCTGCGGGTTGCTCACCCGTAACAGCGCGCAGGGCGAGAGGATCACCACCACCCTGGGGCCCACCGACCTGGTCGCCTCCGCGGCCTCCGACGGCGAGGGCTGGGAGACCGGCTTCTCGCCGCCATCCGGCTACGGGAAGAGCCTTGCCACAGCATCGGGACCCGTCATGGTTCTGTGCATCAAGGCCGCCGACAGCTCCAGGATCGTCGACGAGACCATTCTGGCCGCGCTCGACCCGCAGGACGGCTCGCTGCGCTGGTCGCTCACCGTTTCGCCGACAATCGAGTCACGGGAATGCACCACCTCCAGGGAATCGGCTCCCCAGCATAAATCGGCGTCCGCATCCGATACCGTCGGCTCTCCCGGCCCCGTCGTCGTCAGCCCCGATGGTCGGTACATCTCCCTCCAGCTCAGCTCGAACGAGTCCTCAACAATTGCCGGGACCCGCGCCGGCGTCCTGGTCCTGGACGCGGCCACGGGCGAGATGGTGCGCACCCTCCAGACCACCGGCCTGGTCCTGGGGCAGGTTCTGACCGACTCCGACCTGGTCGTCCAGACCGCGCAGGACTATGTGCCCGCAGGCAGCGGCACCCTGACCGTCGCCCCGCTGGACGAGCCGGAGGCCGAGCCGAGCACCCTGCGCACCGACCAGTGGCTCGTGGGCTCCGCCAGCGATGCCGTTCTCCTGTCCCCCGACTGCCTACCCCGCGGCAGTGCGGCCACGTTCACCAGCACGACGATCACCGAGATGTCCGCCGGAGGCGAGACTCTCGCGACCATTCCGGCCGTCTACCGGGTCCTGGAGGCCGGCCGGGTCGAGCGCTACACCGACCCGGCCGCCGCCAACGACGCCGCCGCTGCCGCCTCCTCTCCGAACCCCGCCTGGGCGGCGACCAACCGGGAGGTCCTCGACATCGAGACCGGCACCACAACCGACATCACCGGCTTCGCCGCCGCGCCCCTCGCTCTGCCCGACGGCCCCGGCATCCGCCTCGACCGCGTCCTCGAGGCGGAGCCCGCCGCGGACGGCTCACCGGGTACCGCAGCCTGGATCGGAACCGACGACGACGGCGGTACCGTGCGCACCGAGGACGTCTCCGCCGTCGAGGTGGAGAAGCAGGACTCCGCGCACGAGCACCAGTACCGCTTCAGCCTGGTTCTCCGCCCGATCTCCGTGGAGGCCCCGTGACGCACGCCGACGAAAGCACCGCGGGCCCCGAGAGGGCAGGCACCATGAGCTCCTCCCCCGACGACGCGCCCGGCGCGCCGCCCCCGCAGGCCCGCAAGGCCCGCGGAACCCGTGAGACCCATGAGACCCGTGAGGACAGGCGCCCGCGGCCGATTCTCCACAAGGCGCTCACCGCGGCCTCCGGCACCTGCCTGAGCGTGGGGGCGGGCCTGACTCTCGTTCCGGTCATCGCCCACCTCATGCCGCTCCTGGGCGCCCGGTTCGTCGCCCTCCTGGGCGGCAGCCTCCCCGGCCGGGAGCGCGACTTCTTCCTCAGCGGGCTCGGCATCCTGCTGAGCAGCACGATCATCCTGGTCATGCAGCTGTGGGTACGACGGGACACTCACACCATGTCCTCGATGGGCACCGCCGAGCTCGGCATCAATCTCCTGGACCTCTTCGCCCTGGCCTGCCCCACCCTCACCCTGGTCAAGCTGTATCCCGCACACAATCTGGGCGCATGCCTCCTCATCACCGGCAGCATCCTGATGACGGCCGGCATTGTGCTCCTACCGCCACGTCCCCTGGCATGGCCCCCACCCGACGACGAGGGGCGCAGCCCTCTGCACAGGCTCGCCGGCACCCTGCGCAGCCCCCGCCTCCGGATCTGCGCCGCGACGTCGACCGGGCTGGTCGTCCTCACCATCATCTCCACCCTGCTCTACAGCGCGCTGGCGCCGCCCACGCGAGCATTCAGCGCATCCCTGTCGCACCCCTCGGGCGGCGGGCCGGACCTGATCGCCCACACCAGTGACTCGGGCACGTGGGCAACCGAGTTCAAGTACTCACACTTCATCGACTACACCGTCACCGCAGCCGGACCGATCGCCCTGTCAGTCCCGGAGAAGGACGAGAAGGATGACAAGGACAGCGTGAGCAGCGCGATGTCGACATACAAACCCGGCCGGCTCACCACCCAGGCCATCACCCTGCTCGACCCGGTCGATGGCGCCCCGCACTGGAGCCTGGAGCTCACCAATCTCGTCGGAAGGTCCACCGACCAGCCGAGCCGGTCCGTTCCCAATGAGGACAGTCCCGTCATCGGGAGCGCGGTCACCGATCCCGACGGAGCGCTGTTGGCCATCCATCTCGACTCCACCTGGAACGAGTCCGCCAGCCAGTGGATCACACCCATTGCCGTCATCGACCTGACGAGCGGCCGGGCGGTGGGGAGCGCGGAGATCCAGGGCAAGATACTGGGCACCGTCCTGACGTCGGACACCCTGGCGGTCCAGGTCGCCAATGATTCCGCCCTGGAACCCGGCGGAACCATCCTCACCTACTCCTTGAACGGAGAGAATGGCCCCGCAAGGCCCCAAGGCTCGGCCAAGGTGAGCACCTGGCTAGTGGGCGCAACCCGAGACCGCCTGCTTCTATCCGATCAGTCACTGCACGGCATCGAGCAGGAACGGGCAGCGACCGTCACCCTGGCGACCCCGGCCAGGGTAGACGAGGTCTCCACGATCGACGGCGTCTACAGCATTCTTCCCGGAGGATGGGTGGAGCGCCTGACGAGCCCCGGTCAGACATTTCCGGAGCCTCTTGACAGCGACTACCTGGACCAGCAGGATCGGGAGCTGGTCGATCTCAGTACCGACCACAGAATCGATATAACCGGCATGAAGGCAACGCTCCTGGACACCAATACAGGGCACCGGCTGGAAATGACTCGGGAAGACCCCGGATCCAGCAACAAGACCCCGGTCGGAGTCATCGACATCAGCACCCCGGCAACCGGCACGCCCGCCATCGAGACCTCCGACTCGTTTCTTCTGGTCACCGACGACCCGATCTACAGCTACACCGACTCGATGGTGAACGAGGTATCGCAGCCGCATCCCGATCTTTACGCGATCCGGAGAGGAGCGGATTCATGAGCGAGCCTCCCGCCGCGCACGGTGCCGCGCACGCTCCTGATCCCGCCGACGCCGTCGGACCCGGCGACGATGCCGACACCACCGCCGGGGCGACGGCCGCCGGCTCCCCGCCGGGCGCGCCCACGTCCCGCCCCGAGCAGCCGGAGGCGCCGGAGCAGCCGGAGGCGCCGGAGCCGCCCGCGCCCACTGCGGTCTCCCCCACCGCCGACCTGCTGCGCGGCATTCGACAGGGATCCGCCCTGAGCGCGGCGGCATTCGCGTGCGCGGCCGTGCTGGTGCACCACTACATGGAGCCGGCCGCCCTCCCTCCGGGCCAGGGACTGATGCGGCCTCCGATTCCGGAGTGCCTCGTCGGGCTCGTCGCCTGGGGAATCGGACGCGGCCGCCTGAGCCCCACGTCACGGCTGATGATCTGCGTGCTGACCTGCGTTATGGGGCTCGACGCAGTGAGCAGGCTCGTCTCCTGGGCGTTCTTCACCACCCGCGGCTCGTGGATAGTTGCGGGCGGGCTCGCGGCAGGCGCCGTCGTCTCCCTCACCATCGCCCTGGCCCTCGACCTTCTCCTGTGCCGCGGCGCGGGCGGCGCGGTTCCGCGCCCCAGGGGGGCGGAGGCGTGGCGGTCCGTGCCCCTGGGGCGGCGCGGCCGCATCGGCCGCCTGGGAGCCGTGGCGACCCTCCTGGTTCCGGTGCTGGCCGTCGCGGCCCTGACACTGGTCCCGAACCCGGTCACGCAGACGACGGCGCCCTCCCAGCCCGACGATCAGCTGCCCGCCGTCCCCGCATCCGTGTCAGGGGAGATCTCCTGGCAGCTCGCCATGGACGAGCCCGTCGTCGACGTCGCCGCGGGCAAGGCCGGGCCGGTCCTGATCACCGGCGACGGCCTGATCGGCCTGAGTGGGAATGACGGCTCCACGCTGTGGTCCTACCGGCACGCCCGCGGCACCGTCGGGAGGATCGGCGCGCCCAAGCCGAGTACCAGGAGCCGATCGTCCAGGCTCACCGAGGACCCGCCGGTCAAGCGCTCGGTGACAAGCCCGGACGGCAGCCGCATCGCCGTCGCGCTGGCGGTCACTCCCGCACTGGGAAACAGGATCAGGGTGCTCACCCTCGTGCTGGACACCGTCACCGGCCGCGTCATTATGGAGCATACGGAGAACCGCCCCGGGGAGCCCACCGGCACCGCGACCCCCGATGAAAGCGCGCACACCGGCGATGACTACACTGAGGACCTCCTACCCGTCGGCGTCGACGACGCCGATGAGGCCATGCCCGCCATCCAGATGACCGACTCGGTGGTCCTCATCGATTCCCAGGCCTTCTCCCTGGCAGACGGCTCGCTCCTGTGGAAGCAGGACCCGAAGCAGGACTTTGACGCGCACTCCCGCTTCTCCGGGACAGCCGGCCACCACACCCTCATCGCAAAGGCCTCCTGCGTGGGCAGCCCCGGGGACCGTGTGGAACCGGGCGCATGCGGCCTCACCCTTATCGACGACGACGATCCGAGCTCCAGGCGCCCCCTGAACGGCGTGGTCGGCGGCGAGGCCGATGGACTCACCGTGGTGGACGGGTGGGTCGTGCGCTATTCCCACTGGAACGACAACACGGCACGAGCCGACTCCGATTCGGGCGAGGCCGCCATGGAGGCTCTGGATATCGATTCCCTCAGCGATGACGACAGCGCCGCCTTCTCGAACGCTCGCATCGTCGAGCTCGGGGAGTTCGCGGGTCCGGATCCCTGGAGCTCGCGCTCCTTCATCGCCCTGCGCCGAGGATCCGAGAGAGCCGACCGCTCCCGTGAGAGCGGCCGCGGGCTGAAGATCGCCGCCCTGTTCGACCCCTCCACAGGCACGGTCACGCCAGTTGACAGCAGCGCGCAGAACCCGGTCGGCATCCCCGATCATCGGTCCGCGGGCTGGGCGACGACGGACACCGCCGTCGCGGCGCCCGACCCCACCCAAGGTACTGCCACGGGTATAGCTCTGACCCGCCCCGACGGGTCAGCAGCGGTGACAGTCAAGCCGGAGGCACTGCTGCACGCCGGCAAACCCAATATGAACCGACCGCAAGTGATCGCCGCGCCCGGCGCGGTGGTCATGTGGGCCACCTTCAGCGACAGCTGGGACGACCCCGGCGCCGAGGCGAGCCCCAGGCGCGCCACCCTCATCTACGGCCTGCGCTGATGCTCCATCTTGAGACGCGTCGGGCGTATCCGGCCGCCCGGGCCGCTCCGCTCCGCACGGCCCGGGCCGAGCCGCGCCGCACCGCCCCGCACGGCCCGTCCGCCCAGAGCCTTCTCGCTGACGGCCTCGCGGATTCAGTAGGCTGCCTGTCGTGACCCAGCAGCGCCCCTCGGATCCTTCCGACCGCCATGTCGAGTACGTCTCCGGCGACCCGGCACCAGAAGACGACGCCCCGGCCGGCGAGGCCGCCGTCGAGCGGGAGGAGCACCACGGCCTCCCCTACCAGCAGTCCCGGCCCGGTCCCGACGACGACGTCCTGCTCGCCACCGGCCGCCCCCGCCGCCCCGCCAGCACGCGCGAGGACGGGAGCGAGAGCGCAGCGCGGCCGCGCACCAGCATCCCCTACCAGCAGTCCCGGCCGGGCCCCGACGACGACGTCCTGCTCGCCACCGGCCGGCCTCGCCGCCCCGCCAGCACGCGCGAGGGCGAGACCTTCGTCCAGTCCGAGCGGCGCAAGCAGGAGAGTATCCGCCGCCAGCCGGGCCGGCGCGCCTGGGTCCCGGGCCAGCACGGCGCCTGGTCGATGCTGGTCATGCCGGCGATCGTCGGCTGGGTGGTGGGCGGCTTCAGCTGGGTCAACCTGCTGTTCATCCCGTCCTGGTGGGGCGCCTACCTGACCTACTGGGCCTGGTCGCAGTGGCTGCGCACCCGGTCTGCCCGCAAGCGCGCGCTGCTCCTCGTGCCGCTGATCGTCTACACCGCGTGGACCGGCCTGCTCGGACTGGTCACCCTGGTGGCCGCGCCCTACCTGCTGCAGTGGCTGGTGCCCATGCTGCCGCTGCTCGCGATCGCGCTGTGGGAGGTGTGGCGCGGGCGCGAGCGCTCCCTGCCCTCCGGGCTGGCGACGACGGCGGCCGCGAGCCTCATCGCCGCGGTCACCTACAGCCTGGCGGTGCGGGGCGCGGGCGGCTTCCTCGGGACCGGCGGGAACGACGCCGCCCTGCCCGGCGCGAGCCCCAACGGGGGGCTGCACGGCTGGCCGTGGATGTGGCTGGTGACGGCGTCGACGGCGGCGTACTTCTGCGGGACGGTGCCGTACATCAAGTCGATGATCCGGGAGCGCTTCAACAACCGGCTCCTGGGCGCGACCGTGGCGGCGCACGCGGTCGCCGCGGCGGTGGCCGTGTGGCTGGCGGCCGGCGGGTGGCTGCCGTGGCTGCACGCGGTGCTCTGGGTGGTGCTGGCGGTGCGGTCCCTCGTCATGCCGCTGTGGCAGTGGAGGCTGGTCAGGAAGCGCCATCGGCCGTTGCGCCCCGGGACCATGGGGCTGGTCGAGGTGGCGCTCGAGGTCGTCTTCCTGATCTCGATCGCCACCGCGTGAGGCGCGTGAGGCGCACGACCCGCGCAGAGCACGCGAAGCGCGTAGGGCCCGCGACCCGCGTAGGGCGCACGAGGCGCGGTCAGTCGCCGGCCGCCTGCCCTAATTCGCCGAGATCGGTCGAGTTCCGCGCCGAGATCGGTCCGCAGGACCGATCTCG
>ERZ773070.1581-NODE-1581-length-13835-cov-2.523295_pt1 | contig 13835 bp, 8 predicted proteins | sample MGYA00580618_ERZ773070 | MGnify/ENA primary metagenome ERZ773070 (study PRJEB29015, sample SAMEA2738023) | human oral metagenome | biome: human oral; feature: human-associated habitat; material: dental | place: China | collected 2019 ...
TATAGCCACATCGACGACAAGCCTTATATCTTCGGCAATAGCCCGACGCGTATGAAGTTCTACAACACGGGCTACTTCAAGAGAAGCGTCACCAACACCATCGTAGCAGAGCTGAACTCCAAGCTCACCTCTACGCTCTCCAACGAGCTACGTGTGAGCTACAGCGGTATCCGTGACAAGCGCTCCTTCAACGGCAAGCCCTTCCCCTTCGTCTCCATCGACCTAGGGAACAGCCGTCAGATCCAGGCTGGTGTCGACCAGTACACGCCAGCGAACGAACTCGACCAGGACATCTACTCCCTGAGCAATAACCTTATGCTCAACCTCGGAGACCATACCCTGACCTTCGGGACACACAACGAGTTCTTCCGCATGCGCAATCTCTTTATTGCGAACCTCTACGGTAACTACGAATACCGTGACCGCGTCGTCGGTAAGGATGCACAGGGAAAGAATATCATCCGCAACGGGATCGATGACTTCCTCGCTATCGGTACGGCTAATGAGGTAGCTCCTAAGTCTTACGGCTACTCTGCTGCTGACGTCTCTCGCACGGGCGACGCTCGATGGGCTCCCCGCTTCCGCGCTGGTCAGCTGGGCTTCTACGCTCAGGATGAGTGGAAGGCTACCGATCACCTCCGCCTGACTTACGGTCTGCGTGTCGATATGCCCTTCTTCCTCGATCGTCCTACGGCTAACCCCGACTTCAATAGCTCTGCTGTCGCTAAGGAATACGGTGTCACGAACAACTACCTGCCTCCTATCCGTCCGCTCTTCTCGCCACGTGTAGGCTTCCGCTATGATGTCGATGCTGATAGTCGCTACGTCATCCGTGGGGGTACGGGTATCTTCACCGGTCGTGTGCCCTTCGTATGGATCTCCAATAGCTTCTCCAACTCGGGCATCGAGGTCGAGCGCACCTCGCTCTACGCGGGCAACAACAAGACGCTCGGCTCCGTCCGCTTCAGCGCTGACCCACGTAGCGCCCAGAGCAATGCTAACTTCGTTCCTGGCTCCACTGAGGTAGACCTCGTGGCGAAGAACTTCACCTACCCTCAGGTATGGCGTACCAACCTGGCCTTCGAGGCTAACCTTCCCTGGGGCGTCAAGGCCTCCATCGAGGGGATGTTCACCAAGAACTTGAACAACATCCGCTACCGCAACCTTGCCCTCAGCCCAGGCAAGGCGATCACCCATGCTCCTGGCGAGGTGCGTCCTACCTATACGCGTCGCGACGACAAGCTCTATTCCTCCGTCATCATGATGGAGAACTCGAATAAGGGCTACACCTATAACTTCACCGCCACGCTGAGCAAGGACTTCGGTCACGGCCTCGATGCCTCGGTAGCCTATACCTACGGTGCGGCTGTCGTCGGCAATGACGGGCTCTCCAGCCAGGCTGAGTCGAACTGGAAGTTCAACTACTCGAACGATATCAACGCCGACGAAGTCAGCTACTCCAGCTTCGACCTTCGCCACCGCCTGATCGCCCAGCTCAACTACCGCGTCGAGTACGCCAAGCACTTCGCCACCACGATCGGCCTCATCTACAACGGCCAGTCGGGTCCTCGCTACTCCATCCTCTACAATGGCGACATCAACGGCGATGGTACGAGCAACGACCTGGCCTACCTGCCCTCGACGATGGCCTCCAGCTCGCGCTCCGCGATGGACTACGCTACCTTCCTCAAGGAGAATCCCGACATCGCTCAGTACGTAGGTCGCATCGCACCTCGTAATGCCTTCGTCGCGCCCTTTATCCATAAGGTAGACCTGCACTTCGCTCAGGACTTCTTCGTCAACGTAGGCGGCCGCCGTCACACGCTGCAGCTCAACGCTGACGTCATCAACCTGACGAACCTGCTGAACCGCGGTTGGGGTATGGAGCCCTACGTGAACTACAGCAGCATCACGCCGATCACCGTGCTGCGTGACGGGAGCTACGAGTTCAACCACGCTACCAAGCAGCCCTGGAGCTACAGCGACATCAACTCTCGCTGGCGTGCTCAGGTCGGTCTGAAGTACATCTTCTAGCCCTCCTCCCCTCGCTCCCCCAGCGGGAGCCACCCAAAAACGCGTAGCGCCTCGCCCCCACCTGGGGACGAGGCGCTTGCCTTTCTCTGTCCAGCTAGCTCAAGCGGTGAACTTTATTCTCAGTCTTTCAATCTTGTTCTTTGGGGTATTTTCTGTTAGTCAGATAATTACATAATACCTCCCATTTGTCTTTGGCCCGCTTGCTCACTATTAAAGACCCCATTTCGGAGTATATCAAAGCAAAATGATGCAAGGAAATATTCTACATACTGTGGAGGAACGAATCAAATGGGCTCGCCTACGTCGTAATCTTAGTGTGGCACAGATTACAGAGCGTGCGACCTGTTCTCCTTTGACCGTCTCGCGTATTGAAAAGGGATCCCTACTGTATCTATCGGGATCTACTTACGAGTACTCTATGCTCTGCAACTCGAAGACGACATCCTTTTCATCGCTAAAAGTGATGAACGAGGGCGTCGCTTTTGAGACCTCTCTCTCATCAATCGACGCCGTATCTCCAAGAAAGAATAAACTATGTGGAAACTACTTGTATATGCAGATATATGCAGATTTTGACTGGCTGAAAGAGCTGATGCTTGTTGGATATGAGCTACGAGTTTTTGCAGTCACTGGCAGCTATGGCTTCCAATTTGATGAAGAATGGCTTCGGACACAGGATAGTCTGTTTCTAAGTGCAGACCTTAATAATTACTGGGGCGTACAATATGCAACAGCTGGCAGTGATATCTTTGGATACTTTTCAGATGTGTTGCTCAACAGATGGGGGCGAACATTACTCAATCGAAGGGAGCAGATTTTAACACAAGAAGAGAAACGCCCTCTTTGTCGTCTTACTTACTTTGATTACCTTTTAGGAATTGATGATTATTCCCGAATGGGAGGCTTTCGCTTCAAAGAGAGTGTAGATACAGAATTCATCAATAGCACATCACTAAGGATTCCACCTCTGACTGATATTCGGGAATTGGAAGCTGCGAGTAAGGAGATAGAACAAAGTGAGGAGCGGAATGAACTCACTGACGGAAGCTGGATTGCACAGTTGATTCAAGCTGGCACTTCCCTTGGTGGAGCACGTCCCAAAGCTATATGGTAGACATTGATGGTTCTCTATGTATTGCTAAGCTCCCTTCTCGTACGGATGATTATGATGCAGAGTTATGGGAACATCTCTTTCATTTGCTGGCAGAGAGAGCTGGGATTACCTTGTGCCGATACAAGAGTACTGCAAATCTCAGAGACCTATCACACACTAATCTCCCGATGTTTTGATAGAACCGAGCAGGGAAGACGTATTCACTTTGTCTCGGCTATGATGCTCCTTGGATTGCATGATGGAGATAATGCCATGAATGGTTATGGTTACTTGAATATTGTTGATTTAATTGTTCGCCATTGTGCAGATGTCGAACGTAACCTCAGAGAACTATATCGTCGTATTGCTTTCAACATCTGAATTGGCAATAGTGACGACCATTTCCGAAACCATGGATTCTTGCTTACTCCCAAAGGTTGGACCCTTTCTCCTGCTTATGATATGAACCCGACACCAAGTAAGTATCAAAGTTTGTTGCTGATTGCTACTTCTAATGTGGCGGATCTCACTCTTCTCAGAGATGCCTCTGAGTATTATATGCTAAGCAGAGAAGTTGCTAGTAATATCATCTCGGGGGTATGCGATGCCCTGAAAGATTGATAACTTTTGGCAACTCAACTGGGAGTATCCAAAAGAGAAATAACCATCTTCACTGATCGTTGGAAACTATTGGCAAATCATTGTGCCAAATAAATATCCCCGAAAAGGGACATAATAGATTTTCATTCCTTATATTTGCCATTGATAAGGTATATAATGACTTTGTCGGAGAGTGTCGTGCATAGTGATTTGCCTTGAATATGTACCCTAAAGAGGCAAAACGGGTACATATTCTTGGAACGTGTACCCGGAAATGGTATTTTGGGTACATATTCAGAGTGTGGTACTTCAAGTAATTGCTATAAATGATGGTAGTGAGAGCAATCATAGCGCAGTACGTAAAAAAGAGGTGCAAGAAATATAAACTGACACAAGTCGACCTCTCTGAGAAAGCAGGAGTGGGACTACGCTTTGTGCGTGAACTGGAGCAAGGTAAGACCACCCTTCGCCTTGATAAGGTCGATAAAGTTTTCGAACTCTTTGGCTCGGAGTGTGGTCCCGTGCCAATAAAACGAGAAGGAGATGACGTATGAAACAGGCTATTGTTTATTGGAGGACGCTCAAAGCTGGCATCCTCACACTGACCGATCGGAAAATAGCCTTCGCCATCATACAGCACCTACCCTGTGGCAGAAAAGCTAATCCCATTGCTAAGGCTGTGATCAAACGATTGGCTTACTTCTCCCTAATCTCCTTGCCAATATCGAAACCAAACTAAACAATGGATCGAGAAAAACTCAGCTATAAATCCCAGTTCCAATGCTTCTTCTTAAATTCACTATAGTGTTGTACTTATCTGTGGAATGGACACTCTAAGAAAACACTCGACAAATGGAATGCTCATCGAGAAAAGTCAATATACATAGAATATGAAGGCAAAAATTAAGACATTTGAATCTGGAGCCGGCGACTGCATCTTTCTCGTAATGAAAGATGAGATGGATGGTAGTAGTTTTCATATTATGCTAGACTGCAACGTGCTTACAGATGAGATAAGGGCTTATATATGTGAAGAACTTAACAAACGTATAGATGTACTTATAGTTACTCATATTGACAGTGACCATGCTAATGGTATAACCAAGCTAATGCGTACCCCTGATTTTGCAGATATGCAAATAGAGTTGATTCTGTTCAATGGGTTTCAGCCGCAAACGGAACAACCTCAGCTATTGCCATCCGAAATTATAGCAGAACTTAAAGCAGTGACTGAATTATTGCCACCGACGGTAGATGAAGCATTTCAAAAAACGAATGGAATGGATGCGGCATGTTTAATCACAGAGTTGAATAAGCATCCGCAATGGAAAGCCGTATGGAGACAAGCTCCGATATTGGCAGGGGAAACGATATTGCTTGGTAATAATGGAAAATGGGGAAGACTGAGAGTGCTGTCTCCAACACAAGATGTGATGGACGATTTGCTACACGATGTGAAGTTGGAATATGCCAAAAGATTAGGCTCTGCACCTCCAAACGAGGCATTTGTAGATCAAGATAAATACTATGAATTAATGCTACGATTGGTAGAACTACGTAAACGCCCCTCTTTGGCAAGAAAGACCAGTGCAGAGTCCATAACTAAAGAAATATTGAATAAGAGCGCAAAAACAGAAGCAGAAGAAGATGGTGTTACCAACTCTAATAAAGCATCACTCGCTTTCTGTTGGGAAGGTGGTGACGACGAGAAGAAACGCATTCTTCTCATGGGAGATGCTGTATCATCGCAAGTCGTGAAAGAATTAAATCACGTTGGTAATGATGGAATATGGTTTGAAGCTGTGAAGGTGTCACACCACGGGAGCAAGCATAATACTAGTATAGAACTGAATGCTAAGGTTGATTCAGCTCATTATTTTTTTACAGGCGGAAAAGATAATGCAGGGCCAGATATTGAGACTGTTGCAAAAATAGCTATGAAACCACTGGCAGAGGGAATAGAACAACGGATAATTCATTATAACCATGAGAAAGGAATCAGCCTTTGGAAAGAACTGAATAAAGAAAAGGTAATACAATTGCTTAATAATCATCATATACAGTTGAATACAGACAATGCATATGAATTTGAATATTGATAATTACGGTGGCAAGGGTGTAGTTCCCGTATTTTGTGGAAGCTATGTAACTGGCACAGCTTTCTTTGTAACGCCAACACACCTATTAACTGCTGGACATGTAATAGCTGAGTATATTTTAGACAAAGAGAAAATGGTTGCGGTGGTTGTAGAGGAGGAGTACAAGGTTTGTCGCGTACTCGCACACCAAGCCATTCCTGATGTGGCTATTTTGGAATGTGTTGAATATATATGCCCTAATGAGTATCTATTGCCATTACTAGGTAGTAAGTTTAAAGAGGGTATTGATTTGTTGATAGTCGGGTACCCGAGAGAACTGGGAAATAGCGTAGATTATTTTGGGGTGACTGTGAAGAACAGTCGGGAGAAAGCAGACCTTAAAGGAGGCTTTGACCGAATTGTTGTAAGAACTGACAGTTTTGGCTTCAATAGCTATGAAGGTTTTTCTGGGTCGCCAGTGATTAATGCCTTCGGAATGGTTGTCGGTATAGAAACAGACCAGCTCTACTATTCGTTAGGCTATCTTTCCATCGTAGCCATTAAAAAACTGGTTGAAAAGGAAATAGAAATCAGAATAGAGGAGAATGACGATTTATATGATAACACCCCGTATGGTCTCAGAAGGAGTTATAACCACATACGAGAGCACACTTGCGACATGCTCAAAACACGTTATAATGACAAGGTTCATGTGGAAAATGAGGAAGTAGAAAAGATAATACAGCGATTTTGCGGCTATGGATTTGAAGGGGAACGGGTTGAAATTCATGATGAGTATAGGGCCTGGTATGATAAAATGGCTGGTGTCAGACTATCATATATTGATAGTATCACTCAACTTGTAAACTATTTACAAGATGGCATTATCACAGATGCTGTCATGGTAGAAATGGAGGGGCTATTAAATTTGAGGGATAGCGAAAAGAAACTCCATGCTGACCACAGTAAGGAGTTGCAAGCCATTTATAAAAAGATATACACATGGCTTCGTAATAAGAGGTTGTACGAAGAAAGGCAATTTATGCACGTTAGTGGTACTGCTGGGTGCGGAAAGTCTCATTTGCTTTATAGGGAGGCTTTTGAAATAAGTAATCGCCAACGGATATATATGCTATTAGGTTCGGAATTCTCACCCTTGGAAGATCCAGAAAATACTATAGCACGTGTTATAGGGTGGAAAAGTAGTGATCCGCTTAAAGAACTGAATGATGAACTTGCACATGAAGAAGGGAAAACTGCAACTATCATTATTGATGCTCTGAATGAAGGAGTGGGTACTCACTTTTGGATGGAAAGATTACCAATTCTAAAAAACAAGATTTCCCGTTACAGTCATCTGAAGATGATAGTATCGCTTAGGACGCTTTCGAAAGAAGACCAACTCAACGATATCCTGAGAGACGATTGGCATTCTTTGAGAGTAGAAGGTTTTAAGAACCGCAAAAAGGCAATCGGGGATTATTTCCAAGCATACGAGATTAAGACAAACGAACCCCCCTATACAAAGATAGCAGAATTCACCAATCCGTTATTCCTGAGAATGTTCTGTGAGACTTACTATAGTCAGACACAAGAAGAACGTGAGAAGGTCTTAAGGCTACCTACTTACAACAGATATTTGGAAAAGCGTAACTATGAAATATCTGATGGGGTGGAGGAAGATGTGAAGCAGCATGTAACAACAAAATACATACTGTGGGTGGCAGAGAAATCACTTGAACAATGGCAATGCGAGGATTTGCCAAGACAGCAGGCGTACAACCGTTCGTATAGGGTGTGCCCGTTCAGAACATGGAGCCAGAGTCTGCTGAAGAATTGTCTGGATGCGAACCTCCTTCGCGAATATTCGACCTCAGAAGGCGACTTTGTAGATTTTGAGTTTGACTCCATGGGTGACTATCTGAAAGCAGAACGACTATTGAGCCGTAAGGGCGATGATAGTGATCGATTTCGGACGTTGATAAGATTGTATGACCAGATGGATACAGCCTATCATGATGGATTCAATTGGCAAAAGAAGTATAATTTTATCAAGGCTTTTCTCAGTGTGTGGAATCCATCTGCTGCCTATTGGGAGAAACAAGAGTTCATGAAAGGCAAGTTGACAAGCCTTTTGTTGAGCAGTATGTCAATGCGAAATCTACGTGATGACAGAAATACACTGACTTCGAATATTATTGGTGATATACTCCGGCAGAATCCTGACTATATAGATCCAGAATTAATCTTGAATAACATGGAACTTTATGGCCAAGGGTTGATGGATGAAGTTCATAAACAGTTGATAGTCATGAGCATGGCAGAACGTGACCAAAAGTGGACTACCAAAGTGAATGAACTTTTTACTGGGGCCGTCTACATGGATTTGATAGAGAGACTTAAACCGACTCTTGATCATGAGGTGGAGTCCCTGCTGACGGTAGAGATATGGATGTTGAGTGCCAGTTATCCCTATCTGAGGGCATATGTAATGAGAAAGGTGAAGAATCTTCTATCAGAACATCCTCGCCAGACGAAATATGTTATTGAAAAGTTTCATGCGGTTGATGACCCATATATTTTATGGGGATTGTATGCCGCGGTTTATGGTGTAATTGTCAGCGTTGACAAAGCTGATTTCAGCAGAGGTGTTGCAGAACAAATCTTATCGTACCATTACGGAGAAGCAGGAAAAGCGCCACAAGACTTGATGGTTAGGCATTGGACACTTAAGATTCTAGAGTTGGCTAATCATCAAGATCCTACAATAGATGCATGGAATAATGCTCAACCGCCTTATAATGTAACTGAAGATATTTTTGCAGAGATGCCCGAAGATGACTATGAGGCTGATGGATATTTTGGTGAAACATATGGAGGAAAACAGATTACCCGTTCGCTGTTTCATTGGGACTTCAGCCGTTACATTATCGGAACAAACAGTAACAAGATATCCAGAATCTTCTTCCGCGACGGAAAAGGCGTGAGCTTGAGGAAAATTGAGCATGCAATAGCTTATTTGGTAAAGCATAAGTTTGGATGGAATGATGAGTTGGGAAAATATGATTCAGATGTGCCATATCAGACTCGCGCAGAGAACTCTGTAGAGCGTATAGGAAAGAAATACCAGTGGATAGGTATGTATAGGGTCTATGCCTATCTGTGCGATACTTGTCAGATAAAGATTAACCTCTGGTCTACACGAGAACGATTTGCAGAAAAGAACTACCCTTGGTATGCCAGAGAGCATGATTACTACGATCCTACGCTCACAGATAAGGATTTGACTTTGGAAGAGTCACACCAACTGTTTGATGTGTTACGACCAGCATCGACAATGAAGCAAATTGCCAAAGAATGGTTGCAAGACGAGCGCCAGATGCCTCCATTGTATTTTAGCTTGAAAGATCATGAAGGAAAAGAGTGGATTGTGTTACAAGCCTATAGTACCATTAAGGAAGAGAAGGGTGATGATAAACGTGAGCAATTTGTGTTATACAATGGAGCATTTGCAAGTATAAATAATTTTGAGAAGCTGAGATCTTGGGCTTCGAACGCGAATTTCTATGGACGTTGGATGCCAGAGCATAGTGGTAGCATTGATTACAGATGGAATGAATATCCATGGGCAGATAGTTATTTGCAATTAGGGGACAAGGACGACGAAGTCTTTGACGAAGGTGGCGGAGAAATGAAATTGGCTTACGAAGCCCAATTACAAGAGGATTATAAGGGTATTGATGATGAATATCAATTCATGAGTACTGCTTATATGCCATGCAAGGAAATGATGGAAATGTTCGGATGGCATACAGCTGAACGCGGTATTATTCGCGATACACACAGCAAAATTGTAGCAATTAATCGAAATATACCAGGAGATCCTCTGCAGGCGTTGTTGGTATTACGGAGCAAGCTGGATGAGTATATGGAGGCTAAAGGTTTGGTGCTGTTCTGGAGTCTGGTAGGAGAGAAGCAATATGGTAACCATCCTCATGCGTTAATAGCGCGACTGACAGGAGCTGCTGCTTATAGAACAGGTGAGGAAATAGACGAGATGCAACCATTGAGGAATGAACCACCAGCACCGCCAAGAGACCGTGTGAAGTTAGAGAAGAAAGATTTTCCATCAATATCAGATGAATCACTTGATCAAATGAATGAAATGGACAAAAATGAGCTGATAAAGAAGATGAGAGAGAGCGTGTTAAAAAAGGAGAAAGATAATAAAGACACTGAATAAGGATTGCAATTCAAGTAAAAGAGGGGTGTTATAAACTGAAGTGCCCCCGCAAAGTTGGATGTTAAACTAGGTATTAATTGTTAAACTCTCTATAGTATTGGGCTCGGTATTGCACCACTGCTTTTATAAGGCTTTCCGTTTTCATCGGGGAAGTCAAACTGCCTGAGCCAATAGTCCTAGAGTTGCTTCACCATCGTCTCTAAATTATGATTTAGATGAGAGGTGGGGCAGATTCTTGTATAGACTTGCCTCACGCTATTACTTCTTCATTAGATTTTGTAGGATGAGTTTCTGTTCTTTCATAAGCTATTGTTGCTGTGGAGAGTTCAGCTTGGCGTTGGATTGCGAGTTCGTAGTAGGTGACTTGGTGGAGGAGTTGGCGAATGGAGTCGGAGGAGTCTTTGGAGGAGAAGAGGCTGTCGAGATGGGCGATTATGGGACATTGTAACCTTGCTTTATACGTAGGATACGGTAGCGTAGAGCGTAGCTTTCAAGGGCCTGATTGGCATTGTGAAGATATACTGCCCAGCCGATGGCACAAGCGAGGAGCACGAGAGATATTACCCCAATGAGCCACTCCATCCAGCATTTGGCATCAAAGAGGTAGTACTTCTTGACTATTAGAGGAGATTGAGTTTCTTGGATTTTCTCAGAAAGAGAGGCTATGCTTTCGGCTTGTTGCTCTTGTGTCTTTGTTATGCCGTCTTTAATTTCTCGAGTTCGTTTGCCAAGGACGATAGCGACATCTGTCAGTTCACTTTTGAATTTCCCACCTATCTCAATTTTGGCCCACTAAGGTGTGCTACATCTGTAGGAGAGATGCTATCCTCTTCTGATAATGTAGTTGATATTGATTGAGATACTAGGTTGGAGATACTCGTTTTGAGCTCTCTGTTCTGGTGCTTAATTTCCTCGAGTACTTCGAGGAGGATGTTCATTTGTTCGTTCATAAACTTGGCGTCTCAGAGCAGAAGAGAGTTCGTCCCAATTCTGGCATCGAGGCAATACAGCTTTGATGGTATCGAAGATTTCATACCTAAGTCGATCATTTCCTCGAAGCCGATTACGTTTTACTGTCTCTTTCCCTTCTCCCCATTTCAGTTGGTTAGCTTCAGTGAGTTCTTTACAGACCTTTGTTGAGCGGTGCTTTTCGTTGCTGTTGGAAATTGTTTTTTTTTGTTGTTGTCTATACGATTGATGCAGATGTGTACGTGGGGGTGCTCTCCGTCGAGATACCGTACAATGAGGTATTGTGTATCTTCATAGCCCATCTTCTGCAAGTATTGTAGTGCCAAGTTGTTCATTGTCAGGTTGTTCAGTCGCTTAGTGTCTTCGGTAGAGAAACTCAAGATGGTATGGCAGATAGGCTTCTTTACATTAGGACGCATCGAGGCTTGTAGTGCAAAGTCGTTGGCTATTTCGTTAGGTGAAACATTTCTCCTAACCCCTTCTGCATAGAGAACTCTCGCTTTCCCTTCTGGCTTCCCGAGGATATAGGCAAGCACTTCAGAAAAGGATGTTACTTTGATTATCTTGGCTATTATGATTTCTGAACTTTGAGTTGTTCATCGACTAAAAGTTTGAGCATTCGTAGTTCGGTTGGTAAAGTGTGAAGGCGATAAGCTATTTGGTTGATGTTGTTTGCTATTCCCGAGAGCTGGCGTATCTCTTGTATCTGTTCAGACGTAACTCTTGGCTTGATGAAGCTCTCAGAGACGAGTATTCTCAGAAATTCATTCTTATTGATACCAGCCTCTGAGGCTTTACTTTTGAGGATGAGGCCCTCCATCGTATTCAGTTTGGGTAGGACGGAGTAGCCTCTCTTCTCGGATAGTTTTTTAGTGGGGCGTTCCCCTTTCTTTTTGTCTTCTGTTATCATTGTTCCTTTTGTTTTATTGATGAGGCTATCGGGATTATTTCACCCTGTTTGATGGGCGTTGAGGAGGTTTTGGGTTACCCAAAATACAAACTTGCTTCTCTACCTATGCAGTCTTCTCTTCTGTGGAAGAGGTTGGGCCAATCTTTGCTCTTTCACGCCCCGAAGTCCGAGTTTATCGATCAGAAGTTGGAGGTTGGGATTTTGCCGAATGAGGTCTTTCAGCACACTCGTTTGTGTTTTGATTTGGTGGAGGTAATCCGCAATATCGTAGCCAGCTTGCTGGTCTTGAAGAGGAGCGTGTTTCTCCAAATAATCAAAGAGCTGCACCTCCATTCCGAGGCTCTGCATCATCTTTAGTTTCTCCTGCCAATAGTCCGTTGCTCCGAGGTCGGGAAAGAGAACTACCTGACGCCTGAAGAGAGGAACAAGATTGCTGCTTTTGAAACCTCCATGCTTCCCGCCAGTTGCCAACCACAGATATTGAGGTAGATAATGAGAGGCAATGAGTGTCATCTTTTCGCTCTCAACCAAAGCGATTGGTTTCTGCATGTCGGCATCAAGAAGATGCTCTCCGAAAAAGCATTGACTAAGGTTGTAGTTTGGGCGTTTGAGCAAACTATGTACCCATGTGATATGATTGAATAGTTGCTTTACTCGCTTGCCAGTCTCAGGATCGTAGGGCATAATCTTGCCTGTTCTGACTCTTCCGATAGTGTCTATCTGCCAGAATACGGTTGCCCCTTCCCAATGTTTAGATGTGCCAACGTGATAACGGTGTATCAGTTGGAGTGCTTCATTCTCTCCAAGTTGTTCGGAAAGAAAGCAGTAAAGGTTGTTATGCTTATATCCTCTCAAGGTCTGCTCCATCGTTGCATTCTCGATGAAAGATGGCGGTAGAATGATTGGTGTCGGTTTGTAATCAATACTCTCAGATGAATACAATTCTTCTTTCGCAAATGGATGCTCGGCAAAGTAATCTTTGGGAGTAAAGTGGTAACCACAACGCTGTTTGTGGTCGCAACGTCCCACGTTGTCAGGGAACTCGATTTTTCCCTCTGTGTCTATGTAGCGAGCGAAGCATCTGGGACGTTCGTACGCTGGGCAGGTATGGCGTGTGCGCACATCTTTATATGGTTCTAATTTGAATCTATAATTGCTCATTGATAAATTTGATTTGAATAGTACACTATCTGCACTTTGTACACTTTCGGTTTAATTAAGGGGTAGAGAAATGCTGATAATGCAGAAAGTGCGCTGGGTTAAACATTGAGTTTATGGTAAAGTCCGTGTCGCTCCTTAGCGAAGAGGTGTCCGATATTGAGACTGAGAAAATCCTTAAAAGCCCTCTCTTTCATCCCCAATCGCTCGGCAATACTCAGGGCTTCGGCAGTCTGAAAGGATGCTGGCAGTTCGGCAAGGAGTTGTTGCTGTTGCTGAGTGAGCTGAATACCTGCAATCTCTGAGTGCACTTGCTGTGCCGAATGGAGAAAATACTCGGTAAGAGTGATGGCTCGTTCCACAGAAACAAGGTCAATCTCGGTCTTATCTTCCTCGGAACATGCCCAACGAGCCATTTGGATGATAAGGCAAAAGCGTATGACATACACTTCCAACTTACAGTAGACACTGACGAGAGTTTCGTTGGATTCGGTATCGCAGAGTTTGGTATGCTCCTCTTGCCACATATAAAGTCTAGCCTTAGCATCTTCGGCAAAGGGGATAATCTCAGGAAGTAGTTCTCCCTCTTCGTCTTTGGAGCAAGGCATCTCAATAAGTTGCTGAATGATACTCGACCATCGTCCTTCGGTGCTTTCGGGAAGTTCTGTTCTGCTCCATCGGGCTTTTTGCTGTAAATTGGGCATCACAAAAAGGATACGGTCTATAAAACCATTACTGGAGCGTTCCCCC
>ERZ773070.1584-NODE-1584-length-13806-cov-6.750418_pt1 | contig 13806 bp, 8 predicted proteins | sample MGYA00580618_ERZ773070 | MGnify/ENA primary metagenome ERZ773070 (study PRJEB29015, sample SAMEA2738023) | human oral metagenome | biome: human oral; feature: human-associated habitat; material: dental | place: China | collected 2019 ...
CAGGTTGTTCTCCCGCGCCCCGACAACCGTGACCGCGCGGCCGTTGCCGGGTCGCCGCTGAGCCGGCAACGGGATGCCACGCCGACCCGCCAGATACGCCCCAGTGATCGATTCCGGGTTGTTCAGCAGGTCAGACACCGGCCCGCAGACCACCACCTCTCCTCCGTGTTCCCCAGCCCCGGGCCCGATGTCGACCGCCCAGTCAGCGGCCCGGATGGTGTCTTCGTCGTGCTCCACCACGACCAGCGTGTTGCCTTTGGCCGAGAGCTGGTGCAGCGCGTCCAGCAGGATGTGGTTGTCGCGCGCATGCAGGCCGATGGTGGGTTCGTCGAGCACGTAGCACACGCCTTGCAGGTTGCTGCCCAGCTGGGCGGCCAGGCGGATGCGCTGGGCTTCGCCGCCGCTGAGCGTGGGCGCGCCCCGGTCCAGCGTGAGGTAGCCCAGGCCGACTTGCTCCAGAAATTCAAGGCGGCTGCTGATTTCGGGCAGCAAATCGCGCGCAATTTCCGCTTCGCGCCCTTGCAGGCGCAGCGCGGCAAACCACTGGCGCAGCTGGCTGACGCTCATGCGGGCCAGTTCGGTGATGGCGATGCCGTCGTGGCTTCCGGGGCTTTCAAGGCTCTTTTCCGCTCCTTTTTTGGTAGCTGCCCGCGCTGATTTCACTAGGACTTCAGGCCGATTTGGCTCTGAATCAGAGGGCTTGCCAGAAGGCGCGCCGCCCCATTCCGCTGGCAGCAGCACGTGCCGCGCCACGGGGTTCAGGCGCGTGCCGTGGCAGGCGGGGCAGGGTTGGCCCGTCAGCCCCTCCACATCGGCTTCGGCAAAGCTTTGCTCGCGGCCTTTTGAATCGCCCGCCAGCACGGAGTCATCCAGCGCCTGGCGCTGCTCGCGCGTGAGCAGCAAGCCGGTGCCCACGCATTCGGGGCACCAGCCGTGTTTGCTGTTGTAGGAAAACAGGCGCGGGTCTGGCTCGGCGTAGCTGGTGTCGCACACGGGGCAGGCGCGGCGGGGGGAAAAGACGGCCACCTGCCCCATGCCGGCTGTGGGCAGGCCCGCTTGCAGCGCGGCAGGCAGGCCGCTGGCGCCGTGCAGCACGTGAACGATGCCTTTGCCGTGCTCCAGCGCGCGCGCCAGGCCGCTGCGCAAGGCGGCTTCGTTGCCGGGCGTCACGGGCAAGGTCAGCACGGGCAGCTCGATGGTGTGTTCCTTGAAGCGGTCGATGCGCGGGAAGGCGCTGGTGGGCAGAAATTCGCCATCCACGCGCAAGTGGGCGTAGCCGCGCGGGCGCGCCCATTCGGCCAGTTCGGTGTAAACGCCTTTGCGGCCCACCACCAGCGGGGCCATCAGGCAGATGGTTTGGCCCCGGTAGCGGGTGAGCAGCTGCGCGGCGATGCGTTCGGGCGTTTGCGGCTGCACGGGCGCGCCGTCGTGCACGCAGTGCTGCACGCCCAGCTTCACGTAGAGCAGGCGCAGAAAGTGCCAGACCTCGGTGATGGTGCCCACGGTGGATTTGCGCCCGCCGCGCGAGAGGCGCTGCTCGATGGCGACGGTGGGCGGTATGCCGTGCACGGCGTCCACATCCGGGCGGCCAGCGGGCTGCACGATGCTGCGGGCGTAGGCGTTCAGGCTTTCCAGATAGCGGCGCTGGCCTTCGCCAAAGAGGATGTCGAAGGCCAGCGTGGATTTGCCGCTGCCGCTCACGCCGGTGATGACGCTGAATTTGCCGCGCGGAATGCAAACGCTCAGGTTCTTCAGGTTGTGCTCGCGGGCGTGGACGATTTCAATCTCGGCCGGGGCGGGTGCGGCGGGCGCAGCGGGCGCGGCATAGGCGGCGCGCGCTTCAGCGACTTCAGTCACTTCAGCGGCGGCTTGATCGGCGGCTTCAGCCGCTTGCGCCATGCCCGCCGCCAGCGCGCGCTCGTATTCGCGCAGCGCCGCGCCGGTGTGCGAATGCGGGCAGGCCGCCACTTCGGCGGGCGCGCCTTGCGCCACGATGCGCCCGCCCGCCTCGCCGCCTTCGGGGCCAAGGTCAATCAGCCAGTCGCTGGCGCGCATCACGTCCAGGTTGTGTTCGATGACGATGATGGAGTGCCCCGCTTGCAGCAGCTTGCGCAGCGCGCGCATGAGCTTGGCGATGTCGTCAAAGTGCAGGCCGCTGGTCGGCTCGTCAAACAGAAACAGCGTGCCTTTTTTGGCCACGGGCTGACGCGACCGGCTGGCTGTTTGCGCGGCTTCGGCCAGGTGGCCCGCCAGTTTCAGGCGCTGCGCCTCGCCGCCGCTGAGCGTGGGCACGGGCTGGCCCAGCTTCACGTAGTTCAGTCCCACATCCATCAGCGGTTGCAGGGCGCGGATGACGTCGCGGTCTTGCGCAAAAAGCTGCGCGGCTTCGGCCACGGTGAGTTCCAGCACGCCGGCCACGCTCAGCGCGCGGGCGGCGGGGGCGGGGTCGGGCCTGCCGCTGGCCACTTCGGCCAGGCGTTCGGCGGCGGCGTCCAGGTCGGCATCCGTGGCCAGGCTGCGCGCGGGGCGCTCTATCGTCACTTCCAGCACTTCGGGCCGCCAGCGGCGGCCGTTGCAGTCGGGGCAGCGCAGATACACGTCGCTCAAAAACTGCATTTCCACGTGCTCGAAGCCGCTGCCGCCGCAGGTGGGGCAGCGGCCGTCGCCGCTGTTGAAGCTGAATTTGGCGGCGGTGTAGCCGCGCTGGCGCGCCAGCGGCGCGGCGGCAAAGAGCTTGCGGATGGCGTCCCACGCGCCCACGTAGCTGGCCGGGTTGGAGCGCGCCGTTTTGCCGATGGGCGATTGATCGACGAACACCACGCCCGCCAGCTGTTCGGCGCCCAGCAGGCGCTCGTGCGCGCCGGGCGCTTCGGTGGCCTGGCCAAAGTGGCGCAGCAGCGCCGGGGCCAGCACGTTTTGAATCAGCGTGGACTTGCCCGAGCCGCTCACGCCCGTCACCGTCACCAGCCGTTGCAGGGGGAAGGCCACATCCAGCCCTTTGAGGTTGTGCTCGCGCGCGCCTTCCAGAATGAGCCGGGGCGTGCTGTCCTGCACGGGCCGCGCCTGCCCGGCGCTGATGCGCTTGCGCCCGCCCAGATACTGGCCGGTGAGCGTATCGGCCTGCCGCAATTGGGCGGGCGTGCCGTCAAACACGATGCGCCCGCCTGCCGCGCCGGGGCCGGGGCCGAAGTCCAGCACGCGGTCGGCGGCCAGCATCACGGCCGGGTCGTGCTCCACCACCACCAGCGTGTTGCCCGCGCGCTTGAGGCGCTGCATGGCGCGGTTGATGCGCGCCATGTCGCGCGGGTGCAGGCCAATGCTGGGTTCGTCCAGCACAAACAGCGTGTTCACCAGCGAAGTGCCCAGCGCCGTGGTGAGGTTGATGCGCTGCACTTCGCCGCCGCTCAGGGTGCGGCTTTGCCGGTCCAGCGTGAGGTAGTCCAGCCCCACGTCCGTCAGGTATTGCAGGCGCGCGCGGATTTCGTCCAGGATGAGCTTGCGCGCCTGCGCATCGGCGCTGGCGGCCGATGGCGCGGCGGCATCCGCCGCATCAGCGCGAGCGCCGGTTTCAGCATCGGTTTCGGCATCAAACCGGCCGTTTGTCCTAGTGGAATCTGCGCTGGCAGCTATCTTTTTGGTAGTAATTTCAGGCCCCGCCAGCCGGTCTGCGAACACGCGCAGGCGCTCGATGGGCAGCTGCATCACGTCATGCAGGCTCAGGCCCGGCAGGCTTTCAAGCTGCTCGCGCGTCCAGGCCACGCCGTGCGGCATGAAGCGCTGCGCGGGCGCCAGCACGGCATCGGCGTCGGCCTTGCTGCCCACGCGCCACAGGAGCGATTCGTCTTTGAGGCGCGCGCCGCCGCACGCCTCGCACGGGGTGTAGCTGCGGTATTTGGACAGCAGCACGCGGATGTGCATCTTGTAGGCCTTGCTTTCCAGATACTGGAAAAAGCGCCGCATGCCGTACCACTGCCGGCTCCAGTTGCCCTCGCGGAAATTCGGCGCGCCTTCAATCACCCATTGCCGCTGCTGCGGCGCAAGCTGCGCCCAGGGCGTGTCGCGCGGAATGCCCGCCGCTGCGGCGTGGCGCATCAAATCTTGCTGGCACTCCTTCCACGCGGGCGTCTGAATCGGCTTGATGGCCCCGGCGCGCAGGCTCAGCCGCGCATCAGGCACCACCAGCCCCCAGTCCACGCCAATCACCCGCCCGAAGCCCCGGCACGCCTCGCACGCGCCCACTGGCGAGTTGAAGGAAAACATCGACGGCGACGGCTCGTGATAGCGCCGCCCGCTCTCCGGGCAATGCAGCCCCGTGGAAAAGCGCCAGAGCAGCGGCCCGCCGCTGTTTTCGCCGCTGTCTTGGCCGCTCAAGCCTTCTTTCTCGCCCTCATCCGCCAGCACATACGCCGCCATCTGCCCGCCGCCGCGCCGCAGCGCCACTTCAATGGCCTCCAGCGCCCGTGCGCGCTCGGCGCGCCCCAGGCGGAAGCGGTCGGCCACCACATCCAGCACCTTGCGCCCGCCCTCTTGCCGCTCGGCCTGCACCCGCGTGAAGCCGCTGGCCGATAGCCACTGCTGCACCTCGTCGGCACTGGCGCTGGCGGGCAGTTCCACGGCAAACGTGAGCGCCACGCGCGGGTCGCCCGCCGCTTTGGCGCGGCGCAGCAGCTCGGCGTAAATGCTTTCGGCGCTGTCATGGCGCACCGGCAGCGCCGTTTGCGCGTCAAAAAGCTGCCCGGCGCGCGCGAACAGCAGCTTGATGTGGTCGTTCAGCTCCGTCATCGTGCCCACGGTGGAGCGCGAAGAGCGCACCGGATTGGTCTGGTCAATCGCAATCGCGGGCGGCACGCCCTCCACGCGGTCCACCGCCGGTTTGTCCATGCGGTCGAGAAACTGCCGCGCGTAGGCGCTGAAGGTTTCCACATAGCGCCGCTGCCCTTCGGCATACAGCGTGTCAAACACCAGGCTGGACTTGCCCGAGCCGCTCGGCCCCGTCACCACCGTCATCTCGCCCGTGCGAATGTCCACGTCCAGGTTTTTCAGGTTGTGCTGGCGCGCGCCGCGCAGGCGAATCAGCGGCGCGGCGGCGCGGGCAGCAGCCGGATCAGGCGCGGAATCAGGAACGGATGCGGAAACGGGGGCAGGCGTGCAAGCAGGGGTTTTCTTTTTGGGCATGCCCGCACAGATGCCCGCCAGCAGCAGGTTTTCAAGCAGCCCAGGCGCGGCCGCAAGGCGCGCCGCGCGCAATGCCGCGCCAAAGGCTTTTCAGTACACCGGCGGCTCGCCTTCGGGCCGGGTTTTGAAGCGCTTGTGCACCCAGTAGTACTGCTCGGGCATGGCGTTGATCCACTCTTGCAGGCGCTCGTTCATGAGGGCCGTGTCGGCCTGCACGTCTTCCGTGGGATAGCCCTGCCAGGGGGCGTGCACCTGCACTTCGTAGCCAGCGGCGGTCATGCGGGTGATGACGGGGATGACGCGCGCGCGCCCCAGCCGGGCAAAGCGCGGCAGCGAAGGCACGGTGGCGGCGGGCACGCCGTAAAAGGGCACGAAGATGGACTCTTGCGGGCCGAAGTTCATGTCAGGCAGCAAATAGAGGTAGCGGCCGCCGCGCAGGGCCTTGATGACGGGCTTGACGCCGTCTTCCCGGTTGAGCGGCTGCACGTCGCCAAAACGCTGACGGCCCTGGCGCATCCAGGCGTCCAGCGCCGCATCGCGCTGGATGGTGTAGATGGTGCAGCCGCGCTGGATGAGCCGCTGCATGATGGCCGAGCCGCCCGCGTCCATGCCGTAAAAGTGCGGGGCGAAGAGCACGGCGGCTTCGGGGCGGCGCAGCTCATCGGCCTGGCCGGTGATGCGCACGCGCTCCAGCAGCAGGCGGGGCGCGCCGTGCCAGACCCAGGCGCGGTCCAGAAAAGCCTGAAAAAAGCAGATGAAGCTCTGGCGCGCCACCTGCTGGCGGCGCTTTTCGCTCCACTGCGGAAAGCACAGGCGCAAATTGACCAGGGCCACATGGCGGCGGCCGCGCGCCAGCGGCCAGCACAGGCTGCCCAGCAGCCAGCCCGCGCCGCGCAGCACGGGCAGCGGCAGCGGGGCGATCAGGCGCATGAGGCGCACGACCAGGCGGCCCGTCCAGCGGCCCCGCGCCGGATCTGCTTTTGCCGCTTGGGCGCAAGGAGATTCGCCCATGGCCTTCAGCCTTGCGGGCGCGGGTGCTTGTAGCGCCCGTAGCCCCAGAGGTATTGCTGCGGGCACTGGCGGATGAGGCGCTCCATCTCGGCGTTGATGTGCGCCACGGCGGCGGACAGCTCTTGCGGCAGCGGGCTTGACAGCGGCTGCACGTGCAGGCAAAAGCCCCGCGCGGCGGGCAGGCGCTCGCCCCACACCAGCAGCGGCGTGGCGCCCGTTTGCAGCGCCAGGCGCGCCGCCAGCGTCATGGTGTAGGCGGGCTTGCCGAAAAAAGGCGTCCACTCGCCCAGCCCTTCGGGCGGCACCTGATCGGGCAGCAGGCCCACGGCATGGCCCGCGCGCAGGGCCTTGAGCATTTGCCGCACGCCCGCCAGCGTGGTGGGCGCGGTTTCCAGCCCCTCGCGGCGGCGGGCGGTTTCCACCACTTCGGCCAGCGCCTTCTGGCGCGCGGGGCGGTAGAGCACCGTCAGTGGCCCGTATTGCGCCGAGTAGCGCGCGGCCAGCCCCTGCGCGGTGATCTCGAAGCAGCCCATATGCGGCGTGAGAAACACGATGCCCCTGCCTGCCGCGTAGGCGGCATCGGCCGCTTCCCGCCCCTGCCACTGCACGGGCACGGGCGGGCCGAACCACAGGCGCGGCGTCTCGCACGCCATGCGGCCCGCGTGCGCCACGGCGGCGCGCACCTGCCCGAAGGCGTAGCCCGCCTGTGCGGCGTTTTGCGCAAAGCGCCTGCGATAGGTGGGAGAAAGCAGCCAGATCAGCCAGCCCAGCGCCGCACCCACGCCGTGCAACAACCCTAACGGCCATCCGGATACAAGGCGATACAGCAAAAGCATGAAAACGCAAATAGGTAGAATGCGCAACTTGTCGCCGAGTTAACCGGGCAACTTGCAGGGCGACATTAAAAAATACTGCTAAAGCGTTCGCCAGGCTTCTTCCGGTTGCTTTGCAAAACGGTTTTGCAAACGCGGCGGCGACGCGCAACCCAAGGAGTTTATTCACATCATGGCGAGCGACTTTCTCTTCACATCCGAATCCGTTTCCGAAGGCCACCCCGACAAGGTGGCCGACCAGATTTCCGACAGCATCCTGGACGCCATCCTCGCGCAAGACCCGCGCGCGCGCGTGGCCGCCGAAACGCTGACCAACACCGGCCTGGTGGTGCTGGCCGGCGAGATCAGCGCCAATGCCAACGTGGACTACATCCAGGTGGCGCGTGACACCATCAAGCGCATCGGCTACGACAACACCGACTACGGCATTGACTACAAGGGCTGCGCCGTCATGGTCTGCTACGACCGGCAAAGCAACGACATCGCCCAGGGCGTGGATCAGGCCAGCGACGACCACCTGAACACCGGCGCGGGCGACCAGGGCCTGATGTTCGGCTACGCCTGCGACGAAACGCCCACCCTCATGCCCGCGCCCATCCACTACGCCCACCGCCTGGTCGAGCGCCAGGCCATGCTGCGCAAGGATGGCCGCCTGCCTTTTTTGCGCCCCGACGCCAAAAGCCAGGTCACGCTGCGCTACGTGGACGGCAAGCCCCACAGCATCGACACCGTGGTGCTCTCCACCCAGCACAGCCCTGACCAAAGCGAAAGCGCCACGAAGATGAAGGCCAGCTTCATCGAAGCCGTGATCGAGGAAATCATCAAGCCCGTGCTGCCCGCCGAGTGGCTTAAGGACACGCGCTTTCTCATCAACCCCACCGGGCGCTTCGTCGTCGGCGGCCCGCAAGGCGACTGCGGCCTGACGGGCCGCAAAATCATCGTGGACACCTACGGCGGCGCCTGCCCCCACGGCGGCGGCGCTTTCAGCGGCAAAGACCCCACCAAGGTGGACCGCAGCGCCGCCTACGCCGCCCGCTACGTGGCCAAGAACATCGTCGCCGCCGGGCTGGCGCGCCAGTGCCAAATCCAGGTGGCCTACGCCATCGGCGTGGCGCAGCCCATGAACATCACCGTCTACACCGAAGGCACCGGCAAGCTGCCTGACGAAAAACTGGCCCAGCTCGTGCGCGAACATTTCGATTTGCGCCCCAAAGGCATCATCGAAATGCTCAAGCTGCAACGCCCCATCTACGCCAAAACCGCCGCCTACGGCCACTTTGGCCGCAACGAGCCGGAATTCAGCTGGGAGCAGACCGACAAGGCCGAAGCCCTGCGCGCCGCCGCCGGTCTGTAAGGCACGCCGCAGCGATCACGGGCCATGCAAGTGACACGAGCCGCCTGGCTATCCGCCTGCCTGCTGGCGCTGGCTGCCTGCCTGCCCGGCTGCACGCCCACACGCGAGAGCGCGCCTTCAGCCGGGCAAGACACGGGGCAGGCCGCTTCCGGCGGCGCGCCCGCGCCTGGCGCAATCCGCCTCTGGGCCGACAGCGCCTTGCGCCCTGCCGTGCAGGCCATTGCCAGCCGCCACGAAGCGCGCACGGGCCAGCCCGTGGCGCTCACCTTCGGCCCTTCCGCCGCCTTGCGCCAGCGCATCAGCCAGGGGCAGGAAGCCGACGTTTTCGTGGCCGCCGGCTCCACCCAGCCGCAGCAGCTGGCATCTGGCGGGCAATGGCAGCCGCCTGCCGTCATTGCCAAAGACAGCCTGTGCCTGATGACCGCGCCGCGCCTGACCGTGGCGCCTGCCACGGCGCTGGGCGCGCTGCTGCGCGCCGATGTGCGCGTGGGCGCCTATCAGCCTGGCGCCGAGCCGCTGGGCGATGCGTTCTGGCAATTGGTGGACCGCGCCGACCAGCTCCAGTCCGGCGCGCATGCCACGCTCACCGCCAAAGTTCATGTGCTCTCCGGCGGCCAGCCCCTGCGCGAAGAGCTGATGCAGGGCCGCATTGATGCCGCCGTGCAGGGCTGCATCGGCGCGGGCGCAGACGCCGCCTCCACCGCCCTGGGCATCACCCCGCTGCCCGCCGCGCTGGACACGGGCCTGCCCTACACCCTGACCTGGCGGCTCAAGGCTTCTGAAGCCGCCCGCCAACTGGCGCAGGCCATGCAGTCGCCCGAAGCGGTGCAGCAGTGGCGCGCCCTTGGCCTGCAAACGCCCTGAAAGGCTGTTCAAAGTCCGTCCGCAGGCGCAAGCGGTTTGCGGTTTGCGCTTGGCCGTTCATCCCGATGCCCAGGCCTTTGCCCTTCGCGGCCAGATTGCAAGCAGGCTCTGATGGATGTCGGCCCAATGGCCGCGCGCCCAGCCCGCGCTGGCCCCAGCGCCGAAGGCCAAGCCCGTGCGCAGCCTGCCTGGAACGCAAGAAGGCGGCCCGGGCAAGGCGGGCGGCATGATTTCGCTCCCCTATCCATAGCTAGATGTCCTAGTGGAAATTGCGCGAAACGGCATTTTGATGCCCCTTGATTCGCTCTTCTTTTTGACATTCACCGGCTGGCGAAAACAGGGCCTGGGGGCTGGTTCTAAGATACGTTTTTCATTTTTCACTCCCTAACTGTTTTCCACATGTCCACCATCTTGCAATCGCTTCCCGCTGGCCAGAAAGTCGGCATCGCCTTTTCCGGCGGCCTGGACACTTCCGCCGCCCTGCTGTGGATGCGCCAGAAAGGCGCCGTGCCCTGCGCCTACACGGCCAATCTGGGCCAGCCTGACGAAACGGATTACGAGGCCATTCCGCGCAAGGCCCTGCAATACGGCGCCGAACTGGCGCGCCTGATTGACTGCCGCCGCCAGCTTGCGCACGAAGGCATCGCCGCCTTGCAATGCAGCGCCTTTCACATCAGCACGGCGGGCGTGACCTACTTCAACACCACGCCGCTGGGCCGCGCCGTCACGGGCACGATGCTGGTGAACGCCATGAAGGAAGACGACGTGAACATCTGGGGCGACGGCTCCACCTTCAAAGGCAACGACATCGAGCGCTTTTACCGCTACGGCCTGCTGGCCAACCCCGGCTTGCAAATCTACAAACCCTGGCTGGATCAGCGCTTCATCGACGAACTGGGCGGGCGCAAGGAAATGTCCGAGTTCCTGCGCGCATCAGGCTTTGACTACAAGATGAGCGCCGAAAAAGCCTACAGCACCGACAGCAACATGCTCGGCGCCACGCACGAGGCCAAAGACCTGGAAGAACTCTCCAGCGGCATCCGCATCGTCGAGCCGATCATGGGCGTGGCCTTCTGGCGCGCGGACGTGGACATCCGGCCCGAAGAAGTGCGCGTGCGCTTTGAAGAAGGCCAGCCCGTGGCGCTCAATGGCCAGACCTTTGACGACCCCGTGGCGCTCATGCTCAAGGCCAACGAAATCGGCGGCCGCCACGGGCTGGGCATGAGCGACCAGATTGAAAACCGCATCATCGAAGCCAAAAGCCGGGGCATTTACGAAGCGCCGGGCATGGCGCTGCTGCACGCGGCCTACGAGCGGCTGGTCACGGGCATTCACAACGAAGACACCATCGAGCAATACCGCATCAACGGCCTGAAGCTGGGCCGCCTGCTCTACCAGGGCCGCTGGTTTGACCCGCAGGCCATCATGCTGCGCGAGATGTCGCAGCGCTGGGTGGCGCGCGCCATCACGGGCGAAGTCACGCTGGAGCTGCGGCGCGGCAACGACTACAGCATTCTCAACACCGAAAGCCCCAATCTCACCTACGCGCCAGAGCGCCTGTCGATGGAAAAGGTGGAAAACGCCCCCTTCACGCCCGCCGACCGCATCGGGCAGCTGACCATGCGCAACCTCGACATCACCGACACGCGCGGCAAGCTCGGCGTGTATGCCCGCGCCGGACTGCTGCAACTGGGCCAAGACTCGGTGCTGCCGCAGCTTGGCCATACGCGCCAGCCGCAGTAAGCGCCTGCCCAGCGTCTGGCCGAAGGGGAAACAGGCGGATCAGGAGGGCGGATCGGGCCGGACTGCAAGGCGCAAGACGGCCCGAAGCCGCAGGCAGATGGCCAGCAGGCTCCGCCGGCTCCCGGGGCGTGACAGCAATACGCGCCGCCGCGCAATCGGGCAAATCCCAATAGGCAAGCGGCTTTTCCGCGCGTACAGTTCCCTCCATCGCAGCGCCGCAGGGCCTGGCCAGGCGAGCTGCCGCGAGGGGACCGAAGGAGACAAACCGCCAAGGCCAGCCTCCGCAAGAGGCACAAAAACACAAACAGGCCGCGCCAGTTGCATGAAGCGACCCGCACGCCGGGTTTTTACGGGCATCGCAAGATGCCCGTTTTTCTTGGCCCTTTCTTCTCATCCGCCCGGGGCGCAAACCTTGCATTCACCACTCACGGACAGGCCGCATGCTCGATCTGCTCATCGTCTCTTGCGCCTCGCTGCTGGCGGGGCTGATTGACGCCATCGTCGGCGGCGGCGGTCTGGTGCTGGTGCCCACGCTGTTTGCCGCCTACCCCGCCATGCCTCCGGCCACCTTGCTGGGCACCAACAAAAGCGCCTCGGTATGGGGCACGTTCATCGCCGCCGTGCAGTACAGCCGCCAGGCGCCCATGCGCTGGCCCGTGCTGCTGCCGGCCGCCGCCGCTGCGCTGCTGGGTTCGCTGGGCGGCGCGTGGACGGTCACGCAAGTCGAGCCAGACTTTTTGCGCCGCCTGCTGCCCCTCATCCTGATCGCCGTGCTGGCCTACACGCTGGCCCGCAAAGACCTGGGCCGCATCCACGCGCCGCGCTACGCCCTGCGCGGCGAGCAGCTGGCCGCTTCGCTCATCGGGCTGGGCATTGGCTGGTACGACGGCTTTTTCGGCCCCGGCACGGGCAGCTTCTTCATCTTTCTGTTCGTGCGGCTGCTGGGCTATGACTTTCTCAACGCCTCGGCGGCCGCCAAGCTGCTGAACGTGGCCACCAATGTGGCCGCCATCGCCCTGTTCGCCGCCAAGGGGCATGTGTGGTGGCAGGCGGGCCTGGTCATGGCCGCTGCCAATGTGGCCGGCAGCCTGATCGGCACGCGGCTGGCGCTCAGGCATGGCGCGGGCTTTGTGCGCGGCGCTTTCATTCTGGTGGTCAGCGCGCTGATTCTGAAAACGGGCTACGACGCTTTCTTCAAGTAAAGGCGCATAAGCGCCTGATGCCGCATCTTGCGCTCCCTGCCAGCAGGCCGCAAGCATCAGAAGCAGGATCAATTCGCTCCTGTATCAATAGCATAAGGTCCTAGTGGAACGGGCGCTGAATACGCTTTTGATGGCCCTGGATTTGCTCCTTTTTCTGGTGTGCATTCAGGGCTGCGTTTGCTCCCGCATCACTTGCAGGGCCAGGCACAAGTCCTGCCAGGCGCGGGCCTTGTCGGGCGGGTTGCGCAGCAGGTAGGACGGGTGGTAGGTGACGATGACGGGCACGCCCGCGTACTGGTGCACGCGCCCGCGCAGGCGGCCAATCGGCTCGCTGGTTTGCAGCAGCGACTGCACGGCAAAGCGCCCCATCGCCAGAATGACTTGCGGCTGCACCAGCGCCACCTGGCGGCGCAGGTAAGGCTCGCAGCGGGCCACTTCGTCCGGCTGCGGGTTGCGGTTGCCGGGGGGGCGGCACTTGAGCACGTTGGCGATGTAAACGCCCTCGGCAGGCGGGCCGCCGGCCTGGCCTTCCTGGCCTTCCTGGCCCGCCTGGCCCGCGCGTTTTTCCAGCGCGTCGATGGCGTCGTCCGCGTGGCGCGACAGGCCCATGGCCGCCAGCATGGCATCGAGCAGCTTGCCCGCCGGGCCGACGAAAGGCTGGCCCTGCCGGTCTTCCTGCTCGCCGGGGGCTTCGCCAACCACCATCCAGCGGGCCTGGCGCGCGCCCGCGCCAAACACGGTCTGGCGGCGGGTTTCGCACAAGCCGCAAGCCTGGCACTGGGCGACGGCGGTTTGCAGCGCGGGCCAGTCCATGTCCGCGACGGCCTGGGCGCTGGCGGCGGGCGCTTCGGGCCGGGCAGGCGCTTTGGGTGCTTCGGGCGTTCCGGGCGTTCTGGCCGGAGCCTTTGGCCCCGCAGGCGCCGCTTCTGCCCGCGCGGCAGCTGGCGGCGGCAAAACAGGCGCGGCGGCCCGCGCTTCAGGCGCTGCCGCACCGGGCTGGCACGGCCCTTTTTCTTTGGCGGGGCGGGCCTTGGCGCGGGGCAGCCAGTGGGTGCGGATGCCCATTTCGGCCAGCATGGCGCGCTGGCGCTCGCTCAGGGTGTCCCTCAAGGTGTCCATTTCGGCGGCTTTGGGGCGGGGTCAGAGATCCAGGCGCATGACGATGGCGTCTTCGCGCTGATTGTTGGCGCCCGGGTAGTAGCCGCGCCGCAGGCCCGCTTGCGCGAAGCCGCAGCGGCGGTACGCGCGCAAGGCGCGCTCGTTGCTGGCGCGCGCTTCCAGCCAGACGCACGCCGCGCCCTGCCCGCGCGCCCAGAGCGCAAGCGCCCGCAGCAGCACGCCGGCCAGGCCCTGGCCCTGGCTTTCGGGCGCCACGGCCAGATTGAGCAAGTGCGCTTCCTGCACGCCGGGCATGGCCACAAGGTAGCCCAGCAGCCGCTCTCCGGCCATCAGGCCCAGCAGGCAGTTGCCTGCGGCCAGCGCGCTGGCAAAGTGCCCGCGCGTCCACGGATGGGCCTGCGCGGCTTGCTCAATGGCCAGCACGGCGTCCAGATGCGACGCCGTCAGGGCCTGCAGGCGCGGCGCCAGATCACGGTCGATCTCGATGACGGTGAGATGGCCCGTC
>ERZ773070.1599-NODE-1599-length-13730-cov-9.140695_pt1 | contig 13730 bp, 12 predicted proteins | sample MGYA00580618_ERZ773070 | MGnify/ENA primary metagenome ERZ773070 (study PRJEB29015, sample SAMEA2738023) | human oral metagenome | biome: human oral; feature: human-associated habitat; material: dental | place: China | collected 2019 ...
ATTTGCAAATGTGAGGTCACTACATATTATCTTCCAATTTCTTCTCTCCAAATTTTTCCATCAGTTCGCACATGGCATTTACCCCCTCTACTTCTGCCTTGTAGAGCTTCCCCTCGCTATCCTCCTCATCCTTGTTCTATTATCATAGTATGCACTGCAGCAAACATTGTCAAGGCTGAAAATTAAGTCGTCCTTATTTCATCATTACATTATATCGTTATCAACGTTACGTCGTTCATTGCCGCTACCAAAATGATACTGGAGGGAAACGTCAGCGTTGCGTTCGCACGCGACACGGTAACTTCGACTCTTTCACCGACGTATCGGGAAGCCCCACCAGTTCAAATCCCGGCAACCCAAACGATACATCCACCTCAACGTCGATAATCCGTTCGTCAATCCCGAGTGTCGTCGCACCATAGGTCTTTGAAAACAACGGTCTTCCTTCCCACGTTTCAAATATAAGAAAATTATAACACAAGATAAAGGCTTTCCTGATGATTCTTTACAACAAAAAAGATTCCAAACGCTAGGTAGAGCGAATGGAATCTCTAGGGAATCACTGATAAAATGAAGTCCGTCAGATTGGCGCAGATTTTTTCGTCCGATTGAGGCAGCAAACCGGACGCATAGCCAAAGCTATGTGGAGGATTTGCTAACGAAAAGCGGACAAAAAAGATGCGCTAAGATGGCGTGGCTGAATTTATCAGTGCTTCCCTAGATACCTATGAAATGTAGTGGTCTCTCCCCGACTTCAAAAACACACTATCTTACAATCAACTTTTCTAAAGTTTTACTGAAAAGCATGATAGATTTCAAGCCATCACTACATTGCCTACACGGTTTCCCTCACCATTAAGTATAAAACCATCAGCCTGATATTTCCGTATTACTTCATCTTTGTCGTTTACCAGCAATCTATCCCCATTCTGACCATCCTTTATCTTCCCAAGCAGTCTGCCGTCGGCATTAATTATTGTGCCGTTCGTTTTGTCGATTGTATAGGAAACACCTTCTGCAAGCTGTACCTCTTCACGCTCATTTTTGGTGTCTAGTGAGATGGAACCAATCGAATGCCCATCGGCATCCTTTATTACGGCGTGGTCATCGGTCACATATTGAATCGTCTGCATTGAGCCGTTTTCACCACATAGTGTAAAACTTTCCCCTGTTCTCTTTATGTGTCCATCAACCAAGAAAACACCTCGTGAAGCCGCAGACGCAACGGATGCTTCTATCGCCGGTGAAATTGTTTGCACATGACCGTCAAGCATACTACCGATATCTATGTTCGCATGATTGAGCATTGTTTGGACACCGGACGGCAATTCCATATCACTCTTTAACGATAGACTGTTTCCTATATCGTCGGTGCTATCGATACCATCGATACCGTCAATGCTGTCTATACCATCGATTCCGTCGATACCGTCAAGAGCATCAATACCATCGGAAAATGAGCCATGAAAAATTTCATGACCGTTTATGTCGATTTTGAGGAATGGCAAAATAAAGGCTACTATCAACAGTGGTGTAAGTCCCATGACGTAAAAAGCCCTGTCTGTAGAGTAACCATGTCTATACAGCCAGCAAAGTAAACGATGAAATATCAGTGTTAACATGCCGGGGAAAATATATGCAGCAATATGAAGAGTCATCGAACCGTATATTGCTGCTTCGTGCGAGGCATTTACACCGCTTTGACCAATCATATTTATGGCTTCAGGAGAACCACTCATAAAAAATTGAGCTATCTTTCCTGCCGTCTTTAGCACGATATGGTTATAGAAGAAATTGTTGAACAAGACAACCAGCAAATATATTCCATACGCATACATGCCAACGAACAATGCGCGCCAATTTTCAACTAAAAATTTTATTCGCAACAGAACGAAGATAAACGATAACGCCGCAATAAGAGCGGCAATCGGTGGGAAAATAACACTCAGCAAAAAAACGATTGCCATCAATATGAGTAACTTGCCCAAGACTTTGAATGTCGTCAGAAAGAAAAATGCTATAGAAATTAATATGCCCAGCAGAACACTTTTCTCATCCAGAGCATATCCCATACTGAGCCACCATACGGCAAGCCAAGTATAATGCTTCCATGTAAACTGTCCTTTTTCTGTCGCTTGATGATCCATAATATAGTAATTCGCCTTCCTATAGATTGTGGAACTTATGGGGGCAAATAAGATGCTTTCACCTATGAGGTGACCTGCCCCCAAAAGTTAGACTTATGTTATCACTGCGACAAACTGCCAGTCTTCCCGTAAAATCCTCGACCATAAAATTCAGAAAAAAGTCTGAAACTAGGAGGCATGCCAAAGGTGATGTCAACTTTCCCCACATTGTAGAATATCGACCTATCCAATATCTGTGCCATGGTTTTATCGTGAATTGTTTCCCCATCGACAATAATATCTCTATAAAGAGGCTTATTCCTCCAATCTATAATCATCGAAATTTCTTGGGTATGAAATTTTAATTTAGAATCCTTCATGACCATATCGAGTATTTTTCTTGGCATTTCTTCAATTACCTTTTTATACTCTTCATTGGCTTTTTCGCGTAACTCTCCGCGCCCCAGATGCGATCCGACCAAATTTCCATGCTCTACCTCATATCGACGCATAAAATCCTTAATATTCTCATCTAAAGCTGTTGCCTTCTTGACACGATATTGCTCAGAAGCATCTTCCACCCTGGCTGATGGAGTTGAAGTGCCACTATATTCATCCATTGTTTTGATTGCATATTTTTCGTACTCATTCTTAAGAGCCATATAGTCGATAGTTTTTGTTCGTATTGTGATTTTCACAGTATATTTGTCTACTTGACTGGCCTCAACAACATCCTCATCTTGTGGTATTGCCTCAGCCAATTTCAAAAAAGCAGCTTCTGCATCGGAGGCACTAGATCCTTTTTCTTTTATTTCTTGAAGCTGAGAACCTTTTTTATAGTCGCGCAACATTTTAGCATATTGCTTCTCATCAAAATCAATCCCTTTACGTTGATAGTTCAGCAAATCCTTAAAAAATTGAGCGCACTCCTCTTGATCGGGTATAATGTCAAATTGATCTTCAACATCTTTTGTATCTTCACCTTTATATTTTTGGATAATGAAGCGATGACTTTCAAGAACGGGAAATTGGTCTATACCATCTATCTGGAAAAAACTCCATTCACAGGGGGGAGACCAATGATCCACCCTTGCATAAAAAATTACTTCACACTCTACTCTTTTGTTTTTTATTTTTGTTGTTCCTCTAACAACAACAAAATCAAGCCCCCTCTCAGTCTTTCTCTGCTCCCACTTAACATCATCAAGAACTTTATCGAATAAATCAATCATCTCTACTTCTTTGTCACCAATCGTAGTTTTTTGCTCTTGCACATGACGAATGACATCATCATCTGAATAGTTTTTCCCGCATCCGGAAAAGATAACACTAGAAAAAATAACGATTAGCATTCCTAAAAGATGCAGCTTTTTCACTTTAGACGCTCCTCCCGATGATGCTCCACTTATTGAATCTTCTCCATAGAGATTGCAGTATGCCGATATAATAGAGCAAGATAAAAATAGAGATCCACTGCGAAGTCGAAAACCACAACCAGAATCCTCTATCCATATCATCGCGAACAAATTCTATAAAGAACCTGAATATCGCATATGCAACAAGATAGACTTTTAACAGATTGATGTGCTTCCAGCGGTGCCCTATATAAATCAAGATGACAAACAGAAAAAATTCATATGCCGACTCAATCAGTTGTGTTGGCAAACGCTCAAATACAATATGTCCAATATGCCAAGGGGATCCTAAGGGGATTCCATAGCAACATCCTGCCATAAAACATCCAATTCGACCAAACCCATGAAACAACGGTAATGCCGGTGCAATGAAATTGCGCAAAACCTCCCACGAATAGGTTTCTCTGAGTACTCGTTTGAAAGTTAGTTTGATTGCTGCCAACGAACCAAGCAAACCTCCATAAAACACATATCCGCTTGCAATCAGCAAGATTATCAATTCTAATGGCGAGATTTCACGTGGTGCGTAGGGAAGCATTGTCAAGAAAAACAATACCTTAGCACCAACAAAACACCCCATGGCAGCAACAATAAATAACTTTAAAAAATCGTTGAACACGATTCCATATCGAGGAATCCTAAAATATAAAAACATCAATGCTGCAAAGCCACCAATGAATGCCATAACCATATAGGATGGCAGCGTAATGTAAATATATGGAAACAAATATTTTCTCCTGTACCAGGACGCAGATGTTATCTTAATTTCACTTCGATTAACAGCTCATCAAAAAATTTTTTCACGACATATTCCTGACCTCCTCCACAACCTACTATGTTGCTAACTGCACAGCCGCCAAGAGAAGGATGCTCTCCTGCAACAACCCAAGCATTGTCTTCGCGTACTGCAGCCGCCCAACAAGAAGTTGCTTCATAGGAACTACATCCCATACAGCCTTTATCTTCATAATAGACATTCTGTACGCCGATGAAAGATATTCCTTTTTTTTCTTCGGTCTTATTGCCGCCAGCTTCTTGGCTAGCCGCTACAAACTTGCAAGATTGACTCCACAGGGAACAATCCCCGCAGCCTTCGCCGGAGCTCAAACATCCGCCAAGACCGGGCAAAGATACTCCCACCAAGCCTTCCTCGGATGTCATTCGGGGCTTCTCACAAGATTTTTTCTCACCGCAACCTGTTGCAACAAATATCATCATGCACATGGTAAAAACCAAACACATGATAAATAATTCCTCGAGCCTTGTTTTTTTCATGATCTATACGCCTCCTAGATCTTATTTGAAAATTAACCCAAAATCTCGCAGATGAATCAAGAAGAGACAGTCCCTTCCTAAGGATTCTATAATCTAGACCTTATGTTCTGTATTGAAAAGAGATGCATTATCATACTATGAAAAATCACCTTTATGAGCCACCATTTACACCTCCCAACAGCAGAAAATCCATCGGTTTTCTTCCGTGTAAAATTTTCAACTTTAAGAAGGAAATAAGAAAGTTTGTAACGAATTATTACAGTATTATAAACACTAATCAAAGATTCTGTTCACGGTAGAAAATCGATGGGTTTTCTTCCGTGTAAATGTAAAACGCTTTTTCCAAAAGCTGAAACAATTTTGTCGCGTTGCTACACGATATGAAAAACTTGCTGTGCGATTTTTAGAGGTTGTGTATCTCTGTTGTGCTTTAATTGGGCTGAAATAATATTTATTCGTTGTTTTCACATTAATCAACACCCCCTAATAAAACAAGAAAAAACCCGAGGGATTCCGCCCACCGAATGTCAACGGCGAAATTTCCCTCGGGTAGAGTTTTGAATAGAGCAACCGATCTCGAAGTCACTCGGCAAATACGTCTTACGGTGCTAGAATCTCCGCACGCGTCAAACCGCTCGATTTCTCGATCACTTCGACAGGGACGTTCAGCGTGAGCAGGGAACGTGCCATATCGATCATTCCCTCCCGAGGGTCGTCGCACCATAGGTCTTTGAAAACAACGGTCTTCCCTCCCATGTTTCAAATGTAAGAAAATTATAACACAAGATAAAGGATTTCCTGATGATTCTTTACAACAAAAAAGATTCCAAACGTCGAATATGACGAATGGAACCGACATACATAGAAAACAGCCCATCCATACGGGTGGGCTGGTCATTCACGGAGATTCACATTATTTGTATTTGTTGCTTCGTATACACATTTATAGACGGGCGGTAATCGCAGCCGTCAGACCAAAGATGATGCCCGGAGAATTGGCGATTACGAGCGGCCAGTCGCGATGCTCTTTGAAAAATCCATATCCGACCCACATCGTGCAGTTGATGAATGCGACGAACGGCTGAATCCAGTCTCCCTGATGACCGGACAGATTTCCAAGGATCTGCGGGATATAGGAAACGTACATACAGATGGACAGACCCGAGGCAATCACGCCAACAATTTTCTCTTGTTTTTTTCGGCGCTCTCCCCAATCTGCACAGCCTTCTCTTCCAGATGCTCCGCCTCAGCTTCTGCTTTTTTCAATACTTCTTCCATATCGTGCAATGTATACCGATGGAATACCGATATATTCAGAACAATTCTCCCTCGGCGATACGTCCGAGGAGCTCCTTCGAAGGAATGAAGAAGAGCTGCCCCTTTTCGGCGGTCGAATACTCAAGCAAACGGTCATCCTGCGTAAACATATTGGTAACCATCTGCCGTGTCACATCCCAGTGACGTGCGTAGCCGATGAAATAGGTGCCGCGCACTCCCTCGCCGGGATTCGCAAAGACGACGTTCATACGCACGATCTTGTGCTCCTCACCATCGCGATTGTCCTGCGAGATGATGTTGTGCGCACGCGGATCCTTCTCCTCGTCGGAGAGTTCGAGATCGCTGTATTTCCTGCGACCGACGTACTTCTCCTGCACCTCGGTCGGGAGTGCCCTCCATGCGTCGAGGTCGTGAATGTATTTCTGTGCAAAGGCATAGGAACCGTTGATGAACTCCGGATCCTCCGCACCGATGATCGCCCACTCCTTTGCCTCCTCACCGACGGGATTCTCCGTTCCGTCAATGAAGTCAATGATTGCACGTCCCTCAAGATAGTGAAAGCCATGTGTCTCATCCACCACGTTTACGACAGGACGAAGGAAGCCCATGATCTGATCGACGACAAGATAGCTTGTTGCCGCCTGACCTGCACGCACATGAAGAAAGAGATCGGCAGGTGTCGCAGGTGCTGTGTGATGTGCTCCGTTTACCCCCTTGAAATCCTCAAGTTCCTTCGGCTTCTTTGCCGTTGGAAAGAGATATTCCCACGCACGGTTGCTGAACCCAAACGAGAGCTTCACCGTCTCCGGTGCGACGCGGATGTTCATCGAGCGCTGAATCGCCTCCATCCGATCTGCCATATCGGCGATGATCTCCCGCTCCTTCTCAATATCCTCGCGTTTCAGTGAGAGCATAACGAAAATGACGCTCTCCCCCGCATCCTTGAACACATCCTGCGCAAGATTTGCATTGACCTCCATAGGTCTCCCTCCTATACCATAATACATCCAACTTCCGCTTTGATTGTACGCTGTTTCTCCATGCAAGGCAAGAAAAAAACTATCGACAGAAGGAAAACACCTCTGATGCACCGAATACCTCATGCAGTAAATTATACCTCGTAGCAAGAGAATTGTTTCTACAAAATGGGAGGGATCCACAATGACAGATCTGCCAAAGATCGCGCTTGGTGCATGGGCATGGGGCAACGATGGCACATTCGGCACAAACTACACAGAGGAGCAGCTGCGCCCCGTCTTTGACGATGCGATGGCTCACGGGCTGAATCTCTGGGATACGGCGTACGCATACGGCATGGGCACATCGGAGCAGATGCTCGGTGCATTCCTCAAAGGACGTGCACGCGACTCCTACCTGATCGCGGACAAGCTCACGCCACAGTGCTTGGATCCGTCCTCGGACACCCCCGTGGCGGATATGTGGGAAATGCAGCGGAAGATGCTCGGCGTGGAGACCATGGACATCTACTGGCTGCATAACACAACAGAAGCTCCGCGTTGGATTGAACGCATAGCGAGGTTCTTTGAGGGCAAAGCCGATGCGCCGATGATCGGTGTCTCAAACCACAATCTCACAGAGATCAAGGAGGCGGACAAAATCCTTCGCGCGCACGGGCGAAAACTCGGTGCGGTACAGAACCACTACAGTCTCATGAACCGTTCCTCCGAGGAGTCGGGGATTTTGGACTACTGCCGCGCAAACGACATCCGGTTCTTCTCGTACATGGTGCTTGAGCAGGGCGCGCTCTCGGGGCAGTACAGCACGCTGAATCCTATGCCGAACAACTCTGAACGTGCAGCAATCTACAATCCCATCATGGATAAAATCGAGATGCTGAACACCTCTCTCAAGCTGCTCGCAGACAAGTACAAGGTCAGCATCGCACAGATTCCCGTCGCGTGGGCAATCAACAAGGGCACGCTGCCCATCATCGGTGTGACCAAAAAGAGCCATGTCACAGATGCCGTGCAGGCAATGAAGATAACCCTCACAACAGAGGAGATCGCGCTGATCGAGAGCACGGCAGACAAGCTCGACTTCAACACCGTACGTTTATGGGAAAAAGAGATGATTTAAGGAACCATTGATAAAATGAAGACCGCCAGATTGGCGTAGATTTTTTCGTCCGAACAAGGAGGCATTGAGCGGGCAAAAAAGATACGTCCAGATGGCGGTCTTCATTTTATCCTATTTTTTATGTGTCCGGTTTCATTTTACAATGAACCACTTCATTTTATGCTTTCGTTTCGTCCTGTCATGGCTGCCGCGAGTGCTGCGCCGAGGGCGGAGCCGGCGTTTTCTAGGATGATCTTGACGTTAACTGCCTCGTCCAAGAGGAGAGTGTCGAGCACACCACGCAGGTGATGTGCGACGAGCGGGACTTTCTCATAGACGGAGCCGTCAACGGCGACGAACTGGTTCTCGAGCTCGTTCTCGCCCATACGGTGCTGAATGATCGCGACGAAGGTCGCCCCAACGATGCGTGCGGAACGGACGATGACGGCGGTTGCAAGTTCCTGCAGCAGGGCACGCTCGGCGGCAGTGAAGGTCATGCCCGTCTTTGCTTCGATGACCGCACCTGCCGCATGGCGGTCGAGGTGGGCATCGGTGATGATCTCAGAGAGCTCGATGCTCGAAAACGGATAGATCCCGTCCGCACCGAGGAGATCGGCAAGCGCTGCACCGTAGAGTGTCCCGAGGTAGCGTCCCGACACCATCTTTTCCAGACGCTGTGCGCCGGGCTGCTCGGATTCCCTGTCGAGAATCTCATCGTATTTGGAGAAGGGCAGATTCCCAAAGCCGCCCGACTCCATGTTGATGACGGTCGACGGCTCACTGCCGTCCGCGAATTCCTCGTAGTAGCAGGTGTTCTGCCCCGTGGCGTAAATCGATCCGATGTAGGTGTGCTCGTGCTTGTACGCCGCCGCGAGCAGTACCGCGACCGTATCGTTGATGACGGCGACAGGTGTGACGTTGGTCATGCCGCGCCGTGCGAGTGCCTCCTTGAGGAGGTCGTTGACAACCTTGCCCTCGACCCCCTGCGTGGCGAATTCCTTCGTCCAGACGATGAGTTTCGCGTTGTTGAGGTTGGTCTGCTGTGAGGGGAAGGAGAAGGTATGTCCGAGGAGATATTTCGTCTCCCGATTCCCGTCGATTGCCTCATCGATGATGGCGGCGAGGAAGTCAAACAGTTCCTCTGCCGTCGCGTCCGCGCTCACGTAGTCATAGACACCGGGGAGTGTGAGCGGCTTTGCGACCCTGCTCAGCACCTCGTATTCGCCGCTGCCCTTGAGGAGGATGCGCTGGGCGCGAACGTTCGTGCCGCCGAAGTCGAGCGCGAGGAAGGAGCCTTGCTCCTTGCCGCTCGGAAGCCCTGCATAGGAGCGGAGCATACGGAGCGTTGCGCCCTCTTTGCCGGCGAGCCCCGCGCACATATCAGCGCGGAAATCATCGGCGATCTTGCGGAGAGCATCGTCGTCCAAGGTAAAGGCTGCCTTTATCTCGTCAAATTTTTCACGATCAAATCCCATGATAACTCCTCCCAAGAAAAATTGTGGGGACGCCCCTATTGGTTCGCCCCAGCCTCCCCCGTTCGAAACGGGGGAGGGGGACCGCGTAAGCGGTGGAAGGGGCGCCACTATCTAAATACACTTACCCTTCGCGGAAGTGATCGAGCATCGCCCCGACGCTCGGAAACACCTGCTTTGCCTGTGCCTGAATCTCAGGGCGCGCCGTGGTGAGAGAGTAACCATCCCAGGCCTTCAGCATCGGCAGGTCATTCGTCTCGTCACCGATGGCGAACACCTCTGCACCCTCCCAGCCCATGACGGAGAGGAGCTTCTTGATGCCCTGATCTTTGCTGATCCCGGCGGGCGTGATGTCAAGGCTGCACGCATTGGGGAATGCGTGAATCTTGTCACTGAGCTTTGCATTCAGCACCGCCGCGCATTCGTCGGACAGCGCGGGCTCGTGGAAGCCAAGCGAGAATTGCTGAATCCCCGTCAGTCCTCCGATCTCACTCTCCTCGATGTAGACGATGGGGAAATCCCAGTCCTTTGCCTCGCGCTCGATCCACGAACCCTCGGAATGGTGGCAGAGGTAGGTCACATCTGCTGCAGAGAAGGCGAAGTGGAAGGATTTCTGTGCGCTCGGCTCCGACGCAATCGCCGTGAGCGCGCGAGGATCAATCTCCGCCTGAAATCGGACGGCTGCATCCGCACCCCGTATGATGCCGCCGTTGTTGCAGACGGTGTAGTCGAACTCCACACCATACGCCTCAAGCTGCGGGACGAGCATCCCATAGTCGCGTCCCGAGATGACGCCGAACTTATGCCCTGCAGCACGCCAGCGGGCGATGCCCGCCTTCGTCTCCTCGTCGATTTTGCCGCCCCGGAGGAGCGTGCCGTCGTAATCGCTTGCCGCTACCTTCATTTTACTTCCTCCTCATAGACAACCGCTTCGAGCGGACGGAGCGCAGCCTTTGGTGCATCTGCATAGCTGCCGATGAGACGCACGCCCTTCAAAAATCCTGCGGGAAGCTGCGCCTCCTCTGTAGAGAAGTTGACCGCCGTTACGATGCGGCGATTGCCCGCCGTGCGTGAGAACGCATAGATCTGCTCGTTGTCCGCAAGCAATTCCTCGTACACGCCGTCGAGGAGTACAGGCTTCGTCTTGCGCAGACGGATGATCTGCTTGTAGTAGGAGAGAACGGAATCCGCATCCGCTTCCTCTGCCGCCGCATTGATTGTGCGGTAGTTCTCGTTTGCAGGCAGCCACGGCGTGCCTGTCGTAAAGCCGGCATTCGCCGTACTGTCCCACTGCATTGGCGTACGTGCGTTGTCACGGCTGTTGAAGTGGACAAAGGACAGAGCCTCGGCGGGACTGAAACCTTCTTTGAGCGCGAGCTCGTACTGACCGTGGGAGGAGATGTCATCGTATGCCTCAATCGTATCCCACTTGACATTGGTCATGCCGAGCTCCTCGCCCTCGTAGATGAAGGGCGTACCGCGCAGGGTCATGAGAATGGTTGCGAGTGCCTTTGCGGCGAGGCGTGTATCCCCGCCGTGCGGGAAGAAGTAGTTGACGGAGCGTGCGCGGTCATGGTTCTCGAAGTAGATCGGGTACCAGCCCTCCTTGGCAACGCCCGCCTGACTCGCGGAGAGTGCGCCCTTGAGCTTTGTGAGCGGCCACGGGAGCATCTTCGACCAGCATTCGCCACCCTCGTATGGGACGAGGACGTGCGCGAACTCGAACAGCATCGAGAACACGCCGTTCTCACCGACCCAGTCGGGGAGCTCTGCGACCGAGACGCCGTTCGCCTCACCGACGGTGAAGATGTCGTGCCCGTCAAAGACCTCACGACGGAACTCGTGGAGAAAGTCGAGGATGCCGGGCGTATTTGCCGTCATCGTGTGGACGCTCACCATGCCGTCTGCCGCGTCGGGCGTGCCGTCCTCAAAGACAGCGGGCTTTTTGATGTAGGTGATCGCGTCGATGCGGAAGCCGCCGACGCCCTTGTCGAGCCAGAAGTTCGCCGCCGCGAAGAGGGCTGCGCGTACCTCCGGGTTCTCCCAGTTGAGATCGGGCTGCGCCTCGGCAAAGGTGTGGAGGTAGTACTGCCCGCGCTCTTTGCAGTACGTCCACGCAGAGCCGCCGAAGATGCCGCGCCAGTTCGTCGGCGCACTGCCGTCCGGTTTCGCATCGCGCCAGATGTACCAATCGCTCTTTGCGTTATTGCGGCTTGATTTCGACTCGATAAACCACGGATGCTGATCGGAGCTGTGGTTGTAGACGAGATCCATGACGATGCGGATGTCACGGCGCTTTGCCTCGGTGATCAGTTCCTCCATGTCGGCAAGCGTGCCGAACTGGGGATTGATGCCCGTATAGTCGCTGATGTCATAGCCGTTGTCGACCATGGGCGATGGATAGACGGGCGTGAGCCAGAGCGCACCCGCGCCGAGATCCTTCAGATAGTCGAGCTTCTCGGTGATGCCGCGCAGATCGCCCGTGCCGCTTCCCGTCGTATCGTTGAAGCTCTTTGGATAAATCTGATAGACGGCGGTGTTCTGCCACCATTTCGTTGCTTTCATCGGTGTTCCTTTCTTAGAACGTCAGCACAGGGGTTTCGCCCGCCTTGGCATCCATGCCCGTCGTCTTCTTCATGAGCGGGTACTCGCCGGAGTTCGTGACCGCCATGATGACCGTGTCCTGATAGCCCGCCGCATGAATCACATCGCGGTCGAACTTCACGAGCGGCGCACCCGCCTTGACGCGATCACCCATCTTGACAAGCAGTTCAAAGCCCTTGCCCTCGAGTTTCACTGTGTCCACACCGATGTGGATGAGGAGTTCCGCGCCGTTGTCCATACGGAGACCGACCGCATGGCGGCTGTCCTCCATAACCATCGTGACCTCAGCATCCGCAGGAGCGACTACGACACCCTCGGTCGGCTCGACCGCAACGCCGTCGCCCATCATCTTCTGCGAGAACATCTCGTCCTTGACCTCGCTCATATCGATGATATGACCCGTCGTAGCAGCCGTAATGGCAAAGGACTTCTCTGTGCCGACCGCGACCTCGTCCACATCGGAGGCAGGCGCGGTCATGAGCGCCTCAAAGCGCTCGCGGATCTGCGGGACGGAGAGACCGACGATAACCTGGAATGCGTGACCGTTGCGGACAAGTCCGTGCGCACCTGCATTCGTAAATGCGCCGGTCGGTGCGACAAGTTCGGGGTCGTTGACCGTGACGCGCAGGCGTGTTGCGCAGTTTGTCACCTCCTTGATGTTCGCTGCGCCGCCGAGTCCGTCGAGGAAGGCGCGTGCCTTCAGGTCGCGCTCATCGAGCTTCATGCCGGGAGCAGCTGCCGCAGCACCGGCTGCGCCTGCCTGTTTTGCCTTGTAGTCCGCCTTGGTGAAGAGTTTGTCCTCCACATCGTCATCCGTGCGTCCCGGCGTCTTGTAGTCCTTGAGCAGGATGACCCAGCGGAAGACGAAGAAGTAGATTGCGGTAAAGCACAGACCGACGCCGATCTGCATGAGATACGTCGCATAGTGATACGAGAAGAGCGGGATCCAGTTCTGCACGAAGCAGTCGATCAGACCGCCGCCGAAGTTGCCCGAGAGTCCGATTGCATAGAGCGTTGCGGAAAGCGTCGCCGAGAGGACGGCGTGCAGGAGATAGAGAAGCGGTGCGACGAAGAGGAAGGTGAACTCGATTGGCTCTGTGATGCCGCAGAGCACCGCCGTGATCGTTGCAGGGATGAGGAGCGCCGCTGTCTTCTTGCGCTTCTCAGGCTTCGCACACATATAGATCGCGAGTGCCGCGCCCGGCAGACCGAACACCTTGCCGCTGCCGTGGAGGGCAAAGCCGCCCTCGGGGAAGAGCTCACGGAGCGACTGTCCGCTGACCATAAAGTCGTTGATATGTCCGAGCCAATACGCCTGAATGCCGCCGTCGACAACCGCAGGACCGTACATGAACGGGAGATAGATGAAGTGGTGGAGACCTGCGGGAAGGAGCATTTTCTCCGAGAAGGTGTATGCCCAGACACCGAGGATGCCGCTGGTCTTGAGGAAGAACTGGAACTGCTCGATGGCGTGCTGTACCGCC
>ERZ773070.1600-NODE-1600-length-13725-cov-4.041843_pt1 | contig 13725 bp, 8 predicted proteins | sample MGYA00580618_ERZ773070 | MGnify/ENA primary metagenome ERZ773070 (study PRJEB29015, sample SAMEA2738023) | human oral metagenome | biome: human oral; feature: human-associated habitat; material: dental | place: China | collected 2019 ...
CCGGACTGGCTGAGGCGCTGGGAGGACCCCCCGCCCAGGTGGAGAACGCCGCCGAGATCGCCATGGAGCACAACCTGGGGCTGACCTGCGACCCAGTGGACGGCCTGGTGCAGATCCCCTGTATTGAGCGCAATGCGGTGGCGGCCGTCAAGGCCATTAACGCGGCGCGCATGGCCCTGTGGGGGGAGGGGCGGCACGCGGTGTCCCTGGACACCGTCATTGAGACCATGCGCCAGACCGGTGAGGACATGCTCGCCAAGTACAAGGAGACCTCCCTGGGAGGCCTGGCCGTCAATGTGGTGGAGTGCTGAGACGGGCCCGACCGGGGTCCCGCCCTGCCGGACGGCCCCGCCCGCCCGGAGCCCCAGGCGGCAGGACGGCCCCGGGCGGCAGGACCGGGTCAGGACCGGGTAGCGGGCAACCCGCACCCGAAAGGACGCGCGGGGTCGGCTCGCACCGCCCCACGCACTACCGGGTCACCTGCGCCCGAAAGGGCCTAGTCTGCCTGGCATAATCGGCCTATGGACAAGGCGCAGGCGATCTCGAAGGCGGAGCACTACACCATCCGTGAGCTGCACGCCCTGGTGGTCTCCGGGCGCATCCGGCTACCGGAGTTCCAGCGCTCCTTCCGCTGGGAGGCCAAGGACGTCCGCGCTCTCTTTGACTCCCTCCTGCGGGGCTTCCCCGTGGGCAGCCTCCTGCTGTGGAAACGGCCCGCACCGGCCGGGCGCCTACGGATCGGGGTGCTCAACGTCGAGGCCCCGGAGGTTCCCGACGCCCTGTGGGTGGTGGACGGCCAGCAACGTATTACGAGCCTGGTGAACGCCGTGGACCCAAAGGGTGTGAAGGACCGGCGTTTTGCGCTGGGGTACTCGCTCACGGAGGGCACGGTGGTCCCGCTGCGGGACCTAGAGGACCTGGTGGTCCCGCTGCCGAGCCTCTTCGACCTCGGGAAGGCGCTCGCCTGGCTGAACGAGCACCCGGAGGCGGGAAAGGAGGCAGCACGGCTTCAGGAGGCCGTCGCCCGGCTGAGTAACGCGGAGATCCCCGCCACCACCATGGAGGACGCCGACGAGCCCGTGCTGCGTGAGATCTTTGACCGCATTAACAACCGCGGCAGGAGACTCAATGCCGCAGAGGTCTTTGACGCGCTCCACGGTGGTCCCGGTAAGGGACTGACAATCGAGGGTATCCGAGCCTCTATCGCCTCTCAGACGAGCTTCGGCCTGCTGCCCGACGTCGTCGTCGTCCAGGCGCTCCTGGTGCGTCGGCACACGGACATTACCCGGGACATCCACGGCGAGTTCTCGGACTCTCGACGCCGGGTGAGCAACTTCCCGTCCGAGAGCAGGGAGAAGGCCTACCTGGCCACGGAGCGCGCGCTCCTGGAGGCGGTGCGGTTCCTTCAGGAAGAGGTCGGCGTCCCGCACTGGACATTTCTCCCTTTCCGTTTTCAGCTCCTTGTCCTCACCCGGTTCTTCGCGCTCTTCCCCAGTCCTTACGACCGTAATCTCGACCTGCTGACCCGCTGGTTCTGGCGGACGAGCGTGGCGGCCGATGAGCTCGGGATCAGCGGCTCGCAGACCGACCTACGGGATATGGCCAAGTGCGTCGTCGCGGGAGAGGAGTCCTCCTCCGTGCAGCGTCTCCTCGCCTCCGCCAGGCTGAGCGACGACCCGACGCCACCGGACCTCAGCACGTTCCGGGCGACCCGCTCGGATGGCAAGGTGGTGCTCATAGCCATGTGGAACCGAGAGCCTGTTGACCTGCAGACTGGTGAGCCCATGACCGTGGAGACGCTGGCGGATATTCTTGAAGGTGAGAGCACGCCGAGTGCGGTCCTCTCTGATCTCGCACCCGTCACGGCACTGGGTGAGGGTGCCCGCGCGGCCGCCAACCGTATAGTCTCCGGACTGGACCGCAGGACGGTGACGGAGTACCTGACAAGCGGCGTCAGGGACCTAGGGTCCCTGCTCCTTACGGAGGAGATTGTCACCTGCCTGCAGGACAATGAGCACGAACGGGCTATTGCGCTCCGGGCGCAGCTCCTGGACACCTACCTGCGCGACTTCGTCACCGTGCGTACCGCCTACCAGTTCGAGGACAGCCCGCCGCTGGAGGATCTTCTCCGTGCCGTTAGCACCAGCCCCGGAGAGAAGAGCGTACCGTGAGAGAGGAGGCTTACGACGTCGCCCTTCACGGGGAGCACGTCGGATCCATACAGAGAAGGGACGACTTCACGAAGTTCGTCCTGGACCGCGGCTACTGGCAGCGTCCCAGACGGAGCGTCCTCGGCCTGTGGTTTGAGAACCACAGGCGCGACCGGCTGCATGCCGTCAACCGCGTTCCCGCCTGGTTCTCCAACCTGCTGCCTGAGGGACGCCTGAGAGAGCTTATCGCCCGCGAGCAGGGCGTGAGCACCTTTGCCGAGATCGACCTGCTCGCCCGGATTGGCGACGACCTACCCGGTGCCGTCACCGTCACCCGGGCAGGGAAGGAGGGTGGTGCTGAAGGCCCCGGGGACACGGCCCCAGGAACTCCTCCCCGTGCACGCCCCCGAGACCCGCTTGACACCGGACCCCGGCGCGCGTCACTGGCCGGCATGACGCTGAAGTTCTCTATGAGCCGTCACGGAGACCGGCTCGTCGTCCCTGCCCACGGGGAGGACGGTGACTGGATCCTCAAGACGCCGGACCGCGCTTTTCCCGGGCTGCAGGTCAATGAGCTCGCTGTTATGAGGCTTGCCGGGCAGGTCGGCATTGACGTGCCTGAGGTGGCTCTGTGGGACCGCGCCTCTATTGACGATCTCGGCCCCGGTGCCTGGCCCTCGGAGGAGACCCAGGCCTACGCCGTTCGCCGATTTGACCGCTCTGACCGGGGACGTATTCACAGTGAGGACTTTGCCCAGGCGCTGGGGCGCTTTGGTGCTGGGGACGGAAAGTACAACTCCTCCGTGGAGAAGGTGGCTGCCACCGCATACCGCGGGCAAGACCTTGACTCCCTGCGCGAGATGGTGCGGCGTACCGTGTTCAACCTCCTGGTCGGCAATGGGGACGCCCACCTGAAGAACTGGTCCCTCATCTACCCCGACCGGCGCACCGCCCGTCTCTCACCCGCATACGACCTCGTGTGCACCGCCGTCTACCCGGGTCATGCCGAGCTCGGGCTGCCATTCTTCGGGGCCAGGACCCTGGCCGAGGTCGGTCGTGGTCACTTTACCCGTCTCCAGCAGGCTCTACAGGTCGGTCCCGAGGACGTCCTCCATGTGGTTGACGAGACCGTGGAACGGTTCTACGACGTATGGGGCACCGACCTGGTCGCACCGGTGCCGCCCGACGTGAGGCAATGGGTTGGGGGTCACCGGGACGACACCCGGAGAAGACTGGAGCAGGACTAATCGGCAGTACCTCCCATCGGCAGGATCTCGCGGAGAACATAGTCGTCAAAATCAACGGAGAGAGTATCCAGGGGCTCATTGTGGAGGCTGACTTGCTGTCCCGCTAAATAGCCTGACGATGCGGGCAGCCAGGACGTGCGCGTCAGTTTTCTGTCAAGTTTCTTGACGCCTCGGTCCTCGGTCTCGACCCAGGTGTCGTCACAGAGTATCCAGGCAGTACCCGAGGGTGTCACCTGCTCCTGGAGCGAGAAACCCGTGATATCAGCACGCACCCCTGAGGCCATGTCTACCAGCTCACGGGAGGAGGCGTACCACTGCTGGCTGTATGGTCTCAGGTCGGCAGCCCAGTCCCCGGTGACCCGTTCCACCCAGCCGTTGGGGTAGATCCTGTAGACGTGGTCAAGGCTGCTACGGGTCTCGCCACTGGCAGGATCAGCGAGGGTGACGGTCGTCGTCAAGCACGTCGTATAATTGTGGCAAAGATCTGTGTCCGAGTACGGGGAGATCATGACACTGTCAGCTATAGCCCCCATGAGCCAGCCGGTGGCCTTCCAGGAGGAGGGAGAGGCCTGGGGGTCGGACAGGGGGTAGGAGGTAATGGCGGCGGAGTCGGCGTGAAAGGTCGGCGAGGTCTCTACCACGAGCTCCTCATTGGTGAGCACCTGCCCCAGCACATTCTGGCTGGCGCTCATGCTGCGGACCACCTCACCACTCTCCGCCGAGAGCACCACAATAGTCTGGGACTGCTGGGGCGAGGCGTCATCCTCCCTGTCCCACAGTGGTCTGCGATCAGGCTCCCCCTGCGTGTAGACCGGTACCAGACGAATAGCCAGATAGCGTCCGTCAGGAATGGTCAAAGCGTACGTGGTATAAAAGCTACTCAGATTGGCCTCGTGAGCACGCCAGGACGAGTAGAACCCACAGACGTCCACCCCTTGATTGAGTGGTACCAGCGCACCGACCCGTCTGCCGGGTCCAGGCTGACCACCGCGGTGGCGTAACTGGTGACGTAGGGACCCCGGGGGCCGTTCTCCACGTCATTGTCACTGACAATGACCACAGCCCCCGAGGCGGTGGGGAGCGGGGGCTCGAGGCCGCACGCTCCCCCGTGTGTGTCAACCTTCCACACTGCCTTTGACCCCCCGGACTCAGGCCGCTCTACTACGCCCGCGCTGTAGGCGTCGTAGGCGTTGCCGGAGGTACCGAGGTCAATAGCAGGCCTGTTTACGTAGGCACTCACGAGGTCCCATACCAGGACCCCCTCCAGAACCAGGGTGACGGTGACGACAAGCACCACTGTCCTGGCCACCCAGGAGGCCTTCTTCCTAATATCCATGCTATTCTTACCTCACGCCATAGACTCGAATAGTGTGCGGCACGTATCTGCTGATACTGTAGTCAGTGTCGAGGACCACCACAGTGGCTCCTGGCGTAACGACGAATTTGACAATATCAGAGAATTCTAGTGCGCTGCGACGCAGCTGCCGGGGAGCACAGGCGCTATCAAGATGCGTCAGGCTGCTAAAGACCGACGTCGGCTCTGCCGCGCGGGCGACCAGCCCCGGGGAGCCGTCGCCAGGAGTCATCTCAATCGAGAGGACGCCTTCCCCTGACTCGTTGGGCTTAAGGGTGCACCCCATCCTGGCGGCAGCCAGGGCGTCCGACTCCCCCGTGCTGACCGTCATGGTAGCCGGATTGAATACGGCACCGACCCACGGACCGTCCTTACGATCAATGTCATTACGGCTCACCATCTCTGGGTAGGGAGGGTAGGTCACGAGCGTACCCGTGGCCAGTGAGGCGTACTGGTTCACCCCGACAGACGCCCCCAGGGGGACGCTACGGGCCCCCTCCACGGATCCAGACGCCGCCACCTCGTCAATGTCAATGGCCCGGGTCTCCCACGGGTAGATGTAACGCTGACCTCCACCCTTACCGGCAGTACCATCAGGGGTGACGATCTCGGTGCGCACGACCATCCACCCGTCCACTATGGTGCAGTATCTGTCGTTGTGATCATTCCAGAGGTCGTAGGCGACATTACTGAGGACCGTACCGGAGGAGGCGCCACCGAGGCCGTCCTGCGGGAAGAGACGAAGATCGGCAGAGTAGCCCCCGCGAGAGAGCGGCGTCGTTCCCGCGTCAACGACAAAGGTGGAGTGCCCGGCGGTCCCATTGCACCCTCTCTCTGTGCGTCCGTCAGGTACCTGCCCCAGCACGGAGCCGTCCCTCAGGAGAATGGCGTCGTTACCCACGAGAATGGCGGAGTCGGTCAGCTGGACACGGCTGTAGCGGTACGAGGGCCACTCGCCCACCGTCTCCCCGGTCACCGTGTCCAGGACGGTAGTGAGCGCGTTAGGCCCATGACCTCCCAGGGCAGGCGCCTCGATACGGAACGCTACGTAGTGTCGGTCAGGGCTCACCGCCAGGTAGGCCCTGCGAGAGCCCTCGAGATGGGAGTACCTGGCACGGTCCCGGTGGTAGCGCCACAGGGTGGTACCGTCCTCAGGCCTCAGGGCCTCCAGGCCGTCCTTGGTGAGAACGAGCGGACCGCGTGCCCCGGCGGCGACGTCGAGCACCGCGGGCCCGGTCTCCCGCGTCCACGCCACAGCCTTGCCCACCGTCGTGGGCATGGCAGGCCGGGCGTCCTCAGGCACACGAGAGGCGAGCTGCTGGGTGACGGGCTGGGGCACGCCGGGCAGGACGAGGACGGAACCCACCAGGAGCAGCGGCGGCAGGAGGACGAGGGGGAGGATGGTGAGACGGTGCCAAGGCGGTAGCGGCGCCGTCCCGATAGTAATCCTCCTGACCACCGCGTACGTACCGGAGCGCAGTCCTGCCCCCTGAAGGTTCAGAGGCGCCGCCGGGTAGCGGGTTCGTACCAGGTAGTGGCTGGTGAGAAACAGGCCGAGAGCGAGCAGCGACGCCGCAATGTACAGGGAACGGTTCGACGTGACACCCCATCGTCGGTAGGTGCTCCACCAGTCCCAGACCGCCCGGACGACGCTGTGCAGGGTGACCTCGTCAGCCATGACCAGGACGACCACGGACAGCACCCGGGACATGGGTCCCTCACGCGACAGGGGGAAGAGGAGCCACGCCCCACCCAGGAAGAGCAGGGGCCAGACGATCAGGGACGCAGAGGTCTTCTGACCGAACGGGAGCATGGACATCCAGGGGGTGCACCACAGGACGGGCAGGGTCAGGACGGCCCCGAGCCGCAGCATGCGCAGGACCAGGCCAGCACGTCCTACCCGCTCCGGCTCCCGGTCCTGAGGCTCCCGGCGGTACGCCCGGACCTCTGAGTCCGGGCCCCGGGCGCTGTCTGGAGACGCCGTCTCGGGGGTGGTCTCAGGGTCGGCGGTGACGTCAGAGGTGGTGCCGGGCCGGGCGTCGCCAGCGGGCTGCACATCACCGGCAGGCCGGGCGTCGCCAGCAGGCTGTGCGTCGTCTGCGTCTCCAGATGTGACCATGGCCTCGATTGTGCCTGAGTCACGGAATGATGTCGACAGGAAACGGTGGGGTACCCCACACCGAGGTACCCCACCGTCTGCTACCGCCTTCTACCGGGTCTGAGTCCCTTCCTGGCTGGACTGACCACCGCCGGGGCCGCCATCCCCGTTTTGCCCGGGTGCCGGAGGCTGGCCCTGCCCCTGACCGGGCCCACCAGGCGCGCCCTGGCCCGCTCCTCCCTGGCCGGGCCCACCAGGTCCACCAGGCCCACCGGCACCCGCGGCCAGCGCCGAAGCGGTCAGCGTGCGAGAGCCGCCCGAGCTCGTGGACACGGTGTAGCTCTCACCCTCGACCAGTCCCAGGACGGTGGTGGTGGAGGCGGAGATCGTGCTGGTCAGTGTCTGGGAGCCGGAGCCCCCGGTCACGGTGACGGTGTCCCCGACGGCCACACCCGGGGCGTCGGTGACCCCGACGGTCGTGGACTCGCCGTTGACGTCCACGGAGCCGTCCATGGACCCGGCCGTCCCGGAGATGAGGACGGTGCCACCGGTAATAAAGGCCGAGCCGTTGGAGTCGATCCCGTCCGACCCCGCGTAGGAGATCTGGGTGGTGCCACCGGTGATCGTCAGAACCGCGCCGTCGTCGGACTCGGAGTCGGCGTTCTCGTAGCCCTCGATCACGTGGTCGCCGTTGGTGGCGTTCACGCCGTCGTCACCCGAGGTGACGGTCAGCTCGCCGCCGCTGATATTGATAAAGGCGGACTGAAGGCCCTCGTCAGCGGCGTCGAGCACCACGGTGCCGGAGTCCTGGGTGTAGCTCACCCCGGCGTTCACCCCCTTGGGCTTCTCGGTGTCCTGGTCGGCAGCGGACTGCTGGGCCCGGGCACCGGAGGGAGGCTGGGCCTCCTGGCCGGGACCGCCGGAGGCGGGGGTCGCGGCGGCCTGACCGCCGCCCGCGGTCACGCTCAGGGTGGTGCCGCTGACGGTCACGTCGGTGGTGGCCGAGACGCCGTCGTCGCCCGCGGTCACGGTGACCGCAGCCGCGCCCAGGGCCACAAAGCCCTGGGTCTGGTCGGAGTCCTCGGAGGACTTAATGCCGTCCCCGCCCGCGGTCACGCTCAGGGTGCCGCCGGTGACGGCCACGTAGTCCTTGCCGCGGATACCGTCGTCAAAGGCGTTGACGGTGACGGTGGGGCTGCCGGAGATGACCACGCCGTTCTTGGAGGAGATGCCGTCCCTGGCCAGGCCGGTCACGCTCAGGGAGCCGGTACCGGTAATGGTGAGGTCGTCACTGGAGTACAGGGTGGCGGTAGGGGCGTTATCGGAGGTGTCGGCGTAGCTGGCACCGTCGGACAGGGAGTTGGCTGACCCCGCGGCCAGGACCACGACCACGGATCCGGCGTCCACCACGTTGACGGCGGGGCCGTCGGCGTTGGTAATGGTGGCCCCGTCCAGGACGAGGCGGACGTCGGCGTCGTCCGCGTTGACCACGATCTGGCCGTCGGACAGGCTGCCGGAGACCACGTAGGTGCCCGAGGAGGTAATGGTGACGGTACTGCCGTCCACGGTGGCGCCGGAGCCGGAGACCGTGGCGGAGTCCCCCGAGAGCGCAATGGTCGTGGCCCCCGAGTCGTAGGTGCCGGCCTCGTCAGCCGGTGTGGTGACGGCGGCGACGGCGTCGTTGGCGGCCAGGACGTCAGTCACGCTGGCCCCGGTGGAGGCCGTGCGCACCGAGGTCGAGATAGTGGTCCAGGCGTCCTTGGACGCGGCGCCAGAGCCGGTAGAGGTGCTGCTGGCTGTCGCGGAGCAGCCTGCCAGGAGGGCGGCGGCCGACAGGCTCGCGGTCACGGCCCTGGTCAGGCGGCGCGTGGGGGTGGGTGAGATCATGACTGGCCCCTTCATGAGCTGTTTGGTATTTGTTGAGTGTGTATTAGGCTGAATACGGGTGGAGTGAGTCTGTGGGAGCGCCCGGTGCAGCTCTCATGCAGGCGCTGTGTCCACGTGAGAACCTGGGGCGCGTCACTGCCCCCGGTGAGCGACCCGGCGCCTCGGCCCGGCGGCGGGCCCCGACCAGCTCCAGCAGCCCTACCGCGGGGGCGGACGTAGACGGGCGGGCCCCCGCCTGGGCCAGCTCCCGGTGCCCTCCTCCTGCCAGCTCCCGGTGCATGACCCGGTGCCACTTGTTGGCGGGCAGGCCGGGGTGGAGCAGGGCCATACCGGTGGCGTACTTGGAGACCCGGGTCGGCCGGTACCCCGCCGCCCACAGGAGCCGGTCGGCGGGGGAGGGCGTGGCGGGGTTCTTCGTCTCGACGACGGCGTAGCCGCACGCCTGGTAGGTCTCCCCCGCCTCACCGGTGGCGGCGCTGGGGTGCGACCAGGTCAGGGTGGTGTCAATGGTGACGCGGGCGCCGTCGGCGGGCAGGTGGAGGGTGGTGCGCTCGTAGGTGGTGGACAGCGCGGGCATGAGGGTGTCGGCGACCTCGTCGGCCCGGGCCTGCGGGCAGGCGCCCGAGGTGGCCAGGCACTCGGCGACAAAGCGCCGCCCCGGCTCGGTGAGGAGGTCCGTACGGTCGTACTCGGTACGCGACTTCAAGGTGGTGTGTCGCCCGCCCCGGGTCTTGACCTCCAGGAAGGTCAGGTCGGAGTCCGGGTAGGAGCGGGTGCGTACCTTGAACCGACGCCGTCGCCCGCGGGCTGCGAGGTAGTAGGAGTCCAGGTCGGGGGTGTCGAAGTAGGTCGAGGCGTAGGCGAAGGAACGACGCCGGCCGATCTGGAGGACCTGGGCGTCCCCCAGGGCGTGGACCAGGTCCTGGGCCGCGTGGACAGGCAGGAGGTACTTGCGGTCCACCCGGGTCAGGAGGCTGGCGGCGGCGTTGAGCTCGGCCAGGGTGACGGCGGCCAGGCTGTCAGTGCTTATGGTGGTCATGTGCGTCCTGCCTCCTATGGGGCTGGTGGGGGCCTGCGGGGTGACCCTGGGGTGGTGGAGCAAACCCTGGCCAGCGGGGTGATCCTGGGTTGGTGGGAGCCGGTGGGGCGGCCCTGGGCCAGGGGGCTAGCCCGGGGCTAGCGGGGCGACCCTGGGCCAGTGGGGTAGCCCTGGGCCGGCAGAGCAAAACCTGGGTCAGCGGGTGGCGCCGGTGAGGGCGGTGGCACGGGCGGCGGGGCCCGTTCCGCTCCCGTCGAGCCGCTGTCCCCCGGCGGTGCGGGCGGTGCGGGCGGCAGGCGTACGCGGCACCAGGTAGCTGACGTCCACGAGGGTGGTGTCGTTGACCAGGTCGAGGCGCTGGACCTCGACGGAGCGCACCCGGCCGCCCAGGAGAGACTCCAGGTGGGCGGTCAGCGCGGTCTCGTCGGTGACGGCGCGGTCGAGCACAATGACCTGGCGACGGTTGCGCCGGGCCAGCCGGGGGTGGTCCCCGACCCACAGCGCGGCCACCACCAGGGCCATGAGCGGGGCGATGAGGCTCAGGGGGGCGGTCTGGATGCCGCCCATGAGGCCCAGGGCGAGGGCGGCGAAGAAGTAGGCGATCTCGCCCTGGGATATCTCGGCAGAGCGCAGGCGGATGATTGACAGCACGCCGAACAGGCCCAGTCCCAGGCCCGCCGCAATGGAGGCGGTGGACATGAGGAGGGTGACGGCCAGGACGCCCACGTTAATGCCCAGGTAGGCGGCTATGAGGTCCTTGCGTCCATGGCGTCGGGCGTAGAGGGCGCCGACCAGGACGGCCAGGGCGGTCAGGTCGGCAAGGATGTAGGTGAGTGACGTCACGGTCATGAGCTCCTCCTGCTCCGGGTCTGCGGGCGACGCCGTCGCGTCGTCGGGGTTGGCCGTAAGTCAACGCAGGAGGTCTATGGGGAGCCTGTGAGGCCCGTGTCCCCAGGGTATGAGATCAGCGGCCCCGGTCCGGCCCGGCGCAGTCGGCACCCGTGTCCCCATGGCTACGAGCAGGTCGGGCCGCTGCTGGCCCTCCCTCCAGGCCCCCGCCCGTGTCCCCATGGCTACGAACCGCGTGAGCGGGGATACCCCGATGTAGGGCCCCTCGCCCCCTCACCCGTGGTCCCCATGACTATGAGATTGACGGCCTTCACCCATGCCCACCATCCTCTAGCCAAGTCGTCGCCATTCTCACATATAAGTAGTGGTGTTTCAATAGTTTTTGATAGTTAAAGCTAACTCTACACTGTCATTACCATTTACTCAGCATTCTGCATGGTCAACCCTTGTCGCCGTCCTCGAGAGTGACTTCAGTCACTTTCTGCTTGTGCGCCGAGACCCCGACACCTCCTTCACGTCGCTGCTCCCTCGCAGACCGAGGGGCCACCCTCTCCCCTCTGTCCACAGCTGTGGACAGAAGCTGGGGACAGACTGGGGAAAAGTTATCCACAGGCTTGTCCCCAGGTGGGGAGAAACGGCGGGAGAACGTCCTTTCCCCCACCGGGGCGGCCGTCCCCGGACTCCACACCCTCCCCTCCGCAGTTGTCCACCCCCTGTGGCCCCATGGTTTCAGGGGGTATCCGCAGGCCTCGTAGGACAGGTGTCAGGAACACGGGAAGGCCCTGACCGCTCAGTGGGGCGCGCTGACCTGTCCCCTCGGCATCCCACGCCCTCGCACATCCCCCACACCTGTGGACAGGGCTGTGGAAACACATCCGTGTAATTTTCCACAGGTCTGTCCCCAGGTGGGGAGAAAAGGGCCAGGCTGCTGTGGATCCCTCTCCCCAGCACTGAATCCACACAATCCACAGCCCCGCCTCCGCCGTCGTCCTCATGCTGTGGACAGCCGCCTCTCAAGCCGGACCCGCACCCCTCCAACCCGACATGACATGACCTTGGTCATACCAAGGTCGCCTACAGCTAGACCCAGGCACCGGCTCCAAGCAATGTCACCGGCGTCTAGCCACCTCATCGTGACCTTCTGTCCACGTTTAAGGGACTGTCCCAGTCTCCAGCCGGTCGCGGTCAGCCCAGGAGGACCCGTCCGCCACGGTCACAGGGCCCTGGTGGGTAAGTGTCTGGATCGTCCGCCCAAGTCGGGACCCCGTCCGCGATCCTGAGGCCGCAGGACCTGCCGCCCAGCCCGGACCCCCTGGTCGACCTGAGCGCGCTCGTCGTGCGTATGCACACCTTCCTGGCTAACCCGGCCCTGGGCTCCGCCGTCCCCTACCCGGCCCTGGAGCTCCTCGCCCGCCCCCAGTCCGAGCGCGTCTACCGCGAGAAGGTCGTGGCGCCCCTGCGGAACGGGGAAATCGACGCCGTCTCCCGGGCCGGCACCAGGTCTGGCGGGGGGCCGACAAGCGCCCATGGGCCTGAGAAGGTGGCTGAGAATCGGCACCGGAGTCTGGCGGGACCCGACGCCGTCACGAGCGCGGACATGATGATCAGCACGGACCTGTTACCGGCTCGTCTACCTCGGGCCGACGCCGAGCCTTGAAAAGGTCTTCACAGTGGCCGAGGCCGTGGCGGGCCACCCCTGCCACGACCCACCTCGCAGTGAGGACAAGGGCTCGGGGCCGCACCCGGGCACGTGTGAGCGGCATGACGAGCACATAATGCGTGATGCATGTCATACTCAACGGCATGACCAATCCTCTTCAGTCAGAGCCCGGACCCCAGGGCAGGCACGTGCAGACCCCTCAGCCGGACCAGCCACCAGCGGCTCCTCACCTGGACCAGCCACCACCAGCGCCATTGCCCCGGCAGTACGCGCGAGCCGTCCCCACCGAGGAACAAGGGATCCCGGCGGCTCGCCAGCCTTCTCCCGGACCCGGCGCGGCCCCTGCTGAGGAGCAGGAGAACCCGCCCCCGCACGAGCTGGCCAGTCCGGGCGCACCCTCTCCAGGCACGCCACCTTCTCCTGACGCACCCTCCTCTCCGAGCGTACCACCTTCTCCGAGCGCATCCTCCTCTCCGGGCACACCCCCCTCCCAGGGACCGCCTGACAGTGGGAGCCACCCGGGCGATGACACCGTCAGCCACGAGCCCACTACGACCACCGGGCGGCACCTGGAACCAGTCGCTACCACCCAGATCCTCCCCGTCGTCGCCAGCGGCCCGGTACACCCCGCCCTGCCGGGCGGCAGGGAGCCGGCCGCCACCACCCAGATCCTCCCCGTGGTCACAGCCGCCCCCGCGCGCAGGAGACGGCGGGCCAGCTCCGGGACCACTGGCTCTAGGGCCGTCCACTCCGGGACCGCCAGCTCCCTCGACGGAACCGCCGTCCCCACGCGCAGGGGACGGATGACCCTGGTGGTAAGCCTGCTCGTGGCCGCGCTCGTCCTGGTGGCCGGGACCGCCGCCGTCACCGCCATGCTCCTGGGCGGCGGCACGACCGCCACCTCCGCCAGCTCACCCACTCCCGACCAGCCCTCACCCACACCCACGGGGAACAGGCAGCAGTGGTCGCAGGCCTGGCTAAAAGGCACCGAACAGGCTTGGACCCTGGAGCCTCCGGGCACCGGCACCACGAGCACGATCGTGAGGCTCACGGACGACAAACTCATCCGCACCACGAGGCAGAAGGAGAAGGGCTCAGTTCTGGTCACCGTCTTCAGGCTGGGTCAGGGCAAGCCCGAGCAGCTCTGGGAGGAGAAGATCACGTCCACCGCTCCCGGCACGACCATCTGGAACGGGAAGATCATCATCGGGAACAATGTCATAGACATCAATTCCCGCGAACGCAGCACAGCATTGTGGGGCGCGGAGGCGGACACCTACGCGGCGACCGGCGTCGGCGTCACGGCATGCTCAGGGACGTCGTGCGCCCTGTGGACGTCACTGACCGAGAAGAAGTGGGAGGCCACCATCCCCGTGTCCAAGCAGGCCTACATCAACACCGGCTCCAGGGTGGGGAGGTACGTCCTGGCCGGCGGGCGCGC
>ERZ773070.1602-NODE-1602-length-13724-cov-5.554613_pt1 | contig 13724 bp, 9 predicted proteins | sample MGYA00580618_ERZ773070 | MGnify/ENA primary metagenome ERZ773070 (study PRJEB29015, sample SAMEA2738023) | human oral metagenome | biome: human oral; feature: human-associated habitat; material: dental | place: China | collected 2019 ...
CGTAAACTTCAGCAAATGGGAAGTTTGAACCAAGGAAAAGAACTGTGTCTGCTTCGAAGACAACTTCGTTAGCTGGTTTCCAACCAACACGGTAAGCAGAACCTGTCAACCCTTCGTAGTTCCATTCGAAAGCTTCAAAGTTTTTACCAGTTGTGATGATTGGAGCCTTGATCTTGCGGGATAATTCTGTGATGACATCACCAGCACCGACACCACCAAAACCAGCGTAGATAACTGGACGCTCAGCATTGTTCAAGATTTCAACAGCCTTATCGATTTCTACCTCATTCAGAGCTGGAGCGATGAATTTGCGTTCATAAGAACCTGATCCGTAGTAAGAGTCCGCATCGATTTTTTGGAAACCAAAGTTTACAGGAATTTCAACAACAGCTGGACCTTTTTTAGAAACAGCAGCACGGCAAGCCTCATCGATAACTTTTGGTAATTGCGCTGCGTAAGCTACACGTTTGTTGTAAACCGCAATACCGTTATACATTGGATTTTGGTTGAGCTCTTGGAAGGCATCCATGTTGAGTTCGTTGTTTGGACGTGAACCAAGAATGGCAAGGAGTGGTGTGTTATCCATAGCTGCATCATAAACACCGTTGATCAAGTGAGTGGCACCTGGTCCGCCTGAGCCGACAGCTACCCCGATAGAACCGCCCCATTTTGCTTGCATAACCGCAGCCAGAGCACCGGTTTCTTCGTGACGCACCTGCAGAAAGCGGATGTCTTTGTCTTCAGCCAAAGCATCCATGAGTGAGCTGAGGGTTCCAGAAGGGATACCGTAGATGGTATCCACACCCCATGTTTTCAAAACGTTGAGCATTGCTGCAGAAGCAGTGATTTCCCCTTGAGTCATCATAACTCTCCTTCAATATATGTTTTCTTGTTCAGTAAAACAATTTTCAGACAATATCATGAAAACGTTTTAATAAACTTTACTCTACCAATTTATCACGTTTTTCTGGACTTGTATAAGGATATGCTCATAGATCTTTGATAACTATTACATAACAAAATATCTAAATTTTTCAAAATTCTGCAATGTATTTTATAATAGATTTCAGAAAAGGCTTGAAATAAAGTTTATTGGGCAGAAAAATTTCAACTATATTTTCATATTGTTTGCATTTTCACAAAATTGGAATCTATTTATCCAGAGGCGTATAAATTTCAAAAGACAATCATCATGAATTTTTTTAAGAAATTGTTTTTGTTATCGCATTGTCGTAAATCTTGCTGACGAGAAAATCACTTTTTATATTTGCATCGTGATTTCAAATTCCATAAAGAAACTACAGCTCTGCATTTTGGTAGAAAATGAACTAACACATCAATGCTTTAGAGGAAGAAGACATGCTACAGAATACCTTACGTTGTTAAGAAAATAGCTAAAAAGTTTATGAAACTACTACTTAATCTATCCAATTATTAGCATTTGCTTGCACTAGTTTCTTAGTAAATAGAAAAAAACGAGTCTGGCAATAAAGCCAAACTCGCTTTATAGATTGCTGAATCAGCTGATAGCAATATACCGTCTCTTTCCGCTAAAAGCAATGTAAGAAATCCATGTCGCACCATCTGCATTCAAAACCTTATCATAAGTGACCGATTGCCCGGCATCATAATAAGCCAATTCAGGGGCTGACATTCTAGCTTCTGCTTTGATAGAGGAGCGTTTTGTAAAACGATATACACCTTGAGCAGGGATAGAGGGTGTTTGGGGAGACGGAGTTGTTGGTTTTGACGGGGTTACTGATGAAGCGTAATCTCCACCTTCAAAGCCATAATATTCCTCTAAACTCAAACCAGAATGGTAAACTTCATCAGCTTCCTTACCGATGTAACGAATATGCCATGCTTCTGGCATGTATCCTGTCGAAGCTTCTTTCCCTGGTTGGTAACGGACTACAAAACCGTAGCGATGTGCATTGTTCCTCAACCAATTACTTGCAGCAGCGTCCTCTAAAAGATTGCCCGCTTTATCCGTTAAATCAAAGACAAGACCTGTTTGGTGCTCACTATAACCCGGACGTGCAGAGTAACGATCCGCAGCAGCTTGACCATCTTTGTTCACATAATTTTGATACAGAACTTTTTGATAATCATAACTTCTAAATCCGCTGTAAGCATAACCAACATTATAGCCTTGAGCAATCATATCATTTCTTAATCGAAGAAAGGCAGCTTTTGCAGTTGGATTTTCACCAGGATTGTAGTTAGCAGCCATCGGATGCTTTTTGTTTGCCACTACAATTTCATCATATTTACCTTGGATAAAGTAGTAGGAGCCATTATATTGTACTTCTTTTGCACCTGTTTGAGGGCCTTCCACCTTAGTCGTAGTACCCGTTACACCCTGCAAACTACCGTCCGACTGAACATAGTACATGTGAATGTTGTACTCGCCACGATTATTTTTATGACGACGAATGTCCACACTCAACTTATAGGTGCCGTCATTTTGCTTAGCAGCGTCGTACCAGATGATGTCATCTTGACCGCCTTGGCTAGACCAAACAGGCAGCTTCACTGTCTTTACACCTTTGGTGGAGCTAACATCCGTCACCACCACATCAAAGCCTTGCGAAGTTTTATTCTCAATGTGAATCGTGCCAGTCACCTGAACAGGTTTGGGAGCTTCTTCATTTGTTAAGGTTGCAATTGGGATATAGCGACGTGTACCACTGTAGCTAACATAACTAATCCATTGATGATGATCTGCGTCTAATACCTTATCATAGCGAATTCTTTCTCCTCTTGCAAAGGTAAATTCAGTCTTAGCCGTCATTGTGGGACTATTTTTGACTTCAACTTCCTTTTTAAAAGTATAAACTCCTTGAGACGGAATGGATTCTCTTGCAGAACTTGGTGCCACTACGGTTGTCTTGGTACCGCTAACACCTCTTACTTTGCCATTTGATTCAATGTAGTAAAGGTGAATATTATATTCGCCATATTCCCCCTTGTGCTTATCAATATTGACAGAAACTTTATAATTTCCATCACTTTGCTTAGTGGCATCATACCAAATAATATCGTCTTGACCGCCCTTATCTGTCCAGATAGGAACTTTCACTCTAGAAATTCCATTGCTGTCTGACGCATTTGTAATCAGGACATCAAAGCCTTGAGATGTCTTATTTTGAATGTTAATGGTGCCAGTCACACTATATTTTGGCTCTTCCACCTTAGTCGTGGTACCCGTTACACCTTGCAAGCTACCATCTGACTGAACGTAATACATGTGAATGTTGTATTCGCCTCGATTATTTTTATGGCGACGAATATCCACACTCAACTTGTAGGTGCCGTCTATTTGCTTGGCTGCATCGTACCAGATGATGTCATCTTGACCGCCTTGACTGGACCAAACAGGCAGCTTCACTGTCTTCACGCCTTTGGTGGAGCTAACATCTGTCACTACCACATCAAAACCTTGCGAAGTCTTATTTTCAATGTGAATCGTGCCGGTCACACTATATTTAGGTTCTTCCACCTTAGTCGTGGTACCCGTCACACCTTGCAAGCTGCCGTCTGACTGAACGTAATACATGTGCACATTATAGTCACCATAGTTATTCTTATGACGACGAATGTCCACACTCAATTTATAAGTGCCGTCATTTTGCTTAGTGGCATCGTACCAGATGATGTCATCTTGACCGCCTTGGCTAGACCAAATAGGCAACTTCACCGTCTTCACACCCTTGGTCGAGTTGACATTCGTCACCACCACATCAAAGCCTTGCGAGGTCTTATTTTCAATGTGAATCGTACCTGTCACTTGACTTTGAGCTGGTCTTTGAGGTGCTGGCTGAGCTAACTTTGTAACAGCTGCATAACGACGCATTCCACTATAAGAAATATAGCTAATCCATTGATAACCATCATTTTCCAGCACTTTATCATAGTTAACGCTATCGCCTCTATTAAAAGTAAATTGTGTCGGAGCTGACCATTTGGCTTCATTCTTAACCTCTGCCGTTCCAGAGAAAGTATATCTTCCTCTAGAAGGGAGTGTTCCTGTTGAAGAAGGTGTTTGCTTTGCTGGCTGTTGAGGTTCAGATTGAATCAGCTTGTTAATAGCCGCATAGCGACGAACACCACTATAAGAGCGGTAACTTAGCCATTGGTATCCATCTGCAATCAAAACTTGGTCGTAAAAAACGCGATCCCCCGCATTCACATAAAATTGCAATGCTGCACTTGCTTTTGGTTCATTCTTCACTTCCGTACGTTTCGTATAAGTGTAATAGCCCTGACTTGGTAAAGAAGGTACACTTTGCGCTACTTTGGATTCTGCCAGACGTGCTTCGTGCGCTGTTTGCGTTTTATCCATCAATTTCGCAACATCAATTTCTTCTTTCCTTGCTTCTTTTTCGACAGGACTCTTTTCAACTTTTGCAGTTGTTGAAGAATCAGCTGTGTCTGTTGTTGCATCAACAGATGAATTTGTTGTTTCGTCTTCTGTCTGTGTCGCTGCATCAACAGTCGTTGTTTGAGAAGGTGTCGTTTCTGTAGCTACAGAAATAGCTTTATCTGCCGTTGTCGTCTTTTGAGTATTTTCAGAAGACGTTTTAGCAACACCCGTGTCTGCTGATGAGCTAGCTGGCGCAGTTGTTGTTACAGCAGTTCCTTTCTGAGTTGCTGCTGATTGAGAAGACACATCAGTTGATTCAATTGTGTTTTGAGTCTTATTTACTGTGCCAACTTGAGCCGCTTCAGGTATTGTCCCAGTCGTAGCTTGTTCATCAGCTGACACGGTTTGACCGCCCATAAAGAGGACACATCCAATCAAAACAGAAGCTGCACCGCACGAATATTTACGAATGGAAAAACGTTGTTCTTCGTGACCAAACATTCTTTTTTTCATCACTTGTCCTACTTTCTAATTTATGTTTATCATCTTAATTTCTATAAAAGGTATGTGCATTGGCATTTTCATCTTGCCCAATCAAAATACGATCTGTATTAGAGACATTTCCTGTAATAGGATCAGCTATGCCTGCAGGAATCCTTAAATTCCAAAATCATTATACAACTTTGTTTTGTAAAAATTAACACATTTTATAAATGTTTGTAATTTATTTGTAATATTTCTCTTGTCCAAGAAAAAAGGTTAACAATATCTTTAATGTTTTACATCTGAATAGGCTATGTAGTAACGCTTAGACTCTGTTCCATTAGAAACTACAAAACTATACCAATTTTCACCGTTTTCAAAAACATACTGATCCCAATCAACATTTCCTTTAGGATAAGTATAGGCAACTTCGCTTGATTTATCTGGTGAAGCATAAACTGGCGTGTCTTGGTACAGTTCAAGAGTTCCAGAGGTCACTTGAGTACCTCCTCCTTGAGATTGAACAATTGAAGGTGTCGAAGATTGCTGACTACTTGCACTATTTTGGCTATTTGAATTACTAATCTCTGATGATTGAGCATTTGTAACCGAATTGTCTTGCTCTTTATCAGTTGTTTTATTATTATTAGTAGACGTTTTGTTATTTTGAGAAGCTTTTGTCTTTTTAGAGCTACTACTTTTTGTTGTTTTCGTTGTTTTCGTTGTTTTTACTGAATGTCCATTTGTCCCACTTTTGACTTCTTTTTTATGACAAGCACCAAGTAAGAGCATAGAGCACAACATGGTTACACTTGCTAATTTATATGATTTTTTCATTGTATTTCCTTTCTTTTTCAGGAATCCTTAAATTCCAAAATCATTATACAACTTTGTTTTGTAAAAATCAACATATTTTAGAAATATTTGTAATTTGTTTGTAACAATTACCTTGTTCTCATATTCATGATAAAAACAACAAAATTTTGATAACATTTTTCATGTTTTTCACAGAGTTTAATCTCCTTTCTAGGTACACATTATATACCTTTGAATAAACTATTTCAATAGATTTTTATAAAAATAGTTATTTTTTTTGTAATTATAACTATAATCATTTCGCGTGTTCAGATATATTCCTCTAGTTTTAATGTAGCAGTTTCAAAAATAAAACACGAATAAAATTAGCCCCATGATCAACTGGACATAAGATTATTCGTGTTTTCTATAATTTATCTTTAACTTACACTTTTTGAAAATTATCACGAAGATACTTTTCAAGCGTTAATGTCATTTTTTCATTGCCGCTTAGTTTATATAATACCTGCGAAATTGTAAAATATTGTTTTACAATACTTTGGCTAGAAAAATCCTCGCTAATATTCGCTAATATACAGTATAAATCTGCTAATAAATAACTACAACTGTATTTATTACATTTTTCAATAACATCAAGCGTTTCCTCTATTCCCTTTTCAATCTGAGAACTTTTCCAAAGGTATCGGCAAAAATTATATCTAATTTTAATATAAATTTTCAGCTCTATTATATGAGTAAAATCAATACTTTGAAGTTTAGGTAGTACCGCTTGATAACATTTTTCAAATTCATCATTATTTTTTTCTTCTAAAAAGAAATTAAGCAAGGTATTAGAGATACGAAGGTACATTAACTCATCTTTACTTAATCGCACAAGCATTTGTTCTAATTTTTTAATAGCCTCTTCTCTTTTATTATCACAATGAAATGAAACAATTGCCCCTATCCATTCAAGATAATTTTGGTCTGATAGTGGCAATCTATGTTGTTTATCAATTTCTAAACTGTATAAATATTTTAATGAATCATACTCACGCTTTACTAGAAAGGATTCTACCAGCTCTTTGAATTGTACTAACTTAGATGTCTCACCAAGTACACTATCATCAAAAAAATAGTTCATTGGTACATTCATTTTTTTGGATAATGAATATAAAAGATCCGAACCAGGCATATACTTGCCTTTTTCCATTCTACTAATCTGACCTTGCTCACATACTCCTTCTGCTAATTCTTTTTGGGATACCCCTAATTCCAATCGCTTACTTTTTAATCTTGTAGCTAATAATGTACTCATACTATTCCTTCAACATTTTATAATTATTTTTCATTATATCATATGAGTTAAAGTATATAAAATTAAATTTTTATGACAATAATAATTTTTTGATATTATCCCCATTAAAACGAGTTCAAAATTGCTAATCTATAGTTGACTCAAAGATTATAACTGTTCTGCTATTCGCCCTGCCAGCACTTGATAGCCTGCGACCGTCAAATGCAGCCCGTCAGTGGTAAATGCTTCTTTTAATTGTCCTGTTTCGTCTAGTAGGTCGTCATAGACATTTACAAAGGTCACATTCATATAAGCAGAAGCTAACTCTTGATAAGCATGATTGAGAACTTGAATTTTTTGATTGTTTCTGCGATGAACGCGTTTTTTGTAAGTAGCGGTTTCATTGACTGGTAGGACAGATAAAAGGCAAACTTCTGCAAGAGGATAATTCCTAATAATCGTTTGGATGATGCTTTCCACATTTTTTACCGTTTCTTGCTGGAGGATTTCCTTGCCAATATCATTAGTGCCGATGAGGAGAAAGACCTTATCAACTGCCTGCCCAAATAAAAGAGATCCTAAATGCTCTAGTAGCAAATCGGATCGATAACCTCGAATTCCACGGTTTATTAGCGTTTTTGACGTTTTTAACAACTCATGCAAGGGAAAATACTCTACGATAGAATCTCCCAGAAAAAGTACATCGGGATCTTTGACGGATATACGATTCAAATCGTGGTATTTTTTTCTGATCTGCTCTTGCTCATTTAACAACCATTCTTCTAATAGTTGGACAGCCATTGACTCTCTCCTTTGCTCAAATAGTTCTCTAATACTGTCAGGACGCCCGCCTCTGTATTTGCTGGTGCAAGGTGATTGGCAACTGCCTTGGTTTTAGGATCCGCATTCTCCATAGCATAGGAAACCCCAGCTAATTGCAGCATTTCAATGTCATTTTCACTATCTCCAAAGGCCATGATTTCCTGCTCTTGAATTTCCCATTTTTGCATCAATTGCTCTAACCCCCAAGCTTTATGGATCCCTTTTTGCAAAATGTCAATCGCTCCATAGCCGCTTGTGACCGCATTTAATGAGTCTGCAAAATCCTGATTGAGCTGTCGAGTAGCCTGAACTGCTACTTGCTCGTTTACCACCATACTCATTTTCAGAACTTGCGGAAAATCGTCTGGACGTAATGTTTCGACAAAGTTTATCTTTCGGTAAAATTCTTGTGCCATTTCTGCTGTCATGACTTTTTCAATCATAGGGAAAATCGTTCCCGTTTTGACAAAAGCGCCATTTTCAGCTGTGACAACGAGGTGCACATCACGTTCTCTCCCTTCAAAGTAAGACAAGACTTGTGCCACTAGGTCTGGAGACCAACATGTGCCCAGCAATATCTCGTTTTTATCAAAAATCCGCGCTCCATTTGCAGCAATCAAGGTCACGCGCTCCAGCAAATCACCAAATAACAAGCGCATTCGGTGAATTTCATTGCCCGTTGCCACCACAAACCGCATTCCCCGTTTATCTAGCTCATCCAATATATTTTTCAACCGATCGCGATCGAATTCTCCTTTTTCATCTAAGAGCGTGCCATCCATATCAGTCACAATCATCTTAATTGGCATGTTATCACCTCTAACAATTATTCATTTCAAATTTAAATCTCATCGTTCATTTATTTCATAATGTATGACTATCCTTTTGCCATTTTTGTAATTCTGCTTGGATAATTCAGAACATTATTGGCTACATTTCCACCTTATTTCAAGAAGATTATAGCACATTTAAAAAATAGTAAATAAACCTTTTTCTTCTATTTTATCAAAAAGAGGGGTGAAGAGGAAACAATTGTATTCAAGCAAGGACTGGTCTTTTCAGATATAGTTTTAAACTATGTCCCTTCCTCTAAATTAACTATTTTTCAAAAGTGCTTAGCTTGTGTACAATAAAAAGTAAGAAATTTAGAAAGAGGCTTTTGACATGACACAATCAAAATTCCAGCTCGTTGGCTCCTTACTTCGCCCAGCCAACCTCCTTGCCTACAAAAATAAAATCGAACATCGTGATGATATTCACTATCCATTTTACGATAATTTTCCTGGTTATCATGAGACAGAGACAGCAGAAATCAAAAAAGTGATTGCAGATGAAAAGGCAAACGGTATTGATATTCTGACAGACGGCGAATACTCGAAATCAATGTGGCACTTAGACTTTGTTTGGGGTCTTAAAGGTATTGAACGCTATATTGCAGACCATGGTTACACTTTCCAGGATCACGACGGCGGACAGTATGAGACTCGCAAAGACATTGGTATCCGTATCACTGAACCTCTTTCCGGGAAGAATCATCATTTCTTAGACATTTACAAATTGCTCAAGGAAGAAGCTGGTAATACGCAAACCAAATTAACCATTTGGGGACCTGCTCATGCTTACACAGAACTGGCTATCTTTGACGGACTGGCTGGCGATGAGCAAGTTTACAAAACCAATGAAGAATTAAAGGCCGGTCTCATCAAGGCTTACAAAGAATTCTTGGCAGAATATAAGGAAGCTGGCGGTGAAATCATTCAATTTGACGACTGCCTCTGGGAACTTTTCGACGAATCAAATCCTGCTTCGTTTTTTGCTGATGGCAATGCTGCGCTGGCTGATTTAGCTGATGAATTCATTGCAATCAATAACGAAGTGGCTGATTATGGACATCAGCTAGGACTGAAAGTTTGGACACACAACTGCCGTGGAAATTATGAAAGCCGTTCTGCCTCAGGCGGAACTTATGAAGCGATTGCGGAAAAATTCTTGCGTGATCAACACTATGACCGCTTCTTCTTAGAATGGGACAGTGACGTCTCAGGTGATTTGAAGGCTCTTGCTTCTCTTAAAGATAAAGATGCTGAGGTTGTTCTTGGACTCCTTTCCAGTAAGACAACTGATCTTGATGATGAAGAACGTGTACTTCGTTTATTAGAACAAGCCAGCACTATCCTTCCTAAGGATCGTCTCCTGCTGTCACATCAATGCGGTTTTGCTTCCTGCGATTCAGGCAATGAACTAGCTATTCCACAACAATGGGCTAAAATCAAACAAGGTCAAGAAATCGCTAAGAAATTTTGGGGTTAAACTGCAAGCACATGACTATTTAACGAACACTGACAAAAACGCGAAAACAAACTTCTTTTTGAGGTTTGTCTTTTTTGACCTTTGGCAATAAATACGACTGAAAAGGAGGAAAATCAAAGCGATTTCTCTATTTGGCAAATTTTTAAGGTAAAAATAACAGAGAACTACACTTGCATATTTTCTTTCTAATAATGTCTATGTTACAACTTTCAGTTCATCTGTTTAACATGAAAAAAGAGGCTGAGCAAAAAGTATCTCAGCCTCATGCATTTTATCGTTTAGCTTGCAAGACGCAGTGGTTGGTTGGATAGCCTTATCCCTTGTTATACCGGCGATAGCGGCTATCCTAACCAACTTGTGCGGAGGTGGGAGTAAAACAGTCCAGTAGGCTGTTTTAGGTCAGCAACTAGAAATTAGGACTTGCTGAAAAATCACATTCTTCAAATGATTGATGTCTGTCCCACTCTCTATTTATAAGGAGCAAATTTATCAAATTACACTGTCAATTCAATCTGATTGCCTTCTAAACCCAGAATGCAGCTTTCATAGTAACCATCACCTGTCAGGCGTGGACCGCTTAAAAGTTGATAACCATCTGCTTGAAGCCTAGCTGTCAATTCATCTACCTTTTCCTTGCTTCCTAGACTGAAAGCTAAATGATGATAGCCCAAAAAGAGAAGTTCTTGGTTGTTCTCCACTAAACCTTCCTTTCGGGTCATGATTTCCAATCTCGCCCCTTCGTTAAAGCTGAGGAAGTAAGATTGAAAACCCGTTTTCTGATTATGGTAGAGCTGGTTACTTTTTGCTTCAAAATAGGTTTCAAAGAAGCATTTCGCTCCTTCTAAATCTTGAACATAAAGGGCTGCATGCTCAATCTTCATAGAGTTTTCCTCCATTCGTTGCAATAACTTCTTTATACCAATCAAATGATTTCTTCTTGTAGCGAGCCAAAGTCCCTGTTCCATCATCGTTTCGATCAACATAGATAAAGCCGTAGCGCTTGCTCATATGAGCTGTTGAAGCAGACACAAGGTCAATACAGCCCCAAGTGGTGTAGCCCCAGAGTTCAACACCATCTTCAATTGCTTCGCCTACCTGTTGTAAATGTTGTTTAAGATAATCAATACGATAATCATCTTCAACAGTTGGACCATTAGGACCATCTACCAAGACATCTTTCGCACCAAGACCATTTTCTACGATAAAGAGTGGCAACTGGTAGCGGTCATAGAAAGCATTGAGGACCAGACGCAGACCAATTGGGTCAACTTGCCAACCCCATTCAGAACTTGCCAGATAAGGATTTTGCAGACCACCTAGAACGTTTCCTTTCCCAGAAGAATAACTTTCTGGATCATGAGCTTGAACCACACTCATATAATAAGAGAAGGAGATGAAGTCCACGGTATGTTCTGCCATCAATTTCTTATCACCCGGCGCAAATTGAATCTCGATTCCATTTTCCTTGAAGAAACGATTCATATATGCTGGGTATTTACCACGCGCATGAATATCTGAAAAGAGATAGTTTTGATTTTCAAACTCACGGGCAGCCAGTACGTCCTCTGGTTTTGGCGTCATCGGATAAGCCGGCATGGCCAGTACCATACAACCAATCTTAAAGTTTGGATTGATTTCATGCCCAATCTTCGTTGCAAGAGCTGATGCCACTAGTTCATGATGAACAGCTTGATAAAGGTCTTGCTTGGACAATTCTTCTACTGGCGTTGCAATCCCTCCACTCATAAACGGTGCGTGAAGAACGGAGTTGATTTCATTAAAGGTCAACCAATAGTTCACCTTGTCTTTGTAGCGAGTAAAGACAGTGCGTACATAGCGCTCATAAAAACCAATCAAATCACGATTTGCCCAACCATTGTACTTGCGTGCCAAGTGTAGCGGTGTTTCATAGTGCGACAAAGTCACTAAAGGTTCAATGCCATATTTTGCCAATTCATCAAAGAGATCATCATAAAACTTTAGACCTGCTTCATTTGGCTCCGTTTCATCACCATTTGGGAAAATCCGTGACCATGCAATGGAAGTACGATAGACCTTGAAGCCCATTTCTGCAAAAAGGGCAATGTCTTCTTTGTAACGATGATAAAAGTCAATCCCTTCTAATTTAAGATTGTCTAGTGTTGGCTCATCTGTAATCAAAGGATTGAGATCACCTGCTTTAGCTGGCATGCCGCCTTTTGGTGTCACATCTTGAACCGAAAGACCTTTCCCGTCCACATTGTAAGCTCCTTCGTATTGATTGGCAGCTGTTGCACCGCCCCAAAGAAAGTCTGCTGGAAATTTACTCATGACTTTTACCTCTTTTATTTTTTACTTAATTATATTATAATCTTAGACAAGAGTATTTTCTAACACAATTCTCTTATAAATTGATATTATTCTATGAAAGAAGCAACACTTATGGATCTGAGAACATTACATAAAGATATCGTTTACAAAAATCAAGGCACTCCTTATTCTCTCACACGAACCATTACAAAAAACGGTCAGCCGGACATTCTCTTTCATTGGCATACGGATGTTGAACTGGTTTATGTTCATGAGGGAACTGCGCAGTTTCACATTGATTATGATTACTTTAATAGTGAAGCAGGTGATATTATCCTGATTCGTCCCAATGCCCTGCACTCCATCCACCCCATCAACGACGATCGCCATTATATGGACGCTATTAATTTCCATCTGGATCTGATGGGCTACTCTGCCATGGATCAGGCCAGCATCAACTATCTGCAGCCCCTCTACAATGGTCAGCTGGACTTGACTCATGTGATCAAGCCCAATGATACAGCCTATGCGGAGATTCGCCAGTGCCTCTTAGCAGCTATGGAAACAGGCTATTTCCGCAAATCTCACTACGAGTTTCAGCTCAAAGCCCAACTCAACCAACTCTTCTACCTGCTCTTTGAGAACGGCTATGTCATTTCCAAAGACCTGTCACCCGAAGGCTACCGCAAGGAAGAAAAAATTCGCTCCATCATTGACTACATCAATGCCCACTACCAAGAAGACCTAAATATTGACCAATTGGCTGGCATCTGTGGCTACAGCTCCACTCATTTCATGAACTTCTTCAAAAAACATCTGGGCGTTTCCTGCATTGAGTACCTGATCCAATTCCGCCTGCGCAAGGCAGCCGAACTCCTGCAGCACTCTAACCTCTCTGTACTGGAAATCTCCAGCCAAGCAGGTTTTAATAACCTGTCCAACTTCAACCGCCAGTTTAAAAAATACTACCAAATGACACCCAGCCAGTATCGGAAGAAATGAAGCGCTAAAATGGAAAATAAAAAAACGAATACCTGCTAATCAAAATAAGCTGAGGGTATTCGTTTTTTTATGCTAATTCCAGAAGCATGTAAGCTGGTTCTCGAAGCTGGAACACATGGAAAAGGTGGAGAAATTTTTGTTTTTGATGAAAAAGTACATTTTGGAAATACGAAAACCAATAGATTTATTGGATATTTGCCTGATGTTCCGGAATTCTACGACTATATGACCTCAAAAGAGTATCTGAATTTATGTGGAGAAATTACAGGACTATCAAATTCAGAAATTAAAGAAAGAACTGAAGAAATGTTAAATTTAGTTGGCTTAAAAGACGAGAATAAAAGGATTGGAAAATTTTCA
>ERZ773070.1606-NODE-1606-length-13698-cov-17.759144_pt1 | contig 13698 bp, 12 predicted proteins | sample MGYA00580618_ERZ773070 | MGnify/ENA primary metagenome ERZ773070 (study PRJEB29015, sample SAMEA2738023) | human oral metagenome | biome: human oral; feature: human-associated habitat; material: dental | place: China | collected 2019 ...
AGGAGTAGTACCCTGATTTTGATACCCTGGACCACCGGCACATTGAGGAGATGGGATAGGAGCCTTCTTCGCGGCCCCGACCTCGCAAGCGGTCGGTCACGGTCGTTCCTTGGCGAAGTCGGGTGGCCCGGGGACCGTGGTCCCCGGGCTCCCACAGAACCGTACGTGACAGTCTCCCGTCATACGGCTCTTGTCGTTCTGGTGTCACCACACGGGGCCAGGCTCGGTAACCCAGGCCCAGTGTGCGAAGTAGCTTGGCGCTTTCTTGACGCCTGTGTACCACTTCCGCATGGTTGTGGCCCAGCTGGCCCGCAGTCTGCGGTACTTTCCCCTGAGCCACCTGACCAGGTAGGAGTTGATTCTCCTGAGCAGGGGGTAGAGCGCTGACGGATGGAAGGCTCCGTAGTAGCGCATCCAGCCTCGCACCACCGGGTTGACGTGTGCTGCCAGATCACTGACCGTCGCTGTCACCCATCGGTGCAGACGCCAGGAGCGTACTGTGGCGCTCATCCGTTTCAAGGCCGCCTTGGACACTGCCGGGGAGAAACTCCGGAACAGTCCATGTCGCCCTTTAACGGTACGCTCTCGGAACTCATACCCCAGGAAGGTTATTCAGGGGGTGGTGGTGTAGGAGGCTTATTCATAGGGGTGTTTAGGGTGTTTAAAAGGGGGTGTGTCGTTAGATAGGGTGGCGGCTTGCTCTTGAGAGAATCTTTGGTGCTTAAGCCAATCCAACCAAGAAGCAAACCGCCATGACGAATAGTAGCACGAGAATCTCCCGCAGCGAGGTTGTGGACCTGTGCGAGGCCATTCACGCTTCCGGCTCCCTGCCTGTGTTCGGGGCGAGGGTGCTGGGCCTGTTCCTGTGTGTGCGCCTGACCCTGACCTACCTGCGCCACAACCCGTGCCAGGAGCTGCTCGCCGAGGTCTACTGGTCTCGCAGGCCACCGTCTCCCGCGTCATCGCCGCCTACACGCCCCTGGTCGCCCACGCCCTCAGTGACCAGGTGCCAGTTGTGGAGGATCTGGATCCCACGGCCCAGCTGATCATCGACGGCACCCTCCTGGAGTGCTGGTCCTGGAAAGACCACCCTGAGCTCTACTCCGGCAAGCACAAGACCACGGGGCTGAACGTCCAGGTGGCCTGCACCCTGTCAGGGACCCTGGTCTGGGTCTCCGACCCTCAGGACGGATGCACGCACGACGCCAAGGCCCTGCGCCGCTGCGGTCTGCTCGACGTCCCTGCCACCGACCTACCCGACGGAGTCTCACCACCACGCCATATCGGCGACAAGGGGTACATCGGACTGGGAATGATCACCCCGAAGAGAAAACCCCCGAACCTGCTGCTCCACCCTGACGACAAGACCTACAACAAGACCGTCAACCAGGTCCGCTACAAGATCGAGCGAGCCATCGCCAACATCAAGACCTGGAGAGTCCTGCACACCGGCTACAGAAGACCACTAGACACCTTCCCAGAAACCATCGCAGCCGTCCTCGGACTCATATTCACATACACCCCATGAATAAGCCTCGATGTACTGGCAGATCAGTGGGACGGGCGCTCACACTCCGCCGCGATAGACAAGCTGACGCGCTCTTCAGGATCGCGTTGGCTCTTCGAAGCTCTCGGACCTCTTTGTCCAGCTCCTTGATCCGCTGTGCCTGGTCAGTGGTGGTTCCCGGCCTCAGATCACCATCGACCTGGGCCTTCTTGACCCAGGTGCGCAGAGCCTCGGGGTGGACACCCAGCTCCTCGCCGATCCTACGGACCGCGCCCTTGGCCCGCGCCGGGTCAGCAGGCGCGTCCAACGCCATCCTCGTAGCTCGCTCGCGCAGCTCATCGGGGTACTTCCTTAAGTCCCATGACAGTGATCCTTCCGTGTCATCACTGCCTCCATCAAACCCGGAGCGGTTCACCACTCATCGTCCCTACGGGACCTGCGCCTCTGTCCCAGCGACACACCATCCCCGCCAAACCAACTCAGCCGCCCTCACCCACCAACTGCCGACCCCCTGGGACACCCTCAACCAACCCTCACGATCAGTACAACCAGGTACGCGGACCATCCATTCGTCAGGCCCGTCAGGACGGGCTGAGACGAGCCGGCCGGAATCGACTTGCTTTCAACCGACGACAGCGACACAATCTAACTAACCCAGAAGGTCACGATGATCGTCTGTCCAGTCACCCGAAACAGACACCAACACTGAAACTGGTCACAAGAGACTTGACCGTCGACGACCGCTCGCCGTACTCAAAACGCATAGGGCCAGCAGGACGGGAGAACCATGAAGACCTCCACAGACCCAGACAAGCGCATCACCGCAGATGCCATGATAAGCCATCCGCTCGTTGTGCCGCCGTCAGCATCGGCATACCAGTTTTATGCGTTTCCTTTGGCGATTATCGAAACGCGCCCCGAGTCGCAAGACTGGGTCTTGAGCAACTTCATCCAGACGTGCTTCAACCCGGATCACATGGCCCCAGTACCTTTCTGTCACTTCCTATACGACTACCGCGATAACCCCTTCCTAACGAGTCACTCGATGACGTGGGACTGGGTCCGTGAGTTGGTAACATCACCTACTGGATTCATCGCGGAGCAGGTGCAAAGCGGCTACTACGTCTACCTCAGTGCTGACGAGTTCTACGTCCCCCGACGGCCCAACTACCAGCGCATGCACTTCGTCCACGACATGCTGGTCGTGGGCTCGACCCCAGACGGGTCTCAGTTCGAGGTGGCGGGGTTTGACGAGCGGGGGGTATTTGGCCGCACGCTAATTGACGGACCTGCGCTCAAGGCCGCGATCACTCACGGGTGGGAATTGGACGGCGGTTCGCGTGACCTGGTCCTCTACCATCTCAAGGGCAACGCGACATACGATCTCGATCTGGAGCTCATCCGTCAGACTTTGACCGAGTTCGCCCAGGGCCTGAACACTTCCGAGCACTACCGTATGACGATGGAGCCGTGGATACGGGTGTATGGTATCGGAGGATATGATGAGATCGCTGGATACTTCCGCGCTTACGCCGACGGCAGGGCGCCACAGGATCCTCGCCACCTACAGGTGCTCCGGGAACACGTCGAACTCATGCACCAGCGCGGCATACGTTTGGCGCGGCTTGCCCCGGAACTGGCCTGGGATGGCATTCTCAATGACCTGACCGCGCTGGAGTCGGGTGTCAATGCTACTCGGAGTCGATCGCTCCTGGCATTCGCCCGCAGTCCCAAGTGGGGGCACCGCATCGCTGACGAACTCACTACGTTGCGATCCCGCGAGTTGGATGTCGTCGTCCGGATGATCGAGCACCTGGACGTCATGTGCGCTGATCTGCAGCCCCGGGTCGTGCGGATGCCTGAGCACGATCCAAGGACCCTTGTATTACCACCGTCACCGTGGAGCACCACGCCTGCGGGCACACCAGTACTCAATCCTGCTGCTGCAGCAGAACAGCACTGAAGGTTGCCCCAAGTCCGGTAGCGATCCCGATAGCGTAGTCACCGGCCCGGAGCCGCCCGGCCGCCAGTGCGTCGGCGTAGTTGATAAAAACGTCAGCACCATATGCATGGGCCAGGCGTGTCACGTTGTCGAGCCAGAAACGCTCGGCGGGAACGTCCCACTGCGCTGCCAGCCGGCGCCACGACAACGTGTTGACGTTCATCGGGAGGAAAATCTCGACGTCGTCCAGCGTGATACCATTACGCTCGGCAAGACGTTGGACGACTTCGGTAACTGCGACGGGATAGCGTTGCTGGAATGCCAACAGCTGACCACCGGGCAGCTCTGCGTCGAAAAACTGCCCGCACACACTGGTAATATCGTCCACGATGCGTGCACCGGACGAACAGCGGCGCACCAATGCAACGCTGACCGCTTCGCTCATCAGCGTCGTTCCTGGTATATAGGCGAAACCAATGTTGGGGATGGGCTCCCCTGCTACGACTAAACACGTCGCACCGTCTTCCACGTCCGGCAGTAGGGCATTGGCCACAGACAGCGCTCCCAGTCCCGATGCGCAGGCCAGCTGCGTCGTGCTGAATACAGTCGCCCCGATCAGACCGAGCTCGGCGCAGGCCTCGTGCAGTTCCTGACTCTCCTGCCAGTGGATCACCGGATTGGTTCGGGCAGCAACGACGTGGGTTACGGTATCTGCCAGTGCTGGCAGCCGCTCCAGACCGCGGCACGCTTCGGAGACGAGACCACCATATGTCTCTTGTTGCAGCAACGGCACGCGATCCAGACCGAAGAAGTGCGACGTCATCATCCGCTCGGCGGATGCAATCCCAAGCTCGTGCACGCGCTCTTGGGCCGTTGGCATGCGCGTAGGCACGGCGTACGCGACCTCTAGTAACGAAAGCGCCCTAGGCATCGAGCAGTGGCTCCCGGACCAAAGAGATGTGGGTCGCCGACACAATCTCGCCTCCCGACGTCACGACCTCTGCTGGTGTTGGACGCGAGAGGAACCCGAGCGGGCTCGCGGTCAAACCGTAAGCGCCGACGTTATCCACCGCAATGACGTCGCCAACAGCGAGATCCCTGAGGTCTCGCCGTTTGGAGAGCACGTCGACCGGTGTGCACAAGGGTCCCACCAGGAACTGTCGAGCTGCACCAAGCTGCATCTCATGCGACGCGCGGATGGCGACGTCGCGCGGAAACATGCGCCGAGTCGCCGCCAGGCCAGCAAGGTGATGGATGCCAGTGTCGAGGATAACAAAGCGATTGCCTCCCGAGACCTTCTCATCAACGACTCGTGCCAGCAAGGTACCGCAGGTGGCCGCAACATAGCGCCCTGACTCGAACGACACGGCACCTGCGGGTAGCCCGTACCTGTCGAGCTGGGCTGTAACCACCTCCGAGACGCCCGGCAAGAGGTGAGCCTCCTCCGTCTCCGCAAAGGGTGCCGGGAACCCTCCACCCAGGTCGATTTCCTCAAACGGTCGGCCAGCATGGACCTGGAGTCTGGCAGCAGCTGCGATAGACAAACGCATGCTGTAGATCAGCTCATCGGCGTCACGTGCATTGCTCAATGGAAAGAAGTGCACGCCCCCGACCTGCCCCGCCAGACCGCTGTTCGCCAATAGACGTTCAGCCTCGCCGATGGACATGCCGAACTGACTCGGAGCTCCTGACATGTGAAGCCCGCCGGAGGCCCCATCCATGAGGTGGATTCTCAGCAGGATACGCGGACCCACGCTGTACTTGGCCGCCGCGTCCACCAGGTCTACAAGTTGACACGCCGACTCCACCGAGAAGATTTGTACCCCCATACGCAGCGCCGCTTTAAGTTCGCGACGGTCCTTGCCAGGACCGGTGTAAATAATCTCGCGCCCGGGCACTTCGCACCGAACGGCAACGGCCAATTCCCCCAGCGACGAGACCTCCAGGTCCATGCCAGCGTCGGCCGCGGCACTGACGACATCGGGATGCGGGTTCGCCTTGAGGGAGTAGTAGGCGCGTGAGCCATCAGGCAGGGCTGCCCGCAATCGCGCGCAGCTACGGTGCACCTCGTCAAGGTCGTAGAGGTATGCCGGTGTGCCCCAGCGCGCGACGACCTCCGTCTCCAATGGACTGAGCGCGCGGGAGGTCATCGAGACCTCACCGTGACGTGAAACTGCCGGAACTCCTCGATGCCTGCCGTGTCGTACTCGACTCCGATTCCCGAGTTCTTGCGTCCGGCAAACGGCACCGTGTGCCCGAGCAGGCCGTGGGAGTCAATCCACCGGATTCCGCAGTCGAGACGATCAGCGATCTGCGGCGCTCCCTCGCCCCATACGGATCCTCCCAGCCCGAAGTCGGTCGAATTGGCGCGAGCAACTGCCTCGTCGACGGTGCGGTAGGTCATCACAGGTATGACGGGCCCGAATTGTTCCTGAAGCTCAAGCGGGCTTCCATCGGGTAATTTCTGCACGACGCGTGGAGCAAAGAAATTCCCCTGATCGGGCACTTGCACCGCTTTGCTGAGACGAGCTGCCCGTAACTCGCTATCTGTCAGTAGCTCGTTGAGGGCCCGCACCTGGTCCGCCTTGGTCAGCGGACCCAATGTAGTGTTAGCGTCCAGGCCATGTCCCATCGAGAGCGTGTCGAGATACGCCTGTATGCCGTCAGCCACCCGCTGCTCGTCGCACTCGCTGACATAGACCCGCTTCACAGCGCAGCAGAACTGCCCGGCGTTGACCAGCGCAGCGCGCGCCACCCGTTCCACGGCCTCGTCCGAGATTCCTGGCATGAGGATAGCCGCATCATTGCCGCCGAGCTCGAGAGTAACCGGCATCAGGCGCTGCGCGGCTCGCACCGCGACGTCACGACCAGCCATTGTGCTGCCGGTGTAGGAGATCCGATCAATGCCCCGGCACTCGACCATGGCTACGCCAAGGTCGCCGCCGCCTTGAACCACAGATACCAGTCCCTCCGGCACCAACGGACTAATAAGGTTGATGAGCTTTGAAATGGCGAGCGGGGTCTCCGGAGCGGGCTTCACGACGGCTGCATTGCCCGCGAGAAGCGAAGCAGCGAGCTTCACGACACTCAACGTCACCGGAAAGTTGGCAGGTGAGATGCACCCAACCACCCCAACTGGGCGACGGGCCACCTCAGCTTTGAGATGGGGAAGCTCTCGACCACTGTCGGACTCAATCGATACGCCGGCCAGCGACTCGAACCACCCGGTCGAGATTGCAATCTCCGCGCGAGCCTCGGCCAGTGGCTTCCCCTGTTCACGGGTTAACGTGGTGGCGAGTGATTCAGCGTGAGGCCGCAATATCCGCGTCATTTCACGCAGTATTGTCCGACGCTCCTCCACTCCTACCGTCAACCACTCGCGGCTCGCCGACTGGGCCGTGTCTACGACAACAGCCAGTTGCTCTGGGCGGGTCTCCACGACCTCACCCACGACATCACCCAGCCCGGGGTCCAGCACCGTGATCATTGACGTTTTCCATCGGGGGCATTGTGTATGAGTATCTTCACGAGTTCACCCGCATCGAAAGCCGGGAGCAACTGTGGTGTCCGGACGAGCTCGCAAGACGAGTCGAAGACAAACGTCGGAGCCGTGGCAGCCTGAGCCATTAGGCGCAACGCCCGCCCCGCCGCAAGGATGGGGTTACCCACCACCCAGCGCAGCGTAGCTTCCTGAGCGAAGAGGCGAGTCGCCGGAACGGGCGACGCCTCGCTTGGGTTCGAGCCGACCACGCTGACGACGCTATGCGGGCCGGCCAACAGGCAACACTGGAGTAGGGCGGTGTTGGAGCCAACAGCCTCAATGCACGCGTCGAACACTTCACCATTGTCTGCGGCCTCATCCGGGTGCCAGGCCACATCGGCCACCTCACGGGCGGCAACCTCTCGACGGCGGAGGATCGGATCAATGACGACAACCCGAGCGGCCCCGAGCGTGCGAGCGACGGAAGCGGAAAGCAGGCCGACTGGCCCAGCTCCTACGACTGCGCACGAGTGACCTTCAACGACCCCTGCAGCCTTTACTGCCTGGTATGCCGTGGAAAGGGCATCCGCGGCCAGCAGCCCAACTCGTGGGTCGATGCCCTCTGGCAATGGAACCAGCACCGTGTCTGCAAACGGGACGCGCATAAACTCCGCGTGAGTTCCGTCGTACGCTATGTCTCCGACCACAGTACCGTAGCCGAACAGACCTACCCGGTCACACTGATAGTGGTAGCCGCGTTCACAGGCCCTGCATTGCCCACAGGCGACCACGTCTGAGACCACAACAACGTCACCCGGATGGCGCCGCTTGACCTCTGCCCCGACAGCCACCACCTCACCTACGGCCTCATGCCCGCTGATCCCGCCCCAGCGGAAGCCTGGGAGCTCGTCGCGCAGCGCATGCAAGTCTGTGCCGCACAGGGACGAGTACCATACCCGCACTACGGCGTCCTGCGGGCCAGGAGTCGGGCTGGGGGCGGCGTGATCGACGACCAGCTGCCGGGGACCAGCCATGCGAAGAGCGTGCATCATGAACCTTTCTGGTTGAGCAGGCGGAAGATATTATCGCCAAGCAATCCGACCCGGGAGTCTTCGGTGACCGCAGTGCCGAGCTCATCAAGTGCCTGGTGAAGATGGTCGAGTGACTCGGTGATCGGTCCGAAGGGCCAATCGCTGCCGAACAAGAGCCGGTCCGCCACTTCGCGGTCGAGAGCCGCTTTGATGACTGACGAGATTTCGGGAACGGGACGGAACGCAAGGAAGATCGACAGGTCAGCCCACACGTTCTCGTGCCGCGCCATCAGGTCGATGGTGACCGAGGTCCAAGGGTTGCCGACATGGGCCACCTGGAACAACGTGCCTGGCCATCTCGCCACTGCCTCCTCTAGCAGCATCGGAGCGACGAAGCGAGGGGACGCCTCGGTGGAAGGGGTGAATCCCAGGTGTACGAGTGCAGGGATCCTCCGCTGGGCGCAGAGTTCATAGATCGGGTCCCAGACCGGGTCCGCCGGTGAAACACCCGCGTAGGCCGGTGCGAGCTTCACGCCGCCTACTTCTGGACGGCATCGTATAAGTCTTACACACTCTGCAACTCCCTCGGGCTCAGCAGGCGCGGACAAATAGGGAACGAATCGGGTGGGGTACGCTTCCGTGGCGGCGAGCACCGACTCATTAGTCACGACCGTCCCAGTTCTGGGACGCGTGTCGAAGGCGAGCAAACACGCACGGTGCACCCCTGATCGGTTCATTTCGGCAACGATCGAGCCGGGGTCGTTCGGAGCGTTGACCCGGTCCCCTGCCCCGCAGCACAGGTCGAGCCACATCCGCTCTTCGAAGCCGCTCGAGCGGTCTCCGAGATGGAGGTGTGCGTCGGTCACAACAGGGTTACTCATGCGTCGGCCTCCAGGATGAACGTGTACCGCGGTCCCAACGCCGGGACCTCCACGCCGGGCAACTCATGAGCCCGGGTGTCGTCATGGTTGATTAGTAGATGTGCTGGTCTCCCATTTAGGCTCACGGCGAGCACCTCCACATCATCGGGAAGGTTCCAGGTACTGCGCTGCCCCATACGCGCGAGGGCAACGTCATACAGCACACGGAGGGTACTAGTGCCCACTGTCGCCTCAGGCCACCATGGGATGACAACGATATGGCCATTTCCCACAGTGCGATACCACATGGCCGGGATATTGTCGACATGAGCGATCGAAGACCACCCGTCCCCTTCGAGGACGGCGAGCTCCGGAACGGACACCTCACCAGCGACATCTTTGCCTATCCGGAACACACCGGAGAGGTCTCGCCGGAAGTCCACGCATCGCAACCCATCCAGCAGTTCTTCCGGTATCCCGCCTGCACCGCCCCCCAACGACACGAGGAGATCACCGCCGTCGCGAACATGCCGCACGAGGATATCCTGGGTCTCGAACGATACGTCGGTCATGCCTGGACAGACGAGGAAGTCGTAGCCATCTACCTGATTGAGACGGCGCACGTCGTGCACAATGTGCGCAGTAGTCAGAGCTTCGTGAGCGGTGAATTCGGCCTCTAGCGGGTCCAGTCCCGGTGATAGGTACGACCGGCGCTCGTCACTGGGCTCGGACAGCACTAGTGCCGCAGTCGCCCGGCGCGGGGCGATTGATTCCCCCGCAGCTAGTTCGCGGATCGTCTCGAATACCGTCCGAGGGGTACCGTCACGGCGCACGAGTCCTCGGTCGGTCTCAGAGGGACGGCCAGTATAAGGCGGGTGCCTCGACTCGATGTCCTTGTAGCACCACCATAATACCGACTCGGCGCCGCGCGCCATGCAGGCCGGTATGACGGCGCGCGCATATCTCAACGTCTCGGGCTCACCCGCGCCGTAGCACGTGAGTTCATCGACGACCACCCGATGCCAGGCCGCCACGACTGCCACGAGGAAAGGAAGCAGCATTGTCGCCCGCCGATCCGCGTGCGACTCGAGACGCACCGGGGACCACAGCGGGAAGGCGTGGACCCCGATGAGGTCCACGGGGTTCGCAGCCAACAGCCAGCGCCGGCCCGCGTTGGTACCCCAACCCGCGTCATGGCACTGCATGACCACCGCACCAGGATCCTGCGACCGGACGGCCGACGTCATACGCCTGAACCATCGACGCACGGCTACTACGGGGAGGTATGTCGAGCGGCGAGCGTGAAAGATCTCGTCCCCAAGGTCGTAGATAAGAGCCTGGCTGAAGTCGCGTAGGCCAGCGGCCAACCCCCGCAGCATGGCCTCAGCTTGTTCTAGCGAAGCCTCATTTTCGAACACTGCTACCCCAGAAGGATCAGCGGGCGGAAGCACCATACCGTTCATCCAGAATGTCGGAGCCGAGATGATGACGGATAAGCCCGCAGCTTGGGCGGCATCGACAGCAGCACGGACCTGGTCGATCGTCGCTGGGAGCCGCTGCTCCATCAGATTCGCTGCCGGAACGAAGAGACGCACCACGGAAAGTCCTGCCTGGACCATCGTGACAGCGTCTTTGTACAACTCTGTCTGCTGCTGCTCATCCAGCCAGTGGATGCCCCCTGTACCGAACCAGGTCACTCCCATAACGCACCTCATCAGGCGTGATCCTCCACCGCCGACAGCACGACCTCGCAGACTCGGTCGACATGAGCCTCGGTCAGAGTGGAGTGCAGCGGCAGGGACACCGCGCGCCGGGCAACCGCCATCGTCTCCGGCAAGGAGTCAACCGGTGCAAGATGCTCGAATGCTGAGAGCAGGTGGGTCGGTGGGTAGTGCAACGCCCACCCGATCCCAGCCTCGTCCAGCGCAGCAGTGACATTGTCTCGCAGCTCGCTCGAGGAACAGATCGCCACCATGAGGTGCAAGCCAGAGCTTTCCACAGGGACATCGCGGCATACGGGCACCACCTGCTCGGTACTGGCGAGGTTCTCACGATAGCGCAGGACGACGCGCTCCCGACGGAGCTGGTCCGCCTCGCGCCGCCGCAGCTGCCCGGCCAGGACGGCCGCGTGCACGTCCGACATACGGTAGTTGAAACCAGCCTCCATGATGTCGTACCGCATGCGCACCCCTCTAGCATCTGCCCAAAGGCGTAGCTCTTGGGAATCCCCACCGTCGTTTTCTCCCCAGTTCCTGGCCCCCCGTCCGGGGGCGTAACCGTGGTTGCGGAGGCGATGAGCGCGCTCGAAGTGCTCAGGGTTCCGGGCCACGACGAAACCCCCTTCAGCGCTTGTCACGTTCTTGGTAGCGAACGTGCTGAGGATGCCCAGGTCCCCAATCGCCCCGAGCACACCCAGCTTATTAGGGGTAGCAAAGGCGTGAGCAGAGTCCTCGATCAGAGGTACACCGGCGGACCGGCACGTCTCGACTAGCGCCTGGCCAATCGCCGGGTATCCGCCGTAGTGCATGGTGACCACGGCGCGGGTACGATCGGTGAGCGCAGCGCTCACTGCGTCACACGACAGCACCGGGTGCTCCGGGGACACCACGTCGACAAAGCGCGGAACACCACGTCGCCGCAACACAGACGCCGCGCCAGCCGCGAACGTCAACGACGGCATGATGACCTCGTCTCCGGGTTGCAAGTCCAGCATGTGTATCACGACGTCTAGCGCGGCCGATCCGCTGCTGACCGCGACGACCTGAGCTCCCATTAGCTCGGCCACTGTGGCTTCGACCTCAGCCACCTGAGTACCCTGGGACAGTCGTCCCGAGCGGATCACCTGGGCAGCCGCCTCTGCCTCCATGTCGCCCACTGTGGGACCGTAGAGGTCGATACCCGTCGTTCTTCCATCATGTATCGTCATCGCCTCACCTTTCCGTCGCTTAGACGATAGGCCGACCGCTTTACACTGTCTGCTGTGGGACCCACGTACCTGAATTCGTTGACCAGTTGTGCTGGAAAACCTCTGGCCGAACTGCTTGGAGGCCTGGCGCTTACGCCCGCAAAAGCGGTGAGTCCGTATGACGCTGCCGACCTGCCGCAGATGCCGTCCGGCCTCCCGGGACGGGAGACTGCCACGCGATTCGTAGATCTGGCCGACGCTGCGGTCGAGCTGACTCCCTGGCTCTCGCGCGCCGATGCGATCGTGCTGGCGACCGCGCAACCGGACAGCAACGAGAACCTTCTGCCGGGCCCCTACCTTCTGCACCGGCTCGGCTCGGAGGCAACACTCGCGTCGGTGGCGGCCATTGGCCGGGCTACCCTGTTCGTAGCTCTGCAGGTCGCTCAGGGCTGGTGTGCCCAGGGCGCCTTCGGCCACGTCGCGGTGGTGTCGATGGAGCAGGTCGTCTACCCGCACGACCGCGCAGCTGGTCCCTCGGTCGACTCGTTGGTCATCGCCGAGGTAAGCGCGCACGCGGAAGGCGGACTCACGATGGAGCCGGTCACTGTGCAGCGTGACACTACAATGATCGGAAGAAGAAGCCTCAGGCTCGGTGGTGAGCTGCAGGTTATCGGTCCGGAGACCCCTTCGAGCAGTCATCAGATGCTGCTCGTGCTTCCTCGGCTCGCAGACATCAGCCGGATAGATCTGGTCGAGGTAGAAGACCGACTCGGCTACGTCTGCGAGCTGCGCGTGACCAGGGGCTAGAGGGTTCACGCGTCTGCCCTCACCTTATCTAGACCACCGGTCGGTAGGGACCGCATGATCCGCACAGTATAAGGAACCTCGTACGAAAGAAGCCTTTCCCGGCAATGGGTTAACAGCTCAGCAACGGTGACTCCCTCGGCAGCCACCTCGGCGCCCACAACTTGCTCCTCGCCAGCGTCCATCCCAAACACCCGTGCCTGCACGACCGCTGGGTGAGCAGTGAGGATGTCGGCGACCCGGGACGGGTTGACCTTCTTACCTCCGACGTTAATGAACGTCCTTTTCCGAGCCTGCAGTGTGATGCAGCCGTCGGGCTCGCAGACCGCAATGTCACCTGTGTCGTAGTACCCCCTCCGATGGCACGCTGGCGCACCCACGTAGCCCTGGAAGAGCCCCGGCGTCCTTACCATCAAGGTACCGTCAGCCTCACAACGTGCTTCGACCCCGTCCACCAGCGGACCCAAGTGACCTGGGCATGGGAGATCGCCTTCGATCGCAAGCACGCCTGTCTCCGTTGACCCGTAAGCCTGGACGACCCTGCACCCGAACCGGCTCTCGAACGCGTCACGACGGCTGGCAGACAGGGGGGAACCAGAACTGATCGCGACGCGTAGGCCACGGTATGACGCAGCTGATGCCGTGCGCACCAGCAGGTCCACGAGCAGGGGCGTGCACAGCAGAACGGTCGCGTTTTCACGCGCCACCGCCTCATGGACCGCTGGCGGAGTGATCCGGGGAAGGACGACCACACGTGCCCCTGACGACACCGCCGTGAGTAGGCCGGCGATGAGACCGAACGAGTGACACCATGGTACGGCGAGCAACACCACGTCGTCCGGTGTGATGCCGAAACGCTGCCGGTAGACCGCCACTCCGACGAGCGTCGAGTCGAGGCTGTGCCGCACGAGCTTGGGCCGACCGTTCGATCCGGAGCTGGACAGCACAAGCGCCGTACTAGTGAGGTCAGGCATATCATAGCCGCTTGACAAACCGAGCCGGGTAGCGAGCTCGGCCTGGTCCTCAGCCGATGACTGTGGGTCGACGGGCACAGCACATCCACCGACCGCGAGGACAGCGATCAGGTCGACGACGGCATCTCGGTCTCCCGAGGCAGGCACGATCGACGGGGTACCGGGTGACGGGCTTCGCGAAGCCACCAACGTGG
>ERZ773070.1608-NODE-1608-length-13689-cov-103.457533_pt1 | contig 13689 bp, 9 predicted proteins | sample MGYA00580618_ERZ773070 | MGnify/ENA primary metagenome ERZ773070 (study PRJEB29015, sample SAMEA2738023) | human oral metagenome | biome: human oral; feature: human-associated habitat; material: dental | place: China | collected 2019 ...
GCCGTTGGTGCGCTCGCTGGCCGAGGCCCTCGTCCTGCACGACATCATCACGCTCGGGGCCGTGATGGCCGCTCCGCTGGGCCGCTCCCTCGACGTCGACGCGGGGGAGGGCTGGGTCAATGCCCTGAGCGGTCCGGACGAGCCCGCCCACCGGCTGGTCACCACCGTCATGACGCCCCCTCCCGATGCCGCGGAGCACTCCGGGAACCGGTTCGCGGCCCTCGACGCTCCTTTCATCCCCGCGTGGACTCATCGCGGGGCGACGGCGGCACGGCCACGGTCACCCAGCTGCGTCATCGCTGAGAGTCCGGGGCCGACGGGCCCCGTTCTCACAGAGGACTCAACGGAGTCTCGAAGGAAGCCCCGGCATTGACGAGTCATCATCACTGCCAGTGGGTCGGGCGCGGAGTCTCGGATCGACGCCCGGCTCCCACAAGATGAGGTTCCCTCCTGTGGATCGGGGAACCCGGCTCCGCGCACCGCGCGGAGCGCCGCTCGTGGGGACGGGCCCAGGGGCATGCCCGGCTCCCCGTGATCGGGCGGCGGGGTGGGCTCGGCGAGATCGGATGCGCCGAGCCCACCGCTTCTTCTTCGGATCGTCTCCCCGGACGGTCGGGGTCCTCGAGCGACGGACGTCATCCCGCTGCCATCAGGACGAGCCTTTCTTACGCGATGTTCTCGCGTCGGCGTCCTCGTGCATCGGCCGTCGTTCCGCTGCCGGGCTCCGCAGCCGTGCGTCGGTCGTCCGGCTCGCCGGGCGCTCTCCGCAGACCGTTCGGCGGGGCGTACCGCTCGTCCGGGCCCCTCCCCCGCCCGCTGCTCGTCAGCCTCCTCAACCCGGTGGGGCCTGTTCGCAGGAGATCCAGCGAGGAGCAGCCCCTGGTCATGGCATGACTCGGTTCATCGGCGCTGTGAACGGGTTTCAGTGGACGCCCACGAGATCGCAGACGAACACGAGGGTCTCGTCCGGCTTGATCACGCCGTCGATGCCGCGGGCGCCGTAACCCATGTGCGGAGGGATGGTGAGCTGACGGCGTCCGCCCTCTCGCATGCCGCGCACACCGCGGTCCCAGCCGGAGATGACCTGGCCGGCGCCGAGCCGGAAGGTCAGCGGGTCGCCGCGGTCGTAACTCGAGTCGAACTCGGCGCCGGTGCTCAATGCGACCCCCACGTAGTGGACGTCGACGAGCGCGCCGTTGGCGGCCTCGTCGCCGTCGCCCTCGACGAGGTCCTCGACGACGAGGCTGGTGGGAACGGTGGAGGGCAGGACGACGTCGGGTTTCGTGGGGTTCGTCATGGAGCACAGCCTAGGGCATGGGGTGCGGGGCTCTGTCCATCGCACTCGACGTGGTCGGTCAGGGCACAGCCCGGGGCATGGGGTGCGGGCCGGGGGAGGCGAAGCATGGTCGCTGCGCCCTTCGCGCGGCGTCCTCCTCGTCCCCGCCCCGCTTTTGCGTTCCACTTGCGCGTTCCCGCCTCGTTTTTATGCTCTCGCCTCACCTTCGGGTTCCCGCCTCACCTTTGCGTTCTCACCTCGGACATGTCCCGGGTGTCAGCAGAAAAGTGAGGTGGGAGCAGGGGAAGGGCAGGCGTCAGCACTGCCCCGTGCGCGGAACGGTGCACGAGGGCCCGATCACCCCCAGACGACCTTGAGGTCGGGATCGTTGAGGTCGATGGACGGGGAGCCGAAGTACATGCCCGAGCCGGAGCCGAAGCCGTACAGCTCGCAGTTGCTCCAGTTGCCGTCCTTGCCGCAGGAGGCGGTGATGTCCATCTTGCCGAGATCGTAGTAATCGGCCTTGATGACGGTCGGCGTCGTGATGCCGGGCTCGGGGGTCACCGACTGCAGCTTGGCGGCGTTCTCGGCGTCCTGGGTGCGGTGCACCGAGTCCTCCTTGATCTGCGAGCCGTCGTCCAGATCCGCCAGCTTCGCGCCGCACCCGGGGTCGATCTTCGTCGAGGCCAGGCAGGCCTGGGCCTCGGAGATGACCTTCTGGCGGAACATCTGGACGCCGGCGTCGGAGACGGCCAGCTCGAGGTCCGAACCGCTCACGTAGCCGTCTGCGGGGTCGTAGGCCTGCATGTCGCTGCCGTTGATCGTCAGGTACTGGTGGTCGGTGGAGACCTTGTAGTCGCCGGGGAAGACGTACGGCGAGGTGCTGCTGGGGGCGGTGCCGTTGACCGTGACGGTGACGCCGTCGAACGAGGACAACGAGAGGTACGAGCTGGTGGCGATGACCGGTTTCTTGGAGAAGAAGTCGACTTCGAAGGTGGTCGAGACGTCCTTGTCGCCGATCGTGTAGGTGGCGGGCACGTCGAACTCGTAGTTGGTGGGCCCCTGGGCCGCGTCGCTCACGACGATGTTGGAGATCGGGGCGCGCGAGAGCGAGTCCTTCAGCACGTCGTCGGTGAGCAGCGAGGTGTCATCGAGGCTGTTCGACAGGTAGTCCTTGGCCTTGCTGGCGTTGCCCTCGGAGACGGCGGTGAGATAATCGGTGACTGTCTTCTTGGCCTTCGTCTGGTCGGATCCCCCGGCGGCGAGGACGATGGCGATCACCGTGCCGATGATGAGCGCGAGAACGATGCTGCCGATGATGATGGCGAGTTTCCTGGACTTCGGCTTCGTCGCCGAGCCCGTCTGCAGGCCTCCTGGGAATGCGGCGCCGGGGGCGGCGAAGGCGGTGCCCTGGCCGGGGAAGGCGTTCGGCTGGCCGGGGCCGGGCTGACCCTGGGGGCCGGCGGGCTGGCCGGGGAAGGCGTTCGGCTGGCCCGGGCCGGGCTGCGCGGGGCCCTGCGGACCCTGCGCGGCGAAGGCCGCGGACTGCCCGTAGGGCGACTGGGGCTGCTGGCCGTCGTGCTGGGGCGGCTGACCGCCTGGCTGAGGCTGCTGCCAGCCCTGGGGATTCTGGCCGCCGGGGCCCTGGGGCGGGGCGCCGCCGGGCTGCCATCCGTTGGCGGGCTGGGGCGGCTGGTCCATCCAGGGCCCGTTCTGCCCGGGTCCGCCGGATCCTGGTTGCTGGGGTGTACTCATGACGATCGATCCTCTCCTGTGGCGTGCTCATTTTATGAGAACGGGCCGGTTCAGGGGGAGCCGTCCGTTCCTCGCATCCTCCGGTTGCGCGCCGCGAAGGGCCCCGGCGGCGGCCGATGCCATCGCCCCGGTGCGTCGAAATCGCGATGACGAGGGGCGACGGGGGCTTCCGGTTCGGTGGAAGAATCGTTCCATGCCCGGATACGCAGTGCTCGACCTTGAGACCACCGGTTTCTCACCACGCCGGGGGGACCGGATCGTCGAGATCGGCGTCGTGCTGCTCGACGGACGCGGCCGGGGCCAGGGGGAGTGGGGCACGCTCGTCCAGCCGGGGCGCAGCGTCGGCGCCACCGCCGTGCACCGCATCACCGAGCAGGACGTCGCCGGCGCGCCGACCATGGAGCAGATCGCCGGGCGCCTCGTCGAGCAGCTGCGCGGGCGTCTCGTCGTCGCCCACAACGCCTCCTTCGACGTGCCCTTCCTCGATGCCGAGCTGCGTCGCGCCGGCGTCCCGCTCCCGGGGCCGATGATGCCCCGGGCCTGCACGATGCGCCTGGGGCGCGTCCTGCTGCGCCCCCGCCCGGCCACGTTCAAGCTCGCCGACTGCTGCCGGGCCACCGGCGTCGGCCTGCACCACGCGCACTCGGCCCTGGGGGACGCCAGGGCCACGGCCGAGCTGTTCCGCGTCTACATGGGCATCACCGATGGGCTCGACGGCCCGGCGCCGTGGGAGCGGGAGCTCGGGCCGGCGGAGGACTACCCCTGGCCCGTCGGCCTGGTCGGTCCCGACGACGCCCCGCTGCTCCCGCGGCCCTGAGCCGCCCCGGGCTCATGGCGTCCCGGCCCCGCAGTCGGTCGCGGGCACGGGGTGCGGGCGGTCGCCCGGCCGCCGCGCACGCACCATCCGGGCGGAGGCGTGGACGAGTGGGGCGCGGGCAGTCGCCGCGGCGCCCCGGTCCCGCACCCGCCGCCCCGGAGCGGCCGGTTCCCGGGGCGCGGGCCGCCGTCGTTCGCAGCCGGTGAACCGCCCCGGTGGAATCCCCGTCACAAGGCGTGTCACCCATTCTTTTGCATGGCTGGAGCCATGATTAAACGGCTGTCGAGATCATCCGGGGCGAGTCCGTCAGCCGGACGCGAACGGCCCTGTTCCGGAGCTTTGCGTCAGGGTGTCGCGGGGCCCTAGCCTGCGTCCATGGATGCTGAGGTTCTCTCCCGGTGGCAGTTCGGCATCACCACCGTCTACCACTTCTTCTTCGTCCCCATCACCATCGGCATCACCTGGCTCATGGCCGGAATGCAGACGGCATGGCTGCGCACGAAGGACGACCAGTGGCTGCGCCTGGTGAAGTTCTTCGCCAGACTCATGCTCATCAACTTCGCCGCCGGCGTCGTCACCGGCATCGTGCAGGAGTTCCAGTTCGGCATGAACTGGTCGGAGTTCTCCCGGTTCGTCGGCGACATCTTCGGCGCCCCCCTCGCGCTCGAGGCGCTCGTCGCCTTCTTCATGGAGTCGACCTTCATCGGCCTGTGGATCTTCGGCTGGAACCGCCTGCCCAGGGGGCTGCACCTGGCCTGCATCTACCTGGTCGCCCTCGGCACCACCGCCTCGGCCGCCTTCATCCTCTCCGCCAACTGCTGGATGCAGAACCCCGTCGGCGCGGTCTACAACGAGGCCACCGGACGCGCCGAACTGGCGAGCTTCACCGACGTGCTCACCAACCCGTTCTTCCTCGCGACCCTGCCCCACCAGCTCGGCGCCTCCCTCATGGTGGCCGGCGCCCTCCTGCTCGGGGTGAGCGGCTGGTGGCTGGCGGCCAAGCGCCGTGCGGCCCAGGCCGAGGCCGGCGGCGAGCCCGACACCGCCACCTGGCGCAGGTCCGCACGGCTGGGCGCCTGGGTGCTGCTGTTCGCCGGCCTCGTCACCCTCGTCTCCGGCGATCTGCAGGCCCAGCTCGAGACCCGCTACCAGCCCATGAAGCTGGCCGCCTCGGAGGGCCTCACCGAGACCGAGGACGGGGCGCCGTTCTCCGTCGTCGCCATCATCACGACCGAGGGCGACGGCGAGCGGACCACCTACCACAAGGCGCTGAGCATCGAGGTGCCCTACGTCCTGTCGGTCCTCGCCCAGCACGACCCGAACGCCACCGTCCAGGGCATCCAGGACCTGCGCCAGCAGTACCTGGACGAGGGCTACCGGACCGATGACGGCGAGGTCAACCAGCTGCAGGACGCCTTCGCCTCCGAGCTCAAGGGCATGCCCGTCGACCCCGTGCCGAACATCATGGTGAACTTCTGCAGTTTCCGCCTCATGATCGGGCTCGGCTGCCTGGCCATCCTCGTCGGCGTCGTCATGCTGTGGCTCACCCGCACAGGGCGCGTCCCCCGGGGCGGGCGATTCTTCACCGCCGTCATGGTGTGCCTGCCGTTCCTGCCGCTGTTCGCCAACTCCTTCGGCTGGATCCTCACCGAGATGGGCCGCCAGCCGTGGCTCGTCTACGGCGTCCTGCCCACCGCGGCGGGCGTCTCGCCGGGCAACGGCGCAGGCGACCTGCTGTTCACGATGATCCTCTACACGCTCGTCTACGCGGCGGTGGCGGTCGTCGTGCTCATGCTGTTCATCCGGACGATCCGCGAGGGCCTGCCCGAGCTGGTCGACCCCGTCGCGGACGGAGCCGACCGTCCGATGTCCTTCGCGTACTGAGGTGACTGACATGCCGACCACCATGCTGACCGTCGCGGTTCCCCTGCAGATCGAGCTCGGCGCGAGCCCCCTGCAGATCGTCTGGTTCTGCCTGATCGCCCTCCTGTGGACGGGCTTCTTCTTCCTCGAGGGCTTCGACTTCGGCGTCGCCATGCTCTACCCGGTCCTGGGCCGGGATCCCGGGCGCCGCCGCGTCATGATCAACACCATCGGCCCCACCTGGGACGGCAACGAGGTGTGGCTGCTGACCGCCGGCGGCGGCATGTTCGCGGCCTTCCCCGGCTGGTACTCGACGCTGTTCAGCGCCCTCTACCTGCCGCTGTTCCTCGTCCTCGTCGGACTCATCGCGCGCGGCGTCTCCTTCGAGTACCGCGCCAAGATGCCCGACGACCGCTGGCGCGACGCCTTCGACGCCTGCGCGAGCATCGGCTCCCTCGTCGTCTCGCTGGTGCTCGGGATCGGCTTCGCGAACTTCGTCCGCGGCCTGCCGGTCGCCCCCGACCCGACGGCCTTCGGCTCCCCGAACCTGTTCACCGGGGGCTTCTGGAGCCTGTTCAACCCGTTCGGCCTGCTCGGCGGCGTGCTCTTCGTCCTGCTGTTCTGCACCCACGGCGCCGTCTTCCTCGCCCTCAAGACCTACGGCGAGGTGCGCGAGCGGGCCATGACGCTGCTGCGGACCCTCGGCCCCGTCACCGTGGCCGTCCTGGCGGCCTTCGTCGTCATCGCCTGCACCGTCCACGGCGCCGGACGGAACCCCTACCTCGGCACCGCGGCCGGCGTCGTCGTGTGGGTCGCCGGCCTCGGCTCGGTCCTCGCCCTGGCCGTGGCGGTCCTGGCCCAGCGCGTCGAGCGCAACGGCTGGGCCTTCCTCCTCACCGGGGCGACGATCGTCGCCCTGTTCGTCATGATCTTCACGCGGATCTACGGGACGCTCGGCTTCGTCCCGGCGGACATGGGGGACCCCCTCACCATGGTCACCGCGTCCAGCTCGCCGCACACGCTGCGGCTCATGACGATCTTCGCGGCCTGCGTCGTGCCGGTCGTGCTGGTCTACCAGATCTGGAGCTACTGGGTCTTCCACAAGCGGATCAGCGGCCGGGAGCTGCCCGAGCACGAGAGCGAGCCGAACGAGGTCGCGGCCACGGTCTGGGCGTGAGGGCCGCTGGCGCCACGGGCCCGGGGTGACGACCGCGGCATAATTTTCACAGCTTGTACTGTGAAAAATGCCGTGCCGGCGTCGCCCCGACGACGGCGCACGATGACCAGGGAGGTCCAGCCATGCCGGGTCCGCTCGATCCGCGTCTCGTCAGGCGCGCCAAGGCGACGCGGTTCTTCCTCGTCGCCGTCGCCCTCGTCGGCGTGGCGACGGCCCTCCTCGTCCTGGCCCAGGCGCGCCTCCTCTCCGATGGCGTCGCCCGGGTCGTCGGCACCGGCGCCGCGGACGGCATCGGGCCCGTCGCCGCCGGACTGCTGGCCGTCCTCGCCGCCCGCGCCGGCCTGAACTGGCTGTCCCAGCTGGTCGCCCACCGCGCCTGCTCGGCGGTGAAGTCCCAGCTGCGCACCGACGTCATGCGGGCCCGTCTCGCGCTGCCCGACGACGCCTCGACCCCCTCGGGCACGCTCATCACGCTCGTCACCCAGGGCCTGGACGCCCTCGACGGCTACTACTCGAAGTACCTGCCGCAGCTCATGATGGCCGTCAGCGTGCCGCTGGTCATCGGCGTCGCCATCCTCACCCAGGACCTGCGCTCGGCGCTCATGATCGCCGTCACGATCCCGCTCATCCCCGTCTTCATGGCGCTCATCGGCATCGCCACCCAGCGGCAGGTCGACCGGCGCTTCGCCCAGCAGGCCCGCCTGTCAAACCACTTCGCCGATCTCGTCGCGGGCCTGCCGACCCTGCAGGTCTTCGGGCGCGCCCGCGCCCAGCTCGAGGGCCTGCGCATCACCGAGCGCGCCCACCGCACCGAGACGATGCGGACCCTGCGCCTGGCCTTCCTGTCGTCCTTCGTTCTTGAGCTGATCAGCACCCTGTCGGTCGCGCTCGTGGCCGTCTCGATGGGCATGCGCGTCGTCGACGCCCGGTTCGACCTGCGCACCTCCCTGTTCGTCCTCATCCTGACCCCCGAGGTCTACCTGCCGATCCGTCAGGTCGGCGTCCACTTCCACGACTCCGCCGACGGCACCGCCGCCGCGGCCAAGGCGTTCGAGGTCATCGAGCGGGCCGAGGCCGGACGGATCGGCGGCACCGCCCCGGCCCCCGACCCCGGGCGGGTGCCCGTGGTCCTCGACGGGCTGTCGGTCACCTACCCGGGCTCCGACCGCCCCGCCCTCGCCCCGCTCAGCTGCCGGATCGATCCGGGCCGGGTGCTGGCCCTGGCCGGCCCCTCCGGAGGCGGCAAGTCCACCGCCCTCGGCGTCCTCATGGGCTTCCGCCCCGCCACCGCCGGTCGCATCCTCGTCGGCGGTGTCGACCTGGCGAGCATCGACCCCGACCAGTGGCGGGCCCGCATCGCCTACGTCTCCCAGGACCCGGCCATGCCGGGCGGGACGATCGCCGACAACGTCCGCATCGGCTTCCCGGAGGCCGACGACGCCGGGCTGCGCGACGCCCTCGACCGCGCCGGAGGGGAGGCGCTGGCCCTCGACCGCGTCGTGGCCGACGAGGGCGAGGGCCTCAGCTCCGGCGAGCGCCGCCGCGTCGCCCTGGCCCGGGCCCTGCTGCGCATCGAGCGGGGCGGGGCGCGCCTCCTGGTGCTCGACGAGCCGACGGCCGGCCTCGACCAGACCACCGAGGCCCGCGCCGTCGAGGCCGTCCGCGCCAGCGGCGCCTCGGCCGTCATCATCTCGCACCGTCCGGCGCTGCTGGAGATGGCCGACCGGGTCGTCGAGGTCGTCCCGCCGCGGCCCGTCCCGGAGCCGGACGCCGGCCCCGGCGACGGGGAGCCGGGCCCCGGCTGCCGGCACCCCATCGCCGACACCACCAACAGGGTAACGGGCGGGTCCTGCGACGAGGTGTCCGGGCGCGCGGGGGTCGTGGGAGTCGGCGGCGAGGGGCCCGCCGGGTCCGAGGACGCCTTCCTCCTGTCCGACGCCGGGCACCCGCACGCCCTGCGCCGACGGGTCCCCGAGCCCGAGGCGCAGCCCGTCCTCGCCCCGGCCCGGCGCGTCACCACCCCGGGCCGGCTCGTGCGCGCGCTGCTCGGGGTCGTCCCGGCCGGCCGCCTCCGGTTCGTCGGCTCCGTCCTGCTGGCCTTCTGCGCGGCAGGCTCGTCCGTCGGCCTCATGGGCGTGGCCGGCTGGCTGCTGTCCCGCGCCGCAGAGCACCCGCCCGTGCTCCACCTGCTCGCGGCCTCCGTGCTCGTCCGCTTCTTCGGCATCGGGCGGGGCGCCTTCCGCTACGCCGAACGCCTCCTCGGCCACGACCTGGCGCTGCGCATGGAGAGCGCCCTGCGCGAGACCGTCTTCGCCCGCCTGGCCCGCACCACGCTGCTCGGCAGCCGGCGCGGCGACCTGCTCGTGCGCGTCACCGCCGACGTGGAGGGCGTCCTCGACGTCGTCGTGCGCGTCCTCGTGCCCTTCGCCGGCGCCGGTCTCGTCATAGCGGCCTCGAGCGCGCTCATGGGGGCGCTCTCACCGGCGGACGCCGTGCTGCTGCTCGTCACGAGCGTCCTCGCCGGCTTCGCCCTGCCCCGGCTCGGCCAGCGGCTCTCCGAGCGGGCCGACCGGGCGGCGGCGCCCCTGCGCGGCCGCCTCGGCGACGAGGTGCGGCGGCTGGCCCGCTGCGCGCCCGAGCTCGTCGCCTACGGGGACGTCGGCACCGCCCTGGCCGGGCTGCGCGAACTCGACGGCGAGCTGGCCGCGGCCGAGGCCCGCGCGGCCTGGACCCGCGGCCTGGCCTCGGCGGGCCAGATGCTCATGTGCGCGGCGGCGGTGGTCGGCGGGCTGCTCATCGGAGGGCACGAGGTCGCCGCCGGCACGCTCCTCGCCCGCGAGCTCGCCGTCCTCGTCCTCACGCCGCTCGCTCTCAACGAGGGCTTCAACGACCTCATCAAGGGGGCCCAGAGCCTCACCCGCGCCCGGTCGTCGCTCGGCCGCGTCCTCGCTCTCCTGTCCGCCGAGCCCGTCGGCAGCGGCGACCGCGAGATCGGCGTCGACAACGGCGTGCGCGAGCTCGTGCTCGACGAGCTGGCGATCGGCTGGCCGGGCGGCCCGGTCATCGTCGACGGCATCGGCCTCACCGTGGCCCCCGGGGAGCGGGTGGCGCTCACCGGCCCGTCCGGCACCGGCAAGACGACCCTGGCGGCCACGATCATGGGTCTCATCCCCCCGCGCGGCGGCGCGCTCACGGCCCCGTCGGGCATCGGCTACCTGGCCCAGGACGCCCACATCTTCGCCACGACGATCGCCGAGAACGTGCGCATCGGCGACCGGGACGCCACGGACGGGCAGGTGCGCGCCGCGCTCGACGCAGCCGGGCTGGCGGCCATGAGCCCCGACCGCGAGGTGGGGGAGGAGGGGGCCACCCTCTCCGGCGGCGAGGCCCGCCGCGTCGCGATGGCCCGCGTGCTCGTCGGCCGCGACCGCGACCGGCTCGTCATCCTCGACGAGCCCACCGAGCACCTCGACCACGACACGGCCGAGGCGCTCATGGATGACGTCTGGGCCGGTGTCGCGGGCGCAGGGGCGCTCGTCATCACGCACGACCCGGGCCTCGTGGCAGCCTGCGACCGCGAGACGGCGCTGCGGCCGGTGGTTGTGCGGACCTGAAGGCCACGGCGGATGAGGGGAGCGGAGCGGGTCTGCCGCCTGCGGCCGCGCCTTCCGACCGGGGCCGGTCCGACCGGGCCGCTCCGACGAGAGCCCTCCGGTGCGGTCGTTCGGGGAACGACGGCCGGGCGGGCCCGGCCTGGATCGCCGACCGACAGCTTGCCGGCCGACAGCGCCGGGGGCGGGGGATGGTCTCGTTCCTCTCGCGATTGTTGGTCTGGTTGCCGACCGACAGCGCCGCGGCGGGGGAGCGGCGGCCGGGCGGGCCCGGCCCCCGCGCGCTCACGACCTCGGTCTCGGCGGTCGATGGCGGATTCGACGGCGGTGCGGGCCGGGCCCCTCGGGCTCACGACCGGAGCGGCATCAGCCGCGGGGTCCCGGCGCAGCCCCGGCGCAGCGGCCCTTCGCCCCTCGGTCGGGCGCCGGTTCAGCGCGTCGCGCCGGCCAGCGGCACCTCGGCGTCCGGCTCGTGGGTGATGCGGTTGCGCAGGTCGCGGCGGACGATCTCGATCGACCACATCCACACGACGTGGCCGAGCGCCTCGGAGAAGTGCTCCGACCAGGTCTGGCCGCCGTCGACCCACGGGAAGGGTGAGGGGACGATCCCGGTGAGCGGCATGAGGACGAGGTGCGCGCCGATCCACACGAGCAGGCCGAAGGCCGCGCCCTGCCACAGCTTGATCCTCGGAAGGTACTCGGCCATGACGCAGTAGAAGATCGCGAGGACGATCGCGAAGGCGAAGTGGACGATGAACGAGTAGATCGGCAGCGTGTCGTTGAGGTTGAAGGACACGGTCGTGTGGGACTGGGCGGAGCTCATGCCGAACCAGTGCTCGAGCATGGTCTGCGGGGGATTCGTGGCATTGCGCTCGGGCGTGCGGGGCGGGAAGGGCACCTCCCAGCCGAATTTGACGATCGCGGAGAAGAAGCCTCCGATGATGCCGACGAGGACCGCCGTGCCGGTGCGTCGGCGCGCCGGATCGGTCCGGTTGAACGGATGCGAGAACCACGTGGCCATGGGATGCCTCCAAGGGAGGACCGGCGCTGGGCCGATGCATGCGGACCGGGCCGCTCGGGAGGCGGTTGTGGGGCCCGACGGCCTCCTCGCGGTCATCCTCACTGTTTCACGACGGGGCCCGCTCGTCCAGGGTCGAGCCAGGCCGGGAGCGGGGCGCCGCCCGGCGGGCCCTTGGCGCGGACCGGGCACCGTACTGACCGGGCGGTTCGCCTCGTTCCCGCCCCGCGCCCTGGTGCGCGCGTCTCTGGAGTCAGATCACTCGGCCGCGGCTCCCGCCCCGTGCCCCTGGCGCGGATGTCCCTGCGGTCGTAGGCTCGTGCCATGCTCATCGCCTTCTCGGTCAGCCCCACCACGAGCGACGACGCCCATGGCTACGTGCACGACGCGGTGGCCGCCGCGGTCAAGGTGGTTCGCGAGTCCGGCCTGCCCAACGAGACCAATGCGATGTTCACGAACATCGAGGGGAGCTGGGACGAGTGCATGCGGGTCGTCCACGACGCCTGCGAGGCCGTCGCCGCAGTGAGCCCGCGCGTCTCGCTCGTCCTCAAGGCCGATATCCGCACCGGCTTCACAGGCGAGATGACCGGCAAGCTCGACCGGCTGGACAAGGCCCTCGACGAGCTCGGGTGACGGTCGCCCGGCGGGGCTCCGCCGGGCGAGCACCGGTTCGAACGCGTCGCTGTTGTCGCGGATCTGCTTCACCAGCTGCGGCGCGGGTCCTCCTTCGCGATGGACCGGGTCAGGTTGTCGGCCCCGCCGTTCATGCTGCTGAATCCCTTGACAGGGTACGGAGAGACTTGCTCACAAGAGGCTCAGCGAGAGATGCGACCACTAGCCATGGTCTGGTTCATTGTGGCTGTGAATAAGCCTCGGTGAGAGTTGTGTCGTCGGTGACGTGGGACTGAAACGCTACCCCTACCGTGAGGAAATGATGCACCGTGAACTGAAGATGATTCGTTTTGACGAGTCCGAGATCAAACAGGTTCTCACCATCATGGACGAGCTTGCTCTGTCCTTGGATCACATCGAGGCATCATTCGATTCATCGGAGTCGGCCAAAGATGCTCTCTGGGAATACATGTCCACACTGCAAGCTGGTCGGCGAGTGGCGTATCTGCGCGGCATTCCCTCGGATGCCATCACCAGGGAACTTGGAGAGGACGCTTATCTCGCCGAGCGTGAGGCTGTGCTCTCGTGGCCGAGGATCAGTTCGCCGGAGGGGACCGAGCAGGAGGATCCGTGGTGGGGCGACGCCGGCCATCTTGTCGGCGACAAGGTGGGCAGGTTCGATTGGCCCATTGCCGCAGATTCCAATATCCCACAGGACATTCTCGTACGACTGAGAACGATACCCACACATTTGCATGGCGTGTACAGCGTCCTTGACCGGCCATGTCGAATCACCAGCCAGAACGGACCCCTTGAAGGGCTGATCGCCTTCGCGAAAAGCAATGGTCGAATCTGTGTCGACACCCTCACCGGTGCATGGAGTGCTTGGTGTTTTTCGGACAGTGGGTGAAATGATCGTGAGGTAGAATTAGATCATGTCGGCACCGAAATATAGTGCGGAATTTAAGGAACAAGTCGTTCTCGAGATCGTCCAGGGGTCCGGGCCGGTGGCCGGGGTGGCCGGATCGTACGGTCCTGTGGCGCAGACAGTCGGGAACCGGGTTGCACGATGGCGGAAGGAACACCCCGACCTCAGCACTGATGCCATGACCGCGGAGGAGCGCGCCGGGATCGGACGGCTGAGGGCGGAGCTCCGGGAGGCCCGCATGGGGGACGGGTTCCTGAAGGAAGCGGCGGTCTTCTCCGCCCAGGAATCCGGGTGAGCGCGGAATACCGCCGCATCCACCGCGAAGAAGGCAACCGCCCCGTCCGGTCCATGTGCCGGTGGGTGAAAGCATCCAAGTCCGGCTACTACGCCTGGCGAAACCGACCCGAGTCCTCGACAACCCAGCGGAGGGAAGACCTGACGGCCATCATCGTCAAGTTCTTCGACGAGTCCGAACAGACCCACGGTTACCGCCGGATCCACGCAGAGCCGGCCCGAAGCGGCGTCAAGGTCTCACTCGACATGGTCCGCGATCATGGCAGCAGCAGGTCCCGTTGCTTGTCAACCCCGGAAACAAGCCAAGACGACCGTGCCGGCGCCAGACCTTCCAGGCC